>SXGT01934862.1_pt1 | contig 38751 bp, 37 predicted proteins | sample 3176221 | NCBI WGS metagenome assembly SXGT01 (sample SAMN11356862, study PRJNA531348) | freshwater metagenome | isolation source: freshwater sample F1-120 | place: China: Fuxian Lake, Yuxi | collected 2017-12-25 | reverse complement strand
GGCCTTGCCCGGCATGAGCGTCATCGCCCCCTGCGATCCAGAGGAGGCGAAAGCGGCAACCGAATATTGCGTCGGGCAGACCACAGGACCGGTCTACCTACGACTCGGCAAGGCAGGCGAACCAGTGCTCGGCAGCGCCGCTTCCGAGCCGTTCCGGTTCGGCAAGATCCGGATGCTGCGCGACGGGCGCGACGCCTGCGTGATCGGCTACGGCCCGATCCTCAAGATGGGCTTGGACGCTGCCGTGGCGCTCGAATCAAAGGGAGTGTCCGTTGCGGTGGCTTCTGCACACACCGTCAAGCCGCTCGATCGCGAAGGCATCGCCGTGCTCCTGAAGAGGTACCCGCGCGTCGTCGTGCTCGAGGAAATGGTGCCGCATGGCGGCTTGGCCGACCAGGTCAAGGCGATCGCCTGGGAAACAGGCGCACGCTGCCGCATCGAGGCGCTCTCGCTCAAGCACGAGTTCGTGCATGTCTATGGCAAGCACGAAGAGCTTCTCGCCGCGCACGGCATTACCGTGGAAGACACCGTAACTGCGCTGTCGCGATAGCGCCATCGCCATCGATCTTCTTTTCGATTCCATCGCGCCGCTCCGCGGTGCGGACGCCGTGGCGGCGATCCTGGTCCTGGAAGACGGCCGCTACATCATGCAGCTGCGCGACGAGAAGGCCGGGATTTTCTACCCGGGCCACTGGGGCTGTTTTGGCGGCGCTGTGGACGGCGAGGAAACGCCAGAAGCCGCGCTTGCTCGCGAGCTCCGGGAGGAACTGGAGTACGAATTAGAGGCGTCGCCCCGGGAGTTCACCCGCTTCGACTTCGATCTGTCGAAAATTGGCGGCGGCAAGGTCTACCGTATCTACTTTGAATTAACCGTTTCTGCCAGGAGATTCGGCAGGCTCGTCCTGCATGAGGGCTCTGCCTTCGAGGCCATTGACGCCCGTGAACTGCTGCTGCGTCGCCGAGTTGCGCCATACGATGCTTTCGCGATCTGGATTCACGCGAACCGGCACCGCTACGCTGCTTGAATCTGGAGCCTCCGCCCCTATTTCTTTCCACAGCAAAGCGCAATGTTGTAGTGCGACATCGGGGCATATCCGGTGTGCACCACTTCATCGTTCATCGAAAATAGAAACACGTTGTGGAAGTACTGCTGCATCAGTACCCCGAGGTCGCGCTGGTCCTTGCAGTTCACGTGCCCCTCCTTGCTCTGGGGCGAGGCATAGTCTTGGGACTGTAGCGATGGCATGCCGACAATCAGCACCCCGTGGCGAGTCAGGGGGGCGACGAGATTGTCGAGGAAGCGCCGCTCCTTGCGCTTCGGAATGTGCTCCAGCACGTCCAGGCTGTAGATGCCATCGAACTTTCCGCGCACTGGCCCTTCGAGCAGGTCGTGCTGGAAGCACTCGATCGGCCAGCGCGCAGAGCGGCGCGAATTTGCGTCATCCACGAAGCTCTGGTCGAAGTCCACGGCGGTAAGACGCTTTACGGACTGGCGCACGACGCGACTGACGAAGGCGTCCCCGCATCCGGCTTCGAGCACATGCTCGCACCCGGCGAGCATTTTCGCGACGAACTTGTAGCGCGCAAACGTGAACGTGAGACGCTTCGGATCATCCAGGTATGCCCAGCTCGTCATGAGTCCGAGGCCTTCCGCGCCGCGCTCCTGCACGTCGACAATCGATTGCTGGTACTGCTTTTCACCCTTCTTGATGTTCGAGGATTTCTTCTTGCCCACAGTGTGCCTTGTCATTGAAGTGCCGTTAGGTGGCCCGAAAGCACGTTCAGTGCCTCGGCATGATCGCGCCATTATCTGGCATTCAACCCCCCCTAAGCAAAGCAGCGGCCGCTCTTGGCGCAGGGTACGACCATGACCGATATGTTAATATTCATCGTCGCGCCGGGACGCACGAGCGTTGCTGGTCCGCCCTCCGGCCAACCCAAGCTGGTGCAAGCCCAGTAACCCTCAGAACGGCAACGACGTGGTAGATGTCTGATCGAGGCAAATTTCTTGTTCTGGGCGCGTCGGGCCTGCTCGGCCGTCATGTAAGCAGGCTGCTGGGGCCCAGGCGGGTCGTTGCGACCTACCGGTCCCACCCCGTGGAGGGAGCGATCCACTTCGATGCGGCGACCATGCGCCTGCGCGACTCATTGTTGCGGGGTGCTCATGGCTTCGATGCCGCGTTCATTCTTTATGGAATCACCAGGCTTGACGATTGCGCACGCGATCCGGCGGGCACCTCGCGTGTCAATGTCGACAGCATCTGCAATGCCATCGACGACCTGGTCGCTGCCGGGGTGAAGCCCATATTCTCCTCGAGCGACGCAGTGTTCGATGGCTCACGAGGGATGTGGAAGGAATTGGACCAGCCGAACCCGATCCTTACTTACGGCAAGCAAAAGCTCCAAGTGGAGCGCCACCTGCAAAGGAGCGCAGCCCCATGGATCATCGCGCGATTGTCGAAACTGGTAAGTCCCGTACCGGGCCCCAGGAACATGCTCAACGATTGGGCAGACCAGATTGACCTCAATGAGGAAATCCGTTGCGCAAGCGACCTGGTTTCTTCGCCGGCAGACGTCGACGAAGCGGCCCGGGCGATGATCCGGCTGGCTGAGGAACCCATGACAGGCACCTACCATGTCTGCGGTCCCCGGCCCGGCAGCCGGTTCGATTTTCTCAGGATGTTGATCGGTGCGATCGGGGAACGTAGTCGCATCGCGCCACGCGTGTCTGTCTGCAGGATGGCCGATCTGGATTTCTACGAACCGCGCCCGCTCGATGTTTCGATGCAACCCGCGAAGCTCTACGCGGCGCTCGGCACGGTGTTTCGGGACATGGAATCGATCTGCTCCGAGTTCGCCCGCAATCGATACGCCGCCGTCGCCATGGCGGAACGCGATGCACGCTGACTACAGCGGCGCGCTTCTCGACATACGCCAAGGGGTTGCGAGTTGGCCCAAGTGGTCCCGGCTCGCGTGGAGCGACGTCAAGGGACGCTACCGCCGGACGGTGCTCGGGCCGTTCTGGGCGACGCTGAGCCTGGGCATCATGATCTTTGCCATGAGCGTCGTCATGAGCCGATTGTTCGGCGCCGACCTCAAGCAGTTCCTGCCATACCTCACTTCAGGAATGGTGACCTGGACCCTGCTTTCCGCGCTCGTCACCGACGGTACGTCGGTATTTATCAACGCGGAGTCGCTGATCAAGTCGCTCCGGTTTCCCTTGGCCACTCTGGTGTGCGCGGCGGTGTGGCGGAACATCATCATTTTCGCCCACAATCTTGCCATCTACGTACTGGTCATGGTGGTGATGGCTATCCCTGTGACCTTGTCCACCTTGCTGCTGTTTCCGGCATTGCTCCTCTACGCCGTCAATGCATTGTGGGTCGGCATTCTGCTGGGGATATTCGCCGCGCGGTTCAGGGACATTTCCCCGGTGGTCGTGGCGGTCCTGCAGGTGATCGTCTTCGTCACCCCGATCTTCTGGAACGGCGACCAGATCAAGGGCAAGCTTGGCATCCTGCTGACGGACTTCAACGTGTTCAATCACTTCGTTCAGATCGTGCGCAGCCCGCTGCTCGGCAACGCTCCCCATCTGCTGAACTGGGCGGTGGTATTGGGCGTTACCTTGGTGGGCTGGGGGGTCAGCTTTGTCATGTTCGCCCGCTACCGGCGCCGCATCGCCTACTGGATCTAAGCGCATGGCTTCCATCCACCTCGACAACGTCACGGTAGATTTCCCGATCTATGAGAGCATCCGCAGCTTCAAGCGGGACCTGCTGCAGAAGGCGGGCGGCCTGATCCGGCGCGACAAGAACCACGCCCACCGGGTGACCGTGCGATCGCTGGACAGCATCACCTTCAATGTCGAGCACGGGGACCGGATCGGCCTGATCGGCCACAATGGCGCGGGAAAGTCCACCCTGCTGCGGGTGCTCGCCGGTGTCTATGAACCGGTTGCCGGCCGCATGGTGATCGAAGGTCATGTGTCGCCGCTCTTCAACACGAGCCCTGGCATGGTGGTCGACGATACAGGGATCGAGAACATCTTCACCTGCGGCCTGCACCTGGGCATGACCATCAGCGAGATCGAAGCTAAGCTCGACGACATTGCCGCATTCACCGAACTGGGCGAATACCTGGAGCTTCCGGTGCGGACCTACTCAAGCGGCATGTTGGTTCGGCTGGGATTCGCCATCGCAACCGCAATCGACCCGGAGATCCTGCTCCTCGATGAAGGCCTTGGGGCCGGCGACGCGCGGTTCGCTGAGAAGGTGAGCAAGAGGATCGACGCCTTGATCGACCGCGCGAGCATTCTTGTACTGGCCTCTCATGCCGACGCCCTGATCCGGCAAATGTGCAACAAGGCTGTATTGATGGACCAGGGCAGGGCCCTCAAGGTGGGTGGCGTCGAGGAGATTCTTGCCGCTTACCACGAACTCACGCAGACAAAGAACCAGCCGGGATAGCAGCGGCGTGCTCCGGATTCGGACTAGTTTGTTTAACATTGCGCGGGCGGGAAAGTCCTGCCCGCGATGAATCGAGGCTGGTAGATGGACCTCCCGGAAATCGAAGCCAGGATAGCAGACGGCAAGCCCGCCATCGATGGCGGCAGGCCAGTGCGCAGCCGCCCCATGCCTGGGCGCGCCGCGCTCGGTCCAGGGGAACTGGCTATGCTCGAGGAAGCGATCCGCTTTTACCAGGAACGGGACCTCGACCCGGGCTACCAGGGGCCGTACGAGAAGCGCTACACGGATGATTTTGTCGCCATGATGGGCGGCGGGTACGCGGATTCCGTCGCCACAGGAACCGCGTCAGTTTTCCTCGCGGTGGCTGCGCTTGACCTGTCAAAGGGCAGCCAGGTCATCGTGTCGCCGATCACGGATCCCGGTTCCCTCAGTTCCATTACGATGAACGGGCTGCGGCCGCGCCTTGCCGACGCACGCCCCAACGACTACAACATGGGCGTCGAGCAGTTCGTGAGCCGGATCACGCCGGACGTGTCTGCTGTTCTCGTCGTTCACTCGATCGGGCAGGCCACCGACGTTGACCGCATCGCCGAAGAGGCCCACAAGCGCGGCATACGGGTAATCGAAGATTGCAGCCAATCGCACGGCGCGCAAATCTTCGGCCGCCAGATCGGCACATTCGGGGATATCGCCGCCTTCTCAACCATGTACCGCAAAGGGCACATGACTGGGGGTTCCGGCGGGATAGTCTACTCCCGCAATCTGGAAACGTTCCGCAATGCGCTCGCGCACGCAGATCGCGGCAAGCCCCGGTGGCTCGCGGATTTCGACGACCGCAATCCCGCAACTTTCCTCTTTCCGGCCTTGAACTGGAACAACGACGAGCTGTCCTGCGCCATCGGCATCGCCTCGTTGCGCCGCCTGCGGGACACGATCGTGCGTCGCCAGGCTTTCGTGTCGGAACTCGCGGCCATGCTGGCCGACATGGACACGATGTTCAGCCTGCTGCCGTGGCGGCCCACGGATTCGCCGTTCGTGTTGCCGGTTTTCGTCGACATGAATCGCGCCACGCGCGAAAAAATCGACATCGCCAGGGCCCTGCTTGCCGAGGGCATCAACTTGAACCCCCACTACCAGTACGTCGTCGCCGATTGGCCCTGGCTCAAGCCTTACCTGGCGGACCATTTCGGAACACCCGAGGCCAGGAGCAGCCGTGACCGCAGTTTCTGCCTGTACGTCAACGAAAATTATGGCACCGAAGAGGCCGCGGACACGGCCGCGGCATTCTTGAAAGTTGACCGCGCGCTCGGCACTGCAGTGCGCCGGCCAAAGAGCATCCCGATCAAGGCGGTATAGCGGCACCTCGAGCGATCGCCCACAGGGCGATTCGACAAGAACCGGCGCCTGAAATGATCTTCCAGCCTATCCACATCGACTTCTACGAGAACACAGGCAGGGAGCCTGCGATCATTCACGACGTCATGCTGCTCAAACAGGGCGCCATGATCATCGATTCGGTCATCGAAGGCCCCCTGTACCTCAATCGATTCTCGCAAGTGGGGCCGCGCGCCACCTTTGGCAAGTATTCCGGCATGAACGAAAGCTGCTTCTTCGCCCGAGGCTCGATGGGGGCCTACTGCGCCATCGGCGCGCGAACCTCGATCAATCCGTTCAACCATCCGTCTTCGTGGCTGTCCAGCCACGAGTTCCAGTACCATCCGAAGTCCTTCGACTGGGTAGACGAGTGGAACGAGTTTTCCCGACTCGAGCGCACCCCCGACATGTTCGAATTCAGCCGCATCGGCAATGACGTCTGGATGGGGCACAACGTCAACGTGCTCGCCGGGGTCTCGGTGGGCGATGGCGCCGTCGTCGCTGCCGGCTCGGTGGTGACCCGGGACGTTGCTCCATACGCTGTCGTTGCCGGTGTCCCGGCCACCGTGCGGAAATTCCGCTTCCCGGAGCGCACCATCGAACGGCTGCTGAACGTCCGGTGGTGGGATTTCGAGCTCAAGGAAATGTCCGGGCTGAATTTTCGCGAGATCGAGGAATGCCTGCCGCGGCTGGAAGAGATCCGGGCACGCCTCGAATCGGAAGGATCCTAGGCCGTGTCCGGGGAAGCGGAGGTCATCCAGGCCATCCTCGGTTCGAGCCCGGTCGCACGGGACAGCCTGCTCATCGTGCATTCCGCCTTTCGGGGGTTGTCACAGGCTGGGTTGCGAGCGGAATCGTTTTGCGAGGCCTTGGTGGACGCCATGGCGGACGGGACGATCCTCATGCCGACCATGACCTGGCGCACGGTAACGCCGGCAAACCCGGTGTTCGACGAACTGAAAACGGCCTCGCACACCGGAGTGCTATCCGAAGTCTTTCGCACCCGGTTTGCGACCCATCGTTCCCTCCACCCAACCCACTCCGCGGCCGGTAGGGGGCCGTTGTCGAAGCTGCTGCTCTCCACGCACCATCTCGGCACCACCCCCTGCGCGGGTAACTCCCCCTATGGCCTGATACGGGAATACGACACACATATCCTGATGCTGGGGGTCGGCTTGGAATGCTGCACGGCCATTCACCACGTCGAGGAGATGATGGCGCCCGACGTCTATGTCCGGCCGATAGAGGACGCTGAGGAATATGACCTCCTCGACCGGCACGGCGTGACGCACCGAGTGCAAACGCGGCGGCATGTGCGGAGGCTGCGTGATTTTCCGAAATTCGAGCCGATGCTGAATGTGCACGGGATGCTCGCCGAGGGGCGCGTACACGGCACCCGCTGGATTCTATTTTCGGCACGCGAACTCTATAGGGTTGTATCCGAGGCCCTTGTAGAACACCAAGATGCAACACTGCAGCTTGCCGTCACCCAATAGCTGGACAATTGTCCGACCCTGATTCACCAACCCCTGATGTGTACTGCCACGGAGAACACAAGAGATGGTCAAGATCAAACCTGTAACCGATGAAGAGCGCCGTTCTTGGCCGAAGGACGTGATCGTGCCGCTGGAAAAGCCGTTCAGCGACGCACGCGGCTCGATCCAGCCGCTTGTCGACGTCACGATGGAAAGCTGCGTGCTCATCAGCTCGAAGAAAGGCACGGTGCGTGCCAACCACTACCACCAGACGGATTGGCATTATTGCTACGTCGTGTCCGGGGAAATTGATTACTACCACCGTCCAACCGGCTCTAAAGATCCTGCCGAAAAAGTCACGATAAGAAAGGGGCAGATGTTCTTCACCGGGCCGGGCGTGGACCATGCGATGGTGTTTACGCAGGATACCGAGTTCCTGACGTTCGGCCGCAACTCGCGCGCTCAGGAAACCTACGAGGCCGACGTGGTCCGCATCCCCCCCATCAATCCCTGATGGCGGTGCAGCACGCTGCCGGGATTTGCCGCCGCCGTTCCACGTGCCGGCTGTGCGGGAGTGGCGATCTCGAGCTCGTGATCGCGCTTGTGCCGACGCCGCCCGCCAATGCCTTTGTTCCGGCGGAGCGAAAGCACGAGATCCAAACGCGATTCCCGCTCGACGTCTTCTTTTGTCGCGCGTGTACGCATGTCCAGCTGCTGGACGTCGTCGACCCGGCCATGCTGTTCGAGAACTACGTGTACGTCTCGGGGACCTCTCCAGTCTTCGTGCGGCACTTCCAGGAGTACGCCGAGGCAATGCTCCGGCGGGTAGGGTCAGCGCGTGACAAGCTGATCGTCGACATCGGATCCAACGACGGCACGCTGTTGCGCTTCTTCGCAAAAGCGGGCTGCAGCGTGCTGGGTATCGATCCCGCCCGCGAGATCGCGGGCGCCGCGACAGCGTCGGGCATCGAGACGCTGCCGGAGTTCCTGACCCCGGCGCTTGCGAACCGTATCGTGCTCGAACGCGGGCGAGCGTCCATCGTTACCGCAAACAACGTGTTCGCACACGTCGACGACCTCGGGGCAGTTGTCGATAGCGTTCTGGCGATGCTGGATCCCGATGGCCTGTTCGCGTTCGAGGTGTCCTATCTCGTGGACGTGGTCGAAAAGGCACTTTTCGACACGATCTACCACGAGCATCTCGACTACCATGCCGTGCGCCCGCTGGTCGGATTCCTGGCGCGTCACGGCATGCAACTCATCGCGGCCGAGCGCGTACCGTCCCACGGCGGTAGCCTGCGCGGAATCGCACAGGTCGCGGGCGGGAAACGACCCGTTGAGGCGAGCGTGGCGGCTGCGCTGGCCGTCGAGGCGGCGATGCGCCTCGAGCAGGCTGAGACCTACAGGGAGTTCAGCCGCCGGGTGGATGCCGTCGGCAGGGCACTCAAGGACCTCCTGACCCGATTGAAATCCGAGGGCAAGCGCATTGCCGGGTTCGGGGCGCCCGCCAAAGCGACGACGCTGATGTACCAGTTCGGCATCGGGCCGGAGCTCGTGGAATTTGTCGTGGACGACAGCCCGCTGAAGCAAAGCCTCTTCACGCCCGGCATGCACATCCCCGTGGTATCGTCCGCCGCCCTGGCGGAACACAAGCCCGACTACCTAGTCATCCTGGCCTGGAACTTTGCCCAACCCATCATCGCGAAGAACGACGCTTTCCGGAAGGCCGGCGGTCGCTTCATCGTGCCGCTTCCCACTGTCGAGGTGTATTGAGCCATGAACAGCTTCCATCTGGATTCGGATATAGAGGAGATCGCAACCCGGCTTGGCGATGCCGCAAAGGACTTCGCCGGCAAGACCGTCATCATGACCGGTGCACGCGGCTTCCTGGGGAGGTACTTCTCGCAGGTGTTCGACTTTCTCAACCGCAATGTCCTCGAAACCCCATGCCAGGTGATCGCGTTGGACAACCTGCTCACGGCTGGCGAGGCTGGCGCCAGGATCCCGGATCTCGCGGGCGTTCGCTTCATCAAGCACAACGTGATCGAAGGCTTCGAATGGAATGAGCCCGTGCACTACGTCGTGCATGCGGCGAGCATCGCCAGCCCGTTCTACTACCGCGCGTATCCGCTCGAGACGCTGGACGTGGCTGTCCACGGCACGCGGCACATGCTCGAACTCGCGACTCGCAACAAGGCGCGATTCACCTACTTCAGCTCGTCCGAGATTTATGGGGATCCCGACCCGAAGAACGTGCCGACGCAGGAGAGCTATCGCGGCTATGTCTCCTGCCGTGGCCCGCGCGCGTGCTACGACGAGAGCAAGCGAGTCGCCGAAACGCTGTGCTACATCTTCCATGAACGCTTCGGCACCGAGGCGACTACTATCCGGCCGTTCAACGTGTTCGGCCCGGGAATGCAGGAGAACGACTACCGGGTGCTCCCGAATTTCGCCAGTCGCATCAAGGGTGGGCTGCCGCTCAACGTCTACGGAGCCGGAACGCAGACCCGGACGTTCTGCTACATCGCGGACGCGATGGTGGGGTTCCTGCTGACGATGCTGAGGGGCGTGCCCGGCGAGGCCTATAACATCGGCAACCCGAACCCGGAAATCTCGATGGTGGACCTGGTGCAGCGGATCGAGAAGGCTCTCGGTCGCAAGCTCGAGTACAACGTCATCGAATATCCGGACAGCTATCCGACGGACGAACCCCTTCGGCGCTGCCCGGACATCCGCAAGGCACGGTTGCAGCTGAAGTACGAGCCGCGCGTCGATCTGGACGAGGCGCTGCGCCGGTACCTCTCCTGGACGGATGCGGTCTACACCGGGAAGCAGTAGAGTTGGCATTTCAGCCCGTCCGCGTCGCGCTAATCGGCGCCGGCCGTTGGGGCCAGATCTATCTGCGGAATATTCTCGAACGGGAGGATCTCCAGCTCGTTGCGCTGGCGAGCTCGAAGCGGGATGCCGCGAGCCTGGCGCCCTCCGGTTGCTTCGTCGACACGGATTGGCGGCGCGTACTATCAGCGGGTGGCGCGGATGCCGCGATCATCGCGACGCCGCCCGCGACCCACCCGGAAATCGGATGTTTTGCACTTTCGGCAGGCTTGCATGTCCTGGTCGAGAAACCGCTCGCGCTGTCGGTCGCGGGAGCGGCAGAGCTTGTCTCCGCCGCGGTTGCCGCTCAGCGCAGCGTATTTGTCGACCATATACACCTCGCGCATCCGGCCTATCGCCGGCTGAAGGCCATCGTGCGCGGCGGAGGCCGAATTTCCAGCATCCGGGGAAGAGCGGGTAATCACGGTCCGTATCGAGGAGACACTCCGGTCCTCTGGGACTGGGGCCCGCACGATGTTGCGATGTGCATCGATCTGATGTCAGGACCGCCAGCGCGCGCTTGCGCGCGGACCCTGGATCGGAGGATCGTCCAGGGCTCAGTCGCTGAGCGCGTGCAGATCGAACTCTTGTTTCCCGATGCCGTACACGCCGATGTTGTCGTCAGCACCCTCGACGACAAGCATCGCCTGTTCGAGGTGGATTTCGACGGCAAGACCCTCGTCTATGATGGTGTTGGCCCGCAGCCGCTGCGCGAGAAGGGTGGGGCTTCCATCCTCGTCGAACACGAGGCACCGTTGTCGGTAGTCCTGAGCGAGTTCGCTCGGGCCGTCGCTGCGGGCGAAGCGAATATCCACGGGCTCAGGCTCGCCGCTGACGTCACTCAGGTGCTCGCCGAGTGCGATCGATGGCTGCAAGTCGAGACCACAGGCGGCGAGTCCTCGCAAACAATATGACTTGGCGGCTACGACTACTGGGGATGTCATGGGCACCGGGCTATTGAAGCGGCTCAACAAGAACGGTCGGGCGAACTGGCTGATCGCGAGGGTCGATGGCGTCAAGCGGGCGCTGGGCTTGATCCCTCCGCAACCCAGCGCCGATGACGATTTCCTGCGGATCAAGGATGACTTCGGCATTTTGAGGTCTGCCCAAGGGCTCTCCTACGATCAGAAACTACGGATCGGGGATCGGCGCAACTACCTGACGCGGGGGGAAATCGCGCTCGATGTCGCTTCGGCGTATTCAGGCGGGCACTACTTCGAATTCGGCTCGTCGGGCCTTTCTTCCTTCCGCAACTTCCTCGGCGCCTTCGGCTTGTTCGAAGCGCACACCAGGTACTTTCCCGACACGAAGTTCTATGCCTTCGATATCTTTGGAGATCCAGACGTTGGACGGGGACCACCGCCCGGCGAACGCAAATACTTCGAGGCATGGCGGCAGCCATTCGATGTTGCCGCGCCGCTGGCGACGCTCGACGCCTACGGGGCCCTGAAGGATCGCTGCGTACTCGTGCAGGGCTACCTGCAGGACACGCTAAACGACGAACTCAAGGCAAAGCTACGTGCCGCCAAAGAGAGGATCGGGTTTGCATTCGTGGACGTGAATACCGCGGAGTCGTACAAGCTCGTATTCGATTGGCTAATAGACGTCATCGATCCGCAGCACAAGATGTTCATCTACATGGACGAGTATTTTCTCGACGCTCCGGTGCCGCTTCTGTACGACGTGTTTTGTGAAGAGGCGAGGGAGCGGTACAACCTGCGGAGCCTGTACATTCGGAACGCCGGAAATTTCGGCGCGTTGTTTTGCCTGATGCCGCAACCAAGCGCGGAATACGATTCGCTTTTTCCTTTTCCGATCGGACGGTCTGTCCTGTGACGGTATCTACCGGACAGTTCAGGGGGTGGCCATAACGCTTTCGACGGGCTAGAGAGGGCGTACCCATCGTTCCGTAACCTGAGAGGAATCGTCATGACCATGCTGGAGAAAATAGCACGGAGGAAGCTGTCGCTGTTGGAGTTGGCCACCGACATGCAGAACGTGAGCAGAGCCTGCCGCTTTATGGGCTATTTGGGGCTGCAACTCTACAAATATAGTACTGTCGAAACGGAATTGTTCGGCGCAAAATGCCGGGCCGAGGGAACAAAATGAAGAATTCATATGCCTGATCCGTTGGATTTCTTTGCGAGCAAGCGCGTGGTGATCACCGGTGGGGCTGGCAGTATTGGCTCCGAGTTGGTGCGTCAGTTGCTCAATGCCCCGGTCAAGGCAGTGCGCGTTATTGACAACAACGAAACGTCGCTGTTCGAAATCGGCGAGAGATGGCGCAGCGATTCTCGTTTCGAAGCGTATTACTGTGATGTACGCGATGAGGTCGAGGTAGCCCGTACCTTCTACGGCATGGATGTCTGCCTCCACGCGGCGGCTCTCAAGCACGTGCCCTTCTGCGAGGCGAGCCCTTTCAGCGCGGTGCAAACCAACGTCATCGGCACCCAGACGGTCATCCGTGCCGCGCTCGCCAACCGCCTCTCCCACGTCATGCTTACGAGTTCCGACAAAGCGGTGAATCCCATCAATGTGATGGGCACATCGAAGCTGATGGCCGAGAGGCTTTTCAGTGCAGCGGAGCAGCTCAATACTGGACAGTCGCGTTGCATCTTCAGCGCAACACGGTTCGGTAACGTCGCCGGCACGCGCGGTTCAGTCATTCCGTTATTCCTATCGCAGCTACGAACCGGACAGGCGCTAACACTCACCGATCCCGGTATGACGCGTTTCTTCATGACGCTGGAAGAAGCCGTGATGCTGGTTCTTACAGCGACCGGTCTCGCCAAGGGCGCCGAGATCTTCGTCACCAAAATGCCTGTGCTCCGCATCGCCGATCTGGCCGCTGTCATGGTGGAAGAACTTGCGCCGCTGTTCGGGCGAAAACCGTCCGACGTTCAGATCAAGACTGTAGGCGCCCGACCGGGCGAGAAAATGTGGGAAGAACTCACCAACGACGAGGAGTCGCGCCGAATTTTTGATCTTGGATCGTTCTTCGTAGTTGTTCCTGCGATGCGCGAAGCCGCCCCCGCGCCCGGGCAACCGCTCGGTTACATTTACAACTCACGTAACGAGACACCGATGTCGCGAGATCAGATCAAATCGTTGCTCCACAAGCCTGGCGTTCTGCCGGCGGAAATCCACGCGATGCTGAGCGCGCGCAGATGAAGATCCTGGTGCTGGGCGGCGACGGCTACCTTGGTTGGCCGATGTCGATGCACCTTTCTCTGAAAGGTCACGACGTCACCGCAGTGGACAATTTCCTGCGCCGTCGGATCTGCATAGAAACTCAGACTGAACCCCTGTATCCGGCTCCGCATCTCAACGACCGTGCCGCCATATGGTCCGAGCAAACCGGCCATACCGTCAAGACGGCGATCGGCGATCTCAGCGACTGGTCATTCGTCAGCAGCGTGTTCGAGCGCGTGCGCCCCGACGCCATCATCCATCTCGCGGAACAGCCGTCCGCGCCCTATTCCATGATGACGCGCGATGCCGCCACACTTACGCTGCACAACAATCTCGGCGTGACGCTCAATCTAATCTACGCGGTGCGGGAATTCTGCCCGGAGTGCCACATCGTCAAGCTCGGCACCATGGGCGAGTACGGCACGCCCAATATCGACATCGAGGAAGGCTGGTTGGAAATTACTCACAAGGGCCGCAAGGGCAAGTTTCTGTATCCGCGTCAGGCCGGCAGCCTCTACCACACCACCAAGATCATGGACACGGATCTGCTGTGGTTCTATGCGCGGATGTGGAACATCCGAATCACCGATCTGATGCAGGGACCTGTGTATGGGATCGAGACCGAAGAGACCGCGGGAAATATCGGCCTCTACCCTGCTTTCAACTACGACGAAATCTTCGGCACGGTGCTCAATCGTTTCATTGTTCAAGCCGTGTGCGGCTACCCGCTGACGGTCTATGGCAAGGGCGGGCAGACACGCGGCTTCCTGAATATCAGGGACACGTTGAACTGCATCCGGCTCTCCATCGAAAATCCGCCGTCGGCCGGCGAACTTCGCATTTTTAACCAGTTCACCGAGCTCTTCAGCGTCAAGGAACTCGCCGACAAAGTCGCGAAGGTTGGCGGCTCAATGGGATTGAAGGTGGAGGTGCGGCCTATCGCCAATCCGCGCAAGGAAGCGGAAGAGCACTACTACAACGTTACGCATTCCCACCTTCTCGATCTCGGCCTGAAGCCGCAGTTCCTCACCGACGACGTGGTCGCCGGAATGATCGAGACGGTGACGCTCTTCAAGGATAAGATCGATCCGAAGAAGTTCCTGCGCGGTATCAAATGGTGACGCTGCTCAGCGTTTTGGGGTGCAAAGCCAGAGTTCGTTGAAGCCAAACGAGAACGGCAGCCGCTCGCAGGTTTGCCAACCACTGCGCTGCAGGATCGCGTCGAGTTCGTCTGGCTCGAAGCCCCACGTCTCTCCCTCTTTCATGACGCGTTCATGCTGGTCTTTGTCCCAGAATGCCCAAGCGTGCCAGACTCTTGAGACTGTCGGCCGCAGATTGGTGAGCAGCAGCCGTCCATCGTCGCGCATGACCCGTAAAGCTTCGCGCAGCACTTCGTGACGATTGGGAATGTGATTGATGCAGGCGACAAAGCTGACAGTATCAAAACTGCGATCCTCGAACGGCAGGCGAGCCGCGTCTTCTACCAGGATGTCTACGCCGGGCCAGGAATAGACATCCACCCCAACCGCGTCGCCCCCTGCCGCACGATATTCGCGCGCCAGCCGGTTGGTGCCACAGCCCACGTCGAGCAGCCGCCCCTTCGCTGCGAGGCTAACCAGACCGACGCGAATGTCTTCGTTGGTCGTAAGCCCGGGCACATGCGCGACCAACGGCTGCGGGACGATCATCTTGAGCGGGAACAGTGCCGTGTTGAGAAGCCACTGGCCCGCGCTCGCATAGAGATGCCGTTCATTCTTGAGCAGCATCATTGCACTCCGCCCTCGTAAAGCTTCGGCATCTCGTTGATGACCTCGATTGCGCGGTCGAGGTCGAAGCCGATGACCTCGGAATACCACTTCATCGACTCCCAGCGTGGCTCGTTTTCCACGGCGACCAGGCGCAGCGCCTCGGCGCGCGACAGGTTACCCTGCCGGATCTGATTACTGCGGAACGTGTCGTTCTCAGTGAAGCCGGCAACCGTGTAATAGACGTAGTTGTAAAATGCGGCTGTGCCGTCGCCGATCCGCCAGGTCGAGCACGTGTCGTTTGCGAGCTCCCAATCGTATTCGCGCCGAAGGGTGTCGATGACCTCCTTTTCATCCCAGCTCATGTACTCGAAGAGCTGCAAATGATGGCCGTGATCGATGAAGTAGAAGCTGTAGAAACCGCCGAAACTGTCGACCATCGAGCGGTTGAGGAAGGCAGGATTGGCGAGGAAATTGGTCCCGTAGTAAGCGAGCATCCTTATCTTGTCGACCGCTGAAATATTCGTCGATCGCTTGCCGACTTCATCGATGCCGCAGAATCCAGCCTTGAAATGCGCGCGCTCAAGCCGGTTTTCGCAGAGAAACGACAATTCAAGCTTGTTATTTCGTCTCACTTGGTCAGCGTAGTAGAAATACTGCTTGTCGCCCGCCATCCAGAGCGGCAACAGGCCCAGCTTGGGATTTCGCAACCAAGCCTCGACGTTGCGGCGGACGTTGGCGCGCTTGGTGCGGATATCGGCAGAGACCAGCACGTGCTCGATACCAAGCCGACCGCAAAGACGCGCCTGATTGCGGCGCGCTAGATCTGTGATCAGACCCCAATCGTAAGTGTAGGCGACAGCCTTAAGACCGAGTTCGCGCGCAATGAGATGCAAGCCGTAACAACTGTCCCGTCCGCCGCTCACGGCAACCAGGCATTCCGGGCGGCCGTCGTCGCGGCGAAATGGCGCCACAGCTTCGCGCAATTGGTTGACGCCACGATACGTGATCGGTTGATAGTGACGGCAATAGTTGCATACGCCATCGGCGTCGAACGCAATAAACGGCATGGTCTCCGGCAGAATGCAGCGCGCGCAGCGCCGCATGGAATCGCGCGCCTCGCTGTCTTTCTTGAACAGCGAGGCAATGCGCGCGACGGACGGCGCGGCAAATGGCAGCTTTTCGGGAGACGGCGCTGCGAGCCTGAATACGTCGGGTGCGGCAGTTTCCGCGGCTACGATGCATCCCTCTCCTGAGTTCAGTTGCCGGACGTGGCCGGTGGAATCCGTCTCAGAGGCTAGCTCTTCAACCATCCAGCGTTCCGAAGCAAAGGCAAAAAGGTTCTCGTCCGACAACGTGTAAAGCGAGCCGCAATTCGTCGCGAGCAATACGCTGTCGTCGCGCTCGGTCAGCACCGCGATCGACGCCGTGCCGTCGATCTCCTTCATCGTCGAGCCCAGCGCCGCCTTGGGGCTGGCATTGTTTTCGCGCAGTTGTTTCGCGAGCAGCGCGGTGATCGCTTCAGTGTCGACTTCGCCAATTCGCCGGAGATCGGAATGGCGCTTCCAGATGGCGTTATCGTTGACCACGATACCGTTGTGGATTGTCATGACGCCGTCGCGCACCACGGGCTGGTTGTTGAAGTCGAGCGACTGACGTCCGTTGGTCACAAGGCGGCTGTGGCCGATCAGGATCAGCGGCGCGCGCTGTTCGGCGCGCCTGTTTAGCGCGGCCCCAAGCCAGTCGACGACAGCGTCTTCCTCCAGCAGTTTCGACGAGGGGATGGGGCGCTTGTGCACGACGATCTTGCCGTCGAAGCGCACGGCGAGGCCGGAAGCTTCAAATCCACGCGATTGGGCAAGCTTGGCCGCGGTCTTGATAACCTTCCACGCGGCGTCCGTCGTGATCGTGGAGGACGACGGTATGACAATGCCAAAGATTCCACACATCGGTTACGTAGTGTTCGTGCGCAGCGGGCAGCCCAAGCACAGCCTGCGCGCGAGCCAGATTGCTAAGTGGCCGGTTCCGCGTTTCAGGGGCGGAAGGCTCAGGTGAAGGTATCCCATATCGCCTTTGGCGCTACTTACTGTGCGGGCCTGGCGGATGCCGCGGTCGCGCGCCATCGATCGTCCGACGGTCTTGTTCGTGGGAAATCTTGGCTTTCACCTTCAACGAGCACAAAGGCAGATTCGGCGTGAAACAAAGATTTGTGCGGTGCGATATATTCCGGGCAGAACTCACCGCAGGAGAAGCCCTCTTATTGCTTCGAATAAGCAAATTCTACACGTCTTGATACACTACGCCCTGCTTTCTGGGTATTTTACGTAAGAAAATCAAATCCTTATATTGGAGAGGGCGATATTCCATTCCTTGTCCCTCGTCAAAGTTTATACTGCTACTAACCCACTAGTTTATATAGTGAAATTACCTAGAAATGGCTGCGGCCCCTTCAGATGAACTCGGTCATCGTCACGCTAGCTGCATACAACGAAGCGCGGTCCATTGGGCCCGTGGTGCGTGAGATCGTTCGGCTGGGATACCGCTGCATCGTTGTCGACGACGGATCGACCGATCAAACTTCCGAAATCGCGGCAGCGAATGGAGCCGAAGTGGCTCGCCATCATGCCAATCTCGGCCAGGGTCACGCAATCCTCACTGGAATCGATTGCGCAATGCTCGACCCATCATGCGAGATCATCGTGTCAATGGATGCCGACGGGCAGCACGCACCGGAAGAGATCGCACTGTTTGTTGACCAGCTCACTTCAGGACACGCCGATCTCGTGGTCGGTTCGCGGGTTCTCGGTTCCCCGGCGCGCAAGAACAGTCTGCCGCGCAAAGTGTTTGCCCCCTTTTACACTTGGATGATCAATCGAATGGTCGGGCTCGAACTGACTGATGCGCTCACCGGTTTTCGTGCTTATCGCCGCCGGTCGCTCGATCAGGTAGCCGATGTGCTCAACAATATGCTGGAGCCTCAATACCTGACGTCGGAGATGCTGTTCCGGTTCCGGCGATCGGGTTTCAACTTCGAGGAGGTCCCGGTTCATATCCGCAGTCGCACCCACGGCGTTTCGCATAAAGGCATGTTCCGCATGGGTTTTGGAATCTTGCGCGCCATGGTTCGCGCTGCGTTCGCGCCTGACGCACGGACAAATTCGCGATGCTGATCAGTCCTCTGACCATGGCCATTGCGGCGGCCTGCATTGCGGGTATCTGGATGGTCGTGAATCGCGTTGGACGCGAGCGCATCGGTTTGACCGCGGCCATGATCTGGCTTGCCATCTGGCTGATGATCGGGCTTGGAACCGTGTTCCCGGTTATCCTCGATACACTGCTGCCGCTGGTGCAATTGAAGGAGCGCGTCATCTTTGCACTGGTGATTGCACTCATGGCGCTCTTTGCGCTCGCCTTCGGCCTGACCACCCGGCTAGAACGGCTTCGGCGCGATCAGTCGCGACTGGTCCGCGAACTCGCAATTACCAACTATCGACTAACACAGATGGGCGGACGTCGTTCGCCCCAGTGAGCCTGCGAGGAATTGATGCGAAAAGTTCTGCTGATCGATCCTGGTCAATCGTTTGCGGAGGGTGGTAGCCGCCATGCGCTCCGGCAGACCCCTCACATCGGCCTGTCGTACCTGGCAAGCTGCGTGCGGGACATCGCCGACGTCCGCGTTCTGGACATGCCGCTGATCGGTGCAACCGAGGTCGACCTCGTCAAGGCGCTAGACGGATTCGGCGAAGGCGACATTGCCGGCGTGACCGCTGCGACGTTCAACATGCGCGAAGCGCTCGACGCGGCGCACATCGTGAAAAGCGTCAACAGCGATATTCTGGTGATGTTCGGCGGTCCGCACGTCAACGCATTCCCGACCGATGCCCTGACACGCTCGGCCGACGTGGACGTAGCCGTGGTCGGCGAAGGCGAAGTGCTGATGCGCCATGCGGTCAAGAACTATGGCAATCGGGATTTCACGTTCGATCTGCCCGGCATGGTGTTCCGCAAAGAAGGCAAGATCACGTACCGCCCGCTGACCGCGGAATGGTCGATCGGAAATCTGGACGATTTGCCGTTCCCCGACTGGGATTTCCTCGGGCTCAACCGTTACTGGAAACGCTACTCGTTCCACTTCGACGCGATGATGCAGCTGGCGCCGCTCTCCACCAATCGCGGCTGCCCGTACACCTGCACGTTCTGCGATCCGAACAATCTCACCGCGAAACTGCGAGTGCGTTCGCCGCAGAACACCGTCGATGAAATCGCTCGTGCGGTCGAGCGCAACGGAGTTCGTTACTTCTATTTGACAGATTCCGTGATGTCGATTCCGAAGCCGCGCTTTCGCGAGTTCTGCAGACTGATGAAGGAAAGCGGCCTCGCCCAGGAAGTGGCCTTGCTCGGCCAGGCGAACGTCAATGCGATCGACGAGGAGATGATCACCGGCTTCAAGGAAGCCGGTGGCGAATACATCTTCTTCGGTCTTGAGAGCGGCAACGAAGAAGTGCTGGCCAAGAACGGAAAACGCATCACGCGAGAAAAGGTGATGCGCTGCACGGGACATGCCCACGACATCGGGCTCAGCCCCCGCGGCTCGTTCATCCTCGGTCTGCCTTTCGAAACCGAAAAGTCGGCGATGGACACGATCGAGTTCGCGACCGAGACGCTCAAACTCCACAGCGCCAACTTCTTCATACTCGATTTCTATCCCGGGACCGCCGCGATGCGGCTATTGCAAAGCGGCGGTGGCGGCTTCGTGATGCCAGCTGGCGGCATCGACTGGGCTAGCTACGTGCCATCGCGCAACCGCGCCAAAGTTGGTGTCAACGATCTGACGCCGGAGCGTCTCAGCGAATTGCATACTTATGCAAAGTCAAAACCGCTGCCCTACCACGATAAGGATTTGGCCCTCCGCGAGGCCGCGACCGAGTTCCTGTATCTCGTCGAAACGGGTCGCCACACCGGCGAGGGCCGCGTACAGGCGTACGGGAGGCTTCAGCAGATGGCGACCAAGGCGAGCGACAAGGGCCGCGCGCTGTGCCGGGAGCGGCTCGATCGCGCCAGGGCACTGATGACCGGCGCCGCTGCGCCGACGATGGTCGCGGCTTAATGAAGGTTCTGATCACCGGCGGTTGTGGCTTCATCGGCAGGAACCTCGTTCGCTCCCTCATTGAGGGCGGCGAAGTGACCTCCGTTCGCGTGCTGGATGACCTTTCAGTCGGGCGCGTCGCCGATCTCGAAACCGTGCACCCGGTACGGATCGTCAAGGCGAACCGCCCAATTGCGGTTCCCACCGCGCCCGTCGAATTGGTCGTCGGTGATATCCGCGACCGCGCGCTGGGCGAGAAGGCCGCCGCTGGCGTTGACGCTATTGTTCATCTGGCCGCCAACACCGGGGTCGGTCCGTCGGTCGAAGACCCGCGGCAAGACAGTGAGGCCAACGTCTTCGGCACGCTGAATTGTCTGGAGGCAGCGCGAAACGCCGGTGTGTCCCGCTTTGTTTTTGCGTCAAGCGGCGCTCCGGTGGGCGTTTGCGAGCCTCCTGTCCATGAGGGGGTCGCGCCGCGGCCGGCCTCGCCCTATGGGGCCAGCAAGCTTGCCGGAGAGGGGTACTGCTCCGCCTATTGGCATTCTTTCAGGGTTCCGACCGTCGCCTTACGGTTCGGCAATGTGTACGGGCCGGGATCCGATCACAAGACCAGCGTAGTTGCCAAGTTCATCCGCACGGCACTCGCCGGAAACCCGATGGTTGTCTATGGCGACGGCTCGCAGACCCGCGATTTCATCTTTATTGGCGATATCGTGCGCGCCATGGTGTGCGCGCTCAAGGCGCCGGAATCCTCGGTCGCAGGCGAGGTTTTCCACATCGCGACCGGCAACGGGGTCTCCGTTAACGAATTGGTGGAGCATTTGACCGCACTGCTGTCCAAGCGCGGCATTCGCAGCCATATCGAACACGGCGAACGCCGGATTGGCGATGTGCAGCATAGCTGGGCAGATGCCTCGAAAGCTGCTAAATTCTTGAATTGGCGGCCGTCTGAAAGCCTCGCGAACGGGTTGGCTCAGACCATAGACTGGTTTCTTAGCCAGACCGGATCCCGGAGCGCCGCAGGAGCCTCTCGATGAATTGTGACGTCCTTTTCGTCTATTTGCCCATTTCGTTCGGCGCAGGCCGGTCGTATGGCTTGCCTCCGCTGGGGGTGTTTTACCTGGCTGCAGGGACGCGCAATGCGGGGATGTCGGCCCGCGTGCTTGACGCCAATATTGCCGGCCTTACCCTCGATCAGACCGTCCAGGCGATCTCGGTGCATCGGCCCAAGCTGGTCGCGCTCAGCATCCTGACACCCCATCTGCGGGCCTTGACCGCGGTCGTGGAGCGGCTGAACGATGCCGGCTACAAGGGCCGCATCATCGCAGGCGGGCCGCACTTCAATGACACCCGCGAAGAGACGCTGACGTTCCTCGACATCGATTATGCGATGTACGGCGAATGCGACAAAACGTTCGTCGATTTTGCCAAGGGATTCCTGGCTGGCGAGCCGGTCGACTCGACGCCCAACCTCATTCACCGTCGCGACGGCAAGCTCGTCGTCAATCCGCCATCGAAATTTATCGAGGATCTCGACTCCTTGCCGAGGCCCGACCTCTCGCAAGGCATCTTCACCTACTATGAAAAGATCAACGGACGCCGTCGACGCGCGATAAGCATCATGTGCAGCCGCGGCTGCCCGTACAAGTGCAGTTTTTGCGACGTTCCGACCATGTGGGGGAAGAAGGTCCGCGAGCGTTCGCCGCAAGACGTGGTCGATGAGATCATCTTCAACCGGGACAATTTCGGCATCCACGAAGTGTTCTTCCGCGACAGCGTGTTCACGCTGAACTACAAATACGTCGCCAAACTCATGGACGAGTTCGAGCGCCGCAGCATCAAGGATATTGTCTGGCACTGCAATGCTCGCGTCGACCGCATCACGCGGCCGTTGCTGGAGCGCATGAAGAAGAACGGCTTGGTGTGTATCTCCTACGGCGTGGAGTCGGGCAACGAGGTCGTGCTCGAAAAGATGCTCAAGAAGGTGACGTTGAAGCAGATCGAGGATACCTTCCAGATGACCGCCGAGGTCGGCGTTGAAAGCTTGGCGTTCTTCATGGTCGGCAATCCGGGGGAGACCCGCGAGTCTGCTCGCGAGACGCTGGCGCTCGCCAAGCGTCTGCCGTGCAGCTACATCGAAGTCGGGCCGACCGTTGCCTACCCTGGGACGGAGATTTACCGCACCGCTGTGGCCGAAAAACTTATCAACGATCCCAAGTGGTATCTGAACGAAGTCTACAAGCAGCACTCCCTGAAAGGGATCACGCCGCACCTGAGCCCAGGCCAACTCAACCTGCCGGATTTCTCGCCGCAGGAACAGTTCGACTGGTGCCGGAGAATCATCCGAACCTTCTATTTGCGCCCGACGACGTGGTATCGTATTTTCGTTCGCCATTTCAGCTTCCAGGTGACCCGGCGCGCCATCCAGATATTGCCCGGCTTCCTGAAATATTGCCTGGCGAGAGAATCGGACCCCGGCGTTTCGTCGCGCGTCGAAACGGCTCGTGTTTCGCCGTGAAGCGCGAGCTCTCCTCGCTGGCTCGGTAGACCGCCGCCGTTTCACGGCGGACTGGCTCGTTAATTTCGCCGGTCTCGGCGTTCTCGCGGTATCCGGCCTGCTCATCAATACGCTGGTTGTGCGCGCGTATGACAGCGCCACCCTCGGCAATTTTATGCTGGTGCTGGCGATCTTCCTGATCGTGGCGCAAGTCGCGACGCTGGGCGTGCAGTATTCGATTCTGCAGGCTTCGTCCGCACACGGTGTCAACGACGAAACCTTGTCGTCGATTCTGCTTTCAGGCCTGTTGCCGGCTGTGGCAAGCGGCGTTGCGGGTTCCGTGCTCGCATTTGCAGCCGGGGCGCTGTGGCCCGAGTCGGAACTCAGCGCGCCACTACAGCTTGCGGCCGCAGGCGTTGCTTTTTGCGCGCTCAACAAATGCCTGTTGTCTTTTCTCAACGGGGTGCACCGCAATCAGGCTGTTGCCGTGCTCAATGCGTTGCGGCCACTGGCGATTCTTTCTGTTCTGGTCGGGCTGATTCTCGCCGGGGCGCCCGGCTGGGCGATCTCGGTCAGCCTCGTGATCGAGGAAGTGGTTCTGTTCGTAGCCGCAGTTGCCACGATCACGACCGGTCTGGACCTTCGCAAGGGCCGCCCATCGCTCACCTGGGTGAGCCGGCACCTGAGCTTTGGATGGCGCAGCATGCCCGGCGGCATCGCGGCCGAAGCCAACACACGGGCGGATATCCTGGTGCTCGGGATGTTCGCTTCTCCGGCGCAGGTCGGCATCTATGCTTTTGCCCAGTCGGTGATAGAAGGCCTGCTGCAATTGCCGCAGATCACGCGCCGCATCATCGATCCTATCTGCGCCCGGCTCGTCGTGGAAGATCGCCATGACGAGCTCAATCGGATTTCACGCACTATTCTCCGCTATTCGGCGTCCGGATACGTGGTGATGGCACTGGCTGCGATCGCGGCCTATCCCATCGCGATCGGTTGGATCTTGCGGGTGCCGGACGCCGACCAGCAATGGCCGCTGTTCTGTATCCTGGTGGTGGGCGCAACCGTTTCCGCCACTTACACCGGATTTTGCGGCTATCTGATGCAGGGCGGCAGGCCGGGTGTGCAGACTTGGCTGGAAATCGTTCTGCTTGCGATCAACACGCTGGGCTGTTTGGTGCTGACGCCGATCTTGGGTGCAACGGGTGCGGCGATTGGAAAGTCAATCGCCTTTGCGGCCCATGGTGCCGGCCTGCGCTACCTCATCCATCGTTATCTCGGTGTTCGGCTGTAAGATCACTGTTATTTGAGGGCGGCAGCGCGGATGCTCGCGAAATCCCAGCACAGATGGCGCGATGCGGCGGCGCGGCCGCAGTGGCTCTATCCGCGCGCAGGAGCGCTGGCGGGTCTGCTTCTCTCCGTCACTGTGGCTATCTTAGGCGAGCGCGCCATCAATCCGCGCGTGTTCGACCCCGGCGCCTATTACTGGCTCGCTGAGAACATGTGGGAGTTGATGTTCCAGCGGGGTTTCATCCCTGTCTACAACGACCGCTGGATTCCGTCGTTTGCGGCGCGCATCGCAGTAACGCTGGCCGGTCAGCCGGCGGCCACCGGTCCGCTGACGGTCTATTTCGAGCTGCAAAATATCGCGGTCTTCGCGGCCGCCGGCTGGCTCTGGGGCAAGATCGCGGCGAGCCTCAACCTGAGCCTTAAAGGACTATGGATCGGCTTCATCCTGCTATTCGTTAATTTCTTCGGTCTCAAATACCTAAACTGGTTGCTCGCGCTCACCGACGGACCTTGTTTCCTGTTTTCACTCGGACTGCTGTGGGCGTTTTTGAACAACCGTTTGGGCTGGCTGGTCCTGTTTGGAACGCTTGGCTCCTTTACGTTTCCGGGCTTTAACATGATGACGGCGGCGCTTATCGCGTTCCCGCGCCGCCCAATCCTCCCCATATCAGGCGAGACGCAGACCGTCTGGTCATGGTACGGGAGGCAATCGTTGATCGCAAAAAGCAATCTCGTATTGGCGACGCTTGCTGCGATCGCAATTATCGCACTCGATACGTGGATTGTCGTTCACATAGGCCTGAAGGTCGAAGATGGCTTCCTCGACTCATCAATGGCCCAGCTCGCCTGGCTCTCGATCACGATCGCCGCAGGCTACATCTTCTTCGCGACGCTGTATCTCGGCGACGGACAATGGTGGACGCAACTGTGGACGCCGCCGCGAGTCCGGGTACTGCTGGCGATTGGCTTTCTCGTCGCCCAGAATTTGATCCGGATCTGGCTTACACGGACCGGCGACTACAATCAGATCGAAAAGGCTCTATGCGATCCATGCGATCAGACCATGTGGCACGCGCCAGTGCTATTTATTAGAGGAATTCAGCGTCCGGCCGAATTCCTGGTTGCACAGATGGTCTATTGGGGCCTCGCGATTCCGTTGTTGCTGGGATACTGGCCCGAGGTTGCATCAAGAATCCGGGAGCAAGGCCTCGGCTTCATACTGGTGGTCGCTCTCGGCGTGCTATTGGGCTTCGACAAGGTCGCGCGTCACAGCACGCAGGTGTACCCTTTCCTAGTGGTTCTTCTCGCCCTGACACTGGACCAGCGCCGGCCTGCTACCTGGATGATTTGGCTGCTGGCAACCCTCAATGTCGCTATGTCGCACGTTTGGTATCCGATGAATCGGCCTGGCGTACGCGCTGGCGATGCTTGGCAGCAGGCGGATACGGAGCAGGCGCTGGCAGGAGCGGTACTGGGACACCCTTGGTGGACAGATGGACGACTCTACTTTGCCTTGCTTGGGGTTCTAGCAGCGCTCGTTCTTGTCTGTTGGCTTATGACCGTTCGTCGTAGAGCCTCGCGGTCGACATGACACCGACTCTGCCGTCGCCGTGTTCGGCCCGTAGCTTTCGTTCCAGCGCCCGTCCGATCGTCAGACGTCCAGCAGAACCGGCGGGCACTCATACCAGAGGTTAAGCTTGGTTTCACCATCAAGCGTGATGGCCCCTAGGCGGACGGTGTAGGGTTCGCCGTCCGTGTGCAGCGTCACGTCGATTTCCTCGATATCCCAAGCCCCCTCATCCGGCCCAAGCAAAACGAGCGAATGAGGAAAACTGCGCGGCGAGCCCGAGACATCAAGCGTTTCGCCCGACTGGCATCCGCCCTTGATCTCATCGAACGGAATTTCGTGGCTATTGATCGCGTAAAGGGGTACGCGATCGATGCCGCGCGCGCCCGTCCTGATTCTCAGGGTCACGGATTGGAGGATGGGCATTTCTCAATTCCGCATGCCGTCGGGCAGTTCGATAAAGAAGGGGTTGCTGCCGGCGGCATGATCCGTTTCATCAAGGAGCGCACCGAGTTGCGGAACAGCGCGACGGAAACACTCATTGACCCCCTGACGTAGTGTGATGCTCGAGGCAGCGCAACCTTGGCAGCCGCCGCCCATCTTGATGTAGGCGGTGTTGCCGACCACGGCGGTGATCGTGATTTCGCCCGAGTGCGCGGCGATTCCGGGATTGACTTCCTCGTCGACGGCGCGCTGCAGGCCCTCGCGCACATCGCTTTCGCTGGGCAGGCTGGCCAACCAGGTTTCGGTCACGATGGGTTTCCCTGTTTCGAGGTGCGCACGGATAGCTTGGCCAAATTGCGCGGCACGCGTCTGTGCCGACCCATCACCTTCAACGTTGTGCGTGACCGTGACGTTCGTCTCATGAATCAAGACATTTCTTACTCCGGGTTGAGCGAACAAGGCAGCGGCGAGCGGAGCGTGCGTGGCGGCGTAACTTGCGTCCGGCGACCAGCACGAGTACCCCGTGAGCAGCGGGCGATCCACCATGAGCACGATGCGATCCTCGTTTGCATAAATCTGAGCCTTGATTCGTATCGAACCCGCAGGCGCCTCCGCACGGTCCGCAGCCAGAAGGGGTGCATATACGGTGCGGCGATGCCGGGGGGGGGCGCTTGCGGCTTTGTCGCTTGCCACCGTACCGGGCGTCGAGATCGCTGCGGACGGCACCCCGGACTCTTCATTGACTACTTGTTTGGCAAACCACTTGCGCACGGTTGTTCTCCGACCAAAGTGGCATGTTAACGGATTGATGCCGGGCATGCGGCACGCGCGCGCCGCCGTGGATATCCCTCAACCTGCCGGGACTGCACTTATAAACACCCCCGGAGCTGTCTAAACGAATGGGGCCACCTCTAGCATGGCCTTCGTGCAAGAAAGTCATGCACCGATGAATGTGCTCGCCGATGCCGAATCTGTCGCATCTCAGAAACCCTGCGACCCAACACAGACATTCTCGAACCGACTAGGGTGCCAAGGTTACGGCGTTACATGACCGGCTCTGGCGATTCGCAACAACTCCGGCAACATTGCAATTCCGACGACTACGACCATTATCGGGAAGAAAGCGTAAACTTCCTCGTGCCTTGGATCGCTGCCCGGCATGATCATGACGACGGTCCACGCTGCGGCACTGGCGAAGTACGCAATCGCCAAGAATGAAACGAACCTACCCACTCTTGCCAGAACAATCAATGGCAGTGCGAAGGCAACGAGCGGAAAGAACAGGAGTGGGCGAGACCATTTGAATGTCTCGTACTGCAATTCAAGTACGGCGCTCACGGATTTTGCGAAGGCGGAGGTATCGCGCAGTTTCCCGACATGCTCCGCAAGCGTTTGTGGCAGGTTTGTCGTCGCTCCGCTGCGGATACGTCCAGCCAGATAGCGATCAAGTCTTTCCCGTACTGCTGTAAAGTTGTCCTTGGCGTTTACCGCGAAAATTCGTGGACTGAAGAGCTTGGGTTGTTCGATTCGAGAGTCGCCGTTTGCCGAGAGCGCCGTCGCGGACAGGAAATCACCGACCAGGAAGCCAAGCGCCTCGGGATCATGCATCGTAATGTCGAGAGCCGCCGCCAGCATTAGTCGACCGGTGCGCTCCTCGCCGTACAGCAGCGACAGCCATTGGTAGATCCAGCCCATTACCGAGCCGGAGTAGTCGTTCGTCTCCTCATCGAATAAGAAGGACTTCAATCCTTCGGCGCCCCCGAGCTTCGCCAGCGTTTCGGCATCGAGACCAACATATTGCGGGAACGTGTCTACGAAATATCCAAGGGATGCGCTGAACGTCTTCAGGTTCGGGCCTGGGCTAGTGGCAAAGGCGAACTTCTTGCGTGGAGAAACGAACATGTCGCGAGCGCCGGACATGCCGAAATCCTGCATTTCACGGTACCGGTAGTACTTCATGAGAAACATGTAGCCGACATACGGGTTTGGCGGTCCTAGAAAAAGCACGCTGGGATGATTTCCGAGATAGTTCAGATATCCGCGAAACCCAGCTTTCCCTTGCTCACCTGCGACTTCGTAGAGGAGTCCGGCATCGCCGAAGGGAACCGCGGCGGCGACAATAAACTGGAAATAGACAGGATTGGGCCGGGAAAAGATGTTTCGGAGCAAATCCTCGTCAGATGGGTACTGCGCAAAAAGCTGGTCGACCGACCTGACATTGTCGATCGGCCATTTCCCGTCGGAACGGCGATCAGAAATCGCCTTGCGCACTGCTTCATAAAGCTTTGCGGATGCGGGCCCATCTTCGGCGCGAATGGTGGGCGCATGGCCTGTTGCAGCGGCGGCGTCGGGGCCGTAGTAGAGGTCGGCGAAGTTGCGCTGTGCCTTCGACGAAGGCTGCGCGAGCTGCGGAAAACGCACGGGGCTGCGGTGGTAGTCGTACGTCGCCCAGCCCGCCATGATGGCCATGTACAGCGCGACAGGTCCGGCGTAGCGCCGCCAGTTCTCCACCCGGAAGAGCAGACACACCGCCACAAAGATCCAGAAGAAGATGCCGCCGGCCGGCTTGACCATTGTCGCATAGGCCAGTAGCAGCGCGATCGGATATGGAGTGGCAGTACACCGCAGCCACCAACTGTAGAAGCGTAACTCGCGTTTGGATCGATCGTCGTGTGTGAGTCCCGATGCTCGGGATCCTGCCCGAAGCAAGTAGCGCGACATCATGACGAGTGCGCATAACTCAACAAATAGAAACAGTGCTTCGGGCATCACCCAATTCATGTGCTGGTAGGGGATCCCGAATAGCATGAACAACAGTGCGCCCGCAAATGCCGCGTTCCGCGACTGAGGTGCAAGCGTGGAGTAGAAGAGAACCGGCGCCGCAATCGTCATCGCGATGTGGCTTGCCACCAGACCCCACCAAGTATCCAGTGTGGCTGCACCAGTAAGAATCAGCCACAGTGGATAACCGGGTCCGCGCGACGGGACGTCCGCCCCGCCAGTGCGGCCCAGGATGAACCACGCTTTCCGAAAATACGCGAGCGGATCACCATCGTTGTACATAATATAGGGGCGGCCGATCAGGAATATGACCGTCAATGCCACAGACAGCGTTATGACCGCCGTTCGGCGCCAATCTGCCACCATCCACGCCGCGAAACGGGTGGTGTACTCGCGTGCGGGTTGTGCCATCAATTTGGCTCCTATCGGGCGGCCGCGGAACTCTGCGTATTCCCCATCCGATGGATGAAGTCTGGCAACCCTTGTCCCATCGAGTGTTCATGACATATCACAGGTGCTCCGGGATTGAAGGGAATGTTGAGTTTGGCCCGTACTTCCCATTCGACCTTGTCGCGCAGACTGACGATCTGCCGGGCGGATGGGTTATCGGTGACGACGAAGTCCTTATAGCCAGCCCCCGTCCAAGTCACTCTCATTATAATAGTCGGCCGATACAGTGCAATCGACCTCGTAAGCGTGAAGCCTATTGCGTGTGGTCGGCTGGGTATAGATCCGCACGCGCGGCAGTGTTTCGTGTGGTAGGCAAAGGTCGTAATAGGGTGTGCCATCCATCTGCACTGTCTGGTGCTCGAGGGCGTGTATCGGCGCACCGAAGGGAAACCGGTCTTCCAGCAGGCGCGTGCGCCCACCCGCGATAAGTTGCACGGCCTGCTCGAGTAGATCTTTACGCGCCGCTTGAAGAGGCTGGTCCCACTTGGCCATCTCGTGAAAGAACAGGGCATGACCTACCTAGCCGACGTCGATCCGGATGTCCGATTTGTATAGTCCGCGTCCACCGCCAAGCAGCCAAAGCAAATTTGAGATAGGTTCTGGTCAGGATGCTTCCCAAATTTCAGCGACAAGGAAAAGGTAGAGCATGCGAAAACTATTGAAGCTATTCGGCGTACCTCAGCGAGCCGACTCGTCCGACGATATGTCGCTTGAGGCCCGCTCCGAAAGAGCCAGGCATTCGCTCTTCAATATCATTGGTCAGTTCCAGTCCCCGAAGGACCTGCCTCGAGATATCGGGTCAGTTCTGGCCCAGTACTACGCGTATAGCGAGTGGGCTCGAATTGCCCTGGACGTTGCCAACCAATACGCGGACGGCGACTATTTCGAATTTGGCAGCGAGGGTCTGAATACCCTTTGCAACTTCCTGGCCGCCTTTCATCTCAATGGGCATGATCTGACCAAACCCAATGTCAGGTTCTTCGCCTTCGATGTCTTTGGCGATCCCTCCGATGATCCGAACCTGCCCTCGCCGGAGAAGACCTATTTCAATGTATACAGAAAAGGTGCTTCCTATTTTGGCGAGATGCAGAAGAAGCTGGACGATTTTGGCTTGATGCCTGGACGAGTCGAGCTGATCAAGGGGTACTTCAAGGACACCCTGAACGATCCATTCAAGGATCGGCTTCGCGCCGAGAATCGGCGCGTCGGCTTTGCTTTTCTCGATTGCAATATCCCTTCTTCATACAAGACCGTCTTCGATTTTCTTCTGGATTTCCTCCACGAGGACAAGTTCTTCATTTACATGGATGAATACTTCCAGATCCCGGGGGTCGCAAACCTGTTTGACGAATTCTGCGCAGCCGTCCTGCAACGTTATGGTCTGAAGCCGAGGTACGTCAGGACGGCCGGAACTTACGGGGCGCTATACGTATTCATTACCGATCGGCCCTGGGGTACGACGAAAGGCAAGTAGGACCATCAAATCCCTGGCGAATATGTACTACGGACCGTGTCTGCAAAGGCAATAGATCGGAATGCGACCGCTGCGAGCGTCTCTGGCGGTGGCCGTGCTGGCGGCGCTTGCATGGCTCGCGTGGCGCAGCATCGAATGGGAAGGGTTTGCCCAAGCCTTCGCCGACGCGAACCCGGTCATGCTGCTGTGGATGATGCTGGCCTGGAGCATGCAGCTCCTGATCCGGCCGTACCGCTTCCTGATCATGCTCAGGGCCATGGTGCCGTCGATGAAGTTCGACTATGCGGGCGTAGCCAGGGCCAACGTGCTTGCGGTTGCGGCCAACAACCTTCTTCCTGCCCGCGCTGGCGACCTGGTGATGGTCATGGTCCTGCGCAAGATGTCGTCCATCAAGGCCCGCCACTCCCTGCCTGCGACCGCGCTCGACAAGGGTGTGGACTTGCTGATCATGCTCGCCCTTTTTCTCGGGATACTCGCGAACCTAGATACCGCTCCGGCCTGGGTGCCCCGTTCGGCGCAAGTGGGCTTGGGTGCCTTCCTCGTCATCTTGGTTGGCGTATGCGTCGTCGCCTACAGACCCGATGCTCTCCTCCGTATGGCGGCGCACCTGCTGCGATGGTTTTCCAAAGACCGTCGCACACGCTGGCTGGGCGTGCTTCAGGACATGAGCGATGGAACGGCCGCCGCCATGAAGCCGGCCGTGGTCGTCGAGGTCATGGCACTCACGCTCCTCCTCTGGGTATTCAACGTGGCTTCGTTCCTGTGCGGTATCCGTGCCGTCATACCGGAAGTGTCGCTGGCTGGCGCGGCGTTTACCCTTGCGGCGGTTGGCCTCAGCTTCCTCATACCCGTGGTTCCTGGGGGGCTGGGGATCTATCATGCGACCGCCGTCGTCGCCCTTGCGCTGTTCGGCATTCCGTTGGAGAAGGCCATGGTCTTTGCCATTCTCGCCCACGGGCTCCCGTACTTGACGTCACTAGCTGTCGGCTACGCAGTCTCCATGAAGACTGGCCTGGGGATGGACTTGATCGCCAAGTCGCACGAGAGCAGCGAGCGCTAACCGGCTGCAAGCAAAGCCGCGAGCCCGATTAGAGCCAGCCTTGCATGGTTTTCACGTAGCGGATAGGACTTTCTCTTCGACATTCCGATCAAATGCGTCTGGCTACCGCTCCCGGTCAATGCTCGCGTACTTACCCCACACCTTGGGGATGGTCGCGGATAGCCTGCTCGATTCCAAGACGCTTGACGTCTTCCGCGTCGAGCCTGCGGCACGAGGAGCCTGCGGTGATTGCCAGGATCCTCACGTACCTGGGCTTGCCTGCGAGAGCGCCGCCGCGCTCTCCGGCACCGCCGCGCTCTCCGGCACCGCCGCTACCTCTCTTTCAGGCGGCCTGATATTCAAGACAAGACGCAGGGCTGACGATCCGGCGCGGCCTGCGCTCGCGTATAGAAGTTAGAGTGCGTCGAAATCGGTATCGACGGGCCACCGCAGAGGCCGACAAACCCGCGGGAGCGGGAAGTTTTCACCAAACACCACGCGATTTACCGCTTCTCGGCCTGGTGATACAGGCGCGCATGGAGAAAAAGGTGGTTTGACTTTCCTATTCGCGCCGGCTTTCAGTTTACTGCTCCTGCCAACGGCACGATCTCGACCGTTAAGGTGAATGCTGGCTTCATCAATACGAACGGCGATTGGCTCGTCAGGTTGTACAGCAACGGCGCTGGTTCTCCCGGCTCGCAGATCGGATCGAATGGGGCGAGTCTCACCATCAACTCGACTGGCGACAAGACGTTCAATGGCGCCGCTGACATGACCGTCAGCAATGGCACGGTCTACTGGATCGTCATCGCGCCGGCATCCGGCACGCCATCTATGGACCTGAGCGCTTGTGCGAACGATGCGAGTTTCGGGTCGGGACATAGCGACACGATCACATCGATCACCGATAGCCTGCCATCATCTCGTGATTGGCGGAAGGAGATTGTCGCGACTTGACGGAGCCCGGGCGACGGTTGCGATATTGCGGGTGCCCTGGATATTCTCGAATATCCCGCTAAACTGTCGCAATGATTGCAATCGAAATTTCGCAACGGTTTCAGCGGTATGGAGCGATCTTCTGCCTCGCGGCGCTTGGCGTGGCCGCGGTGGTGGCGCTCTGTGGGGAGCGGTCCATCAACCCGCTCGTGTTCGACCCAGGGACGTACTTCTGGCTCGCGCAAAACATGTGGGAGCTGCTGTTTCAGCGCGGCTTCGTTCCGAACTACAGTGACCGCTGGTTTCCGTCCTTCGTGGCGCGCGCAATTGCCTCTATCACTAGCCAACCGGCATCGGCCGAGACGCTGCGGGTTTACTTCGAGTTTCAGCTGATTCTGATCTTTGCAGGTGCCGGCTTGCTTTGGGGCAAGATCGCTGAAGAGCTAAAACTTTCGTGGCGTGGGGCGTGCATTGGCTTTTGCCTTCTGTTCCTGAATTTTTTCGGGCTGAAGTTCATGAACTGGATGCGGGCTCTGACCGACGCGCCGACCTTCTTGTTTTCGCTGGGTCTGCTGTGGGCCTTCCTCGGCAACCGCGTCGGCTGGATGCTCGCGTTCGGCGCCATGGGGTCGTTCACGTTCCCAGGCTTCAATCTGATGACGGCCGCGCTGCTCGCGTTTCCGCGTAGCGCCATCGAGCCACTGCCGACACGCCCGCCGCTTCTGGCCAGGAGCAACCTGCTACTGGCCGGCGCAGGCGCCGCGCTCTTCGTTTGCCTTTCGCTTTGGGTGATCAGCCGCTTCGGTTGGACTGTGGCAGACGGGCTACCGCAGACCGCGATCCCGGCGCTCGGGCCGCTCTCGATCCTACTGGCCGCGGCGTACCTGTTCGCGGCTGCCTACTATCTTGGCGCCGGTCAGTGGTGGAAGCAGCTCTGGACCACGCCGCGCGGCCGGCTGATTCTGGCAGCGACGTTCCTCACAGTTCAGCTTGGCGTGCGCGCCTACCTCACCCGTACAGGCGAGTTCAATCAGGTAGAACGCGCGCTTTGCGACCCGTGCGACGTCTATGCTTGGTATCTGCCGGTTCTCGTGAGCCGCGCCATCGCCCGACCGGGCGAGTTCCTGGTTGCCCAGATGCTCTACTGGGGCCTAACTATCCCGCTGCTGGTTGCGCTCTGGCCGCGTGTTGCCACGAAGGCGCACGCGCTTGGTCTCGGCATCATCATCGTGGTCACCCTCGGGGTGGTGCTGGGATTCGACAAGCAGGGTCGGCACGCCACACAGGCATTTCCTTTCCTGGTCGTCCTCCTCGCGTGGGCGGCAGACGAGCTCAGACCGTCAGCGTGGTGGATCGCAATCCTGGCAACATTCAACGTCGCGCTATCCCACTTCTGGTACCCGATGAACCGCCCTGGCGCGCAGTTCGGTGAGCCGTGGCAGCAAATCGATACTGAGTACGCGATACGAGGTATCCTTCATGCCCACCCTTGGTGGGTCGACGGCAAACTCTACGTGAGCATGCTCGTAGTCCTTGCCGCAGTCGCGATTGTGTGCCGCGTCTTCGTGGTCAATGGCGACGGAGAAGCTCGAGCCCGTTCGCCATGATCTTTTCGACCTCAAAGGCTGAGCGCGCACTCAACAGCGTCTGCGCGATCTTCCGCGGCCGGAAATAGAACCGCCGCACGGCTTCGTTGCGAAGGTCGCGCGCTTGTTCATAAGTGAGGCCGGACACCTTTTCGGCAAAGCAATGGGTTAGTGCCGGCTCCTGTTTCGCATCAAGCCCGTGCCGCTCCCGGTATTCCTTGCCGAATGAGGTTCCTGCCATTGGCTCGGCGAGATTAAACGAAGCATAGAACGGGTCGAGTTCGATCGCATAGTTGATCGTCGCCCTAGTGCTCTCGATCGTCTCGCCGGGGAGGCCGACGATGAAGTGCCCAAGTATCCGAATGCCGTAGCGGCGGCAAAGTGCGAACGCTGACCGTGTCTGGTCGACACAAGTTTTCTTCTGGAAGCGGTCATTGACAGCGTCGCTGGCGGTCTCCACCCCGATGGTGATGGAGTGGCAGCCGGCCCGCTTCATCAGCTTGATCAGATCCTCGTCCAGATTGTCCGCACGCGTTGAACACCACCAGGGCAGACGAATCTCATCCGCCATGAATTCGAGGAACTCCTTGGACCACTTCGGGGAGGCTACGAAGGTGGCATCTGCGAAGTGGATGTCCTGAAAGCCGAGTTCGCGTATATGGCGCATTTCGGCCTTCGCGCTTTCCAGCTCACGCAGCTTGTACGGGATCGTCTCGAAAGCGCAGAACGTGCAGTGCGACGGGCAACCGAAGCTCATCACGGTGATCGCCTGCCGGCGGTGGATCGCGATTGCGGACATGTAGCGTGCGTCCATGAATAGCTCGTGCCGCGGAACTGGGATATTGAAACGGTCTCGCTCCATCACCGGGTCGGTTGACCTTTCGGTCTCTTCGCGGCGGATCAGATTCTTGAGTTCTCCGGTCTCGCCGTTGAGAAAGCGCGGTAGGCTTGCTGTCGTATAATCCAGCAGCAGCGCATCCAATTCTGGGCAGTCGCGCATGAACTGGCGGCCCTCGAAGCGAACGACATCGCCGCCCGCGACGATTATCAATTGAGGGTGTCGTCGGCGAAGCTCGCGAACGAAGGCGATGTCATTCTCGCGGGCGACAAAGGACATGACGAGGACGACTGCGTCGACGTTGCGCGCCGCTTCGTAGCACTCCTCGGCCGATGTGCCGGGCAGGATGCCATCGATGTAGCTGAGTTCGTGGCCCGACAGGATGCCGCTAAGGATGACCAGATCGACAGGGGGCTCGCGGTAGCGAGCCTTGCTAGTGTCGCTGCAATAGTTGCCCCGGCGTACTAAGAAGCGCCCGGCAACCGGCGGATTCGCCAATAGGATTTTCATCCTAGCCCGTCCCCTCAAATTGACCAGCAGGAAATCCTAACACGGTCCTGAGCCTTAACCGACCGCTGTAACCCTCTGTAAGCTCTACCACAATTCCGGCCGTCCTCCTGGGCGGCCATTTCATTTGGAGATCCAATGATCGACTGCGTCACGCCGCGCGTGGTCGCGATCAGAATGCGGCTTGAACTAGCAAATGCTCGTACCTGTGAAATCGAACCCATTCCACTAGCTGATGAGTTACATTCCTGTATCATCTCCATGAGGGAATATGGCGGGCGCCCGATTCGCGGCAAGAGTGACGCTGGTTCGAGCGCCGATGGTGACTGCCACAGCCCTCAGCAACCTCACGACGCCGAGTTTCGGCCTTGCCTACCTTTCCGGCTACGCGAGGAAGCACGGCTATGAATGCCGGGTGCTGGAACCGGTGGCCGAGGGCGTCGGGAACTACTGGCCCGTGCCGGAAACGGTCGACCTGCTGGCCGAGGGCCTGAGTTTCGACGAGGCAATCGAAAGGATTCCGGCGGACAGCGAGGTGATAGGCTTCACGGTCATGTTCTCGGCCGAATGGCCGGTGCAGCGCAATTTCGTCACTGCCGTCCGCAAGCGATCTTCTACCGCTTCTGCTTCATGCTCCTCAACTATATCGTCGGCTACATCCGCTTCCCGCGCCATAGAATGCACACGTTCCTGAATGTATTCTTCCGCGACGAGGCGGCGACGAACTTCGAGCACTTTCTAAAGAACGCCTTCCGCCGCTGGCTGTCGCCCGCACCGCGCCACTGAGTCGGCACCGCCGGTAGAGCAAGGAGTCAGGCGCGTGACCACTATTCCCATCATGCGGCCGCTGCTGGGCGATGCCGAAGCGGACGAAGTGCGCCGCGTGATCCGGTCTGGGTGGGTCACGCAGGGGCCCGAGGTCGAGGCCTTCGAGGGCGAGTTCGGGCGCTTCGTCGGTGCGCCCCACGCCTGCGCCGTTACGAGCTGCACCACCGCGCTGCACATCGCGCTCCTCGCCCTAGAACTGGGGCCGCAGGCCGAGGTGATCACCGCGAGTCACTCCTTCATCGCCACGGCGAATGCCGTGCGGCACGCCGGTGCGGTCCCGGTGTTCGTCGACGTGGATCCGGTCAACGGCAACATCGACCCGGCCCGAATCCAGCGCGCGATCACGCCGCGCACGCGGGCAATCCTCGCCATCCACCAGTTGGGCATGCCCTGCGACCTGCCCGCTATTCTCGCCATCGCGCGGCACAACGCCATCCCGGTGATTGAGGACGCCGCGTGCGCCGTCGGCAGCGAAATCCGGCTCGGCGGCGACTGGCAGCGGATCGGGCGACCGCACGGCAGGATCTGCTGCTTCTCGTTCCACCCCCGGAAGCTGCTGACCACCGGCGACGGCGGCATGCTGACCACCTCGGACCCGGAGCTCGACCGGAAATTCCGCCTCCTCCGCCACCATGGCATGTCCATATCAGACCGCGCGCGGCACCAAGCGAGCGACGTGGTTTTCGAGGAATATGGTTGCGTGGGTTACAACTACCGCCTCACCGATATCCAGGCCGCGGTCGGACGCGTCCAGCTCCGGCGTCTGCCGGAGGTCGTGGCGCGTCGGCGGAACCTCGCGCATCGCTACGGGGAGCTTTTCGCTGCGGTTTCTGCCATCGGCTTGCCGCAGGAGGCCGACTGGGCGAGAACCAACTGGCAGACGTTTACCATCCGCCTGCCGGGGAACGCCGACCAGCGCCGCGTTATGCAGGCGCTGTTGCAGCGCGGGATCGCCTCACGGCGCGGCGTGATGTGCTCCCACCGCGAGCCCGCTTACGCTTCGGAGCCGTGGCGCTGCGTGGATGGGCCCGGGGCATGCGGCTGCGCACCCGGGGGCTGCCGCTCCCTGCCGAACAGCGAGCGCCTGCAGGACCACTCGATCGCCCTGCCGCTGTTTCACGACATGACGGACGAGGACCAGCAACGCGTCGTGAATGCCGTGGACAGCGCCGTAAATGGATAGCCGGAAATGGGCGATTCTGCTGGCAAAGGCGGCGATCTCGGCGACTCTCCTGTACCTAATCCTGAGGCACATATCGCTGGAGAAACTCTCGGGAAGGCTTTCCGACGCGACGCTGCAGCGAGCCCTGCTCGCATTCCTTCCATTGGTCGCGGTCACGTTCTGTGTCGGCTTCCGCTGGCACGTGATCGCCAGCGCGGTTGCGCGCCCCGTCCGCTTTCTGCAGGCATGGGCGGTGTCGATGATCGGCGCCGCCCTTGACCAGGTGTTCGTCACTATGAGCGGCGACGCCTACCGTATCTGGTGGCTGAAGAAGGGCAGCGCGTCGCTCACGCACGCCATCGCCGGCGTGCTGCTGGACCGGGTGGCCGGCATGCTGGGGATCATCTTTCTCGTGATGCTATTCATGGCCCGCTTCGCGCAACTCGATACGCAGGGCAGCCTGGTCTGGGTCCCGCTCATGCTCTCGGCAGGCATGCTCTGCGGCTTCGCGCTGCTGCTGGTGCTCGACAAGGCGCCGTTCTCGCGCATTCGCAACCGCTGGTTCGCCGGGCTCGCCGTGCTGTCGGCTTCGGCGCGCCGGGTATTCCTGACGCCAGGCACGGCGGGCCGGGCACTTGCGGGTGCGATCCTCGTGCACGTCGGCATCTGCACGACCATGACGGTGATCGCATGGGCGCTCGGCATTGACCTGCCGCTGGCCATGGCGCTGACAGTGGTGCCGGCGGTCTTCTTGGTGTCGTCGCTGCCGCTTTCCATAGGCGGATGGGGCGTGCGCGAAGGAGCCATGGTGCTTGCCCTCGGGTTGGCCGGCATCGAAAGTTCCGACGCCTTCCTGATTTCGGTAACCTTCGGCATACTCGCTGCCCTGATGGGGCTGACGGGCGGAATACTGTGGGTGGCAGGATATCCGTCGGCGCGGACACTGCGCATCAAGACCTGAATCGAACCGAGGCTGTTGTGCCAATTGCCGAGAACGTGCGACTTGGGAAGGGCGTGGTGGTCTTCCACCCGCAACTCGTGAACCTGTACGGCTGCTCGATCGGCGACGAGTCGAAGATCGGCGCCTTTGTCGAGGTGCAGAAGAACGCGACCATCGGCGCGCGCTGCAAGATCTCGTCG
>SXGT01017165.1_pt1 | contig 38761 bp, 2 predicted proteins | sample 3176221 | NCBI WGS metagenome assembly SXGT01 (sample SAMN11356862, study PRJNA531348) | freshwater metagenome | isolation source: freshwater sample F1-120 | place: China: Fuxian Lake, Yuxi | collected 2017-12-25 | reverse complement strand
TCAGGGATGAGGAAGAGGCCATAACCATGCGAGCGATCATCACGGCGATTGTCATCGCGGCCGGCGCGTCGACCGCAGCCCAGCAGAATCCAGAGATCACCTTCGTCCGGAACGCCTCGGCCGCGATTAGGCGCGCGCCGTGCGAGGCGAAGCGCGTGCTCCCATGTCCAAAGCCGGACTGCAGCACTGTTCTGGCTAAGCGCCTGAACCCGGATTGAAGTTTTTACCACGTCGCAGAATCGCCTTGTCGACGCCCCCGTCTCGGCTCTAGCCTGCGATGGGGATGGATGCCCCGCCAAGTTAGGCTCTGGCGGGTGCTGTGCGGGGGTAGATCTGCGATGAAGCAGGCGCGTGAGCTGTTGCGTCGCGTGGGCGGTGCGTTGTCGGGCAAGGGTCCGGGGGGACGGTCCGGGCGGCGGATGAGCGCGCTCAAGACGTCCACGGCGCTGTCGCGGCAAATGACGGTGGAGCCGCTGGAGCCCCGCCTGCTGATGTCGGCCGACATCGCGCCGATCGTCGGCAAGATCGACGCGCCGGGCGAGACCGACAGCTTCACCTTCACGCTGACCCAGCCCAAGAAGATGCTGTTCGACGCGCAGAGCGGCGCGGCGCAGAACGGCCCCATCGATCTGTCGAAGCTCAACTGGTCGCTGATCGGGCCCGACGGACAGATCGTCTCGCCGCGGTCCTTCGCGGCGAGCGACGGATCAAAGGTCGCCGGCCCGACCGTCCTCGATCTCGCGATCGGGGAATATCGGCTGACGGTCGACGGGGTCGGCGACGCGACCGGAAGCTACGCCTTCCGGCTGCTCGACATCGCGGAGGCCGCCCCGATCACGCCCGGAGCGACCGTCACCGGCGTGACCACCGACCAGCACAGCACCAATCTCTACCGATTCGATGCGAGCGCGGGCGACCGGCTGTTTCTCGACCGGGTGTCCGGCAGCGGATCGACGCCCACCTGGCGGCTGCTGGGTCCGGACGGGGAGCCGGTGTTCGCGCCTGCGGACATGGCGGATCGCGACGGGGTGAAAGTGGGCCGCGCCGGCTCCTACACGCTCGCGATCGAGGGCGACATCGATGAGGGAGCGTCCAGCTACGCCTTCGCGGTGCATCGCATCGCGGACAAGGACGAGGCGCTGATCCTCGGCGAGCTGGTCGCGGGACGGATCGATCAGCCGGGCAGCGTCGCCCGCCACCATTTCTCGCTCGACGGGGCGAAGACGCTGTTGTTCGATGCGCTGTCGGCGCCCGGCGTCCTGTCCTGGTCGCTGTCGGGGCCGGGCGGCGTGCTGTTCGGGCCGCGCAGCTTCACCAACCTCAACAACGACCTGTTCGAGCCGGTGCTGGCGCTGGAGGCGGGCGAATACACGCTGCTGATCGACGCGGCCAACGATGCGACCGCGTCTTACGCATTCCGCGTGCTCGACTTCGCGGACGCGAGCCGCGTGCAGAGCGGCGAGGGCTTCACGGCCGTGCTGACCGATGCGGGCGCGACGCGGATCACCAACCGCGTCGCGGGCGCGCCGCTGGACGGCGCGGCCGCCGCCAACCGCGCCTGGTTCGGGAAGACCAGTGCCTACTTCACCGTTCCCAGCAACGCGACGCTGCAGCCGCAACAGCAATTGACGGTGGAGGCGTGGTTCAAGCTCGACCGCAGCCCCAACGCCAACAATCAGGCGATCGCCAACAAGGCGAACGGGACGGGTTCGAACACCGGCTGGGGCATGATCCTCGACGCCGACGACAAGGTCGACTTCTTCGTCAACGGTCTGAACACGATCGTCACCATGCCGCAACCGCTGGCGCGCGAGGCGTGGACGCATCTGGCGGGCACGTATGACGGACAGACGATCCGCCTGTACGTGAACGGCGAGGAGGTGGCGTCCAGGGCCTATGCTGGACCGGTGGCGCAGAACGATGCGCCGCTGGTCATCGGTCAATTCCTGCAGGGCGCGGTTGACGAGGTCCGGGTCTGGAACCGCGCCCGCACCGCGGAGGAGGTCCGCAACGCACGGCTGAGCGGCCTTGCGGCTTCCGAGCCGGGACTCGTCGGCTATTGGCGCTTCGACGAGAACGGCGGCGCGACGCTGGCGGACAGTTCGGGCGCGGGCAACACCGCCACGATCGCGCAGGAGCCCGCGCGTGAGGCGCGGCTGTATCGGATCGCCGGAACGGCGGGGTCGCGGCTGTTCTTCGACCAGCTCAACTCGATCATGGGGCAGGGCACGGTCTATGCGCGCCTCTATGCCCCCGACGGCAGGCTGATCCAGCAAGGCGGCGGGATCGGCGATTTCGAGGCGGTGCTGCCTGCGACCGGCGACTATACGCTCGCGATCGAGGGCGTGCTCGGCAACGACCGGCCGCTCACCGTCTCCGCCGCGTTGCGCGTCTTCAACGATGCGCCTGTCGCGCCGCTTACCGTCGGCACGCCGATCAGCGGAACGCTGGCGGTGGGCGACACCGTTCGCTACGCCTTCGCGATCCAACAGGACATGCGCGTCTATGTCGATGCGCTGACCGCAGCCCCGAACACCCATTGGACGCTGATCGGACCGCAGGGGACCGTGGTCGACCAGCGGCTGTTCGGCAGCACGCCCGCCGCGGTCCAGCTCCTGTCGCCGGGCGGCTATCAGCTGATCGTCGGCGGCTCGGGCGATGCGACCGGCGATTACGCGCTCAACCTGATCGATCTCGCGGACGCCGTTCCGCTGACCTTCGGCGAGGCGCTGATCGACAAGGTGCTTTCCCCGGGGCTCAGCACCCATGCCTATCAGTTCGCGGCGGCGGCCGGCGACCGGCTGGCGATCGACCATCTCGCGACGTTCGGCGTCAGCGCGTGGTACCGGATCGTCGACCCGTTCGGCCGTGAGACGGTGGGGCGCACGCCGCTGAGCGACAATCCCGACGTCCCGCTCGCTTTCGACGGCGTCTACACGTTGCTCGTCGAGGGGGCGGGCGCCGCGAACGACGCCGTCACCTATAGCCTGCGCCTGGACCGTACGGCGGGCGCGCCGCCGCCGGCGCTCACCGGCACAACCATCGCGCTGGGCGCGGTGGTGCAAGGCGCGCTGGCCAGCGGCGTCGGGGACTATCTGTTCACCACCACGGCCCCGACGCGCGTCGTTCTCGACTCGCTCAGCAACAGCGGAGCGAACTGGGCGATCACGGGCCCGCGCGGCGCGGAGATCTCCGGCTTCACGCTGAGCAACGGCGAGGGCTTCGGGACGTCGAGCAACACGGTCGTCGACCTGCCCGTGGCGGGGACCTACCGGCTCCGCATCACCGGCGCATCGAACGAAGCCGTGGCGTTCCGGGTTCTGGACCTGGCGACCGCAATGCCGCTGTTGACGGGCGCGCAGGCCAGGGAAAGCGTCTCCGGTAGCCTCAACGCGCAGACCGGCGGTCCGGCGCGGGCGACCAGCGCCTACGGCTTCACGGCCAGCGCGGGCGAGCGGTTCTTCCTGGATGTGGTGACCGGCGCGCCCGCCGGCGCGGCCGCGACCTACCGTTTGATCGATCCCGCCGGAAGGCTGGTCGCGGGCCCCGCCGGGTTCGCCGACGCCGAGTTCGTCGCGGCGGTCGCGGGCGGCTACACGCTGCTGATCGAGGGCGCGAACGGCAACGGCGCGATCGCCGCCCCGTTCGCGTTCGACCTGGTGCGCGTGGGCGACCGGGCTCCCGTCGCGATCGCGCTCGGCAAGCGGCAGGACGGCGGAGCGCAAGTCAGCGGGGCGTTGACCCTGCCGGGCGAGCGGCAGTTCTATCGCTTTTCGGTTCTGGAGCCCACCTTCGTCGTGGTCGACGCGCACCGTGCGGCGAACGGCGCCTCCACCGCGAGCCTCAGCTGGTCGTTGACGGGGCCGGGCGGGACGGTCGCCAGCGCCAATTTCGAGGCGGACGACTCCAGCGGCCGCAACGCCGATCGCGTGCTGCGGCTCGATCCGGGCAGCTATGACTTCGCGGTCGACGGCGCGGGAGCGGCGACCGGCGCATTCGCGTTCAGCATCATCGATCTGGGCGCCGGAGCCGCATTGCCGGTCGACGGAACGGTAGTCGCCGCAACCGCGGCGCCCTCGGGCGAGATCGACGCCTACAGCTTCGTCGCGAACGCCGGCGAACGGTTCCGAATGGAGACGACCGGCGGGGCGGGGCTGCGCTGGCGGCTGGTCGATCCCTGGGGCAACCAGGTGGTCGATCGCGCCGCGCTGGGCGCGACGACCTTCGATGTGCCGCGGCCGGGTCGCTACACGCTGCTCGTCGAAGGAGCCGCGAACGGCGCGGCGGCGTCGCTCGCCTATTCGCTGGCGGTGACCCGATTCGCCGACACGCGCGAGGCGCTGCCTGCGTCCGGCGTCGTTCTGGCGAGCCTCGATCAGCCGGGACAGCGCAAGAGCTATACCTTCACCCTGGACGCCACCACCACAATGCTGTTCGACGCACGCAGCGGCGACCCGGGCATGAGCTGGACGCTGGACGGCCCCTATGGCCAGGTCGCCGGCGCAGCGTTCGACAAGTCGGACGGAACGGCCGGCGGCGCGGTCAAGCCGCAGGTGCTGGTCGCGGGCACGTACACGCTGACCGTGACCAGCAGCGGCGGCACGAAGGGCCCGTTCGGTTTCGCGCTGCTCGACACCGCGACCGCCCGACCGATCACGCTCGGCCAGCCGGTGACGGCGGCGCTGGCCCCCGCGTCGCAGACCGGGATGTTCAGGTTTCAGGCGACCGCGGGCGAACGCTACTTTCTCGACTTTCAGCAGATCCCGGGCGCGGGCGACCAGCGCGTCCGCATCATCGACCCGACCGGCAAAGAGGCGTTCGGCTCCGCGTCCGCCGCCGATATGGAGTTCACGCCCGCGCTCGGCGGCGCCTACACGATCACGGTCGAGGGGGCCGCAGCGAACGCGGCGGCCAGCCAGCCGTACCGCTTCACGCTGCACCGCGCGCAGGACATCACCGTGCCCCTGCTCCTCGGCGGCGCGCTCACCGGTCCGTTCGCGGAACCGCGCGACGGCGGATCGGCGCTGGCGCTGACGGGACATGAGACGATCCAGGCGGTCGCGCCCGCGCTCGACACCGACGGCAGCGTCACAATTGATCTGTGGCTGCGCCCCGACCGGATCGCGGAGGCGACGCCGCTGGTCTACAAGGGGAATGGCTCCGGCGGACGGACGTTCGCGCTGACGCTCAACCCCGACGGCTCGCTGACCGCCTCGACCACGGACGCGACGGGCACGCAACAGGTGACGAGCAGCGCCGACGCGGTGCGCGCCGGGACCTGGACCCATGTCGCTGCGATGATCGACCGGACCGCAGGAACCATACGCCTCTACGCGGCCGACATTCTGGTCGGCGAGGGCGCGATCCGCACCGGTGTGGCGGTGCCCGCTTCGTCCACTCCGCTGTGGATCGCGGGCGGCCCCGAGGGGGGCGCACCGGCGCGCTTCGAAGGCGCTCTCGACGAAGTGCGGCTATGGTCCGGCGCGCGGACCGCCGCGCAGATCGCAGCCGATGTGGCGACGCCGCCAGTGGCGGGCACGCCCGGGCTGCTGCTGCGTCTGCCGCTCGACGAGGCGACCGGCGCGGTCGTGGTCGCGGACGTCGCATCCGGCGGCTCGCATCAGGTGAAGCGCGATCTGGCGGGCGTGGCCGGCGTTGTGGAAGGACGTCTCGGCACGCCGGGCGAGGTGCGCAGCTACACGTTCGACCTGGCGCAGAACGGGCTGCTGTTCCTGGACACGTTCCACCAGCTCGCAAGCTGGAACAATCAGCCGGTGGTCCTGCGGATCGACGGCCCGGGGCTGTCGGTCACCCGCAACCTGCGCACGGGCGACCTCGACGAATATGTCAACGCCAAGCCGATCATCGTCGCGCCCGCGGGCCGCTACACCGTCACCTTCGACGCGCCGGGCGATTACGCCGGAGCCTATGCGTTTCGGATCGCCGACCTGTCGCAGCAGCCTCCCGCGGCGCTGAACACGCCGATCAGCGGTTCGCTGGCGGGGGGCGAGAGCAGGACGTTCCGCATCGACGCCCTTGCGGGCGAGCGGCTGTTCGTCGACGTTCAGGCGCTCACCGCCAGCGCCACGATGGAGCTGCGACTGATCGACCCCTACGGGCGTGAGGTCGTCGCGCCGAACGGCTGGAGCGATATCGGCACGCTGACGCTGGCCTATTCGGGCGCGTACACGCTGATCGTGAACCAGCGCGCCGATTATCCGCGGCCTGCGGACTTCCGGCTGGCGATCAACAAATTGCCCGCGGTCGCGCCGATCGGAATCGTTCCGGGCGTGAAATCGGGTGAGACCGACGGCCGCGTGCCGGGCAAGGTGGGCGAAGCGCAGGCGTTCGGCGGCGCCAATTACGTCAGCGCGGGCGTGGGAAACATCCTGGGCGACCTGACGATCGAGGCCTGGGTCAAACCGGACAATCATCAGCCCGGACTGACGCCGATCGTGCAGAAGGGCGACCTGCCCGGGGACCTTCGCGCCTACGGACTTTACTTCAACAGCGCCGGCGCGCTGGTCGGCGTCGCTGGGGACGCGGACCGTGAATATACGGTCCAGAGCGACACCGCCAATGTCGTGAAGGTCGGCGAGTGGACCCATGTCGCGCTCGTGGTCGACCGCGCCGCGGGGGTCCTGCGCCTGCTGGTCAACGGTGTGGAGGTGAAAACCGGGTCCGTCCGCAACGGATCCAATCAGGTGCTGCCCGGGCGGGCGACCGCGTCACGGCTGCTGGTCGGCCATCTTCAGCGCAGCGACAGCACCTATGGCATGTTCGAGGGCGCGATCGACGAGGTGCGGCTGTGGTCGACCGCGCGGACCGCGCAGCAGATCCGCGACGCGATGACGGTAGGCGTCGCCGCGGGCACGCCCGGGCTGGCGCTTGGACTGCCGCTCGACGGTACGCCGCTGCCCGCCAATGTCGTCGCGCATGACCTCAACCCGAACGGGGTCAGCGGACGCATCGACGTGGCGGGCGACAGCAGGACCTACAGCTTCACGATGGCGCGCGACGCCAACCTGCTGTTCGACAGCCTGACCTATAACACCAGCCTCAACTGGACGCTGACCGGTCCGACCGGCACGGTCGTCAACGCGCGCAGCTTTCACAACAGCGATCATTCGAGCGACGTCAATCCGGTGCTGGCGCTGCGCGAGGGCGCCTATACGCTGACCGTGGACGCGGCCAACGACACGACCGGCGCGTTCGCGTTCCGGCTGCTCGACCTGGCCGACGCCGCCCCGCTTGCGCTCGGCGCACGGATCGAGGGCACGCTGTCGACGGGGCGCGAGAGCAAGGCGTTCCGTTTCACCGCCGCGAAAGACGACACGCTCTTCTTCGATCAACTGGGCGGCGCGACCAACCAGATCGGCTGGCGGCTGATCGACGGCGCCGGGTTGAACCTGTTCACCTCCACGAACTTCGCGGATCGCGCGGGTTTCGTCGTACCCGCGGACGGCGCCTATACCCTAGTGCTGGAGGGAAGCCCGTTCAACGGCGGCGAGGCGGTCTATGCCTTTCGCGTTCAACCCGTCGACGACCGCACCGTTCCGCTGACGCTCGACCGCGCGGTTCGCGACAGCATCGCGACCGCGGGCGAGGTGAACCGTTACAGCTTTACCGTGAGCGATCCGACCCGCGTCGTGTTCGACGCGCTGACCGACACCAACCTGGTGCGCTGGTCGCTTGCGGGGCCGGGCGGCGAACTGGTCACCGCGCGCGACTTCGATGAATCGGATCACACCGGCTTCTCCGGCGCGTCGGCGATCACGCTGGCCCCGGGCGTCTGGACGTTGAGCATCGAAGGGCTGAACGACCTAAAGGATTTCGCCTACGGATTCCAGCTGCGATCCTTGCCCGCGGTCGCGGCCGCGACGCTCGACGCTCCGTTCAACGGCACGCTGGCGGAGACCGGACGCGAGAGCGACACGGTCGCCTTTCAGGCGACCGCGGGCATGCGCTTCCAGATCGACTGGAGCCTGCCTACGGAAAACTCCGCCGCCCGCTGGCGCTTGATCGACCCGCTCGGCCAGACGGTGATCGGGCCGGCGCAGCTCGCCGATACGGACGTGCTGACGGCGTCCATGGCGGGCGTCTATCATGTGCTGGTCGAAGGGGCGGCGAACGCGAGCGCCGAGCTCGACTATCGCTTCACCGTGCGCAGCTTCACCCAGGTTGCGGCGACCGCCGGCGACACGCTGCAGGATTTCGAAACCGACGCGGGCCTGCCTTGGGCGTTGCGCAACGTCGCGGGCGCGGCGGCGCAGGTGCTGGAGAGCACCGGCGCGAACGGCCGATTCATGCGGTTGACCCGAGCGGATACCCCGAACACCGCCGCGTCCGTCGCGGTGTCGACCAACGCCGCGGGCGCGCAGGATTCGATCGAAGCGGCGTTCGACTTCCGCATCACCCGGCGCGGCAACCAGTCGACGGGAGGCGAGGGGATCGCGTTCCTGCTGATGCCCGTGGCGCAATTCGGCGTCGGAGGCGTCGGCCCGATCGCGAGCGTCGAGCCCAACGTCCCGGGCGCGCTCGGCATCGGCTTCGATCCGCTGAACACCGGGAGCGATCCGAACGGCAATCACGTGTCCATCCACTGGAACGGCGCGGTCGTCCAGACGGTGACCGCGCTGCCGTTCACGCTGTCGAACGGCCTGTTCAATCACGCGCGGGTGCTGGTGGAGCGCACCGGCGGCGGCGCGCTGTTGACCGTGCAGGTCAACGCCCCCGGGGCGACGCCGGTGACGATCGTCGACAAGCTGTTCCTTGCTGGCTTCGAGCCGGTCGCGAGCCGCGTGATGCTGGCCGCCCAGACCGGCAGCAGCCTGACAGCAGATCAGGACGTCGACAACATCATGCTGCGCCACACCGCCGCCGCGGCGGCGACGCCGAGCTTCACGCCGGGCGACACGGCCGTGAACGGCGCGGTCGCGCGCGCGGGCGGCGTGTACCTCCATCAGTTCACGCTTACCCAGCCTACCGCGGCGGTGTTCGATGCGTTGACCAACAACGCCGATCTGCGCTGGACCCTGTCCGGGCCGACGCAGGTGAGCGGACCGCGCAACTTCCGGCAGAGCGATTCAAGCGAGCTGTTGGGCAATCCGGTGCTGCAGCTTGCGCCGGGCATCTACACGGTGGCGGTGTCCGCCGCGAACAACGCGACGCCGAGCTACAGCTTCCGCCTCCTGCCGCTGTCGGGCGCGGAAACCATCGCGATCACCGGCGCGGCGGCGATGACGGGGGCGAGCGTGACGCTGTCTCCGGGCAATACGACGCGGCTGCTCGGCTTCGACGCGCTCGCGGGGCAGCGGGTCTTCGTCGATCACGTCAGCGGATCGACCGCGCCGGGCTGGCGGCTGATCGCGCCGAACGGCGGCGTCGTCGCGGCCAGCGGAACGCTCATCAATCTGGGGGAGCAACGGCTCGATCAGACCGGCCGCTACACGCTGTTGATCGAGGGGCATATCGCGGACTCCGCCCCGACCACGTCGGTGGTCCGCGTCGTCGCCATCGAGGACGGCGCGGCGCAGCTCACGCTGGACAACAGCGTGACGAACGGGCGCATCGGCACGCCGGGCGAGCAGGACCGCTACACCTTCTCGCTCGGCAGCGGGCGGTTGCTTCAGTTCAACAGCATGACCAATTCGGCCGCGCTGAACTGGACGCTTCACGGTCCGACGGGCAAGCTCGACAGCCGCAACTTCAATGCGAGCACGCCGCCCGCCTTCTTCGCCGCCGCGGGCGATTACACGCTCGTCATCGACGCGACCGGCGACACGGTCAGCGATTACGCGTTCCAGCTCCTCGATTTCAGCCAGGCCGGCGCGCTGACCGCGGACCAGGAGAATGTCGCGCGGGTCCGCGGCTCGTCCGCGGTCGCGTACCGCATCGACGCGGCGGCGGGCGATCGCTGGTACTTCAAGCCGACGGCGGGCAACAACGCCGTCGGCTGGCGGCTGCTCGACCCGTACGGCAAGGCGGTGCCGCTCGCCAACGGGACGCAATCGTTCGACTTCACCTCGACCTTCGCGGTCGAGACCGTCGCGCTGGCGCATACCGGCGGCTACACGCTGATCGTCGACGGCGACACCGGCGCGACCACGGACGCCGAGTTCCGCTTCACGCCCTACAAGCTCGACGTCGCCGCCAAGACCGTCGCGCTCGGCGACGTCATCGACAACGCCATCGGTGAGCCGGGCGAGCGCGACGTCTATCGCTTCACGGTGACGACGCCCAAGCGCATCTATGTCGACGCGCGCACCTTCAGTCACGACCTGACCTGGGCGCTCGCCGGGCCGCAGGGGCCGATCGCGACCCGCACCTTCAACGCGAGCGATGCGGAGAATCAGCAGGGCGCGGTCGTCTTCGACCTCAAGCCCGGCGACTACACGCTGACGGTCGACGTCCCCGGCGAGACTGTCATTCCCTACAAGATCGGGCTGCTCGACCTGGCCTACGCCGAGGATCTCGACGTCGGCGAAGAGGCGAGCGGGACCATCGAGCCGAGCAGCGAGACCGACCTGTGGGCGTTCGATGCCGCGGCGGGGGACCGGCTGTTCTTCGACGCGCGGCACCTGTCCAAGGACTATGTCTCGTGGCGGCTGATCGGGCCGGACGGGCGGCAGATGTTCCTGGAGGAGCTCAGCCCAAATCTGGGGGGCGACCAGGACACGATGGTGATGCCGCTGACCGGCCGCTACACGCTGCTGGTCGAGGGGCGGACGAGCAACGACGCCGATCCGCGGACGTACCGGTTCCGCATTTTCGCCAACCCGATCGGCGCGCCCGTGCCGATCCTGGGCATCGGCGGGCAACCCGGGCCCGACCTCGTCGTCACCTCGCCCGTCCAGGTCGACGGCGCGCTGCGATCGGGCGGCGCGATCACGGTGAGCTGGACGACGACCAACGCGGGCAGCGCCGCGACGGGCGCAGGTTGGGTCGACCGCGTCGTGCTGACCAACGCGGCGACGGGCGAGTTCATCCGCGAGGTGCTGGTCCCCCACGACGGCGCGTTGCAGCCGACGGGCACGCTGCGCCGGACCTCCCCGCCGATCGTGCTGCCCGAAGGCCATGCGGGCGCGGGGAGCATCCTGGTCACGGTCGAGCTCGATAAGCTCAACACCGTCGAAGAGCGCAACGGCGACGATACGGCCGAAACCAACAACAGCGCGTCGGCGACGATCACGTCGGCGCTGGCGGACTATGCCGACCTCCAGGTCCGCGACCTGCAGATCGGCCCCGACGGCGGCTGGACCGCGGGCGGGACCGCGAGCGTCTCGTGGCGGACGACCAATGCGGGCGCGCTCGCGACGCCGGGCGCGTGGCGCGAGACGCTGACCGTCCGCAACGCGACCACCGGGCAGACCGTCTTCGCGCAGACGATCGACGTCGCAGGCGTGTTGCAGTCGGGCGATCTGTCCGTGGCGCGCACGTTCGAGGTGCCGTTCGCGACGGACGTGCTCGCCACCGGACGCTTCGTGTTCGAGGTCGCGCTCGACGTCGGCGGCGCGGTCGAGGAATATAACGCCACCCGCGACGGCGAGACCAACAACGTCGTCGCGGTCCAGCGCTGGAACGCCCCCGACCTGCGCGTCGAGGAGCTGCAGGTGCTCAGCGGCGCGATTGCGGCGGGCGACGTGGTGACGCTGGGCTGGTGGGAGGTCAACGCGGGCACCGCGCCGACGCGCACCGGCTGGAGCAACCGGCTCCAGATCACCGACGCGGCCGGCGCCCCGCTCGCCGCGGCGTTCGTCGCCAGCGCGGAGCCGCTGGCGGCGGAGGGCCGCCGCTATCGCACCGCGACGATCCAGGTCCCGCACGGCGCGACGGCGGTCGGCGCGGTCCGGATCAGCGTCACCGCCGATCTGTTGCCGGGGGGCGGCGGGCAGGTCCGCGAAGGCTATGCCGGCATCGATGCGGAGGCGAACAACGCGCTCGCGCTCAACGCCTCGGTCGCCGCGCGCGGCTATCCGGACCTGGCGGCGACGCTGATCTCCGCGCCGTCGGCGATGCGCGGCGGGCAGAGCTATAGCGTCAGTTGGCGGGTCGATAATTCGGCCGCGACCGCCGCCCAAGCGGAGGCGGGCAAGACCTGGGTCGACGCGGTGATCCTGACCAGGGACACGGTGATCGGCAACGCCGACGACCTGCGCTACGACTTCGTGCGCAGCGCGCCGCTCGCAGGTAACGACGGCTACGTCCGGACCGAGACGATCGCGGTGCCGACGGGCTATTTCGGCGATTACACCATCTTCATCCGTCCCGATGCGGGCGGCGCGATGGTCGAGCCGGAGACCCGCGCCGATAACGACAGCGACACGCAAGCCGTGGCGATGACCTCGCCCGCCGCCAATCTGGTCGCCGACGCGCTGTTCGGCCCGGCATCGGCGGTGCAGAACGGCGAGTATTTCGAAGTGTCGTGGCGGGTGCGCAACGGGGGCGAAGTCGCCGCGACGGGCGCGTGGACCGATCGGCTCGTCGTGTCGGGCGGGGGCGGCGCAGACCTCGTCCTCGCCGAAGAGACGCAGACGCGGGTGCTGCCGACCGGGCAGACGGGCTTCTACACCGTCATCAAGCAGGTGCGGATCACCGACGGGCGTTCAGGGAATCTGACGCTGCGATTGGAGAGTGACGCGGGCGGCGCGGTGTTCGAGGGCGGCGCGGAGAGCGACAATTCCAAGAGCATCGCGATCACGGTCGCGGCGGCGGCGGCTCCCAATCTCGTCGTCACGTCGGTGACCGGGCCCGCGGCGGCGCGGCCCGGCGACGTCGTGCCGGTGACCTACCACGTCGAGAATCGCGGCGCGGCGACCGCGCGTCCCGACTGGACCGACCGCATCTATCTGGTCCCGGTCGCCTCGGGCGACACGCTGGCGGGCGCGCGCGAGCTGAAGGCGGTGGTGCGCAACCAGGATGTCGCGGCGACCACCGGATTCTACGACGTCACCGAGCAGGTGACGATGCCCGATTTCGCCGACGGACCGTACCGGATCGTCGTCGTCGTCGACGCGGGCGACAATGTTTGGGAGGGGCTGGCCGACTCCGGCAACCGGCTTGGCTCGACCGAGTTCGCGCTGACCCATCCCGATCTCAGGCCCGAGGCGGTGATCGTCACCGGCAGCGGGACCGCGCCGTCGGGATCGACGGTCGAAATCCGGTGGACCGTCCGCAACGAGGGCAAGGCGACCGCCTCGCCCTGGACCGACACCCTATGGCTGCGCCGCCTGAGCGACCCGACTGCGCCCGAAGTGCAGCTCGGCGCCTATCGCCACGCCGCGCTGGCGGGCGAGAGCGTCGACGCGAGCGCGGTGGTCACCGCGACCTTGCCGATCGGCGCGGACGGCGATTACGCGCTGCGTGTCGTCGCCGACAGCGGCGGCGAGGTGCGCGAATTGACGGCGGGCGAGCTGAACAACGTCGCGACGGGCGCGATCGCGATTCAGCTTGCGCCCTATGCCGACCTGGAGGTCACAGAGGTCGAGGCGGTCTCCGCGGTGGTCGGCGATCCGGCCAGCGTCAAGGTCGACTGGACGGTCCGGAACAGCGGCCAGGCGGCGGCGGCGGGCACGTGGATCGATCAGGTGATCGTGTCGGGCAACGCGGTGCTCGGCGACAGCGACGACGTGGTGATGGCCAGCGTCGCGCGCACCGGGCTCGCGTCGCTGGCCGACTACAAGGGCAGCGCCACGATCACCTTCGACCCCAAGACGTCGAAGCGCTACCACCTGTTCGTCAAGGCGGATGCGGTCGGCGCGGCCCCCGCACGCGCGGTGTTCGAGAACGGCGCGGACACCAACGCAAAGGAGCTCGCCACCACCCTCGACGTCACCCCCGTCGCGCCCGCCGACCTGGCGATGCAGGGCGTCACCGTCTCGGGCGACGGCAAGTCGGGCGGGCAGATGCGGGTGACCTGGACGGTCGCCAACATCGGCGACGGGCTGACCAGCATCGATCGCTGGTCGGACGAAATCTATCTGAAGCGCGCCGACGGCACCGGCCCCGAAATCCTGCTCGAACGGTTCAGCCATCTGGGCTTCGTCGCGGCGGAGACGGGCAGCTATTCCCACAGCACGCTGGTGGACCTGCCCGACGGGGTCAGCGGCGACTACAAGGTGCTGGTCCGCGCGGCGGCGAACGGCGCGGTCTACGAGTTCTTGAGCACGGCCAACAACGCGGGCGAATCCGCTCCGCTCACGATCAGCCTGTCCGACGCGCCCGACCTCGTCTTCGTCGGCGACCTGCAGGCGGTCGGCTCGGCTCCCGAGGGCAGCACGATCGACCTGTCGTGGGAAGTGCGCAACGACGGCCCCGGCGCCGCCGAGGGCCGCTGGATCGACCGCGTCTTCATGCGCAAGCTGGGCGACACCGGCGTCGGCACGGAAGTCGCGAGCTACACCTATGAGGGGCCGCTCCAGTCCGGCGTCAGCTATCGCCGCCGCGAGGAGATCCTGCTGCCGATCCACACCAGCGCGGCGTACGAGCTGTACGTCGTGACCGACAGCGGGCGGGCGGTGTACGAGAGCGACGAGGCGGACAACCGCTCCAACCTCCACACGCTGACCGTTCAGGTCAAGCCGCGGCCGAATCTGGAAGTCGACCAGATCGTCGCCACGACCGCGATTCGGGCGGGCGAGCGGATGGCGGTGCGCTACACGATCGTCAACGCAGGCGCGCTGCCGACCGCGGGGAGTTGGACCGACGAGGTCTGGCTGTCGCTCGACGACAAGATCAGCGCCGACGACATCCTGATCCAGCGGCAGGGCAACCGCACCGCGCTGGCCGCCGCGGGCGCTCCGCTCGGCGGCGACCGCTACGCGGTCGAGACCGACCCGTTCCTGCTGCCGCAGCGCTTTTCGGGCGAGAACATCCACATATTGGTGCGCGCCGACGCGGGCAACGCGATCGACGAATGGCCCAACGACACCGCCGACAGCAACGTCGGCGCGAAGACCTTCACCGTCGACAAGATCGCCTTTCCTGACCTGGTCGTGTCCGATCCGGTCGCGCCCGCGCAGGTGTTTGAGGGCAGCCAGTTCACCGTCACCTGGACGGTCACCAACCGTGGACTGGCGGCGACGCAGAACCCGGCGTGGACCGAGCAGGTCTGGCTGACGACCCACCCGGGCCGCCCGCATCCGTCGAAGGGCGATATCCTGCTCGCGACGATGCCCTATGCGGAGGGGACGCTGGTCAAGGATCAGGGCAAGGACCGCACCGCCACGGTCACGCTGCCCGACCGGCTGCCGTCGGGCAATTACTACATCACCGCATGGACCGACCCCTACGGCACGCTGCTGGAGGAACCGTCGACCGCCTATCCCAACGACGATTCCAACGAATATAACGACAACAACTTCAAGGCGCGCGCGATCATCGTCGTCGGTACGCCGATTCCCGGCGGCGGCACGAGCTCGGTGGGCGTGTCTGGGGTGAGCGCGCAAGTGGACCCCGCCGCGCGCACGCTGAAGGCGCAGTGGACGGTCGCCGCGAGCGGTGACCGGCCCGCGGGCTTCTGGCTCGACCGCGTGTACCTGACCGATGCGCCGACGCTCGCCGAATCGACGCGGCGGTGGGAGTTGGGCGCGTTCGCCAACGTCCGCGCGCTTGCGCCCGGGGCGAGCTACACCACGGCGCACGATTTCGACCTCGCGCCGTCGGTGACTGGAACCTATCTGATCGTGTCGTCGCTCTACCTCGGCGATTCGGACACCTTCGACAACGAGGATTCGACCGCCGCCGCGATCACCGCAGCGCCCGCCGACATGCAGGTCGTCCGGGTCGATCCGCCCGCGCCCGTCGATTCGGGCGAGCAGACCAGCGTCACCTACCGCGTCGAGAACATGGGCGCAGCCGTCTGGAGCGGGACGCAATATTGGACCGACACGATCTACGTGTCCAAGGACGCCGAGTTCCGCGCCGACCGCGCGGTCAAGGTCGCGACCTCGATCCGCAAGGCGTCGGACGGCGAGGATTACACCAACACCGTCCAGTTCAACGTGCCGCCTGGTAGCGACGGGCAATGGTACGTCCACGTCTTCACCAACACCGACGGCGGGCATGAGACCGCAGGCGTCAACGGCGGCTCGCTCCGGCGCTTCTCGCGATCGATCTTCGAGACCCCGACGACGAACAACCACCGCGCCGCCGCCTTCCCGGTGACCTACAAGGAGGCGGACCTCCGCATCGAGCAGTTCGAGCTGCCCGATTCCATTCAGGCGGGCAGCACCTTCCTGGTGCGCTTCCTGGTCAAGAACGTCGGCGACCGCGCGACGCGCGAGGCGGCGTGGTCCGACCGCGTCTTCCTGTCGATCGACAGCGCGCTCGACACCAGCGACTATCAGCTCGAAGGACCCAAGAACGGCAAGGTCGTCAAGGCCGAAAGCCTCCACACCGGCGTGCTCGGCGCAGGGGAGAGCTATTGGGCGGAAGCGTGGGTCACGCTGCCGTTCGAGCTCAAAGGGCCGCTCAACGTCATCGCCAGCGCCGATTCCGGGATGGTCGCCACCCCCTTGTACGAGAGCTCGCTGTCGCCGCGGCTCGACGGGCTGGCGGGCAACAACACCGGCAACGTCCGCGAGTTCAGGGACGAGGGCAACAACGAGAAAGCGGAGGCGATCCAGGTCGTCGAGACCAGCCTGCCCAACCTTCAGGTGCGCGGCGTCTCTGTGGAGCAGCAACTGACCCGCGGCCAGCCGTTCGTCGTCACCTACGACCTCTGGAACGCGGGCGGCGCGACCCCGCCGGAGCAGGGATCGTGGGACGAGCTGATCTACATCTCGCGCGATCCCGTGCTCGACCTGACGACCGACCGTTTTCTCGCGACCTATGCGCATATCGGCGGCGTCGGCGCGACCAGCGCGCTGCCGCGGACGCGGACGGTGACCCTGCCGAGCGACCTGCCGCAGGACGCCTATTACGTCTTCGTCGTCGTCGACCCTGCACGTGCCACCGTCACGGGCAAGGTCTACGAAATCGACGAGCGCGACAATGCCGCCGCCAGCAATCCGTTCATCGCGCGGCGGCCCGATCCGGTGAACCTGACCGTCGTCGCCGATTCGATCACTGTGCCGCAAGCGGGCGGCGCGCCGCTCAAGTCGGGCGACTCGCTCAGCGTATCGTGGAAGGTCCAGAACAGCAGCGCGACAGCGGTTCAGGGCGCGTGGCGCGACGCGGTGTACCTGTCGGTCGACGGAACGTGGGACCTCGACGACGTCTATCTCGGCTTCGCGAGCTACACGGGCACGCTCGCGCCGGGCCAGTCCTACGACGTCGCGGCGAAGCTGACGACGACGCTGCCGAGCGTGCTGCCGGGCGACTACCGCGTCATCATTCGTCCCGACATTCTCAACCAGGTATGGGAGGATGTCGGCGAGGCGGACAACCAGGCCGCGTCCGCCGGATCGATCGCGACCGCGGTCGATACAATGACGATCGGCGTGCCGCTGACGACGACGCTCAAGCCCGGGCAGGAGCGGCTCTACCGGCTGGAGGTCCCCGGCGACCAGACGCTTCGCCTGCGCCTCGACGCGGCCGACCCGAAGAGCGCGAGCGACGTGTTCCTGCGCCACGACGCCAAGCCGAGCGCGGCGACCTTCGACGTCGGGTCCGAGACGCTGGCGAACGGCGACCGCGTGACGATCGTCGCCGACACCAAGCCCGGGGTCTATTACGTGCTGGTGCGCGGCGCGAGCGGCCCTGCGGCCGGGAGCGACGTCACCTTGCTCGCCGACCTGCTGCCGCTGGCGGTGACCGGGGTCGCGACCGACCGCGGCGGCGACGGCAAGTTCGTCACCACGACGATCACCGGCGCGCGCTTCGACAACGACGCGATCGTCAAGCTCAAGCGCCCCGGCATCGCCGAGTATGAGCCGGTGAGCTGGCGGGTGATCGACAGCACCGAGATCGTCGCGAAGTTCGACCTGACCGGCGCGCCGCACGGACTGTACGACCTGGAGGTGATCAACCCCGACGGGTCGCAGGCGACGATCCCCTACCGTTTCCTGGTCGAGCGCGAGATCGAGGCGGACGTCCAGATCGGCGTCGGCGGCCCGCGCGTCATCCTGGCGGGCGACACCGGCATCTACTCGGTCGGGCTGACCAACCAGTCGAACGTCGACGCGCCCTACACCTTGTTCCAGATCGGCGTGCCGAACCTGGGGGTGAACCCCTATGTCTACGGCATCCCCTATCTCGACGCGTTCACCAACGTCCGCGGCACGCCCGACGGGGCGGTCGGGACGGCCAATGCGACCGTGCCGTGGAATGCGCTCGATCCGTTCATCAACGCGATCACGGGCAGGCAGGCGGGGCAGCTGCTCGCCTCTGGCTTCGTGTTCGATCAGCCCGCAGACGGCCATGACGGCTTCACCTTCAACGTCGCAACCTATCCGGGGCTGAAGGAGCTGTCGGAGCGCGCGTTCGAGGCGTTCCGCGCGCAGATGGCGGCGGCCTACCCGCAATTCGCGTATCTGCTGGAGAACGGCCCAGCGGGCGTCGAGGCGTGGTGGGCGGCGGTGAAGGCCGATGCGCGCGCGACCGACCCCGCGTACGGCGCGGCGCTCGACGAGCTCGACCTGCCCGGCATGCTGGCGGGAACCGCGACGATTCCGTCCGCCGACGACCAGGTCTTCATTCCCTACCGCTTCCACGTCGTCGCCGCGGCGACGAGCATGACCCGCGCCGAGTTCGTCGAATACCAGACCGCGATCGCGGTCGACCTGCGCCAGGCGGTGCTCGCCCGCGCCGACGCTCCGTCCGCGCTGGTCGCCCTCGCCGCAGACGAAGACGCCTGGGTGAAGCTGTACCTCGCCGCGCTCGAGGGCTCGGGCGCGCTCCGTCCCGAAGGAACCGCCCCGCCGATCCGCACGCAGGCGAAGGTCGTCAGCCTGATGTCGACGATCGCGTCGGGCATCCTGTTCGGGCCCGCGGGCAATCCGATCCGCAGCGACGGCGACCTGCCCGGCTTCTTTGAGCAGATCCGCAAGCTCTACGGCGCCGACGGCACGGGCATGGCGCAGATCGAATATTGGGAGAAGCGCAAGACCGACAAGCGCGAGGGGGTGATCCCGGTGCCCGCGACGCCGACCGTGGGCACGTTCGACCTGGGGCTGTCGCACCCGACGCATTTCCAGGCGTTCCGCGTCTACGTTCCCTGGCTCGACTTCGGCCAGCGCGGGCTGGGGCTGCCCGACGAGCTGGCGCAGTTCGACATCGCGGGGGCGGAGGGCGGCGACCTCGCCGATCTCGACTTCGGCAAGCTGCTCGGCGCGGGGACGCAAGGGTCGCGCCTGTCGTCGCTTAACGGCCCCTCGACGGTCGACACCGGCGGCTGGCTGCCGACGGGCGCGGACCTGCCCTATGCGGTGCAGTTCCAGAACCCGGCGGGGGCGACGGGCTATGTCAACGAGATCAGCATCGTCACTCAGCTCGACGGCGACCTCGACCCGCGCACCTTCGCGCTCGGCGACATCAAGATCGGCGACATCACCATCGACGTCCCCGACGGCCGCCGCTCCTTTCAGGGGGATTACGATTTCGTCGCGACCCGCGGCTTCGTGCTGCGGGTCAGCGCGGTGCTTGACCAGTATCAGAACCCGGCGGTCGCGCGCTGGCTGATCCAGGCGATCGACCCCGACACCGGCGAAGTGCTGCAGGACCGCACCCGCGGGCTCCTCAAACCCAACGATCCGACCGCGGGCGGCCAAGGCTTCGTCGGCTGGACCGCGCAGCCCCGCGTCGATCTGCCGAGCGGAACCGAGATTGCGGCGCAGGCGACGGTGGCGCTCTCCGGCCTCGCGCCCGAGACGACCTCCGCGATCGTCCAGCGGCTCGACGGCCGCGCGCCGGTCAGCTCGATTGTCGCCACGCGGATCGGCGCTACGCAGGATTTCGAGGTGAAGTGGGCCTCGAACGACGACGCGCTCGGCGCAGGGTTCAAGCACGTCACGCTCTACGTCGCCGAGAACGACGGCGCGTTCCGCATCTGGCAGCGTCAGCTCGCGCAGGCCGCGGGCACGCTCGTCTTCTCGGGCGAGGCGGGCAAGAGCTACGAATTCCTGGCGCTGTCCACCGACAAGGCGGGCAACCAGGAACAGCCGCGCGCCGGGGTCAACGCGACCGACGACGGTTCGGGGGTCAATCTGGGCGGACTGCCTACCGTGCCGGGCACGACGCCGCCTAATTTCGGCGAGGCCCCCGCGCCGTTGCCGCCCGCGCCCGACAGCAACCCGCTGTTCGAGCAGGTGACCGGCATCCCTGCGCAAGCCCCCGTCACCCGCGCGAGCGAATATGACGCGGTGCTCAACCCGTTCGCGGCGCAGGCGTTCGCGACGGGCATCCCGGCGAGCGGCGCGGGCATAGGCCCGATGGCGATCGCCGAGGCCCCAGACGGGTCGTTCCTGATCTCCGGCGGCGCCAACCGCGGCTCGATCTGGCGCTTCTCGGGCGAGGGCGGTGCGGCGGGACAGCCGATGGCGACGCTGAGCGACCCCATCTACACGATGACCTTCGACCGGGTCGGCCGCCTGTGGGCGACGACCGGCGGCGGCGCGCTGGTCCGCCTCGACCCGACAACGGGTCAGGTGCTCGACCGCTTCGGCGACGGCGTCACGGTCGCGCTCGCGCTCGATCCGGCGAGTGACAAGCTCTTCGTGTCGACCAATGCGGGGGTCGAGGTGTTCGACCCCGACACCGGCGCGTTCACCTTGTGGAGCCGCGACGGCAACATCCGCGTCGGCTCTCTCGCCTTCGCCCCCGACGGCAGCCTGTGGGCGACCACCTGGCCCGACCGGGCCCAAGTCATCCGCTTCACCGAAAACCGGCGGGGCGAGACGATGCTAGACTTCGACAGCCCGGTCGATTCGATCGCCTTCGGGCGGGCGGGCACGCCGTTTGCCGGTCTGCTGTTCGTCTCGCACAACGCAGGCGCGCTCGCCGACACCGGCGTCGCGGCGGCGGGGTCCGCGCTGACGATGGTCGACGTCGCGACGCTCAGGCAGGTCGAGCTGGCGCGTGGCGGATCGCGCGGCGACGTGCTGGTCACGACCAGCGACGGGCGGCTGCTGGTCAGTCAGTCGAATCAGGTCGACGTCGTCGCGCCCGCCTCCACCCCGACCGTGATCGCGACCAGCGTCTCGGCCGCGGGCGTCGTCGCGCTGCCGATGGCGTTCGTGTCGGCCACCTTTGACCAGGATATGTTCGCAGGGCCCGCGAGCGATCCGCGATCGGTGCTCAACCTCGCCAACTACAGCCTGCTCGGCGCGGCCGTGGGGGTGCGCGGCGCGACCTCGGTCACCTATGATGCGGCGACGCGCACCGCCTATGTCGGCTTCGGGCTGCTCGCTGCCGACCGCTACACGCTGGCGATCGAGAAGAATGCGGTCGCGGTCACCGGCATGCCGCTCGCCGAGCGCAAGACGGTGGTGTTCGACGCGGTCGACGACCTGTCGTCCAGGGTCGAGGTGACCTTCACCGGCACCCGGCTCAACCGCGCGACCGGCACGGTGTCGTACGACGTCGTGGTCACCAACAAGAGCGACAGCACGCTGGTGCTTCCCGCGCTGCTGATCCTTGATCCGGCGCACGGTTACTCGGGGATACCGCAGGGCGCTGCGGGGCGGATGGACGACGGCCGATGGCTGATCGACCTGTCGCAGTCGCTCGGCCCCGACGGGCGGCTCGACGTGGGTGAATCGAGCGCCGGACGGACGATCTCGATCCAGGCGACGAGCGGGCAGCGGGTCGATCATGCAACCGGCGTCGCAGGCGGCACCGCGGCGAACGGCGCCCCCGTCTTCACCAGCGTACCGCCCGCGCGCGCAACGCTGGGGCAGGTGTTCGCCTATCAGGCGCAGGCGAGCGATCCCGACGGCAACACGATCGTCTACAATCTGCTGCAAGCGCCCTCGGGGATGACGATCGACGCAGGGACCGGGCTGCTGACCTGGACTCCGGCGGCGGGGGCCAAGGCGACGACCGGCATTGCGGTGCAGGCGCTCGATTCGCGCGGCGCGATCACGATCCAGCGCTTTCTGGTCGATGTCGCGGGCGGCAACCACGCGCCGCAGATCGTCGGCGCGCCGACCGCGGTCGGCGGGGTAGAGGGTCAGGCGATCACCTTCGCCATCGGCGCGGCAGACAGCGACGGCGACCTCTTGACCAACTGGGCGGACAGCCTGCCCGCGGGCGCGGTGTTCGATGCGGTCACGGGCGTGTTCTCGTGGACGCCGACCTTCGAGCAGGCGGGGACCTACACCGTCCGCTTCCTGACCAGCGACGGGCGCGAGCGGGCGGAGACCAGCGTCAGGCTCAGCGTCGCCGACGGGCGGCGGCCGCCGTCGGTCGTCGTGCCCGGCAGCCGCACCGCGAGCGAGGGCGACACCGTCCGCTTCCGCCTTCAGGCGGCCGGTCGCGGCGTGGGCGCGCTCGCCTATGCCAGCGACGCGCTGCCGTTCGGGGCGACGCTGAACCCGGTGACCGGCGAGTTCGTCTGGACTCCGGGCTTCACCCAGGCCGGGGTCTATACCGTGCCGTTCACCGTCGCGGACGGCGATGCGGTGACCGAGGTTGCGGCGACGATCACCGTGCTCAACGCCAACGGCGCGCCGGTGTTCGTGCCGCAGGACGGCTGGCAGGTGTTCGAGGGACAGCAGCTCGCGTTCCAGGCGTTCGCCTTCGATCCCGACAACCCCTGGTACGCGCCGGGGATGCGCGACGGGCAGGGCGCGTATGTCGAGATGGGGACCGCGCCGCGGACGGTGACGGTCGAGCTGATCGGCGGCGCGCCCACGGGCGCGACCTTCGACGCGCAGACGCTGGAGTTCCGCTGGACCCCGGGCATGGCGCAGGCGGGCACGTACGCGGTGCGCTTCCGTGCGACCGACACCGGCGACGGCGCTGCGCCCAAGACCGACGAGATCGTCGTGCCGATCACCGTCCTCGACGCCAATGCGCGGCCCGTCGTCGCGCAGAAGGCGGCGGTTCAGGTCGCGCCGGGCACGGTCACCGACATCGCGGTGTCGGCGAGCGACGTCGACGGCATCGTCCAGGCGATGACCGCGGTGCTGGAGTCTGGCGGGCAGCCGCTGCCCGGCTTCATCACCTTCATCGACCAGGGCGGCGGGCAGGGCGTGCTGCGTGTCGCGCCGGGGGCGGGGCATCGCGGCGATTATGCGATCGTCGTCGCGGCGGCTGACGACAAGGGCCTGTCGGGCGCGATGACCTTCACGATCTCGGTGGTTAGCGCGAACGAAGCGCCGGTCGTCGCGCGTATTCCCGATACCGTGGCGGTGATCGGCAAGCCGATGCAGATCGTCGTGGAGGCGTCCGACCTCGACCGTGTCGGGCAGAGCGACGATCCGCTCACCTTCGAGCTCATCGGCCTGCCCGGCGCCACGATCACCCCCACCGCGACCTACGGCCGGGCGATCATCACCTGGACTCCGTCCGCGGCGGACGTGGGCGCCTATGCGCCGGTCGTCCGGGTCACCGACAGCGGCGCGGGCAAGACCAGCCCCGCCACGACGACGGCGAGCTTCGCGCTGGTCGTCCGCACGTCGAACGCCGCGCCGGTGCTCGCGCCCATCGCGCAGGGCGCGGTCGTTGCCAAGGAGAACGAGCCGCTCACCTTGCAGCTTCGCGCGACCGACTCCGACGGCGACAGCCTGACCTTCCTGGCCGAAGGACTTCCGCCCGGCGCGACGCTCGACCCGATGACCGGCGCGTTCGCCTGGACGCCGCCCTATACCGCGCAGCGGGAGTATCTCGTCCGTTTCCGGGTGACCGACGGCGACCTGTCGAGCGAAGAGCTCGTGCGGATCACCGTCGCCAACGCCAATCGCGCGCCGACGCTCGTCCCGCTGCCGACGCAGCTCGGCCGAGAGGGCGCGCGGATGACGTTCACCCTGGTCACCGGCGATGCCGACGGCGACGCGGTGGTCACCAGCGTCACCGGCCTGCCCGAAGGCGCGCTGTACGTCGCGGCGCGGAACGAATTCCAGTGGACGCCCGGGTTCGCGCAGGCGGGCGATCACCTGCTGACGATCAACGCCTATGACGTGCTCGGCGCGGTGTCGACGCAGCAGGTCGTGCTGCGCATCGCCAATGTGAACCGCGCGCCGGTGCTCGCCGAGTCGGATCACAATTTCGTGATCGGCAAGACGAAAAGCTTCACGCTCGAGGCGAGCGATCCCGATGCGGGCGCGACGCTGACCTTCGGCATCGAGAACAAGCCTGACGGCGCAGAACTGAACGCCGCAACCGGGGTGTTCACCTGGACGCCGGGGCCGGGGCAGGCGGGCGACCGGGTGGTCACCTTCCTCGCCTCCGACGGAACCGTCACGACCCGCCAATCGGTGCTGCTGCGGACGACGCTCGTGCCGGTGCCGCCCGCGGTGCGGATCGAGATCACGCCGTCCTTCCCCGCCGTGCCTGGGCAGCAAGTGCTCGTCCATGCGGTGGCGGACGGTGTCGCCGACATCACCTCGCTGCGTCTGTTCGCGGGCGGGCAGGAGCTCCAGCTTGATGCGCAGGGCCGCGCGACGATCACCGCGGCCGCGCCGGGCAAGATCGTGCTGACCGCCACCGCTATCGACGCCGACGGCGGCGAGCGCACGGTCTCCAGCGAACTCAAGGTCCGCGATCCGCAGGACAATGCCGCGCCGGTTGTGGCGCTTGCGGGCGGGCTGTCGGGCGCGACGCTGCTCGGCGAGACCGAACTCGTCGGCTCGGTGGCTGACAGCAATCTCGACTGGTGGGCGCTCGAATTGGTGCGCGCCGACGGTGTCGCGACCCTTCTCGCGCGCGGCGATGCGCCGCAGACGGGCGTGCTGGGCGGCGTCGACGCGCGGCGGCTGGCCGACGGGCTGTATACCGTTCGGCTGACCGCACGCGACATCACCGGGCGCATTTCGGTGACCGAAGCGGGGGTCGAGGTGCGCACCGCGACCAAGCTCGGTCAGCATGTCCGGCGCGCGACCGACCTGTCGGTCATGTTGGGCGGCGTGCCCTTCGAGCTCACCCGCCGCTACGACAGCCTCGCGGCCGAGCCCTGGACCTTCCTCGGCCTGGACACCGGCGTCGAGACCGACCTCGCGCCGACCGGCAAGGAAGCGTCGGGAATCTTCGCTCCCTTGCGCGCGGGAACCCGCGTCACCGTGACGCTGCCGAACGGCGAGCGCGCGGGCTTCACCTTTCAGCCGGTCATGGATGCGGTAGGAAACGGCACGCTGTTCCGGCCCGCCTGGGTCTCCGACGTCCCCGGATGGACGCTGGCGACCCCCGACGCGCAGCTTCGCCGCTCGGGGAACGGCTATTTCGATGCAACGACGGGTCAGGCGTACAACCCCGCCGCGCCGATATGGGGCGACGGCGACTACCGGCTGACCGGCCCCGACGGCACGACGCGGGTGATCGACAGCAGCCGCGGCACGACCGAGATCCGCAGCGCGGCGGGCGCGCTCTACGTCGGCGGCAGCGGGGTCACCGGGCCGGGCGGCGCGCAGCTCGCTTTCCTCCGCGACGGCGAGGGGCGGATCGTGCGCGCGACCGCGCCCGACGGCCGCGCGGTGCAATACGATTACGACGCCGCGGGTCGAATGGTCGCGGCACGCGATCTGCAGGCGGGGACGGGCAGCCGCTACGGCTATTCGGGGAACCGCCTCGTCACCGTGATCGACACCAGCGGCGCGGGCGAGCGGGTCAGCTACGCCGCCGACGGGACGGTCAGCACCGCGCCGATCGCGGCCGATCTGGGCACCGCGGTCGATTACTCGCCACGGACGGTCACCGGAACGCTCGCAGGCGGCGCGACCGCCGCCTACGCCTTCACGGTTCGCGCGAGCGAGACCGCCGGGATCGCGGGCGGCGCGATGTTGCTTCGCGTCGCCACGACCGGCGACGTCCAGGTGTCGATCCCCGGCCTGACCCCGGTTGGCCGGATCGCCGCCGCGACGGGCGCGGTGACCCTCTTCTCCATCGCAGGCGAAGGGCTGTACCAGCTCGCGGTCTCGGGAAGCGGCGACTATTCGCTGAACCTGTCGGCGGCGGGCGACATCGATCGCAACGCCCGGGTCGACGGCGTAGACAGCCAGTTGCTCGCGGGAGGCGGCGCAGCCGACGTCGACGGCGACGGCGTGGTCGGCGCGAGCGATCGCCAGCTCGTCGCGGCGAACTTCGGCTTCCGCGCGAACCTCGCGCCGACGCTCAACACACTGCCGCCGGTGCTCAAGACCCACGTCGATCTGCCGGTCACGATCAACCTCCAGCCGCTGGCGACCGATCCCGACGGCGACCGCGTCTATTACCGCATTCTCGGCGCCGACAACGGGACCGCGACGCTGACCAGCGACGGGCGCGGCGTGGTGTTCACGCCGTCCGCAGGCTATTCGGGCGCGGCGTCGGTGCGCGTCGTCGCGGACGACGGCTATGGCAGTTCGGCGGAGGCGCGCCTCGGGATCGACGTGTCGGCGGCGGCGCTGATCGCGCTCGACTTCAACCAGCGGCGCGTCCAGTTGGGCAAGGCGGGCGACACGACGACGCTCCAGGTGATCGGCGATTTCGCCGACCAGCAGGACGTCGTCCTGCCGCTCTGGTACGTTAACGCGCAGTCGGACAAGGCGTCGGTTGCGAGCCTCAATCCGCAGGGCGTCGTCACCGCGTCCAATGCGGGCACGACGATAATTCGCGCTAATCGGGGCGCGATCTCGGCCGCGACCGTGGTCGGGGTCGGCGATCCCCTCACCGCGGACGACAAGATCACCGCGATCTTCAACATCGACGCCTACCCGGACGCGGTCACCATCCTGCCCGCGGGCGGCGAGCGGCAGATCGTCACCGCGATCGATCCCTCGCTCGAGTTCTTCGCCGATCCCGCCAAGGCCGTATATTTGGTCGGCGACAGCCGGATCGTCAGCGTCGACGAGAGCGGCGTAATCAAGGCGGCCGGTCTCGGCGAGACCAGCGTGACGGTGATCTATGCGTGGGGCGAAGAGACGATCCGCGTCCGCGTCGCCGAGGCGCTGACGGGCGCGAACCAGCAGGTCGGCGAGAGCGGCGGGATCGTCCGCAGCAACGACGGGGCCAGCGTCGCGTTCGGTCCCGGCACCCTGGACGGCGTCGCCAGCGTGACCGTGACGTCTGTCGCCAAGGACAACCTGGCACTCCAGCCGCCGCCCGCCTTCTACGACGCCTTCGGCTTTGTCGGCGCGGTCAGCCTGGACATCCAGGGCGCTGACGTCACCGAGCCGCTTCAGGTGGCTGTGCCGGTCGCGCCCGGGTCGGCGAGCGTCGGCGACACGGTCTACTTCTTTCAGCAGATGTCGCTCCCGTTCGGGCCGAACGGCGCTCTGGTCGACGTCTGGGCGGTGATCGACAGCGGCCGCGTCGACGCGGACGGCGTGGCGCGCACCAAGTCGCCGCCCTTTCCGGGTCTGGGTGCGCGGGGAAGCATCCTGGTCGCGAAAGCCGCGACGCCGATGCCGACGCTGCGCATCGAGGCCGATTACGCCGCGGCGCTGACCATGGCGTTCGTGCCCGCGATCGGCATCGCGGCGGTGGGCGGGCTTGCGGGCGCGACGATCGCGACCGCGATGATCGGCGCCGCGGGCGCGCTGCTGGCGCTGCCGGTACTGTATCAGCTTCACGACATCCTGCTGTGGCGGCAATATGCCGACGGCACGATCGACAACACCGCGATCCAGATCGACGTGCCCGACGACCAGAGCGCGGCCACCGTGGCGGTGACCATCCCGCGCCAGAACTATGCGACCGCCGACGAGCCCAAGATCTCGGCCGTGTCGACGACCATGACCAACGGCAAGACGCGACTGAGGATCGAGGGCGCGCACTGGACATGGACCCCGGGCATCGGCCCGTCCTCCAAGTACGTCGGCGACGAACTGAAGGATGTCCGCGTGGTGTTCCGCAGCGGCGCCGACGAAGTCGTCGTCACCACCGCTTCCACCACCGCGCGCGTCACCTTCGGCGGCGCCGAGGCGTCAAGCTGGATCGAGCTGGACGTGCCCGCCAGCGTGCTGCTGGGCCTCGCCGAGATCGCGATCGAGCGGCCGGTGAACGGCGCGCTCGCGACCAGGGCGGGGGCGCCACGCAGCGACACCAGCTATATCGCCAGCGTGCCGGTCACGATCGACAATGTCGCGCGCTACGGGTTCCGGGGGTCAAAGACCGGAGTCGAGGTCATCGACCTGGCGTCCAGGGCCGAAGGCGGCGGCGCCGACACGTTTGTGGGGCAAATTCAGCTCGGCGCGGCGGCGAACGACGTGGTCGTCACCGGCGACCTCAGCCGCGCCTTTGTCGCGACCAGCCAGGGCATCGCGATCATCGATGCGTTCACGCTTCAGCAGTTCGACGCCAACCCGGCGACGCCCGCGATCGACTTCATCAGGCTGCCGCAGCGCAACGGCGTCACCGATCCCCTCGGCGACTATGGTCCTGCGGAGGTGACCGCGCTGGCGGTCGATCCTGCGGGCAAATACCTCTACGCGGCAGCGCTCGGGCGCATCTACATGATCGACATCGATCCAGGCTCGGTCGATTACCTGAAGGTCAAGCAGGGCAAGGACAAGGCCGGCAAGATCTTCCATGTCGACGTCGCGGTGACTGACGACGGCGTGTCGTTCGGCCACATAACCAGCCTGGCGACCAATGCGGACGGCACGCGGCTGTACGCGACCGTGCCCGTATCGGAGGCGTTCGGCGAGCGCATGTGGCTGCGCAACCGCAACGACGACGACGGCAAGGTATTCGTCATCAACGTCGACGATCGGGAGCGTCCCGCCGCAAAGGCCGCGAACACGAACAAGTGGCGGCAGGTCATCGCCGCGCTCGACGGCGGTCTCGAACCCTATGAGGTTCAGGCGACCGCCGATCCGACGCGGATGGTGTTCACGTCGCGCGGCGACGATCGCGCGGGCCTGCACACGATCACGGTCACCAACAACAAGTCGGGCCAGTTCGCGGCTACGGTCGGCACGACCAAGCTGGAGATCAACAAGGGCAGGATCGGGCTGAAGGAGATACCGCTCGCGAACGGCGACGGCTTCTACTACGGCGCGCTGACCACCCGCGCGACCAGCCAGGTGAACGATCTCGACGTTCGCAATGCGACCTCGGTGGCGGTGACGGCGGACCTCAACTGGGCGTTCGTCGCGGATTGGGGATTGTCGCCGTACCTGTGGATCAACGATGCGCAGGCGGCGGCGCAGATCATCGACCTGCACAACACCGGGTCGAAGATCATGGTGGTCAAGGACCCGTTCGGCCTGAACGGCGGGCCGCAACTGATGGCGTCCACCACGCCGATCCCCGAATCCTTCCTGTATGATCTGAAGATCGACAGCACCGGCACCCGACTGTACGCCAATTACTCGGCCGCGGGCACGGTCGCCGTGTTCGATATCGAGAAGCTGGTCGCCGCGGCTCAGCTGCAAAACAAGAATTGGGATGAATATTCGGTCGACGGCAGGGACCGCGGCGTCGCCGGGATCAATCTCGATCCGGTATATGTCAGCACGGACGGGCACGGCCTGGCGCTCCAGGCGGTCGACGCCATCGAGCTGCTGGGGCCGACCGGCAAGCGTGACATCCACGGCGACGACCGGCAGGAACTGACCTTCACCTGGCGGGTCAACACCCAGATCTACAAGGGGCCGAACCTGGGCCAGCGGCTGTACGTCAGCGCGCTGCCGCCGGGCCAAGGACTGTGGCCCAGCGACGCGCCGACGCCGCGCGGCGACCATGACGAGGCGCTGGACGCGGACAAGCAGTTCCCCGGCATCCCCGACAACAACCCGGGCGCGATCTTCCACAAGAACTTCGCATTTAAGCCCGGCACCTGGCGCGTCAACGCGCTGGGCGGGGTGATCGGGACGGAGGACCCGAACACCGATACGGTCACCGTCACCTTCGACAAGGCGTTCGCCGAGGTCCTGACCGCAGGGCAGAGCTATTATTGGGGCGTGGAGCTGATCGGCGCGGGGGTGCGCGAGGCGGCGACCTTTCAGGCCGGCGCGGTCCAGACCACCGGCGGGTTCAACGGCGTCACCGTGATCACCCATGGCTTTCAGCTCGATCTGACGCCCGGCGACGGCATCTTCTCGCAGCGGAACGCCGACGGTTCGATCAAATGGTTCGCTGAAATGGCGAACATGATCGCCGAGGCGAGCGGCGGGGGCGTCGCGCTTTGGTACGACAAGTCGACCGGCGATTGGTTCGATCCGCTGACCGGCAAGCGCAACGCCGCCGCGGTTCAAGCGGGCAAGGCGATCGTTCTGGTGTCCGACTGGTACAAGGAATCGGACATCTCCGACTCCGGCTTTTCGGAAGCCGCCGCCGACGCGATCTTCGCGTCGATCATGCGGCTGAACCAGCAGGTCGGCGGCGACCGGCTGCTGGGTTCGGCGATGCACTTCATCGGCCACAGCCGCGGCACGGTGGTCAATTCGGAGATCATCCAGCGCCTGGGCACCTATGCGCCGAACGCGGGCGGAGACGGCGGCATCCAGATGACGACGCTGGACCCGCACGATTTCGAGCAGAAGTCGCTCGACATCGACATCGCCAAGCTCGTCCAGGTGCTGGTCAAGGCGGCGGCCGTGGTGACTTCAATTGTCCCGCCGCTCGCCGCCGCGTTGCGCTTCGTGGGCGCGGCGTTGCCCAAGCTGCTCAAGGCCGCCGACTATCTCGGCATCGAGCTTGATCCTGCGCCGTTCTCCGACTTCAAGGACCCGGACGTTCAGGTCTGGGACAACGTCGACTTCGCCGACAATTATTACCAGGTGCTGGCGAAGGCGGACAAGAGCAGCGGCTATTTCACCGGCACGCCGAACGGCCGCGACCTCAAGAACGAGGTCGAGGTGGTGGAGGGCAAGCCCAAGCAGACCAACGCCGCAGACATCAGCCTCGACCTGAAGGGACGCGGCGGTTTTGAAGGCGACGACAATCTCGCCGGGCTGATCGGGGAACTCGCCGGGCTGTTCACCACGCTGCCCGGCCTCGGCGGGCCGCACAGCCGCGTCTGGCAATGGTATGCCGGAACCGTCGACACGGGGATCGGAACCTTTGACGGCAACCCGGTGTACCGCCGCATCGTGGACGAGGGCATCTCGACCAACGCGGTCGGCATCCCGACGCAGGATTTCAACAACAAGTCCTGGTACGCGGTGTCGCCCTTCCTGGTCACCAGCGGCAACGTCAGCGAGCGCAGGCGCGCAAGCTCAGGTGAAGTGCTCAACGTGTCCATGACCGAAGGCGTCGGCATGGGCTGGTATTACAGCGCGACCGGCGGCGGCGCGGACTACCGCTTCAAGGTCGGCGGGCGCGTGCCCGTGTCGTTCGACAACACGGAGGTGACCAAGGGCAAGGACGCGGTGCCGACCGTCTTCAACGGGGATTTCGAATACGGCACGCGCCAGTCGATCTACAATCTGCTCGTCGGCGCCGACCGCGGCCGCTTCCCGCTGTCCTACGAAATGCCGGGCTGGTCGTTCCACGGCGGCTCGGGCTTCAAGATCAAGCCGGGCGAGCAGATCATCCCCGGCGTCAGCCTGGCCGACCTCGGCATCAGCCTGCCCGACCTAGACATCACCGGCCTGCTGGTCACGCAGACGAGCCTGACGCAGGGTATCCGCGACATCATCAACAAGCTTTGGGACACGTTCGGCGAGAAGATCGCCGAGTCGATCCTGAAGACGATCAACAACTCGATCTCGGGCGTGCCGCCGACGCCGCTCGACAACGACCCGCCCGCCTACAAGGAATGGTATCAGAAGAATTGGGGCGAGTTCAGCGACAACAAGCTGAAGCACGAATCGCGGCTGTGGTTCGTTCACCGGCTCGACGACATGATGAAGTTTTTTTTCGACGACGGCTGGAACGTGCTGACCTATGCGACGGGCGAAAAGCCGATCGACGGGGCCAAGCTGGACGGCTTCAAGAAGATCATCGGCGAAGGCATCAAGAAGCTGATGGAGGCCGTGTTCGGCGACACGTCCGACTTCGCGATGCTGATGGGCGGCGAAGCCGCGTTGAAGGCGTTCCAGAAGATCACGCTCGATCTGCAGGGGGAGGTCGTCGGCGACGCGCTCGGCGAGGCGTGGACCAAGTATCGCGCGGCGGTCGAGAAGCTGCTTGACCGCGTGCTCGACGCGCAATCGATCACCCACAATCGCCAGTTCATCCCGGCGGACTCGCGCTACCTGAACTTCGAGGTCCTGATTCCCTGGAGCGAGTCTCCCAAGACCGGGGTCGAGATCACGATCACGCCGACCGACGCGCACCTGCCGCCGTTCCTCACCAAGGTGAACTTCAAGCCCGGCTTCTTCGACAAGCAGCTCTACAGCGTGGAGGTGCCGGAGGCGTATCGCGGCATCATGGCGACCGTCACTTTCCGGCAGGTCAGCAACGACACGCCGACCGGCGTGGCGGTCAAGCGCGTGCTCGCCACCGAGTTCGACGGCGTGGTCGAATGGGTGACCAACCAGCGCGACGTGTCCACGCTGACCAAGCCGAACAAGGACAAGCTGGACAAGATCGCGGCGTGGCTGCTCGCGAACCCCGATCAGGTTATCGAAATCGACGGCTATGCCGACATCCGCGCAGACGTCGCCTACAACATGGACCTGTCGCACGACCGCGCGACCAACGTCGTCGCGTACCTCAACGCCTATCTGAAGGCGAACGGCGACACGAGCGTGCGCGCCTTCTTCGGCGGCGCGAAGGGCGAAGCGGAGGCGACGCAGAAGCTGATCGGTAGGAGCAGCGACTATTACCAGCGCGACCGCCGCACCGAGACCTATGTCCGCGTCTGGGACAAGCCGGCGCAGCAGCCGGACGACCTCAGCACCGGGCTGTCGCTGCTCTACTTCCTCGACGCGATCCACTTCTCGGCGAACATGAACGGCAACCCGCTCCGCGTCGCGCCGGACGTCGCCGCGCCGCCGCTGGCGCCGCCGTCGTTCCTGACGCAGGCGCAGCTCGACGCCGCGATGCAGGAAGCGCGCTATCGCTGGATCGAGTCCAAGGCGGTCGCCAATGCTTCCGCTCTGCTTCGGGACTTCGAGATAGAGATAAAGGAGCTTGGCGGTGACCAGCTGATCGGGTTCGAGAACGGCAAGCTGTTTATCGACACGACCGCGGGCGGCCACGGCTGGTTCGTCGACGGCAGCATCACGCAGGACGGCGAGTATTTCGGCGCGGCGTCGGCCAAGGAGATCCTGGGACGCACGACCGAGTCCGAGAAGCGGATCGACCTGCTGACGGCGGTGATGCACGCCATGGGGCGCGTGCTCGCGACCAAGGGCGCGAACGTACCCAACTCTCCGGTCACCTACGAAACGCTCGCGCCCGGCGTGCGCCGCCTGCTCATCGCCGACGGCACGGCGCGGGCTTCGCACCCGACAACCCGCGGGACGGGCAGCGCGAGCGTCGCGACCGTGCTCGGCGGCGGCACAGCTCTTGTCGCGGGCGCGCGCTCGGCGGTTCTGACGATGATCCAGGCGGCGGTGTCGGCGGGGGTCGAGAACGGCGACTTCTCCGGCGCGGGCGGCTGGGCCGCGAGCGGCGGCGCCGCCATCGCGAACGGCGTCGCGACGCTGGGCGAGGATCCGCGGTACCTGTCCAGCCTTCGTCAGGCGCTGTCGGTCCCGGCGGGAGCGACGCGCCTTGCGTTCACGATCCGCTCGGCCACGCTCGGCCAGACGGTGGGCACGGCCCCCGACGCTTTCGAGGTCGCGTTGCTCGACGCCGCCGGCACCGCGTCGCTGATCGCGCCCATCGCCGGTTTCGCCGGCACGGATGCGCTGCTGAACCTCCAGGCGGACGGCAGCCTGCGCACCGCGGACGGCGTCAGCGTGACCGGCACGGTGAACAGCCCGGCGGGGCTGCGCGTCGTCGTCGATCTGGGCGGGCTGTCGTTCGCCAACGGCGCGCTGCTGTCGTTCGACCTGATCGGCATGGGCGCGCTCGACGCAGGGATCGTGATCGACGACGTGGTGCTGGCGCGCGAAGGCAACCGAGCGCCGATCACCGCGGCGGACACCGCCGAGACGCGTGTCGGTCAGGCGGTGCTCATCGACCCGCTCGCCAACGACAGCGATCCGGACGGCGACCCGCTGACGATCGAGATCGTCGATGGACCGGCGCACGGCGTGCTGACCGCGCCCGCGCCCGGGACGACCGGCTGGCTGTACACGCCGACCGCGGGCTATTCGGGTGAGGACAGCTTCACCTATCGTGTCGCGGACGGGCAGGGCGGCACGGCCATGGGGCTGGTGTCGATCACCGTCCGCCCCGGCAACGCCGCACCGGTGCTCGCGGCGCCGGAAAACCGAACGGTTGTCGAGGGCGCCGCGGTGACCCTTCAGCTGGTCGCGACCGACGCGGACGATGCGGCTGACCTTCTTGTCTATTCGCTCGTCGAGGGGCCTGCGGGCGCGACGATGACGCCCGGCGGCGCGCTCGCCTGGACCGCGTCGGGTGCGGGCGTGGTCCAGACCTTCAGGGTTCGGGTGACCGATCCCGCGGGCGCGTTCAGCGAGCAGACGTTCGCGATTGGGGTGACGCCCGCGCCGGTCAACGCTTCGCCGGTGCTCGCGGCGGTCGAGAGCCGGTCCGTGACCGAGGGAACGCTGGTCGCCCTGCAGCTGATCGCCGCCGACCCGGACCATTCCGCCGGCAGCCTCACCTATTCGCTGGTGCAGGGACCCGCAGGCGCGGCGGTGACCGCAAGCGGCGCGTTCAGCTGGACGGCGACGGGGCCCGGTACGGTGCAGGCGTTCCGCGTGCGGGTGACCGACCCCGCTGGCGCGACCGGCGAGCAGACCTTTGTCGTCGCGGTCACGGCGGCGACGGTGAACGCCCCGCCGGTTCTGACGCCGGTGGAGAGCCGGACGGTCGTGGTCGGAACGCTCGTCAGCCTGCAGCTGGTCGCGACCGACGCCGACGATCCGGCGAGCAGCCTCGCCTATTCGCTGGTGCAGGGTCCCGCCGGAGCCATCGTGACCGCAGACGGCCGTTTCACCTGGACCGCCGCTTCGGCCGGGGAGGCGCAGGCGTTCCGCGTGCGCGTCACCGATCCTGCGGGCGCGATCGCCGAGCAGAGCTTCGCCATCGCGGTCACGGCGGCGCCCCCCGTCAACGGCGCGCCCGTGCTCGCGCCGGTGGCCGGTCGCCAGGTGCGCGAAGGCGACGTGGTCGAGATCCGCCTGTCCGCCACCGACGACGGCACCTCCGCCGCGGCGCTGGTCTATGCGCTGGTGTCGGGACCCCCGGAGGCCGCCGTCTCGGCCGACGGCCTCTTCCGCTGGACCGCTGTCGGAACGGACGCGAGCCAAGCGGTCCGCGTGCGGGTCACCGACGAGGACGGCTTGTCGACAGAAGGCGTCTTCGTGATCGCCGTGACCCCAAGCGTCGCGAATATCCCCCCCGTGCTCGCTGCCGTTGCGAACCGCACAGAGGAGGAGGGCGCCGCGCTGACGCTGCAGCTCGCCGCCAGCGATGCGGACGATCCCGAGAGCAGCCTCGTCTATTCGCTGGTTCAGGGACCCCCGGGCGCAAGCGTTTCGTCGCGCGGCATGCTGAGCTGGACGGCGACCGGCACGGGCGGCGTGCAGGCGTTCCGGGTGCGCGTCACCGATCCGTCCGGCGCAATCGCCGAACAGGCGTTCGCGGTTGCCGTCATCCCGCCCGTGGTGAACGCCGCGCCTACGCTCGCGCCGATCGAGAACCGCTCGGTCGTGGAGGGCGCGGCCGTCAGCCTGCAACTGGTCGGCTCCGACCCCGACGATCCCGCAAGCAGCCTCACCTATTCGCTGGTCGACGGTCCTGCCGGAGCAAGCGTCACCACGGGCGGCTTGTTCAGCTGGACGGCGGCGGGCGCGGGGGCGACGGAGCTCTTCCGCGTCCGAGTCACCGATCCGTCGGGGGCGAGCGCCGATCAGGTGTTCGCGATCATGGTCGCGCCGCTCGCCGTCAACGCCGCGCCCGTGCTCGCGGCCGTAGCGCCGCAAACGGTGGAGGAGGGACGGGAGATCGCCTTCCAGCTCTCGGCCACCGATGCGGACCATGCGGCGGACCGGCTGGTCTTCGCGCTCGTGTCCGGACCGGCGGGCGCCGTCGTGTGGGCCGATGGGCGGTTCAGCTGGACCGCGGGCGACGGCCCCGCGTCCCAAGGGGTCACGGTGCGGGTCACCGATCCTGCGGGCGCGTCCGGCGAACGGAGCTTTACCGTCGCGGTGAGCGATGTCTCGCCGCGGCTGACGGTTGCGGGCGCGGCTGCGGCGCAGGTCGGCAGCGCGTACCGGCTGAACCTGGCTGCGAGCGACATCAGCGGCGATCCGCTGCTTCGCTGGGTGATCGACTGGGGTGACGGCGGCGCGCCGGAGACGGTGGCGGCGTCGGCGGCGAGCGCGACGCACGTCTATGCCCGGGACGGCGCGTTTGCGGTCACCGCCACCGCGGTCAACGACGACGGCAGCTTCGCCGCGCCGCCGGTGCCGGTCCGCGTCAGCCAGCCGCCGCTGCTCGTCACCGGGCTGACGATCGAGGCGGGGGCGCTGCATGTCCGCTTCTCCACAGCGCTCGACCCGCGCGGGCCCGGCGCGCAGGCGGTGCAGCTGACGGGTGCGCTGGCGGGCGCGGTCGCCGGCCGTGTGCAGGTCGACGCCGATGGCCGCGGCCTGGTGTTCTCGCGTGCCGACGGGCTGGCGCTGAGCTACGATTCCTATGTCGTTACGCTCGCCAGCGGAGCGGGCGGGCTGGTGTCGGCTGGCGGGGTGGCGCTCGACGGCGACGCGAACGGCGTCCCCGGCGGCGCGTACCGCGCAACCGTCCTCAACGCCGATCCCCGACGCGGAACGGCGGCGATGCCCGACTTCATCAGCGCCCCCGGGCGCTCGGTCAACGTGCCCGCGCGCGAACGGACAGGCCTGCCGGTCAGTTTCGAAAGCGACGGCGGCGTGCGCACGGTCGCCTTCGTCATCGCTTACGACCCGGCGCTGCTGCGCATCGACGGCGTGCGTGCGGGCGACGACCTGCCCGCCGGCGCGCGGATCAGGCTGGAGCCTCTCGCGCCCGCGGACGGCCAGGCGCGGATGCGGGTGGTGGTGATTAGCGATACGGCGATCGCGGCCGGAGCGCAGCGGCTGATCGTGCTCGATGCGGCGGTTCCCGTCGGGGCGCGACTGGGCGACAGCGAGCGACTGACCGTCACGGTCGACACGATCAACGGCGCGGCGCCGCTCGCGACCACGACCGACACTGCGCTGCAGCGGGTGATCGGCGATCGTTCGGGCTCGATCGATCCGTTCCTGCTCGGCTTCGCCCCGAACTGGCCGGCGATCGAGGTGGTGGACACGGAGGAGGAGATCGGCCCGGAGAGCTGGTCGCCGCAGGAGATCGAGTATCTGACGTCACGGATCGTGGCGGAGGCCGCCGGGCAGATCGTCGCCACCGCGCACATGCCGCGCAAGGCTCCTGCGGAACCTGCGGGAGCAGCTAAAGGTGCGAGCGCCGTAGCGCGCGGCAAGCCTTCAGCGGAAGCGCCCGCCCGGGCGAAGCCGGTGCAGATGGACGACAAGCCGGCCGTGCTGAAGGAGCGCAAGGGCGGCCCACGCGCGACCACCCCCGAGGAGCCTGGTGAAGGCGCTCCATCGGGCAAGGATTGGCTGGCCAACCTGCTGCTTCGTAACGGCGAGCCCGAGAACGAGGGATCCGACTGGTTCGTGCCCATCGTCCTCGCGGGTCCGCTGAAGCGCGCGGACAGCAAGCGCCGCCGCCGTCGTGAACCCGTGGAAAGCGAGGAATGATCGTCATCACCGGGTGATCACAGCAGCCGGGCCCGTAACTTCCCTCCCGCTCGCGTGACCGCAGGAGGGAGTGCGATTTTCGGCGATCCGAGCCGCCGAGCGGCTCTGCGCGGCGCTCCGGGATCGGCGTGGGTTACGCTCGCGTGCCTGCAGAGCCGACGGCGGCTGGGTACGCCGATGAGGGCAGCATGCTGACCTGCGAGACCGTCTTGTACGGGCTCGGTTTGCGCCCGCGATCGTGAAACGACAGCGTGAAGGCCACCGTGATGGCGAAGGTCGCGAACATGATCGGGAAGAAGCCGAAGCGGCGGACCATGATTGTGCTCCTGAGTCTATCGGAAGCGCGTCAAGCCCCTCCGTTGCCCCGCCGCCCTGCCGGGAGGACGCTCGCCGGTCACCCGCTTGTCGACCGGGCGACGAAGCTGCGACGAAGCTGCGGGTCCGCGATCCGGCAAGCGGCCGTCACGCGCTCAGGCGGGTGCGCACTTCGTCCCAGTGGCGCGGCCCTACGCGCACCGCTTTTCCCGACCGGAGGATCAGCGCCATGTGACGCCCCAGTGCGCTCACCTGCAGAACCGCGTCCGGCCGGACGAAGGAGGAGCGATGGACCCGGATCATGTCCGCGGGGTCGAGCGCGTCCTCCAGCGCCTGCATGGTGATGCGGATCATGTGGCTGCGCTCGGCCGTATGGAGCAGCGCATAATCCTTGGCGGCCTCAATCCAGTCGATCGTCTCCACCGGCACCCGGACCTGGCCGCGGCTCGTCGGCACCCAGAACTCGCGGTGATAGGCGCGGTCTTGCGGTCCTGCCGTATCCTCCGTCGGGGTCTCCGAAGGCTCGACCGGAGGGGGGGGCGCCTGGGATCGCCGCAGCACCGCGCGGATGCGCGCAAGCAGTTCGCGCGGCTCGACCGGGCGCGACCTTATATTTGGTGCTC
>SXGT01875262.1_pt1 | contig 38793 bp, 42 predicted proteins | sample 3176221 | NCBI WGS metagenome assembly SXGT01 (sample SAMN11356862, study PRJNA531348) | freshwater metagenome | isolation source: freshwater sample F1-120 | place: China: Fuxian Lake, Yuxi | collected 2017-12-25 | reverse complement strand
GACGCCTGGCGGCCGTACGGCGATGTGCGGTTCGTGCTGATCCGGAACACGGGACGGCTTAAGCCGTCCCGTGTTCCGGATCAGCACGAACCGCACATCGCCGTACGGCCGCCAGGCGTCGTTCTTCGGCGGATTGGCAGACATGATGGCGCTCACTCCGTGGTGAGGAGCTCGGAGGGGATCCACTCCTCGACCGTGGCCCACCGACCGGGCCGCAGCTGCGCGACGTAGACGACCCTTCCCTCCCATAGGTGGCCAGCACGGCGCCACTCCAAGAGCAGGCCGGGGCGCGGTTGCGAGGCGTCGACGGGAACGCTGACCCAGCAGTGCCGCCCGGGGTGCTCGGGCGCGGCGGCAACCGCCGGCGCCTCGGAGCCCTGGTCGACGCGGACGCGGTCCTTCAACTGGATCCCCGCCCCGCGTCCGTAGCCACCGCCTGCCATGACTCCTAGGGTAGAACAAGTGTTCGAAGGCCGTAGCGGTCGCCGGCGGCCCGGAACGGATGCAGGAACCAGCCGGCGTGTGTCGGGCCGGTGCCGCAGTTTCTGGCCATGAATAGTCAGGGCCGTGCGCCGATCCGGTTCACGCTAAACGGCCAGCGCTACGAGTTGGCGCGTGAGGACGTCGAGGCCCGGCTGACCGACGTGCCTCCCGACGTGATCCGCAAGCACGCGGTAAGGATCAACGAGACGTGGTACCCAGCCGTCCAGGCCTTCGAGGCCGCCACGGGGATTCCTCGGTCTGAGTTCATCTCCCACACCGCTCGTCGGCACCTGGCCGCGCTGGGATTCGAGATCGCCGGCAACGTCGAATCACGCACGACGGCACCACGCTTGCGCGCCGCTACGCCCGCACCAGCCGCCCCTCGACCTACTGCCGCCCTGGTTGAGGTCGGAGGGGAGTGGCACACCGAGGCCAATGTCCAGGCAGCCCTAGTCACGGCGCTGGCGGGCGAGGGATGGCGCATCCTCTCGGTGGCCAACACCGCGACCAAGGAGCACGGCATCGACGTGATCGCCGCCCGCGACGGCCGCACCGTCGGGGTGGAGGTCAAGGGGTTCCCCAGCCGCAACTACGCCGACCCGGCACGCGCCGGCGAGGCCAAGCGGACCAGCCCGAGCACCCAGGCCGGCCACTGGTACTCCCAAGCTGTGCTGGCCGCCATGCGCCTGCGCGGCAAGGAGCCAGAGTGGGGCAGCGTGATCGCCCTGCCCGACTTCCCCCGCTACCGCGACCTGCACGCCGAGACGGCCGGGTCGCTTGCCGCGACGAAGATCGAGATCTGGTGGGTCGACCAGGCGGGAACGGTGCACCGCCCTTGACCGCTCCGAGGTGGTATCGACGCCCGGCCGGGGACGGTCTGGTGCTCCGGAAGGTCCCGCGCCTGGCGAGCTGGAACAAGTCCACCGACCCCGACCAGGTCCGACTCCGCGAGTACCTCGAGGACACCGCCGAGTTGCTGGCGCCCCACCTGGTGGCCAGCAACGGCCCCTGGGCGCTGTTGCTCGAGGTCGGCTTGCCGCCCGGCCGCGACCTCGTCGACATGGCCGACCTGGACAACTACGCCTTCCCGCTGGCCACCCGGCTCCGCAACGAGGACCTCATGGCGGTGTGGTGCACCAAGAGACACGCCGACACCTCGCGGATCCTAGTCGCCCCGGCGGCCGAGACTGCAGGCCCACGCGACACCTACACGGTCCGCACCACCGCCTCGGCCTCGACGACGGCCTACAAGGAGCAGGTCCGTTCGGCGGTCGTCGACGCCGCCCCGATCGCCGCCGGCCCGGTGCAGCTGCAGCTGTCCTTCGTCGTTGGCCCGCAGCGCAACTGGCTGACCCTGTGGAAGCCCACGATCGACGCTCTCGACCCGCTGCTGGGCCGCACCCGCGAGGATCGCGACTGGCATCCCAAGGACGGGCGGATCACCGACCTCGGCCTGCACATGGCCGTCGACCCCTCACTTGGCCATGACGTACTGGTCAGCATCGCCGCGGCTCCAGCCGCCGCCAGAACGGAAAGTCCCGCATGACGCTCACCTTCGCCTCGATCATCGCCAGCGCCGGCCTCGACCCGGCCGGGGCCATGGTCATCCGGCACGCCTATGTGCGCGAACACGAGGACGGGACGGTAGGGCTCCACGGCGACTCCTCAGACGAGGAGATCTTGGCCTACACGAGCGTCCAGGTTGCCAACCCCCGGATCTTCCCGGCGCAGCCGCCAAGCGTCTGGATCGTGTTCCGTCCCGAGGGCGGCGACCGCGCCCGGCTGTGGTCGGTCCTCGTGAACCATGGTGAGACGCAGAACGACGGCCTGCGGCGCACCTTCCACCTCGAGTACTCCGAGTTGATGAGAGACCTGCGCAACCGGCTCGTCATCGGCTGGCGCTCCCCACGGACGTGGCGGATCCACGCGACCACCGCGGCCGCGTACCCGGTGATGGAGATCGCCGACGCCGAGCCGGTCAGATTCCCCGGCTTCGACGCCCTCACGCTGGACTACCCCCAGCTGCAGGCCGTCATCCGCGAGCACCGCTACGCCGCCTGGCGCACCGCACTCTCGTCCGTGATCGGGGTCTACCTCATCACGGACACCCGCGACGGCCGCCACTACGTCGGCAAAGCCGACGGCGCCGAGAACATCCTGCAGCGCTGGGCCGCCTACGCGACCAACGGCCACGGCGGCAACGTCGAGCTCCGCAACCTCGACCCGTCCAGCTTCCGCCTGTCGGTGCTCAGAGTGTTCGATCCCGCCACCCCCACCCGCGAGATCGACGCCGCCGAGAGTCACTACAAGTACGCCCTCGACTCCCGTCGGCACGGCCTCAACCGCAACTGATACGCCTCCATCCGTCGGTCCCCTGGGGCAGAGTTCACTCGTGCCACTGACGGCGCAGCACGCCGACGCCGGCGTGCTCGACGCAACCGTTGACCCGCTCGGCGACGACCTGCCCTGGGAGGCAATCCACCGAGCGCGACCCCGCGCGCCCCTGACCTGCCGCGAGTGCGCACACGGGCTTCACGCCAAGGTCTCGCCCAAGGGCCTGCGGTTCTTCGCGCACGATCGATCCGCTCCGAACTGCTCCCTGGTCGGCGAGACCATGGCCCACCGGCTGCTCAAGCTGCAGCTCGCCTCAGCTATTCGCGATGCCGGCTGGTACGCCGAGCTCGAGGTCGCCGGAGACGGCTGGAGGGCGGACGTCCTGGCCACCAGCCCCGACGGCGCCCGCAGGATGGCCTGGGAGGCTCAGCTGGCACAGATCACCGTCGACGAGCTGCGCGAGCGCACCGCCCGGATGGAGGCTTCCGGCGTGCCGGTCTGCTGGGTCACCGATCACGAGCGGCCGTGGATCGGAGCGGTCCCCGCCATCCGGCTGTCCCTGGCCAATGCGCCCGGGCCGTCCACGGCTGTGGATGCCACGGTCGTCGACGGGACCGGCGTGTTCCGAGAGTCGTGGTGCCCTCGCCGGCGCTGCGAAAACGACGGCGGCGCCCCCGGTCCATGTCCTGGTCACGGCTGGTGGCGCCCGGTTGAGCCCGGCGTAGACCTCAGCGTGTTCGTCGCCGGCGTCCTTGCTGGCACGATCAGAGCGCACCAGGTCCTCTCGTACCGCAGGTTCGTCCTGGAGTCCGCACGGGTCGTGTGGACCACCCGGCCTCACGTCATCACCGAACGCACCCAACTGGAAGCCAGCGAGCGCCGACGTGAACACGACGACCTGGCCTCAGCGGAGCATGAGCGCCACCTGGCCGCGATCGCAGCCAAGCTCGCCCGCCAGCAGGCACTCACGCCGAAGGCGGTCGAGCTCATCGGCCGAGAGGCGCGCGGCTATGTCGGCGTGCGAAACGCGACGCCGGAGTGGGCGATGGGCGTGCCGCTGTTCGTCCACGACATGCCGCAGGGCGTGATCAGTCCGGTGGTCAGCAGGATCTCGGCCGAGTTCCTCGATCGGGTCCGGGGCCTGACGCTGTTCGTCGCCACCGAGGCTGAGCGCCGCGCCCTGGCCCGGGCTTGCGGGCCAGCACAGCGGATCGTGCTGTGCGAGGTGGAGATCCCGGACGGGCCGCGGCCGCCGGCGGTGACCTACAGGAGAGCGGGGCGCGTGCGGTAGACCTGCACCTGGTCGCGCAGCTCGCTGCTGGCGATCGCCAACCCGGCGTACGCAGCCGCGGCAGCGGCGAGGTTGAACGACGACGCCGGCGTGCACACGACGTCCGAGGCGCTCAGCGAGCCCTGCTCGAGGCGCTCAGCGAAGGTGTCGGCGGCGGCGGCCGCGTCAGCCGCATGCTGGGTGATGCCGGCCGGCACCGGCTTCCCGGCTCCGGACACGAAGGCCTCCCACACGAACAGTTCGGCGTCGCCGGCCAGCCACAGCTCAGGACGGGTCGTGCACCGCAGCGCGGGCTGCCCTAACCCGACGCGCTCGAGGACCCAGGCCATCTGCGCCAGCCCGGTGGCCAGGGCGCCGCTGCCGGCGCCGGCCGACCAGGGCCGCGAGCGACCGTCGACGGTCTCACCCTGGCGCGCCTGCCCCAAGGTCTTCCACCCGTCGACCGACCCGACCGGGCTGACCGGAACCATCAACGGGGCCTCGAACCCGAGAGCCACGGGAACGCCGGAGTCGAGCGCTTCGAGGACTGCTTGAGCCGCTCCCTCAGGGTGGCTGCCACCTTCGCCGACCGGTCGTCGGCCGGGTAGGTCGATGGCGGCCCAAGCGAAGTTGCTCCGGACCGAACCGACGTCGACTGCGACCACCCGTGGTGTCATCAGCGCATCATCTTCTTCGCGGCCGAGGTGGTGGGTGCCAGCGAGCCGTCGTCGAGCAGGACGAACGCGGCAATACCAGCTGTCTCTGCCCATGCCCGGGCATCGGCGGTGTAGCCGGACCGGGAGAAGAATGCTCCCTTCTTGCGTGCGTGCGTCGCCGCGCCGTGGAGCTGCTGGACCTTCGGCCGCCCGACGGGAGTGGCCTCCCACTTGACCTGGGCGACAACCTTGCGGGCGATGACGTCGACGCCGGCGTCCTTGCCAGTGGGCGTCACCTTGGCGTCGTTGTACCCCATCTGTCGCAACCACGCGCAGGCAGCTGCTTCGGCCTGTTGCCAGGTGCCGATCGGCGCGGCTCGTTTGCGCCCCAGGAAGCCGGTGCGTCTGATAGCCGGGATGGCGGGGGCGCCATCGGCTGCAGTGACACGGCGCGCCTGCTGCTTGGCGGTCCGCTGGCCGTCAGCGACGGCATCGAGCTCAGCCCAGCGACGGACGAGGACGACGACTGCCTCTAGCGCACGAGGATCGCCGCGCAGTAGGGCAACGGTCGAACGGGTGGGCTGGTCGTGGAACAGGGTCAGCTCGTTGCCGCGCAGATCCCAGCGCAGTGAGCCACGACCGATCCCCATGGTTGGCCGGGACTTCGCGTCGGCTCCGACAGCGACGAAGGTGATCTTCGTGCCTGTGCCGACGACGATGACCTCCCCGCCGGGAAGGGCTGGGTGCAGGCTGATTTGGGCGGCTTGGACCAGGCACTGGGCTTTGGCGGACCCGAGCGCGCCGAGCACGGCGTCGGCGACGGGTCCGGTCGCGGGCGGCGGCAGGGGACTGGCCGCATACGCCGACTTGGTCTTGGGCGAAGTGGTCAGGTCGAGGACGACGGCCCGGATCGGGCGGGCATCTGCCGGCAGCCGCAGCGCCTTGAGCAGCGCCGTGCGTTGCTCGGGCCGACCGACCAGGCGCAAAGGGGTTGAGGAGCTGCCGTCGGACAGGCGCAGCACGCCGTTCACGGTCCGGGTGTGCTCAGTGACCTGGACGGCGCGGCGCACCATTCTGCGGAATCGGTCGCTCAGCACGGTCCACGACAGCAGGCGCTCGGAGGTGGCTGCGACGAACACGTCCCGGGATCCATCGGTGAAGACATCGAGGTACAGCACCAGCTCGCTCGCGTCGAGCTCGGCCAGCAACCGGCGCCACACTCGCGAGTCCGGTAGCGCGTGGGAGGCGGCCCGCGTGGAAGCTTCCCAGGCTTCGCGGGTCCGCGGATCGGTGCTGACGTCCATGGCTGCTGTCAGGGGGCCAGGTTGACGCGGTAGACGGTCGGGTTCGCGGCCGCGGTCACGGTCTCCCGATCGAACTTGGTCAGGGTCGGGGAGTCGGAGAGTGCGTTGGTCACCACGGCCAACAACCAGGCGGTGTCAGTCTCGCCGCGGCGCAGCTCGTTGCGAGTCAGGAGGACTGACGGCATCGAACTCGACACGCCTTTGACCTCAACGTGGAGTTCCTGGCCGTCGCGGTCCGCCGTGAGATCCCAGCCGCGCTTGAGGTGTGCGACCCGCGTGACCACCCACCCCGCGTCTTCGTAGTGACGCCGCACCACCGCCTCGGCAGCCAACTCGACCTTTCGGTTCGTGGCCGCGTCGCCGAACCCGGCGCCCCAGGAGCCGACGGCGATGGTGCTCGAGGTCTCGCGTGGGTCACCCGGGTGGACTGGGGTCTCGATCGGGCCGCTGTACTCGCGCACGAGCACCGGCACAGACCGTGGGTGCGTCCGATAGCCCAGGCCCCGCTCCGTGAGGACCTTGACTAGGTCGGTGCGCAGCGGGATGAGCCGTTCGCGCGTTTCCTTGCCGATCTCGAGCAGCTCGGCCCACAGCGTCATGATGTTGCCGGGGGAGCGATGCCATTCGTCGTCGTAGGGCGCTGCGGTGTCCCACAGGTAGGCGTGGAGGAGCGTGAGGAGTTCTTCCTGGTCCTCGGGGCGGTAGAGCTTGAGCGGCACCCGGGCGCGGCCGAGCTCGTCGGCTCGGCTCAGGCCGGCCCGGATGAGGTCAACGAGCCGGCCGTTGGAGTCGTGCGAGCTCACGGGCGATCGCTCGACGAGCCTTGCGGGTACTCGATGTCGAAGTGCGTGGCGATGATCTCGGTTGTCTCACAACCCCAGCCGGCGCGGCGAGCCATCGGGTCGGGATCGTCGTCGACGTCGTCGCAGACTCCAGAGCCAGATCCGCAATCGCGGTGCAGCGCTAAGAGCTTGCGGGCGAGCGGGTCATTGACGGTGTTGAGGCGCCGCATCGCGTCGACCCACCGAGCGACTGGCGCGGGCGAGTCGTCGACCTCGTGCACGACGTCCATGCGCCAAGCCGCGCTGGCCTCTTCGTCGTACTCGTAGCGGGTCATCAGCGCATCCCGAAGTACGAGGTGATCCGGTCGACCTGCTTCTGATCAAGCAGTGCCGGTCGGCAGGCGCCGTAGGCGTTGGTCAGGTCGAGGACGAGCTGGCGGGTTTGGTCGAGGCTGAGGTCGATGACCGCGGTCTCGCCGTCGGTGCTGGTGACCTTGAGGTCGACGCGCTGCGCGTCCTCGTTGACATACCGGGCGTGTGCCCCGATCTTCTTGGCCCTGACGGCCTCGCTGCGCTTGAAGATTCCCACTATGGCATCGTGGCATGTCGGCCCGACGCAGAGGGCCGGACCGGCGCCGAGGCCTCGGAGCTGTGGTCAGTTGGTCGACCAACTGAGCCCAAGGATCCTGAGGGCTTCTTGGAGGTCCGGATGCTCGGGTGAGAGCGGGTGGTGCTCGATGGCGTTGAGGGTGCGGCTGATCGCGGGGTCCTCGGCGCGCTCGAACACCGCCCAGAGCGCGAGGTCGTCCCCATGCCGGGAGGCGAACGTGACGCCGTCGAGCTCGGTGGTCGCGTGCAGGTGGGTGGCCACGGACTGGGTGAGCGCTCGCGGGCGTCCGTCCTTGAGCGCGGCCGCGTCGAAGTCGTGCAGGCTCAGCAGGTGCGCGAGGGCGACGAACTGCGGCCGCAACGCGGCGATCGACTCAGCTGCGGTCACGGCACAGAAGCGACCCGTCAACGTCGCGCTCGCCGCCGACCGCGGTTCGAGCCAGGCGTAGGAGATCTCGCCGGCCCGGGCGGTCGGGTGCACCGCGGCGTCCTCGTCGTCCTCCGCGATGGCGTCGAGCTCCAGCGTGAGGGTCGGGTCGGGCCGGAAGCCGGCGAGGACCTCGAGCAGGCAAGCCAGGAGAGTGGAGCCGGCGTAGATGGTGCGGAAGTTGCCCTGCCGGTCATCCCAGCGGCCGTGAAACCGGCCATCGGCGCCGGCCCACTCCCAACCCGACCAGGCCCAGGGCTCCGGCTTGAAGCCGACGCGCCAGACCTGCTCGGCCGCGTCGACGACGACCAGCTGAGGTGCCTGGGTCACCGGCGGAGTCACCCGGCCGCAGCGAACGCGCGCGCGGCCGCCAGGACCTCGGGACCAACTTGCTCCAGGTCGCCCTCCCGCAGCAGCCGCGCCGGCGCGACGTCGTCGAGCCGCGGGTTCATGCCCTGGAACCACGCCTGGACGACCGCGGCCGAGTCCTTGCCGCGCAGCAGGGCCGCGATCCGGTAGGCCATCCGCAGCCGGTTGACGACCTCGGTGGAGGGGGTGCGTGCGTCGGCCGGGTCGGCCCACTGGCGTACGGCGCGGGTCTCTTGGACCGAGCCGAGGTAGGCCACGAGCTTGGCGCCGAGCATGTCGCGCAGCCGCTCGACGAGTTCCGGTGTGGCCAGTCGAACCGACTCCTCGTAGGCGCGAAGGTCGCCGCGGGCGATGGTCGTCTGATTGTTCACAACTCCAGTGTGCCACTCTGCGGAGCGAATACCAACAAGAATCACAGTCTAAATCCCACCCTGGGTAGCACCCGCAAAGCCATCAACTCTGTACCGCATCTCCGCGCAAGAGAGCGACTGTGGGACGTTCTTTCCGGCTTGCCCTCTCGTCTAACCTCTTGGGACATCGGGTCTGGGTGACCGATGAGAGTCAGGGACCGCTTGCGGCCGCGTTTGGCGGCCGTCCTGCGGGTCACCGCCGCGCCGTGGCGGACGCCGCGATTGGGGGGCATCGACCCTCACGTGCGGCCATGCGGAGCAACCCAGGATCCGATTCAGAACTTGCCGGCCTGTCTTGGCGCTGATGCAGTGTGGCTACTGCGGAGGCCGAGCTGGTGGCGTCGATCGTGGCCTCGCTGGCTGCCCGCAGGGTCTCGGCAACCGGCGGGGGGAGCGACACAAGGCGCTTGTTGAGGATGTCGGCGGGGGAGACCCAGACGACGTCGCCTTCGGCGGGCGGGGTGGCCAGCCCGGCTTCGACGTCGTTGTGTGCGCGGCGGGACAAGGCTCGGGCTGGGCCGGTGAGGTTGGGGTTGTCGGCCTTCTCGGCGACGACGGCGGCGAGCTCGGAGCCGGCCTCGATCGCTCGAAGCGTGGCGGGCACGGCGTGGGGCAGCCACGGGCGGGCGGCGACGGCGTCGGGGCTGGCAAGGGTGGTGGTGTCGTGGGTGATCTGGCGGTACGCGGCGCGGACCTCCGCGGCCGCGCGCGCCAGCGGCTCCTCGAGGCGGGCGCCTGCCGGGGCGAGATCGCCCCAGCGGCTGGCCAGGTTGCTCCAGGACCGCCCTGCCTCGGCGATGGAGGGGACCAGGCGGTCGGAGCGCTCGAGCACGCCGGCGGTGCAGGCCGCGTCCGCAAGAACGATGCTCGCGCCGGCGATGAGCCCCTGGGTGCGTGCAATCAGCAGGATGTTTGACGGTTCGAGATCGCGTGCCAGTGCGCGGTGGGTCTGGATGTCCCAATTGGCCAGCGCTTGCGCCAGCCGGCCGGGGTCATCGACGGGCCGCATCGCCTCTCCGGCGAGAGCTTGGGGGAACCGGTCGGTCAGGTATCTGCTGGCGGTGTTCTCGCATGCGGACATCCGGTCGACCCAGACACCGGTGGGCGCGATCGCGTAGGGGGAGTGGTGCTGTGCCAGGTGAATCCGTCGGCCGGCGCTTCGGGCGTCGTTGACGCGGTCGCGGCCGTGCTCGTGGAGCGCGACGTTGACGGCGTGGGCGGTCAGGTAGAGACCATGCATGATCCGGGTGCGTGCGGCCTCGAGGTCCCGGTGAGCGTCTGGTTGCTCGTGGGGGATCTCGGCGCCGTAGCGGCGGATCAGGGCCGCGGCGTTGAGGAAGGTCTGGGTCATCTGGTCGATGCGGGGACTGGTCGGTCCCTGGCCGGGCCAGGCGACGCGGCCGGAGAGGCTGGTCTCGATGGTGGCGGCCTGGGCGGCGAGGCGGGTGATGGGCCGGTCGCGCTCGTCGACGCCAGGAGGTCGACCGGGCAGCGATGCCCACAGGTCCTCGGCGGCCGCGACCATCGTCGGCCAGCTGCGCAGCAGGGTGCCTGCGGCGTCGCCGTCGACGTCCATGAGGAGCTGACGTGCGAGGTAGTCGACGTCGAAGAGCATCTCGCCGACGCTGCGCACGTCGCGCGAGGTCATCGGGATCTGGTTGACGTCGAAGAGTGCTTCGTCGACGTCGGCGTACGCCAGGCGTAGGTCAGTAGCCAAGGCCGCGGGCTTCCCGGATGAGGTCGCACAGGTCGAGGACCAGTTGGGAGCCGTGCACCAGGTCGGGCCGGTGCAGCGGCAGGGGACGGGTCAGCTCCTCGGCTTCGGTGAGCAGCTGAAGCGGCGTGCGCTCCTCGAGCTCGGCGTCCTCGTCGACATCGGGCAGCACGTAGTCGTCGGGCAGCAGGGCGCTGGCCTGGGAGTGCGCGAGGTAGACGCCGAGGCCGAGGTCGTGAAGCGGCGAGTCGGCGGTGGCCCGGTCGGCGTCGCTCCATACCTGGTTGGCGGCCTGGTGCAGCAGGAGGGCGATCGAGCCGAGGCGGTCCCAAGTGCCGTCAGCGTTGAGGGTTTCCACGGGTGTTCCTTTCGGTCGGAGGTCGGAGTGGGCCCATGAACCCACGTCCGGGTCGGTCCTCGCTGGGCTGCGCGGGGGGCTGTGGATAACTCGGGGTCGTGTCGGCGGTTGGGCACAAACTGGTCTCGTTCGCCTATGTCGTTCGGCGGTCGCCGGACGATCACCGCGAGCAAAGTCAAGAGATTCGCACTAGTGCCTATAGATGGAGGAGGGTCGTGATGATGAGGTTCTCGATGACCGTGCTGAGGGTGGTGACGCTGGCTCCGGCGCTGCTGGTGAGCTTCGTCCTCACCGTGGTGGTGTGCGCCCTGCTCCCGCCGGTCCTTGGCCTGGTGGCGTTCTTGGCCACCGGCGGCCTTCTCGTTGCGCTGGCGCTCGGTCAGCTCGAGGTGCCGGCGATCGCAGCACTGACCAGGTCGCGGCCCGCGACCGCAGCTGAGCTCCAGGTGATGGCGCTCGTGCTCGCCGAGTTGGGCGGTCGCGGCGTCGACGTCGCCGCGCTGTTCGTCCGCCGGCGTCAGGGGCCGAGCACGCCGGTGGCTGTGGCGATCGCGGATCGCGCGGTCGTGGTCACCCCCGGACTGGTCGATGCCACGTACCGCGGGGGAGTGACCGCTGCGGAGGCGGCCGCCGCGATGGCTCATGCCGTCGGCCGGCGGCGAGCGATCCGGCCGCGGCTGGAGCTCGCTGTGCTGGCGGCGACGACGCCGTGGCGGCTGGTGGTCGCTACGTTCCGCGGCGTGCGCAGTGCCTTCGCCTGGCTTTCGTTCATGCGGTTGGCTTGGACGCTGCGCGGTGTCGTCGGGGCGATCTGCATCGTGCAGTCGGTCGCTGAGGGCCGGGCCGCTCCGGGGATCCTGGGCGGCGCCGTGATCGCCCTGACCTACCTGGTGCCGGCGGCCGGCCGGCGGATCGAGGCACGCTCGGAGGCCGCGGGCGACCAGCTGGTGGTCTCCCTCGGCCTGGGCTCCATGCTGGCTGGTCTGCTTCGGCGTCATGGGCATCCGATGACGCTTGAGCGGCTGCAGCGCCTGGAGACGGCCGCCGCGCCTGCAGCAGGGCAGCCTGAGCGGCCGCGGCTTCACCTGGTTCACGGCTGACGAGCTCTCTCGAGCCGCTGAGGTCTGCGGGGCTACTCGTCGTCCTGGAAGCCGGACGTGGAGTGGTGCACGCAGCCGCGGCCGTTGCCCTGGTGCGGCTTGCGGTTGATGCACGGCAGCGATCCCAGCTTGTGGGAGCAGTCGACCCACCGGACCGTCGTGCGGCCGGGGCTGTGGCTGGTGTCCGCGGATGCGAGTGCGGTAGCCATCACGGGACCTCCTAACGGCGCGGGCCGCGGCGGCGGCCGAGCTGGGGTCGCTGGTAGGCGGCCGTGTCGGTGTGGTCGTGCTGGCGGCCGGATCGGTGGACCTGCGCGATCTCGGCGTCGGGGGAGGGGCCGGTGTCGGCGGCCGCGGCCAGGGCGGCGGCCTCCTCGGTGGCCCTGATCTCCTCGGCGCGCTGCCGGGCCTCTTCCTCGAGCGCGGCTTCCTCGCGAGCGGCGTCACTCATGTGAACTCCCATGGATCCCGTGGGCCGGCACCGGTTGCGCCAGTCCTTGGTCTCCTAAGTGCGGGCCGGGGGTGGGAGCGATCACTTCGGCTGATCCGTGTTGGCGCCCGGGCCGCACTCGCCGGCGGCTCAGGCGGACTGGGCCAGCAGTGTGGCGCCGAGCAGCTGCGCGGTGTGCTCGAGGAAGGCCAGGGATCCGTTGGCGCCCGGCCTGTCGCAGCACGGGTGGGTGTCGAAGCCCTCGTCGATGACGATGCGGTGCAGCTGGCCACCGCAGGCACGACATCGCCGGCCGGCATGGGTGGGGCACTGGTCGTCCGCCACGGCGCAGGGCAGGCATTCCGCGGGCGTCGGTGGGCTCACCTGGTGGTCACGGTCCCAGTCGCGTCGCTGACGCAACAGCGCGGCGGTCTGTCGCCACAGCGCTTGCTCGAGGTGCGCCGGCGCCGTACGGCCGAGCGCCTGGTCGGCCGCCGCGGTGAGGAGCTGTTCACCCACGCCGAGGACTCGTTCGTCGACGCCACGGACGTAGCACCACCGAGCCAGCGTCTTCGCGGCCATCCTCAGCTGCTCGTCCATGACCAGTCTCCCTTGCTCTCAGCAGGTGCCCCACAGGCCGCGCTCAGCGCCCTGGGCGTCGTCGGCGGCCGCGGAGTACGACTCTTCGCGAGCGAGCTCCTGTTCGGCTTCGTAGCGGCGGGAGGCACCGCCGGCCAGGAGCTCGCGGGCTACGTCGTGGCCGTCGTGGTCGACGTAGCGCAGCAGTCGGCCGTAGCGGTCGCGGTTGGGCTGGGCGGTGTCGGTGACGAGCTCGACGGTGCTGCCGACCGGCGTGAGCTCCTCGAGCAGGTCGGTGGCCTGGTCGGAGTAGCACTCGGCCGGCTCCGGTGGATGGGCGACTTCGGGGGCGTGGATGCCGAGCAGGCGTACTCGGCCGAGCTGGCGTCCACCGCGGGACTCGACGCGGATCGTGTCGCCGTCGACGACCGCGGTGACACGCACCCGGGTGGTCGTGCCCTCGGCGGGCACGGGTCCTGTCTGGGCTCCGGGCAAGGCGGCCTTGATGCCGCCGGCGGTCAGCGCGAGGATCGCGGCCGCGGCCAGACCGATCAGGGCCTTCACCTGGCGACCCTCAGCTGCGCCCGCTCGCCGGCACCGGGGATCGCACGCTGCTGCTCGCGCACTCCGGGGGAGCGGTAGCCGCTCTCGGGGATCTGCTCGTCGACGTCGACCAGGCCGGCGTGTGTGCTGGCGGGCTGGTCGGGGAGATCTGCGGCGATCTTCGCGGCCAGGTCCCGCAGCGGCGGGGTCTTTTCGATGCGCCGGGTCGCCTGCAGCACCGTGGTGTGGTCGCGGTCGAAGTGGCGGGCGATCGTGGGCAGGCTGTGGCCGTGCTGGCGGGCGGCGGTCATGGCCACCGCGCGGGCATCCGCGGCCATCCGGCTCCGGTCGGCACCCAGGAGGACCTCGGGTGTGGTGTTGAAGGCCGCGGCGGCCGCCACCACGGCGTGCTCGACCGGGCCATCGGGCTGGAACGTCGAGGCCGGCGGCCGCTGGTGGAGGTTGACCACGTTCTCCTCGCCTCGGGGGAGGCGGGCGGTGTAGCGGCTGTTGACGTGCTCGCTCACTCGGGCCGCGGCGTCGGCCAGCCGGGGCCGTTCGGCGGTGCGGCGGACCGCATGGATGACCGAGCCGTGGTCCTTATTGAAGTGCTCGGCGATTGCCGGCAGGGACAGGCCGATATCGCGGGCGGCGGTCATGGCCACCGCGCGGGCGTCGCTGACCGGTCGGCTGCGCTCGGCACTGAGGATCGCTTCCGGGGTGGTGCCGAACATCGGCGCTGCGGCGTTGATGGCCAGCTCGCACACCGCGGCGGGGCCGGTTGCCGACGCCACAGGCATGGTCTGGTCGACCTGGACGGCCAACACCGTCACCAGGGATCGCAGCTGCTCGGCATCGAGCGGTGCGATCAGGTCGGCGACCTGGTCGTGCTGGCCGCGGCCGGCCGCGTCGAGGATGAGGCCCGCCAGCCGGCAGCCGCCCTGGTCGAGGTCCATGGCTTCCTCCTACCGGCCCGGGGACCTGGGCCCTGCGAGGGAGGGGCTCGGGATTGGATCGCGGCTCTGCTCGGCCATCCGCCGGCGGGCGTTGTCGGTGATCTCGCTGGCGATCCCGGCCGACTCCCGGGCGCTGGCCGCGGCGTGGTCGACGACGTTGCCGAGCAGGCGTACGTCCTCGTCGGCGCGGCCGAGCTCCTTGCCTGCGGTCGCGATGCTCCGCTCCAGGCTGACCGGCTCCAGCAGGCCCATCGCAGTCACGTCCCGGCTGGCCTGGTGGGCGGTCTCGACGTGCTGGGCGGCCAGCTGGGCGACGGGCTTGGCCAGGGCGACCATCTCGCCTACGACCGCGATGCGCGGCTTGAGCTGGGCGACCTCGCTGGCGATGACGAGATCGGAGGTGTCGGCCAGGTCGAGGAGGGTGCGGGCGTCGGTGACCGCCTGGGATGCGCGGTTGAGGTGCACGAACAGGTCGCGGGTGAGGTCGGGCATGTCGTTGCACCTCGTGTGCAGCCGTCCCAGGTGCTCGCCGGCGGCCTCGAGGTAGAAGGAGCCGCGCACGGACAGCTTGGCCTTGGCCGAGTCCAGCTCGGCGTCGTCGAGCACGCGGAGCGCGGAACCGATCGTCTCCTGGAGCCCCTCCACCACCCACCGGGCCCTGCTCACGGCCTGCTCGGCCTCGAAGACGGCGTCGGCGGCGCTCAGTGTGGTGTCGGTGGTCATGCCGACTCACCGCCTCCGGTTTCGGGCGGGGGAGCGGTGGGGGGCGGCAGAACCTCGCGGAGTCGATCGAGCGCAGCCAGCGCCTGCTCGAGGTGTGCGCGGACGTCCCGAACCGGGTCACGGTCGGCCGCGGCGGACGGGGAATCGGTGGGCGTGCTCACGGGCAGCTCCTTGGTGGACCGGGGTCATCTCTCAGTCACCAAAGGAAGGTCGACCCGTCGGGGCGATCACCCGACGCGAAGAAATCTCAAGGGGGGTCGTTCAGCGGGGCCGGGTCAGGGCTGGTCCCAGGGCATCAACTCCTGACCGTCGTCGACGCCCTGGCTGATGATGTGCGGGGTGGCGTTCCGTGCGGCGTTGAGGTGCTTGTGGAGGTCGACCGCGAGACCGCGGGCCTCTTCCAGGTGGAGGCGTGCGACGCCGATCGCCATCGCCGGGTCCGACTCGTCGGTCATCGCATCCATGCTGAGCACCTGGTGAGCCAGTGCCTGCTCGAGCGTGCTGGACAGCTGGGAGAACGCCTGGGGGAGTGCGGCCGCGAGGTCAGCGAACTCCGCCAGCTGGTCAGAGGTTTCGGACGGGACCTGATCCCGGTCCCACATCGTGGCGCGGTTGAAGTCGTAGATGTGCTCACGGGCCGCCGTCGCGTGCCCGCTTGCTCGGAGCTGGTCGTTGTCGTCCACCATGTGCCCTTCCTGCCGAGAGGTAGGACTTGAGTGTCGCGGATCTCGCCGGCGTACGCGCGGCCGACGGCGGGGGCTGTGGATAAGCCGCAGGGGTTCCCACCGGGCCCGCGGGGTGGGAGATTGAGCGGCCGTGGACGACCAGGCAGCCTTGATCGCGCGGCGGGTAGCGCTCGCCGCTGCGGCCTGGTTCAACGCTCCGGCCGACGTCGAGGCCTACCGCCGGCTCGCCGCGGCGGTGGGGGAGTGGAACGCCTACGCGTCGCCGCAGCTGCAGACCAGCGACGTCGACGAGCTGCTCGATGACCTGGCCGACGTCGCCCCGCCGACCCCGATGGGAGAAGGCGTTGCCGAGCTGGAGGCGGTTCTTCGCCGTCAGGCTCGCCGCGAGCTGTGATCAGCGTGTGATGCCGGCGCCGGGCGCGCTCGGGATGTCGCCGGCGTGTGGTGACTTCGGCGAGAGTCGGCGTCGCGCGGCCTCGTCGGGGCTCTCGGGCGTAGGCGCGACTTCCTTGACGGCGAGACTAGTGGCTGCGACTGGTTGGGCGGTGTCGCTCAGGGATTCAGCCAGGTCCTCGATGTCGGCCGACAGGACCCGTTCGAGAATGGCGGCGATGCTCGTAGGGGAGCCGTCGCACTCGGCCGTCAGGTCCTCGGCCAGGTGGTCGAGGGCGGCGCTGCCGCGGGCGGTGAAGGTGACGACTCCAGGGACCGGGTTCTCAGCTGGGGATGTGCTCATGGTCCACCTCGCTTTCCTGATCACCTACGTGCGCAGGAGGGTCGGGAGCGATCAACCAACGACCAACAGGTGGCGACTGGCTCGCGCTCGACCCGCAGGGCGATGATCCGCCACCCGTCAGGTACACGCCGGCGGGCGGCCGCGAGCGCCTGGTCGTAGTCGACGTCCTCGACGATCAGCTCGTCGCGGCCGAGCGTGTAGCCGCCGCGGTGATCGGGCGGAATCTCCTGAACGGTGGCGTACCGGGTGAGCATCTGTTCGGAGGCGTCGTCACGGGCTCAGCGAGTGGGCCGCAGTTCGTGAGGATCGCGCCACGCTCGGTCCCCGTCGTCGAACTCGACCGTCCATCCGTCGACGGCGGTTCGTGCGAGGATCGTGGACGGCACCCAGCCGTCGGAGCGTCGCGGTGGAGGTCGCCGAGGACCTCGACGTGCGAGCCGTCGGCGAAGGGGTTGTGCGATCCCAGGTACTCGAGGACGGTCTCCTCAAGTGGAGTGATTCCGCCCAGTGCAGCGCGAGGGCGGCGACGTAGTTCGCCTCAGCCGGTACGGCCGTTCTCCTCGCCTTGGCGGTACATGGTGCGGGCCCGCTCGTGGCTGATGTGGCCGTTGAGGTCGGTGCCCTCGGTCCACAACTGCTGGCGGTATCCGTCGCCCTCAGGGGTGGCTCCGACGTAGCTTGGGATCGACCCGTCTAGGAATGGCGCGTAGGTGGCTGAGATGCCTCGCTCGCCCTTGACCACCGTGTCTAGGGAGAACGTGAGTGCGTGCGGATAGTGGCGGCGGACCCAGGTCTCGGCACGGCTCCAGACAGCGTCGTAGGCGTCCTGATCGCCGCGGCCGTCGTTGGCTTCGACTGCCGTGCGGTAGGCCTGCCAGATGGAGTAGGCCTCGCGGTCCTTGGCGCGGTTCTCGATTGTCGCGGGGAGGCACCCGCACTCCTCACCCTCCTCGTGGTGGAAGCCGATGCAGCGGTCGTCACTGCAGCCGCACTCGTCCCCGCGCCACTCGGTCTCAGGTACCCAGTGACGGTTGCCGGCTGCGTCGGTTTCTTCCTTGAGCCAGCCGCCGTAGGCGATCAAGTCGCGCACGGTGATGCCTGTGGCCGCGAGGATGCGGCGGGCTTCACTGTTGAGCTTCGTCATGTGGGATCTCCGAGATCGAGGGGGATAGGGACAGTCTGGTTGTGGGTCTGGCACTGTCTTGGGTTTTCCACAGGGGCTGCTCGAGCTCTGTGTCAGGCCGTTCGCTTGCGTGGCGTCCGGCTGCAAACGCTGCATCCACGGCCGCGCGGGTTCGCTCGGTGCTGCTGGGCATGAGATGCGTGTAAGTACGGAGGGTGAAGCCCGGGTCGCTGTGGCCGAGGTACTCCGACACTGCGCGAATCGATTCGCCAGCGTCCAGGAGCACCGACGCGTACCAGTGGCGTAGGGCGTGCATGCCGTTATCTCGCGATTGCTCGATGCCGACGACGGCTTGGCCGGGCCTCCACAGTCGGGTGTTGAAATAGTTGCGGTTGAGCGCTGAGCGTTCGCGTGTGGTGAGGATGAGTCCTGCGCTTGCCTTGCTGTCTGCCTGGGGCGCTCCCCACGGAAGAGTGACGCTGCGGCGCGGGTAGGTCGCGAGGTGGTTGCTGAGTTCCGTCGCGACGCTCTGGGGCAAGGGCACGGTTCGGGTCTTGTCGCCCTTTGGGAGGCCGAAGACCAGGCGGTTGCCTCCGAACACCTTGACCTGCCGCCTGATCTCCACAACTCCGCGGAGGAAGTCGACATCCTCGGTTGCGAGCCCGAAGACTTCGCCTTGACGAAGTCCCAGCCCCGATCCCAATGTGACGGCAATCCTGTACTGCGGCGGAAGCGCGTCGTGCATGGAGGAGACCCATTCGGTTGGCCAAGGCACCACCTTGCGGCGCGACGTTGCAGGGCGTGTCACAGAGCTGGCCTTGCACGGATTCTTAGCAATCAGGTCGTCGTCGACCGCAGCCGAGAAGATGGCAGAGACGTTGGAGAAGATGACGCGCCGATAGGTCTCGGCCATCTCCATCGACCGGAGCAGCTTCTGGATCGTCGACGGTTTGATCTGCCGCAGCTCAAGGTGGCCAAGTGTCGGGAACACGTGAAGCCTCAGCCGCAGTTCGGTCGCTTCGTACGTCAGGGGACTGAAGGTCCGACTTTCCAGCCATTCGTCGGCATAGGCTCGAAACGACACCTTGCCAGCGTCGACATCGAGGTAGGTTCCTCTGAGCTTGTCCGCCTCGACAGTGTTGCGAAAGGCGACTGCCTCGGCTTTGCGCCGGAAGGTCTTGCGGCGCTGGCGCCCCTCGGGATCTCGGTAGTTGACGACGTACCGGGGACTGCCGTCATCGGCTGGCCTACCGGTACTAATGCTGGCCATGGCGGTCCTCCGCGCTGTCCGACGCGGGCGCAGAGTGCGCTGAAGCGCGTCTCCTCGCTAGGGGCAGCGGAACCGATACCTGGTCAGACTGAGAACCTGACGTGATCACGGATTCTCTTCGAGCTGAACTGTCCAGTTGATGACGGTTGCTGCTCGCCAGCGCAGGTGCTTGCCGACACGGAAGCCAGCGGGACCGTAGCCCGTCGTACGCCAGGAGTAGATCGTCTGCTTGGTCACGCCCAGGTAGGAAGCGACATCGTCGATGTCCCACAACTCCTGCGCGTCGACGAGTCTGGGGGCCCGGCCGCGGGCCGTGCCGCGACGCAGTGGGCCGAAGACTCCCGCTTCGGCAGCCGGCATGTTCGAGTTCGTTGCCATCATTAAGCCCCTCCTTGCGGCGCTGACCGACATTTGGTCTACGGGCACCTATGTCCGACGACTGCCCGGGAGCGATCAAGCTGACGGAAGGGATCTGGCAGAACGTGGGTCGAGGAGCTCGTGCGTAGGTCGCAACATCGCGCGGAGCGGCGGCGGTGATTCGGGCGACCGGACCGCGCTGAGACCGCTCGGGGGCCGCGCGAGACGAGGGCCAAGTGTCGAGGCTGGCCGAAGTTGAGACTTCCGAGATTTGTACCGGATTTGTAACCGACGAGCGGCTAGCAACAGCAAACGCCGCCGAGTGACCGAAGGGTCGCTCGACGGCGTTTCTGCAGGTCAGCGGCTGTTCTTTGTGGTCATTCGGCGTTGCTGAACGACCACAGCCGGCGGCCCGGTTAGATGTCGTAGTACAGCTCGAACTTTCAGGGCGGTGGCGGGTGATGAGCGCCTGGTGGCTGTTGCTGGCTCTGACGCCTGAAAGCGCGGGGGCGAAGCGATGATCGCTGCCGTAGAGAGTGGGACGCGGACTGTCGCGTGCGCCCACTCGTGTGGGTGAAGTTGTGGGCGGGTTGACCGCGTGTGCGTATGTAAGTAGACTGATACGTAAGTTTGAGCGACGCTGGAACTGAGGAGAGATCATGATCGCTACATATGAATTGGACAGCACGACCTTCCTGAGTCGCAAGAAGGCTCGGTCCGGGCAGGCGGTGGCCGAGTTCATCGCGATGGCCATCGAGGCGCCGTGCAACGACGAACTGTTCGACTCGGGCACCTGGGTCGAATCCACGAAGAGGCAGGCTCTGAGGCTCGTGCCCGACGAGCTCAAGGACCTGCCGGTCGAGTTCTCGCATGACATCTGCGAGGACGACGGTGGGGTCTACGGCTACTACACGGCGGTGACCGTCATCGCCGCTTGACCTACCAGCGATGCGGGGCAGGGTGCACGCCCTGCCCCGTACGTATGGCTGAGCACTGCCCCCACGGCTGACCGAGACGTCCGCAGCGCCCGGGTGGGTACTTGCTCCATCCGCTTCGTTCGGGCTCGCTGTCGCTCGTGGGGGCAGTCCCGTAGATCAATGAGTCTCAACTCATCGATGCACGCGTGCTGCCGGTCCGCGCCGGCCCGCGGCCTGGCATGCGCGACCGCCTGCGCGTTCGGCACCGGGGGAGGGGGACCCGGGCGGGGGTGGGTGCCTCGCGTCTCGCGCACTTGACCCGGGGGTTTTAAACGCGGGGGCGCCCCTATATATGTATGTCTCTCGCTGCGCGTCGCACCAGAAATGAGGGGGTTAGAGCCGTCCGAAGGTTCGATGTAGCAGGTCGAAGTCCGAGATCGCCGGCAGCCTTCGAAAGTACTCGTCCGCGCCTTCGTGGGCAATGGTCACCTGACTTTCACTGCTGCCGGAGGTTGATAGACGACCCCAGTTGTGACGCTGTGCATATGCAGGGTCGACGATTGTAAGAAATCGTTCAGGCGTCGACTCAAGCCACTGGAACACGAGCTCATTTATGTGATCGTCGCGGAAGCCGTACCCGACGATCACGAGGTGCCGCGCGCCAGCCAGTCTCGACCTGAACTCCTCCAACAGCTGTAGGAACGGTCCAGCCGGTCGAAGTTTCTCCCGCTGCCCAAACACCAACGAGGGCCCTAGCGATATTGCACGCTCACGCTCTAGCAGTTCGACATCGCGAAACTCCGAGGAGCGAAGACTCGACTGAGTCCTCACCCTTGTCCAGTCGAGTGAGCCATGTAGTTTCAGAAGGTCGACGTCGGCGCCAGTGAAGCGTAGGGTTCCCTGTCGCTGCCACTCGCTCACACCTCGAGAAATTGGTACGCCGTGCTTGCGAGCGGCGGTCTCGATCGTCAGGTCGTAGTTGAGCGTCGCTATCGTGAGTGGATCGTTGCTGCGTTCTGCGAGCGACAAGAGCGGAACAAGGTAGTCGAGTTCCTCCTCATTTCGCACCACCAACTGCCGCTGCAACTCCCTGATCATCCTCGCTAGTGCGACGCGGAAAGCGTTTGTGGGAATCCGATCGACGCGTTCGCGCACGAAGCGATCAAACTGCTCGTGCAGGCGTGAGTCGTCGGACGAGCGGAGACGGTTGCGCTGAGTTGTTTGGATTCGTGAGTCGATGAACTCGCGAAGTGGTGGCACGACCCTGGTCGTGGCATCCCTCGGAGACTCATCCAATGCCAGAACTGTCGGGTCCCAGGTAGAAACGAAGGGGGCAAGTTCAACCGTTGTCCGGTGGTCGAGCAGCTCGAGCGCACTCGCAACCCGTTCGATGTCGGGAATACTGTCTGCGCGCTCTCCCCTCCGTGCGTCGTGCGCGATTATCTGAGCAACCACGAAGTGAAGGGCTGTCCCCGCGGCAGAGCGACCTTTTGCCGAGTCCATGCGCGCGAGGATCCGCCCCGTTAGTTCGCTCGAGAGGGGCAGGCCTGCTGGCTTTGAGGCGCCCGCCCCAAGTAAGAACAGTGGTAGCGCTTGTCCCGTCCCGCTGTCGGAAATGCTCATAGGGCGCAGACTGTCACAGTCCGGCTGCCGCCGACCGTGCTCAAAGCTGGCTCCACGAAGGTGAAAGTCTGGAGGCTCATTCCTGCCGGGCAGCCCGATGGGGACGAAGGGGGCAGGGCCGATGTCGGAGCGTCCCTCCCAGCCCGTCCGGGCGGCCCCGGGGGACCCGTCGCACCATCGGCGCCCGCTCGACCGCGGGGTCCGGTCTCACCTGCGGCCGGCTCAGGAGCCAACTGATGAGCGACAAGGCCGCCACCAAGGCCGCCCCCGAAACCAAGGACGAGCGATAGCGCCACTACTCGCATTTTCATGCTCGGAGGCTAGGCCATCTGACCGACACTCCTGGCCTCAAGGAAACATTTACTCAAACGATTGATTCAACGTCGCACTGAGCGGAGGGCCGTACTTGCACGCGTAGATGGCGGACGTCCAGGATCACGCCATGCGTCACCCCACAGAAGGGCAGCTGCGGCTGCTCAAGACTCTCGCGCGTCAGCCAGAGCATCAGCCTTCGGGGGTGGAGTGGCGACTGCTCGACGGACTGAAGGCTCGCGGGCTCGTTCACGCCGACGACGGACGTGCCGGAACGGTACGGCACCTGACCCAGACTGGCTGGTACTACCTCACTGAGCGCCGCTTCCCGCGGAAGGGAGAACGTCTTCCCAACGGTGCAGCCTGGGAGAAGCCGTGGCTAGAGTCCACTGATCTACTCGCGCCCTTAGATGGCACCTTGCCGCCGGCTTGTGAGGCGCTGGATAGGGAGCTCTTCCGATCTGGTCACCTCACGAAGTACGAGGCCGAGCGCGCTGTGCTGTTCATGCGCGGTCTCGTGGAGGTACTCGGAGGGGGCGCGACCTTCGAGAGTGGCGAGGAGTTCATGCGCTACTACCCGCAGACCCGCGCCTGGCCCCAGGTCACGATCAAGATCGGGGCCTCGGTCCTCGGGGTCGGATTCTCGTCGGAGCTTCGCCCGGCCCGATCGAGCAGCCAAACTTGGTCAACGGACGGGGCGCGGACCGAGTCGAGGGAGCGAGACATCACGGTCACACTGTTTCTTGGCGACGCGGGCACCTCGGCCCTCCGGTCGAACAGACGCACGCGGGTCCGAGTGGAAGCTCGTTACGAGGAGGCGGCGGAGATCGGCCTTCAGTACGCAGCCACCGACCCCGCACTCCCGCCGCGTAGTGTGCTGCCCCCTCGGCGTTCAATGCGAGAGGGCCGCAGGCGGCGGGTGTATACACTCGAGGAGATCGAGCACCTGAAGTCGTAGCGCCCGCGACCCGAACCCGCGAAATTGTCGGCCGGTACGCCGCGCGGCACGGGCCGCGCTCATGCGCCGCTCGCTGTCCGCCACTCAATTAGTAGTGTCGATTGATTGAATAAGAACTTCGTGAATGCCTTCCACCCTCCGGTGCTCAGCAGGAAGGGCCTCGAGGGCCGTTCGCAGGATTCGGATCGCCTCGACAGACCAGAAACGGTCGTGCTGACGATTCTGAGCTATGAATTCTGCGAAGTTGACGAATGCATAGTCCGTCGCGCAAGTTGACCCGTCCAAGAGTGCGGGATTGTCCAGAATGGACCACTGGTCAATGCTGTCCTGTCTCTCCATCGCGGCGTCAGCCCGAAGAAGACCACCGACTACCTCAAGTTCGCCCGGCGTGAGTCTCTCCCGAGCATGCAGCAGGCGGGAAGCGGCGTGAAATGAGCTGTAGACGGTCCTGACAGACGCTGCCCGCAGTTCCGCACCGGCGGGCAAATCGTGGCCCGCGAGGAGCAGGATACGACCAACTGGCCAGTGGGCATCGGGGTCCTGGTAGAAGAGCGACTCAAGCCCGTCGGCTATTGAATTCTCGAGCTGAGTTCTCTGTAGGCGCGCGGCGGCGCCCAACTCAATGAGCGCGCTGGAGATCGAGGGGTCGCGAAGGTCCTCCGCATCATCGAGGAGATTAACCCACGTGACGTCCGCCCAACCCCGGTTTGCCGCTGCAAGGCCCGCGTGAGCAACGTCGCCACCGATGAGTGGTTCGAGCTCGATGGTCGACTCGTCGAGACTGAGTTGGGAACCCATTGCTCCTGCATCGAATAAGAGAAGGCTGGCTAGGGCGGCTTTCGCCGGTGACTCAGGAGCGTCGCGGAGACGTCGCAACTGACGGATCTGCCACCCGCGCACCCCGGGCGCGGTGTCACTTCGTCCGTGTTGCAGTCGCATACGCGGCGTGATGACTGTGAACTCGTTGTTATCGAGAGTCTTGAGAGAGTCCACGCCTGTCCACGACTCGGCCGTTGCCCATGCCCACTCCATTAAGTCGTCGGGACTCATCTCTCGCCATGAGTCCTCAGTGTCGGACCACACTCCGCTTCGCTCTAGTTCGACCCAACCCGAGGCGATGGCTGCTTCCGCCAAGTCGACCTCGCCAGACCACTCAAGCTGGTGAAGGACGGTAGCCCGGAGGGCGAGCGGCCACGGGCCGGTCCGAGCGATACGAGAAGGAAGCGGGTCGCGAGCGTCCTGGATAGCTTTAGCCGCAGCGGAGAATGAAGCTGGAGAAGGTCGATGAAGGAACGCTGCTACGGTTCGCAACCGCTTCCACTCAATGTGGTCGGATTGGACGGCGGCAAGAGACTCCATTCCCCGAGCACCTGAACCGGAAGGAACGGTGATGGATGACAACGGGTGGTCGGACCTCAGGAGATGTTCGAGTTCGACACGGTCGTCGTCATCCTCCGAACCCAAGCTCAGAGCTAGGACGTGGAAGACGGTGCCCAAGTCCGACGCGGGGTCGACTCGGTCGTCTTGTCGCCGCGAGACGGCAGAGGCTGCGATCGCGTTCGAGGGGGGCATGCGTCGCGCGAGCACATCGCATGCCTCGAGCATCGTTGAACTCTCGAATGTCGACGCAATCTGAACGAGGTGCACCCGGTCGCTCGGTGCACTTGAGGCTCGCTCAATCAAGGTTTCCAAGTGCTCCGAGACTTCGGCACCTGCATCGTTGGCATGCGCTAGAAGATGAACGCCCGCGACTAGGTCGACCTCCGGCTTCGTCGCCAGTGCACCAAGTTCCACGTACCCAGCCATGGCCACGCTCGCGAGACGGGCCATGTCCGGGTCGGGACCCTCGTAGCAGATGCGAGAAGCGATACTGCCCAAGAGTTTGGCGTAGCGCGGAGCCGTGCCGGCCACACCTTCCTCAAGAATTCGCAACGCTAGGGCACTGCCTGGCAAACCGACCTCGAAAGTTCGGTTCTCGGAGTTCAGTATTTCGCACAGGGTAACGACTTCCGAGCGATACTCTTCACGCTCAGCGAAAATCTTCCCGACGGCGAACAAGAGAACGTTCGACCAGTGTGCTGATACTGAGATTGCGCGGAGAGAAGTAATCATCTCGTTCGCGGGCCGGGTAAGGATCTGCTCGCCAGCCATGAATTCTTGCAAACTGCGAACTTCAAAGCCCACAATTCCAGATCGGAGAAGCGCTAGGAACACCAGTCGCTCTGTTGTGACGGTCTGGATCTTCAATGCGAGATCTCTAGCACTCGCAGGGTCGTGGCCCTGTTCGGTGAGCCGTGCGACGAGCAGGGCGTCGAGTTCGTCCAGCGTGAGAACGCTCTCTGTCTCCCCCGCCTCTTCTGATCGCGCCTGTAAGGTAAAACCCGCCGCGAAGTGGACGGCGTTGATGTTAGATTCGTACTGGGAGAGCAGCTCCCCGAGCTCGCCGCCCTTCTCCTGCTCCCTCTGAAAGATCACTCTGTAGTACTGCGAGAACAGGCGCCAACGATCCTTCGGTGCCCGGCCTTGTCGCTCGACTAGCAGCGACAAAATCGTGGCTTGTAGGGGCGTGCTCATAAGACGCGAAGTCTCTGGCTCCTCGGCGGCCGCCGCGAGTTGGCGAGCGATCTGCTTGTATCTATCGGAGCCGACGCCGACGCGCAGAGCGCATAGTTGAAGCATGTACTCGAGCGCGGTCCCGGACGGCAGCGGTGCGAGATCTACACGATTGAACCTCGAGCCTGAGAACTCGTCGTTGTACCCCTGCGGGCGCGTGGTCGCCAGGACCAGGACGTCCGCCTCGGCATTCGCAGCATCGAGCAGAAAATCGTTGACCGCTCTCACGGTTTCAGCCCTGTTGCTTGTAGCCGGAACCTCATCCAAGCCGTCGAGAAGCAGTAGCCAGGGACAGTCTCGGAGCCACGTGTGCATCTGAGCCGCGGCCACTACGTGGCCCGAGACACTTGCTACTTCAGCCGCGATGTACTGCAGCAAGGTCAGATCAGACGACTTGGCTAGCTGGTCGGCGAAATCCGTGAGAAGCACCCTCATGGGCCATCGTCTCGCCGATGGAAGTGGGATCGCCTGCGCAGCGGCTCGGTCGCAGATCAGTCGCGTGGTCTCACTCAGCTCCGGGTCATCAGTGACCGGCGAGCCGCGCAGGAATGATGCCCGGTACAGCTGACTCATGAACTGCGTTACCGTGCTCTTACCCTGTCCCGGTCCACCGACCAGAACAAGGTGTGATTGCCGCCCTCCCTGGGTTCGTGTTCGATCGGCGCTCGCGACGATCGCCTTTCCCACGTCGCCGCTCGTCGTGGGCAGGTCGATGAAGACCTGATCAATACGCAGACCTTGATCTGCGACCGATCCTGCTTGGGTGAGATTCAGGTTGGACCCGTCCCGCAGTTTCCGCGCCGTGTAGGCCTGAATACTCAGGCGCAAGGCGGTAGCTTCTTCTCCAAAGCGATCCAGGATGGCTGCGATCAGATCGCCTGGAGTGATCCAAGCTGCATACCGCTTCCTGATCTCGTGGGCGTCATCGAGCAGGGTCCGTATAGTGTCGCGATGCCACAGCGTCCAACCCCTGATGTTGAGGTCAAGCTTTTTTAGCTGGTTCTCGATCGCGAAGTTTACTCGCTCGATTCCTCCACCATTGCCAGGTGACAGCGTCACGTTAGTCGCGATGAGTAGGTAATCGGGCTTGCGCCGTCGTGCAGAGAGTGGACTGTCCCACTCGCGGAGTTCTGACTGGATCTGCGAAATTAGCCAGTCGGCGTTCTGGGCCGGGACGTGTGTGTCCTTCTGCTTGAATTTCGCCTGAAGTACGCCGAACCCCTCCCACCCAGGGCCCACCCGCGAGTCGGACGGAAGAGTTCCGTCCCAGGTGGCCTCCCTGCCGCCATCCGCCCCGTCTCCGAATACAGACGCGGGCCGTCCAGCGAACTTCGAGAACAGGGCCTGGACTAGGTGCTCGAAGTTGCGGTCACCCAGAGTGTCCAGGGCGTAATCCATCTCAACATCACTCCGTCGTGGGTTTGTGGGAACTGGCAACCTGCGAGTCCGCCTCATTCCAAGGGATCAGACCATTCGCAATACTGACTCGGCCCGTGCTCACTGATCCATTGTGATCCTGAATCCATGAGGGGCTGACGTCCTGAGCCTTCGCCACATGCAGCGTCACGTCTGCTTTAAGCGAGTTGCCCCGCAGGGTTGCGCGCACAATCGGCGTACTGTTCTGGCCCTCAAGGAACTTGACCAGCGGCATCAGATTCGACGTTGATGTGGCGGTCAGCACCCCGATCCGCGAACCATCGAGCCGCACCTCGACAAGTTCGATGGTGCTGCGAGGGCGAACCTCTACGCTGGAGTGGAGCGTGGTAGCGATGGCAACTTCTCTTCCTTCCGGATCCAGCCACGGTGAGAGCGCATCCATGTGTTCGTCCTCCCTTGTCACCTGCATCGAGGAGCCTGTCGGGAGAACGACGCCGCTGGCGGGCACAGCGTTCGCCGGAGTAATGCCCTCGGGCGCCGGCAGTCGGAGCGTGATCCGGCAGTAGAGGTCACGCCGATAGGTGTCGTAACGAGCCCACTGCCGCGACTCGACCTCAAGATGGCGGTCGCTAGCAGCGAGTGCGCGAAGTGCGGGGGAGTACTCCTCGGCGTCTTCTCGCGCGAGGTAACCCACGTGCTCGCGCGAGACGTACACAGCGACCGCGTGGGGGTCGAACGGGTTCGTCGGATCGGGCACGAGCGTGGCCGGAAGCCGGAGTTCCACGCCTTCGTCCTGTTGGGTTGGGTGCCCCCGAAAGACGCGGGTGACGTTCTCCGTCCGGTAGAACTCTCCCGCTACCTCGAAATTGCGCAGCTTGACCGACCACGGTTGGACGGCGGCACCCGTGGGCACCGGAGGCTGGTGTCTATCGCGCGACGCGTGAGCCCGCAGACTCTTGTTGCCTCGGCGCGCTCCTGCCGCTTCGTTGTTGGACTTTTGTCGCTCGCCCCACTTGCCCAGCAGGGCGAGCCCGAAGAGCAAGACTGCTAGGACGATGAAACCCAGAACGGTGGACGCGGTGAAGGCCGCAACCGTCACCAGGACGAGCACGCCTAGAACTACGAACGCTCCCATGCGCGGGAGCCTAGGACGATTCTGGGGCCTGCACCGGGAAATCACAGATTGCAAACGGTCCTCCCGCCCAGAGGGGCGCTGAATGGTGCCCCCACGAACGGTGGGCGGCCTCGTGGACCCGGAATGGACAGAGGGGCCAACCCAACTGGATCGGCCCCTCTGTCGCTCACTGGGTCAGTTCTGTCCTGCTAGTCCCGCGACGCCGCCGGCCAGGTCCGGTCGGTAGTACGGATCGCGGTCGATGAGCCCAGGCAGGGCGTAGTCCGCGAACATCGTGTTCCTGTCGGCCATCACGTCTATGGTCCGCGTGAAGGCCATCGCGACGTCGAGGTTGGACTCAGCTGCGATGTCGTCGCTTCCGCCCGCGGATCGTCGCTCTGACAGCAGCTGACCTACGTAGTCGCGCAACTCGAGATAGTCGCCGATCAGTCGAATGTCCGTCCGCATCGGGTCCCTCGACAAGCGCCTGTCAGCGACGATCGTCCGTAGCGAGCTGAGCGTGTTGGTCTCGAACTCCGTGACGTCGGCTGCTCGGTCCACGTACTCGCTGTACCAGTCCGGGAACTGTTCACGCAGCTTGCCCATCATCTCGCGCCGCACCTGGACGAGCACGGGGTCGTCGACGTAGGACTCGACGCCGCGCTGCTCGGCCTCCAGCCGGAGCAAGTCCTGCAACTTCGTGAACTGCCGATAGCCCGCCGCCACCGCGATGTCGAATTCACGCTCGCGTCGACCCTTGTCGTCGATCACGGTCTCGCCGGTGCCGTCACCAACGGACTTGTCGCGCATCCACCGGTACGCGTCTTGCGAGAAGCCGCCTTCACCATTCGGCCCCACGATGACGCGCCAGGTCTCCGGCGACGTCGTGTCGGTGAGCCGTCGGTGGTCCTCGAGCGCCTTCACCGCGGCGCTCGTCGGGTTGAGAAGAGCGCGGTTCTCGGTATCGGACTGCGTGAGGGCGATGTACTCGTCGCCGTAGGTGTTCAGAAACGTATCCGCCGCCCAGAAGGGCCCGCGCCCTTCATCGCGGGCCTGGCCCTGAAGTCGTCGGTACTCGTCGACCATGCCGGACAGGGCGGTGGTCGGCGTCGGCTGCACGGGCGAGGTGAAGGCCGCGAAGGTACGAAGCATCGCCGTGTGCTTGACCTTGTCGCCGACGGACTTCTCCATCTTCCGCACCTCTGCGCGGGTCGGCGTCCGGTCGTGCTCGGCGTAGAACGCAACCTGCGCCTCGTTCATGTAGAGCGACCACATCTCGGCGTACTCACGCGAGTTCTGCTCCTGGTGAGCGTCCCAGAGCTCTCGTGCTCGGCGCACGGGATTGGGAAGGAAAGCGTCGGCGGTGTTGTCCGGTGCACCGAAGGGGTTGAACCAGCGAAGGGCCTTCGACAGGTCGTCATCCATCGCCCCGTAGGTGTTCTGGACGTGACCCACCGGGACCGCGGCCAGCGGGCCGGCTCCGGGATTGATGATTGAACCGTTCGGCATCATCAGGTTGAAGGCGCTCTCGCTGATCTTGAACTGCCCGCGTCGCGTCGTCGGATCGTCGAGCGCTGGACCGCCCCAGCTCTCGGGCATCTGCATCAGCAGGTAGTGATCCGAGGACGGGAACTCGCCCGGCTCGACCGGATTACCCTCGCTGTCGACGACGAGCCCCACCTGCCGTGGCGCATCAAATGCCAGCTGGAGCTTGCGCAGGACGCCGGGGTTGTGCGCGATCGCTCGTCCCCAGAACGTCATCGAGTTCTGGTGCGCTGCGAAGAACGGATAGATGAACCGCAGTTGCTGAGCGGCGCTCGAGCGGTACGACACGTCGTACATCGTGTCCATGAGCTTGCGCCGCGCTTCCTTACGGGCGCGGGTTGTGACGGTGTTGACGTCGTCGACCGTGAGCGTCGCGTCCGGCCCCTGCTCGGTCTTGACCTTCCTCAGGTACGCGTCTGCGAGGCGGGACTGCTCCTCGTTGAAGAAGACCGTGAACAGCGGATGCCGCGAGGCGCGCTGCACGCTCATTTCGTCGTAGAAGCGGAACAGTCGGCCCGCGGCCACCTCGAGCTTGCGCGCGCCGAGGCCGCCATTCACGACGGACTCGACCCCGGCCATGTGAACGTCGGGGCGAGCATCCGGGGCGAAGTCCTCAAGAAGCCTCGCGACCGGGACCTCCCCGTCGAGGAGCGCGCCTGCGAGGTTCTCGCTCGGGACATAGTGGGTGACCATCTGCTCCACCGCCTGGCCCCAGTCCTCCGTGTCGCGGGATCGAAGCGGATTTCCGGCGCGATAGGCGCTGCCTCGGGGAGACTCAAGGTAGGCCGTCACCGCTGCGGCAATGCCGTCCTCACCGCGGGACATCTTCTCCAGAGCGATGCGTGCCGCGTCGTCCTGGGCGATCTGCTTGTTCACGACCCAGCTCCAGGCCTGGGCGTGACGGCTCAGGACGTCTGGTGCCGAGTCGAAGCGGACCTGGAGGATGTCGGGCTCGCCCACGCCGCGGTGTCGAGAGAAGGTGCGCTCAGCGAAGCCGGTCACGTCGTTGTCGAAGGCCCCGCCGCCGCGCGTCAGCTCGTAGAACATGGCGCCCTCGGTGCCATGGTGCGCCTCCGGGAACCGTGTGGACCCATGCGCGGGCAACGTCCGTTCCCCCGAGTCGGGGAGTGGGCGACCGGTCCCGACCAGCTTGTTCAGCTCCTTGACGGTCTTCTCGAGTGCGGTGATCTCGGAGTCCCACTCGGTGGCCTCGACGTAGAGCGGCATCGACTCCATGAAGGAGATCGCGGAGTCGATCTCGGCGGTATCCCCGCCAGCCTCCGCGGCAGCCGCACGAGCCACTCGGAGCGAGTCGAGCTCAGCCTGGATCGCCGCCCGATTCGCCTGAAGGTCGGGGGAGTCCCGCAGTTCCTTCAGCTCGTCGAGCTCGGCCTGGTGGAGGTTGCGCTTGGCCAGGGCTTCGACGCTTCCCCGGTCTCGCCGTCCGAGCGAGCGTGCTTCCTGGAGAGCCTGGTCAACTGCGCGACTAGCGTTGGCCGCGCCTCGACCGACGGCCCAGGCCCGCAGCACTTCCTCCGTCGCATTTCGGATGGGGTAGCCAAGCCGGGGGAGAAGCACACCGCGCTTCCACCACGTGTTGACGTCCTCAGTGACCGCCCGGACGTTCTCGGCGAGACGCTGAGAGCCGCGTGTCATCGGCGACGTAAAGCCGAGCTCAGTCGCGCGCCGGTGACCGACACCCGGGTTCGCAAGATTGCGCGTGAACCGATCGACGGCACCGAGAAGCACGTCCCGCTTGAGCCACTTCTGGGCGTAGTCGAGATCGACGAGGGGTTGGAAGTTGATCGTTTGCGAGTTCAGGATGGGGCTCGGCTCAGTCACTTCGGCCGCCTTGTCGCTGACGGGGACCAGTTCGGCGCCGTCGTGGTCGACAACGAGGACGTGATCGCCCCGCATGGGTTCGCCATCGGCGCCGGTCTTCTTGTGCGCTGAGTAGACCTGACCGCGAATGACATTGAGCCGCGAGTCGCGATACAGGGTGCCGCGCTCGGCCAGGGAGCGGACGAACTCCGCCGAGAGGCCGTGCTGGGCCCCGACCGCTTCGATCGCCTCGTTCTCGGCGCGACGCACTGCCTGGCCGCGAGCTTCGGTTGTTCTGGCGGCAACGACGTCGGAGAGGATCGAATCCGAGCGCTCGGCGGGCACGCCCGCCCGTCGCATGAGGTCCTGGGTGACCGCGATGGTGAGGTGCTCGTCCTCAAGGTTGAGAGCTCCCTGCAACACGCGTCCACGAAGCGCGTCGGAGACCTTCGCTGCGCCCTTGACTGTCGGTGTGTAGCCGGAGGCCCAGCCGGCGATGCGGATACCCGGGTTGGTCATGAGGGGCATCGAGTTGGGGCCGCGACTCCAGGTTCGCTGAAGTGCCTGGTACACACGACCGCCAGCGAGGCCGCTCGCGGCAGGCCGAACGAACTCCTCCGACGAGTCGAGAGCATCGTCCACCAGCGAGCCGGTCGAATTCGGGCGATTCAGCACGCGGTCGTTCACGACCTGGTCAAGCTTGGTGAACCCCGTGTGCAGAGTTCCGTCGCGGCCGAGGCCCTGGCCCTGGAGGCGGGCAATGGCACGTTCGCCAGATGCCGTCGGGCGCAGGGTGCGCTCGCCGAGCGAGGCGTACAGCCACTCCGAGAGTCCTGCCTGGTTGCTGAGCTCGCGCTCGACGTCGGCAACAACGGCCGGGGTGTCGTAGGCGGGGAGAGCGCGCCCTTCGGCGATGTCGGCACTTCTCATCGCATCACTGACGTACGCAATGTTCGATCCTGTTGCGCGCCCCATGAACGCGTTCGACAGGACGTCGGCGTACTCAGCGCCGTTCTCGGCCGCGTCCCGAAGTCGACGATTCGCCGACGGATCACCGGACGCCGAGGCCACGATGTCGCGGCGCACGTTCACGCGCGCGGCTACGTCATCGATCTCATTCGTGCGAGCGAGAAGGGCGGCCAGCTGGTCGCCGTACGCGTGCCCGTCGAGCTTGAGGCCGGCGTAGACCTGAGCCGCTGACTTCCCGTCCAGCCAGCCAGGCTGGTCGACCAACGCGGTACGCGTGGGCATCGGGGCGCCCGTCGTGGCCAGGTCATCAATCACGCCCGCGGCCGCTTCGGCCGTTGGGGTGGCGTCCTCGTACTTGACCGTTCCGGTGAGGGCATTGAGGCGGTCGTCTGCACGCATGGCGTCTACGAAGTCGCCGATCGGCTTCGTTGCACGCAGCGCCAACAGCGCTGGGTCGAGAGCGAACATCGCCGTCAGGTTGATTACCGAGCTGGTGACACCAGACCAGAACGGCGATGTTTCGGAGAACTCCTCCCAAGCCTTCGCGTCGGATGCCGCGATGTCGCGATTCGCCTCGTCGCCGACTCCGGCGTTCTCGAGGTAGGGGCCGACGATCGGGATGGAGCGGACGATGCCGTCCGCGTCCTCGATGCCGAAGCCGTCAGCGATCGTGTCGAGGATGTCGTTACCGATGAGGAGCGTGCTCTCGCCGACGTTGTTCTCCTTGGCCGCATCCCAGGCCTCGGACCACGAGATGCCGGCGGAGGGGGACCAGGAGTCCTCGCCCAGCCAGGATGCCGTCTTGTACCAGGCGGCCTCGAAGGGGCGCGAGCCGTGCTCGAAGGCGGTGGCGCTCGCCTCACCGATCGTGCTCATGGCCCAACCAGTGAGGGTGCCCTCGCCGATGAGCAGGTCGGCCGCCGACCCGAAGGACTCCCCGATCCCGAGGTCTCCCAGCGGTCCATCGTCGAACTCGCGTCCAGTGAGGAAGCGCGCCGTGTCGAGCACGGTGCCTACCGGCAAGGAGGCGACGGACGCGACGCTCTCACCCGTCTCGACGGTCTTGTCCCACGTCCCGCTGAGGAAGCGGCCCGCCTTCTCCAAGAGGTCGCCGAACCCCATCAGAGAACACCCTCGGAGACGCTGATCAGCGCCCGGATGCTGCGGTAGATGTTCCTGTCATCGCTGGTTGAACCGGGGCGGTTGGCTAGGTGCTCGAGAGTCGGGAGGACGGACTTCAGATAGGCACGTACGGCGCTGGTGTCGGTCGGCACGTAGCCGCCGATCGGCTGCTTAGACATTGCGTCTCGCTTTCGTTAGTTGAAGCTCGGTGCGGGAGCACCGAGCACAAGGTCGGCGTTCGCGGCCTTGGTCTGGAGGGACTGCACCTTCTTGCGTGCAGTCGGGGTGTCGGGCATCAAGGTCAGGTGCCGATAGGTCGCGTGGGGCGAACCGACGCGTCGGATGCGTCCCTCGCGCTGTGCCTCGCGCTGCGGATTGTCCGAGCAGTCGAGGGAGATGAGGTTGCGGCAATGCTGGATGTTGAGTCCGAGCTCCAGCACGCGAGAACCGATGAGCACGTGCACCGAGGGATCGTCGCGGAAATCGGCAAGCGCCTTGGCGCGCGCGTTCGGACGCGTCACGCCTTCGATGACTCGGTGGCCGATGCCGGACTCGTCCAGGCGTGCCGCGAGAGACGAGAGAACGTCCAGCGTCTCGCAGTAGGCGATCACCTTCTCGCCGTGGAAGTCGCCGCGGACCTGCCGAATGAACTCGTCAACGAGGACGGACTCTTCGCCGACGCCGCGTCCCGCCTGAGTCTGTTTGACCCAGCCGACACCTCCTCCGATCTTGGCGCCGGCCTGGTATGCCTCTTCCTGCGCGGCGGAGATCGGCACCCACTGATGCCGCTCACCCACATGCACCGGCAGTGGCAGCCCGACATCACCGGCCATTCGCCGCAGCATGAAGCGCGAGAGGTAGCCGCGGAGTTCGGGCAAGGTGTCGAGGCGTACTCCGACCGGCTTCTCGGGGATGTAGAGCCCGAGGTGAGGGATGTCGATCGCTTCGCTCCACTCGATGAAGCGTCCGAACCAGCCATTGTCCTTCAGCCCCTCGACATGAATGACGCGTAGGAGGGCGAAGGTCTCCATCAGGTCGTTCTCGAAAGGCGTGGCTGTCATCGCGAGAACCCGTGGGACGCTGCCCGCAAGCTCCCGGATCTTCGTGTGCCGCTTTCCGAGATGGTTCTTCAACGCCATGGCCTCGTCGATCACCACGACGGCCGGTTTGCCGAAGCGGTAATGCAGGGCGCTAGCCCTGGCCGAGGCATGCTCGTGCGACACGATGACGAGGCACGGGCCGTTCGGATACAGCGCCTCCATCCGCAGCCGCTTCGCCGGAGTCTGATTGCTGTAGAGCGGGTCGTTCTGGGTGAACACGTCGAAACCCGGGAGGAGCCGACGAGCCTCCCTCTCCGTCTGCTCGATGAGGTTCGCGCTCGTGATCCACAGCGCATGGCCTCGCTCTGGGACGAGCTCGCCACGTTCGCGCAAGAGAGCCAGATACCCCAGGGCGGAGAAGGTCTTACCGAGGCCGACGTCGTCGGCGAGGATCGCGCGCGGGTGGCCCTCGAGGAACTCGACGGCCTCCCGCTGATGGTCGTGCAACGGCACCGCGAGGTGCTCTTCCCAGTGCATATGGTCTCTCTTCGGTGAGCGGGGGAGTCCCTCGGTGGACTCCCTCAATCGGTCCCGTGACAGACCTCCTGCGGGAGGTCTCGACGGATGCGCGATGAGCGGGGGAGAAGAGCAGGCCCACGAAGGCCTGCTCGGTGGAACTCAACGGAAGAATCAGCTGGAACGAATGGGTTCTGGTGACGCGCTGCCCTTAGAGGCAGCGCTCACGCCCACGTTGGAGAAGTTGCGAATGACGGCGGCGGGACGAGACTCCCGCCGCATGTCTTGCGGCATCTCTTCGCGATCGGCCTTCGGGGCCGATCAACGGCGTAGGGGCTGGCCCAGCCTGTCGGGCTAGGCCCTCATTGAGTGGAGTGTGCGTGTGACGCACTCCTATACGGGGGACGCACATACACACACGCGCTCACGGAGCGTCAGCGGCCGTCCAACGGCCGTCGTTGAATGTCGCTCGCTCGCGCAACCGCCGCTGGATCATGTTCGGCGAGAGATCGAACTCGGTCCCGAAGCGTTGAGCCACGGCCCGCACGCTGGTCGCCTCCGCTGGCTGCTTCTCGATCAAGTGCTCCGCCAGCGCAGCCAGCCTGGTGTCGTTCGAGGGTCCGCTAGCGACTGCTGCGCGCTGCCCCGACTCCAGGGTCCAGACGGGGACCTCTGAGCCGGGGCCTCTGGTGCTCAAGCGGACCGCGAGGTCGAGGTCTTCGCGCCCTCGATTCATCCGCGTCAGAATGCGACGGCCGTTTTTGGCGCTCACTCGCAGTGCCACCACCCCGCGTGAACCTGCTGCGATGGCTCGGCCGCCGATCACCGACGACGCGACGGTGAGGCCCTCGCCGTTGCCCTTCGGAGTATGGGTGACAGCCAGCACGGGTATGCCTTTGGCGGAGATGCCCCGCAGGTTCTCGGCGATCTGCCCCGCCACTACCGAGCTGGAGATGTCCTCCGAAGACGAGAGGGCACCCAGCACGTTGTCGAGGACGAAAAGGTCTGCGTCCTGCTCGACGAGCATGTCGCGAACCTCGGTCCAGTACGTCGCAGACCCGCGCGTCGGCTGCTCGATCTGGAACACACTCACGGCGCCGTCGGGAACAGCGCCATCGAGGCGCGCTCGCAGCTCTTCGTCTGCGCCGTCGTCGGTCAGTCCGAAGACGACGCGCCGTACCGACCGATAGACCGGCTGTCCCAGGAACGACTCATCTCCGTTGAGGAGGGCGATCACGATGCCCGCCGCAAGGGCTGACTTGCCGGCCTTCGGCTCTCCGGTGAGGAAGGTGATCCGGTTGGTGAGCAGATCACCTACGAGGAACGCATCCTCATACGAAGTGAGTCGCACATCGCTGAGCGACCGGAGCGGGATCAACGGGCGCCCCGGTCATCGGCGGCGAGCCGCTCCTCGATCCAGGCTTCGATGTCGCAAACCCGGTAGGCGACGCGCTTGCCGATCCTGAAATGTCTCGGTCCGTAGCCAGTACGTCGCCAGTAGCGAAGGGTGTTCTGAGAGGTCTGCCCGAGCAGCTCCGCAGCCTCCGCCGGGTAGGCGATGAGGGGGGATGGGCGGGGGGACGATCGGGTCACTTGGGGATGAGTGCGCATGTATCTAGATTGACACGCGTCTCGTGATAGTCTGCTTAGACGCGCAAGGATCTAGATACGTAACTTCAAGGAGAGCCTACGTGAGTTTCGACCCGCTCGAGGTGGTCATCGCTGACAACGCTTTCGTTCACGGAACCTACTTGGTGGTGGTTTCGAACGGTTCGCACATGGCGTTCGCGTGGCATCATCCAATCGATCGTCAACTTCGCCTTGTCGAACTACTCGTGACCGGCGCGGCGGAGGTGACCGACGACTTTCGTCGTGAGGTTCGGAGATTGGGAGGACAGAAAGATGCGCAGTTCTCCGAAGCGTCGCTGACGCCGCTGCCAACTGCCTTCATCCGCAACCTCCCGCTGGGCTCGTTCCTGGAGTTCGCTCGCGAGCTTGTCGAATCACTCGACCACGAGGACGAGCTCACCATCGAGCCGCCCGACCTCTCGACCATGAGCGCCGCTGAGCGGCGCGCGTACCAAGTCGCGGAAGACGCTTTCCTCTACGTCGCAGCGCTCCTTCAAGGACGGCGGTCGCCCGCGCGGCTGATCGCTGGCTACAGAGGGATTTCTGAGCGGACCGCCCAGGGACGGATCGCCAAGGCTCGCGAGATGGGCATGCTGACGGCCGCGGAGCACGGGAGGGCTGGCGGCGAGTTGACGCCCGCCGCGCGACGTCTGCTGGGGATGCCGGCTGAGGGGGAGGACTAAGCAATGGCGAGCATCAAGAAGCGCGCGACAGCGAAGGGCGTCACCTGGCGCGCACGTTACAGGGACTCCGACGGCAAGATGCACGAGAGACGCTTCGATACTCATCGTCAGGCCCGCGAGTGGGCGAACGAGCAAGAGACGCGCGTCGTGAAGGGCACGCACGTCGACCCACGGCTCGAGAAGACGACACTGGCTCAGTGGTGCGACGAGTGGCTAGAGGGGTACGGCGGACGCGAGTCGACGCGCAGACAGGCTCGCACTCACGTCTCTCTCATCAAGTCCGGCCTGGGTCAGAAGCAACTCGTCAAGATCAGGCCGCACGACGTGGCTAAGTGGCTGCGCACGTTGGAGGCCGAGGGTCGCGCGCCCTCGTACATCTCCGCGGTGCATCGTCGCCTGCGCCATATCCTCCGAGCCGCGATCCGCAACGGACTGCTTCACAGCAATCCAGCGGAACTGAGCCGTGGGGAAGGGGCGCACGTCGAGAAGCGTCTCCCTGCGCTCGCCACGGCCGACCAGGTGTGGGCACTGCACGATGCGCTGCCAGAACATCTGCGCCTGACAGTGCTGCTGGGGGCGTTCGCGGGTCTGCGCTCGGCGGAGGTGTGTGGCCTACGCGTCGAAGACGTCGACACGAGCGCCGGCATCGTGTTCCCGAAGGTCCAGTACCCCGCAGTGTCGCTCAAGTCTGCCGCGTCGAGGGCGCCCGTGCCCATCCCCGAACCCATGGCGCGTCGACTGCGCGTCCACCTAGACAAGGCCACGGGTTCACGCTTCGTCTTCGTTAATCAGTGGGGCGAGCAACTGCATCCGCGTGTGCTGGAAAGAGAGTTCCGCGCGGCGAAGCGGGCGGTGATCGCCGCCGAGGCTAGCGACGAAGTGCCGCAGCCACAGCAGCTCCCTGCGGGGTTCCGCTTCCACGACTGCCGTCACTTCTACGCATCGTTCCTGATCGCAGGCGGCGCCGACGTCAAGGTCGTCCAGGCTCGGATGCGGCATGCCAATGCAACGCTCACTCTCAACACGTACGCGCACCTGTGGCCGGACAGCGACGACAGCACTCGCGCTCTGGTGGGCGAGGCGTTCGCCGGCAGGGAGGGACCGGACCTGCGAGCAGTATGACCCTCAGGATGAAGAAACGCCCCCGGCCGAAACCGGGGGCGTTCTCATGCCTACTCAGCCGCCATGTGGGCGAAAGTGTGGGCGGATCGGCATGCGGGCCCGGCATTGCAGGCCCAGTCGATCAGATGTCGTAGTACAGCTCGAACTCGTGCGGGTGCGGACGCAGCTGGACCGGGAGGATCTCCTCGGTGCGCTTGTAGTCGATCCACGTCT
>SXGT01036740.1_pt1 | contig 38810 bp, 26 predicted proteins | sample 3176221 | NCBI WGS metagenome assembly SXGT01 (sample SAMN11356862, study PRJNA531348) | freshwater metagenome | isolation source: freshwater sample F1-120 | place: China: Fuxian Lake, Yuxi | collected 2017-12-25 | reverse complement strand
CCGCGCAGCGGCGGGCGCGGGTAGTGCGCCGTCTGGGCATCCAGCCGCGCTCGGACATCGGCGGCCAGCGCGGCAGCGCGCACGCCCGAGTCCGCACCGGCGCCGGCGCCGGCGTCCGGTCGGGCGCACCCGACGACGGCGAGCGCCAGGATTACTGCGGGTAGTCCTGGCACACTTCTTCGACGCGCGTCTCGGGGTTGCCGCACATGCGCTCCAGCTGGTTACCGATCTGTCCCTTGGACACGACTCGCGCCACTCGGGAGATGTTGTTGATGAGCGGCTTCGTGAGTGGCCCGAAGATCGTTCGGTTGATGCCCGGGAGGTACGTCAGGTTCTGGATCATGCGTTCGCCGAGACGCCCCCGGGCATCGTCAGACAGCGTGTCCCAGCTCCGGCCCTCCTCCAGCGCCTGCTGGAGCTCGGCTCGAACCCGCTGCAGCTGGCGGATATTGCGCTGAGCCGCCTCGCCGCCTCCCTGCGACTGGCGCGCGATCTCCGCGTCAATCTCCCGAATGACACCCTGCATCCCGTTCTGGATGCCCACCAGCTCTTCGTACCCTTCGACCCGTCGTGAACACATAGTGGTCTCCTTTCAGCGCGCTCGGCCGGATGCCTCGCGCACGAGCCTTCCGGCCGCTTCGCACTCTTTGCGTGCTGTTGTCTCGAGATGCTCCTGTCGAATCGGAACCCCCTCCGCCATTGCGAGGTAGCCCGCTCTCACCACCGCGTTCTTGATGTAGCCGCCGGGGATGTCGAAGCTCAAGGCCAACCTGCGGAAGTCTACGTCGGCCGCGACCGGCGCGGAGGGCGGAATGAGTGTTCGCCAGATGCGCGCTCGCTCGTCGGGGCCCGGGAACGGGAACTTGACGCGAAACTGCACCCGACGCGCAAACGCGCTGTCCATGTTGCGTTCGAGGTTGGTGGTGAGCACGACGATGCCGTCGAATCGCTCGATCTCCTGCAGGAGCTGGTTCGTCTCCATGTTCGCGAACCGGTCATTCGACGACTCCACCTTCACGCGGCTCGCAAAGAGCGAGTCGGCCTCGTCGAACAGCAGGATGGCGCGCTGGGCACGTGCGACCTCGAAGACCTTGCTGAGGTTCTTCTCCGTGTCACCGACGAACTTGCTCACGATCGCCGGCATGTTGACCCGGTGGAGCGGACGGCCGAGCTCGGAAGCGATGACCTCGGCGCAGTAGGTCTTGCCGGTGCCCGGCTCACCATCGAAGAGGCAGACCAGGCCCCGACCTGTGACGAGCCGGGTGCCAAAGCCCCACAAGCGGAGCAGCTTGTCCTGGTTTCTGCAGGCGTCGAGGATCTCGGCGATGGCATCGCGCGTTTCGGGCGGCAGCACGAGGTCGTCGAGGCAGACCGCCGGGCGCGTGTCGTCGGCGAGCTCGACGTCGCGGCCGCGCACCTGGCGTGCCGCGCCTGCGAGGAGGTGCTCTCGCCTCAGAACGGGCAGACGGGACCCGAGCTCCGCCCGCGCCTGGTTGAGGGCGAGCGCCACGGCGTTCTTGATATGGCCACCGGCCAGGTCGAACCTCTCGGCGAGCTCGTGCGCGTCGACGTCTTGCGCGACCGTCATGTCCTTCGGCATGTGGAGCCGCCAGATTCGGTCGCGGAGCTCGGGCCCGGGCATGGTGAAGCGAGCGATGTAAGTGATGCGCCGCTCGATAGCCGGATCGACTTCCACCGGACGGTTGGTCGCGAGGAGGATCACGCCGGGAAACGATTCGAGCGCGTGCAGATTCTCGTAGAACTGCGCCATGTCGCGCACGAACAGCGCCTCGCACTCGTCGAGGAACACGATGGCCCCGCGGAGCGTGGCTTCGAAGAAGACGGCCTCGACGCGCCCAAGGATCTGCGACTGGTCCGAGAGCAGCGCGCCTACGTTGACCAGCAGGAGCGGGCGAGCGACCTCGTGCGCGAGCGCACGGGCGAAGAGCGTCTTCCCCGTACCGGGTGGTCCTGAGAACAGCAGTGTGAGTCCCCCGCCTCGGCCCGTGCCGGCACGGTGGTGGGTGACGAGCCGAACGACCTCGCTCTTCCACGTCTCGGGTAGCACGACCTGGTCGAGCGTCTCCGTAGGATTGAGTATCTCGCAGAATCCGGCGAGCGGGTTCTCCACCGCCGCCTCGCGCAGCAGGGCCCGCAGCGTTCCGGGGCTGGGGCGCAGCTCATAGCGCATGCGCTTTCGAGCGTATCGCGTGTCCTGCAGGACGAGGACGCGGTTCGAAAAGAGCGGTGCGCCGTCATCGAACCGGCGGCGCGCGTCGATCTGGTCTTCGATCGAGTCGGTGAGAAAGGCGATGGCGCCCTCCGGGTCGAGGTAGTCGCGCCCGGCGTCCTGGTGCAGTCGCGCCAGAAGCTGTCCGATCATCGGGTCGAGCACCGCGCATACGGCGAACACGACGAGCTCGCCCTCGCATGCGTCGAGCCCGAAGACCTCTGAGAGCGAACCCAGCCCCATCGAGGCCGGGTCGGTGGCATCGCGGCGGGCCTGTACGGCGAGCTGCCGCTCGGTGTGCTCGCGCTCGAGGGATGCCACGGTGGCCTCGAGGTCGCCCGCCGCAGATGCGTCGCCGAGGACCGCGCGCTCCTCGAGTCGCCGGCGTACGATCTTGAGCCGAAGCCGCGTACGGGCGAGCTCGCAAGCATCGGCGAAGAGCTCGAGCGGGCTCGAGTAAGGCGCCGCGCCCCTCTTCCCAGCCCCCACAGGCGACGCTTTTTGTGCCGAAGCTCCAACAGGAAGAGGGTCTCATCCGGCGCCTCGCACTCATCGACGATGCGTGCACCGAGCCCAGCGCGCTTGGCGTAGCTGATCAAGTCCTGGATGTCGTTGTCGGCGATGGCGATGAGGTATGCGCGCCCATCCGGAGTGAGGTGAGCCCCCACCTCCGTCACGAAGCGGTCGATGATCTCGCGCCCCTTCACGCCCCCGTCATAGGCCAGCCAGCGCGGGCTGCGGCAACGGAATGCCCCGTTCTCCCACGACGGCCATTGGCACGTGGCACACGGCTCGCTGCGGTTGATGCGTGCCGTGGGCACATAGGGCGGGTTGAAGTAGATGATGTCGAAGGCGCCGTCGATGTTCGAGAACATGTCGCTGACGACGCCGCGTATGGTGACGCCCATGTCCTCCGCGCGGGCGGTCGTCCGCGCAACGGCATCGGGGTTGATGTCGGCGCACAGCACCTCGGCGCCCAGCCCGGCGGCATAAGTGCCGATCAGGCCGCTGCCACAGCCAAGATCGAGCAATGTACGGCCTTCCACGCCATCTACCGTCCCGAGCAGGACGTAGGTGTCGCGAGATGGAGGGTAGACTGTGTCACAGACGTCCATCGCTTGGAGTGATGGTGCCACCGCTGGGGCACGGCCGCGACACTCAACGCGCCCGGCCAGGGCCGTCGAAGGGCCCGACGCGGGCAGCCGAGACCCGCTCTTCGCGACAGCGCGACCGCTGTCAGGCGACAGTGACGCTTGGCGAGCTCCCGCCCAGCGGATAGCCGCGGCTCGGGTGGTACCAGAGCCACCGCGGCCCCACGGTCGCCGCGGCGCCGATAGTGTGCGCGGTGTACATCAGGCGCCAGTCGGTGGACGGGTTCGGGCCGCTGCCGTGCACGACGAACGCGTCGTGGAACGAGGCGCCCCCGGGCGCCAGCTCCACCGCCACGCGCTCGAACGCGCCCTCCAGCGCGATCGGCAGGGACGTCTTGAGGAACTGCTCGGGGTCCTCGGTGTACACGTCACCGGCGGCGGTGCGGAACGGGCCGTGCCGGTTGCTGCCGGACAACGCCTCGAGCCCGCCGTTCGTGCGGTTGCTGGGCGTCGGCGCCACGCATGCGGTGACCACACGCGTAGGCATGACGTGGTGCACGTAGGGGTAAGGGGCTGATAGAGTGACCCCGCATATCTTGCTCGAGGGACTCTTCGCGAGATGACGACCGGATCACAGTTGAAGCTCCAGGCGTGCCGGCTCGATCCATGAGAGCCGCGCTGCGGGTCGTGCTGTGGTCGAGTGTAGCGATCGGATGGGCCTGCACCGAGCCAGTAGACCCGCTATCCAGCCCAGCGGCTGAGGACACTTCGGCGCTGGCAGACCTGCCAGGACCAAGCGACGATGCGGCCGACTCCGAGAGCCCCGAAGACGTCGCCAAGGACGAGGTCGCTGACGCCGCTTCGCCGAGCTGTCCGCCGCCTCCGGTAGAGGCAGGGCAGGTGCGGGCGCGCGCCCTCGGGTGCGCCGGAGACCTCCCGGAGGGCCCGCTGGCTGCTGGGCGTGTCGGGGACCTGGTGCTCGAGAACGCGGTCGCCCGTTTCGTGGTCCGGACGGGACCGCACGGCCACGCCGTGATGGGCCTCCTCGGCGGGGGATTGGTCGATGCCGTCCGCGTTCGCGACGGCGCTCAGCTCGGACCCGACCAACTTCGTGAGTGGGTCATGACGGCAGGGTTTCAGCTGATCTCGCCAGACGTGGTCGAGGTGGCCTCAGCCGGCGACAGCGGCGAGGCTCGGGTGCGCGTGGCGGGTGGGCTCTCTCCGTTCCCCACGATCCAGGCGGCGCTGCCCTTCATCGCGCCCGAGGTTCGGGCCGAGCTGGTCTATCAGCTGCTCCCCGACAGCCCCACGCTCGAGCTCCAGCTCTGGCTCTGGCCGCTGGGTAGCGACCCAGTTCCGGGAGTGTTGGCCGCGGACCTGACCTTCTTCGGAGGCGATCTCGACACCTTCGTCCCCGGGCTGGGAGCCCACGACCTACCCGAGTCCACGCTGGCCCCCACGGTCGGGTACGCGCCGTCGCACCCTGGCGTCACCGCGGGCGCGTACGCGAGTGGGAGCGTGGACGAGCGCCAGTTGCTGAACCTCGGGCCGATCCGGGGTGCGCTTCACCCTGCGGTGACCGTGGAGCCCGGAGGCACTCTCGTGTCCCGCTATCTCTCGGTCGCCTCCAGCCCCGACCTGAGCGCGGCCATGGCGGCGGTGGCGTCCCACCTCGGGGAACCGACTCGGGCCGTCTCCGGGTCGCTGGTCGGCGCCGAAGCGGGAGATGTGGTGTTTGCGCTCGATGCCGCAGGGCAACCCCTGACGTGGTGTCTGCCCGGGCCGGACGGCGCGTTCGCCTGCGACGTACCCGCGGCCGCCACTGCGTTGGCCGGGGGATGGATCGGGAGCGGGCCCGCCGAGCGAGGCGGTGCTGGCCAGCTAGGTGAGCCCACAGCCATCGATGACTCGCCGGCGCTGGTGCCGGAAGCACCGTACGCGCGCCTGACCCTCGCGGCGCACTCGGGGCCAACGCAAGTGGCTTTCCGCGCCAACCTCAGCGCGCCGGGGCTCTCGCGTCGAGACGTGGTCTCGGACGGTGCGACGCCCCTGACCGTCCGTCTGCCCCCGGGCGAATGGACGGTGACCGTCGGCCACGGCCCGTTCTGGACCCGACATCAGGAGACCGTGGTCCTCCAGCCCAAGGCCAAGGTCGACGTGGACGCCGGCCTCGCCGCCGTGGTGGACGCGACCAAGTACGCCTCGGCAGATCTCCACGCGCACAGTGAGCTCTCTCCGGACAGTGACGTCCCAGTGGCTCGCAGGCTCCGGGAGATGGCGGCCGAGGACCTGGACCTCCTCGTGATGACGGAGCACGACTTCGTGGCCGACGCCGACGCCTGGGCGGACCGACTCCTGCTCCCGCCGGAGCGGATACTGGTGGCCGGGGTCGAGGTGAGCACGATGCACCTCGGGCACTTCAACACCTGGCCCGCGACAGCTGACTCGGTTGCGGCCGGCGAGGGCGCGCCGGTCTGGTTCGGCTGGACCTGGCCGCAGCTGTTCTCCGGGCTCGACGGCGCCGTGCAGTGCAACCACCCGCGTTTCTCCAGCGGTTACGCAGCGTTCTTCTCAGAGCTGCCCCTGAGCCCGGCCACCCCCGTCGGCGACGTGGGGTGCCAGCTCCTGGAGGTGCTCAACGGCTTCGCGGCCGAGGACAACCCGCAGGTCTTGGCCGACTGGCTGAACCTCTTGGCAGCCGGCGCGCGCATCGGCCCCACGGGCACCAGCGACGCGCACAAGGAGCGGGATCCCATCGGGCATCCCCGCACCCTCATCCGACTCGGGCCGAAGGGACGCACGAAGGAGGCCCTCTTGGCGGACCTGCTTCTGGGGCGCGTGATCGCCACCGCGGGCCCGCTGCTGGAGCTGGAGGTTTCCCGGTCAGGCGCGGTCTACGGGCCCGGCGATGTGGTGCCGGCTGGAGCTGCGTTGACCGCGTCGGTCACGATCAGCGCTCCGGCCTGGATGAACCTGGGGACGCTCGTGGTCTACGGGGGGCTCGTCCCGCTGCTGACGACCGCGGTGGATGGCGTGGAAGCAGACTCTGCGGGCCTCAAGCGGGTCACGTTTCCGATCGACCTGTCGAGTGGGCTGCCTGCCTTTCTGGTGGCCGTTCATCGCGACGCGCCCCCGTCGCCCCCGAGCACACACGCTCCCGCGTGGGCTGTTACCGGGGCTGTCTGGCTGACGCAGTAACAGCATCTCCCGGAGGGCGCGCGCGTTCTGTCCGCACCACCACTGGCCCGAGACATTGTTGAATCATCGAGTTGTTGCGAGACGGTGCGTCCAACTTCCGGACGCACGAGAACGTGAGTCACGCCCACCACCCCGCGAAAGCGAGGTCGGTGGGCGGGCTCGAACGTCCGGGTTCCTTACTGAACGTTGATGAGGGTCGTCTTCGAGTATTGACCGAGGTTCGACGAGGTGGCCGAACAGAGGCCGCTGGAGTCCGACAGCGTCAGCGTGAACGACTGGTCGTAGCAGAGCGAGCCCAGCGGGGGAGCAATCGTGCACGAGCTGCCCGAGCAGTTCGCGCCGTTCCAGGTGTAGATGTAGCTGCCATTGCCGCCGCTGGCCGAAGACGTCCACGTGGCCGCGTCCGACGCGAGCGAGGGGCACATGCCCCCGCCAGCGGCCGGCGCGATGGCGACCGCCAGGGGCGAGAACGGGCGCGCAGTGTCTGAGTCGCTTGCACTGCACGTGATGTCGCCTCGGTCGTCCGTGACGGTGACGGTTCCCGTGTAGTCCACATTGCCGGTCCCCGTGAGGATCGTTCCGCTCTGTGTGCTGGACGTCGCGGCAGAGACCGTGCCCCCCCCGGCGAAGGTCCAGGCGTAGGTGGCGCTCGCGGAGCCTCCGGACGCGGTGGCGGTGTAGTTGAACGAGTCATTACACGTGGCCGAGAGCTGCGCCGTGACGGTGAGCGCCTGGGCCGCCGATGCCGTGTCGGAGTCCGACGCGGTGCACACGATGTCCGTGCGGGAATCCCTGACGGTCACCGTCCCGGTGTAGGTACCGTTCGCGCCCACAGTCACCGTACCGCTCTGCGAGGATGACGTGACCGGCTCGGTCGTGCCCGAACCCGCGAACTCCCACGCGTACGTCTGGTTGCCCGAGCCACCGGTGGCGGTGGCGGCGTAGCCGACCTGCAGGCCGCAGGTGGGCGTGACGTCCGCGGCCACTTCGATGGGCGTGGTCACGAGTACGGGGTTCGACGCCTGCGTCACCGAGCACACGCCGTCGGTGACCGTGACCGAGCCCGTCAGCGTCCCGGGCGCCGAGTCGTGGTTACCGTTGCAGGAGTTGGACGTGCTGCCGTCGCTGAAGGACCAGTTGCAGACCGGGTTGGCGATCGGCTGACCATCGAAGCCGGTGGCGGACGCCGAATAGCCGAAGCCGAGGCCGCACGTCGGGGTCAACGTGGCGGTTGCAGTGGTGACACCGAAGTTGATGACCGACGGGCCTGCCGTGTCTTTCAGGTCCGGGCTCGTGCCGCCCGAGCCCGAGGAGCGCGTGATGACCATGTTGTAGAACTTGGCCCCGCACGGTGTGCCGCCCGTGAACAGATTCGTGTCGACGGCCGCCTCGGCCTGCAGCTCGACGTCGAGGTTACCGTTCTTGAGCGCGGTCTTGATGATGCCGGCGGTCCCAAAGGCGCCAGGCGCTGTGATCGACGTGTTGACCGCCACGGCACCCACGGCAGCCGGCTGCGCCTCCCAGACCGCGGTGTTCTTGTAGTTGACAGCGTTGACCGCGTCGGTGTGGGGCGCGGTCGCGATGGCCTTGAACGCCTGGAAGAGTGGCGTCGAGCTAGGGTGGAAGTGACCCGCGAGGAGCACGTCGCCCGGCTGAATGTCGTAGGTGAGGCGCTGCTGGGTCGCGCTGCACGGCGCCTCGCCCTGCGTGAGGCTGGGCGGCGTCTTCGTGAAGATCCAGTAGTAGCCTGCGTCGCCGTTGTTGCTCGCGCGCTGCACGGTGAAGTAGGCCCACTTCAGGTTGTTGGACGCGCCGACATAGGTCAGGTCCATCTTCGAGAGCACCTGCGCAGGCGCCACACACTCATTCGAGCCCGGGAACGCGGTGGGGTCCTTGCCGTCGGGGCCGTTCAGATCCCGAAAGCGGTGGTTCGCCAGGTCGCCGCCCAGGTCGTTCCAGTCGATCCAGGTCGAGGGGCCCCCGGTGGGTTTGTTGGCCGATGCGGAACCATCCGCGGGATCGTTCCCAACGAAGTTGTTCGCGTCACCGGACGGGTTGGTCGGGTTGGCGAGGTTGTCGATCTGAAGAGATCGATTGTCGAAGGTGTTGAGGGTGACGGCCTCAACGGCACCCTGCGTGGTGGCCAGAGTCCCCACGGCCTTGGACGCCTCTACGGGCTCCTGGGTTTCGCATGCCGTCGCTGCGACTGCCGCGACGAACAGAAGACGATAATTACGCATGGTAAACTCCCCCGTGTGCCGCCTTGCCGGCGGAAAATGAATAGAGTGCTGTGGCTACGCGCTTCTTTGCGGAGCGCTAGCTGACGGCGAGCGTAACAAGCACGCATCGGCATCCCACCGGCAACGGACTCGAACCTAGGGCACCACCCCTGACGGTCCGACGGTAGCGAGATAGCGAAGATCCGGTCAACCAGGAAACTTGATGTTTTTTTCTTTTTTTTCAGGGCGGTGCGTGGGGCTGAGATTTGCGACCTCGACCGGCACTTCCGGCGTTCTTCGACCTCGCGGTCCGCACGGGCGGCGTCGCTCGCCCGAGCCCGGTTGGAGTCGCGGGGCCCTGGCGCCGGGAGGGGTTCGTGACGGTCAGCGTGTCCAGGAGCCTTTCGGCTTGCCCGTGGGCGGCGCTGGAGGCGCCGGGCGAGTGAACGAGCCTCGCGCCGCCGTCGATCCCGCCGGGGCCGGGCCCACCGGCCGGGTCGCCGGACCGGGCTGAGGCGAGGCCTCGGGGCGGCGCTCAGCGGGACGGCTCGACGCGGAGGGAGTCCACGCCACCGGCGCTGCGGCGACCTTCGGGGGCTCGGCCGGGCCACCGGACGGCGTGGGCGCGGCGGCCAGGGCAGTGCAAAGCGCACACCCGGCCGCGGCGTGGGGCTCCGGCCGGCGGTGCAGGTCCAGCATTTTGCGCGATCTCGCCGCGAGCTCGCGCCGCACCTCGCGCCGGAGCCCGGCCACCCTCGGGATCGACATGTCGTCGTAGGCGGTGGTCTGGTGCCGCATCCACGCGATCACGGCCGCGCTGGCGCGCTCCTCGATGGGGATTCGCTCGGTGCGCGCCACCGTGCCGGAGCCCACGGGCGTGGCGTGGGCGGCGACCGCCCGCGCCATCTTCTCGCTGTGCGCCGTCCAGGCGGGCGCGAACCGCAGGAAGTCGAGGATCGCGCCCGTGAAGTCCTCCACGTACGCCACCTGCTCGCGCTCGCGGCGCGCACGCCCCTGCTCGAGCTTGCGCGCGTAAGACGGGTCTTCTCGCTCGGACGCCAACGTGGCGCGGTGTCGTTCGATCACTGCCGCGTCCGCTGCCACGCCCCGGCCGAACACCTTCCGCCCGCGTTTCTCCTCGATGGTCCAGGTGGCGGTGCTGGCTTTGACCCGGCGGGTGAGGCCGGCGTCGCCGGGCGGGAGCACCACCCAGCCGGCCGGGAGCGTGAGGCGCTCGCCAGCCTCGGTGGTGTAGACCCTGGGGTCGCGCGTGGCTTGAACGGTGAGGGACTCGGCCATGGCGCCGAACCTACTGCCTGGAGGTGCCGCGCACAAAGACCTGCGGGGTTGAGCAGCGTCCCCTTGGGACCGAGCGCCGCGCTTCCGCACCGGGACCCGTCCAGCATGCCAAGCAAGCGACCTGTTCTGGCGCGGCGGGCGTCAGACCTCGCAGGCGAAGAAGCGGACGAAGCGCCGACTGCGCTCGGGCACGAAGCCCATGCCGCACTTCACGAGCTGTTGCTCCTCGTGCGGCACCCCTTCCACGACCTCGCCGCAACCGTGGCCCGTGGCCCAGTAGCTGCCGGGGATCGGCGCCGACACCACGCGCTGACGGGCCGCCGCGGCCAGCCGCGCGACCATGTCCGGCTGGTCCGCGAGGCGCGCCGCGTGGGCATCGACCTCTTGTGGTGTGAGGCGAGCCGCCGGTGCCGGGAGGGGCCGGCAAGCCGCCACGCGACCCTCGCGAGTGGCCCCGAGGGCGATGCGGAGGGCGTCCCGCAACGCCTTGATGTTCCGGTCGATCGAGGGATCCGCGTCCGTGCCACGCCTGCGATCCGAGTCTGCATGCTGCAGCGTCACCTGGAGGGGGGTGCTGTCTTCCCCCCAGAGGAACCAGAGCGTGGGATCGGTGCCAGCAGGGAGGCTGGGGCGCTCTGCCCGAACGTCCTCGGTGCGGGCCACGATGACGTGGACCTGGGCCACGTCGGCGAGCGCGGAGTCACCACCGTGGTTCAGCCACTGTCCGAGCGCGTGTCCCCGAATCCAGGCCCCGTCTCGTGGCGCGACCAACACCAGGAGCGGCTTGCCAGCAGCCTTCGCTGCCGCGAGCCCCGCGCGCACGACCTGGCGCCGCTGCTCGGGCTTCGGGCAATCCAAGAGACCCGCGCGAGAGGCGAGCGGAGCGAACAGCGACAGGACCAGGAACTCACGGCGTTTCAATGCGATCTCCGTCTCGACGCGGGGCAGCGCGGCGGCTCAGAGGCTGCGCCACACGGCGCTCATCCGCGGCTTGCACCAGGTGACCAGCTCGGACGTGATCGACGCTGGCGCGCCCGGCATGGCACACGTGAGGGAGCGCCCGCGCCCCCCCTGCTCCACCACCGCGAGCGCCAGTCCATCGGAGTAGCCCAGCATGGTGAGTCGAACGGGCTCGCCCTCGAATTCGTTCACGTCCGTCTTCGAGAACTCGGGGCGTGAGAGGTTCGGGTGCGCACGAGCGAGCACGTTGAGGTGGTCTTCCAATGTTGCGCCGCTGACGCCGAGGCGCCCGTCCACGAGTCGCTGTCCGGCGCAGCGCCACGTGTGGGCGTCGTCGCGAGACTCGAACTCGCACTCGGCGAAGGCCTCGTGGTCGGCGGCCGTGAAGCCGCGTGTCCCAGCCCCCGACAGGGTGGCGCAGCCAGCGAACAACAGAGAGAACAGGACATAGCGATGCATCGGGCGACCCTCCGTGAGTCGAGCCCCCCGTCTACCGCACCCGCGCGAAGTCGGGAAGGTGGGGCACCCGAGGTCACCGCGAGAACGCGCCGCGGGGAGCCCACAACAGCCGGAGGCAGAGACTGTGCGCACAACCCCGCACAAGTTCGCACGCCTCGCCGCCCGGTACGCCAGGGCTCAAGCCCGTGTCAGGTTCGCGATCACGGCGCGTACAGCGGGTCGGCACGCTGCGTGCTCTAGGGGCAGCCCACGGAGACCCAAACCCGCAGCCGCTGCGCCCCGGGTCTCGAGGAGATCTCCCATGCTCGGCTCCCTCCTTTCCAAGCTGACCGCCTCTCCGTCCAACGCCACCCCGGCCACTCCGGAGGCCGGCCGGTCGGGCGCGGGTCCGTCGGGATACGCCCAGCAGTCTGCGGCGCTGTCGCCGGCGACACAGAAGGCGGGGGGAGCCTCGGTCCGGGGCGGCAGGCCCGCGGGATCGCCGCAGCGCAAGGGCAAGATCATCGGCAACGACGCGCGGGTCACGGTCTACAACACCGCCTCCACGCTAGACCTCGAGGCGATGGGCACGGCGGCCGTGGGTGACCTCGTAGACATCAACAAGGCGCACGCGTCGGGTTGGTTCACCGTGCTCGCGAAGGTCCAGCTCAGCGGCGGCGGGGAGATGCCGCAGTACTGCAACATCCTCGGAACAAACCTGGACGCCCGGACGGACTTCAAGGCCTTGCCGACGACCTCGAAGACGGCCGAACCCACCCTGGCGAATACGGGAGACGCCGCCAACCCCGCGGCGGTGGACCGCGCGACGACGTACGCCGAGCCACCCCCCGGCGCTGAGCTGGCGGTGAAGGGCGCCGGCGACGCCCATGCCCTGTCGCCGAACGACGTGAGGCAGGGGGCGCTGGGAGACTGCACCTTCCTGGCGTCCCTGCGTGCGCTGGTGCGGGCCAACCCCGCGCTCATCCAGAAGACCGTCAAGCCGGCTGGCGCCGGCCGATATGCCGTGACGCTGTTCAAGGACGGGAAGCCACAGACCGTGGAGGTGACCCACAATATGCCGTCGGCAGCGGCCGGCTCACCCACGTATGCGCAGTATGACAAGCTCGAGCCGGAGCTCTGGGTATTGGTGATGGAGAAGGCGTACGCGTCCATCCGGGGGGGCTACGACAAGGTCGGCGGGAGCAACCAGGACGCGATCGAGGCGATCACGGGCAAGGGGGCGGAGTATGACAAGGGGTATGTGTATTGCGACAAGAGCACCGAGGACCAGCTGCTCGCGTATGTGAACGCCGCTCTCCCGGCCCAGCCCGTGTTCACCTCCACGCGGCAAGGGCTGAAGAACCCGCCGCATGGCATCCCGGACTCATCGGGCGGCGTCTCCCACGCGTACTCGATCGAGGGAGTAGACACGGGCGGCCGGAAGCTGGACGTGATGAACCCCTGGGGCAAGAGCCATGTGCTCGGCCTCCCGATCGCCGACTTCAAGACCTACTTCCTGGGCTGCGGCACCATCAAGGTCTGAGGCGTCGGTCACGGGAGCTCCTAAGACACCGGGGACATCCAGGCCGTGGAAGCGTCCCGCTCTGCCGGGTCAAAGCCGCTGTTCGAGCGTGTTACGAAGCTGGTCCGACAGTGCCCACTCGGGCACCAGCGCTCCGGGGATGATGAACGCCTGCTCCGGGTCCGGGGTCCCCTGGAACGTGGGGTCCAGCATCACCACCGGTGCCAGCCAGCGGCTCCCCACCTCCAACAGCCGCTCGTCTCCGCACTTGAACGCCAGCGACACGGTGTAGCGGACCAGGTGGTCGTACTCGTAGGGGCTCCAGGTGGTCTCCAGCGTGACGCGGTGGCCTCCGTCGACGGCGTCCACGGCCTTCACGACGATTAGGGAGATGTGGGTTGCCATCGAGAAGGCGTCCGACGCGTCGCGGATCCGGGCCCAGGGCAAGTCAGCGGCGGGCTCGGCGCCCGGCAACGCCGCCCCCTCGGGATGGAGCTGAAGCAGCGGGGGCGCTCCGGCGAGCCAGGCCTTGACCTCCGCGACGACGTCCGCGGTCGCGGGGAGCTGCAGCTCCCACGGGATCATGGAGTCTGGCCCGTCGTGCACTTCGCAGCTGAAGGGCTCGCCCATCAACGGCCCCTCGCTCCACGCGGACGGGGCGACGAGATAGTCATCGCCACACGCTTCGGTGCCGTAGTAGCCGTGCCCCCCGAGTACGAAGCTCGGCGGGGCGTCTCCTGCGAGCACCTCGGTGCGGTCGTACCGAATGTAGGTGCCCCCCGCGCCCGTGCAGCATTCGGAGGCGAGGCCCGTCACGCGCCCAGTCACCACGTTCTTGGAGCGCTTCAGGCGCCAGGCCCGATGCAGCTGATCCCGCTCCTCCACGAGCGCCGCGAGGTCCGTCTTGGGCACGCCCGCGCTGGCACGCGCCACCAGCTCGTCCGACGACGGGCGGAAGTCGAGGATGCTCCCTAGGTACGTGATCCCGCCGCCGGGTGCGGGGTATTGGCCGAGCTCACTGACGGAGGCGAGGTAGTGGAAGTTCGCGTCCGGGGCTGGATACGCCGCGCCCCACTCGGCGTACCAGTTGTCCTGAAAAGTGGTGACCGGCCACTCGCCACGCACCTTCGTGACCACCTCGAACGTGGCCCGATGGGAGTCGAGGGCGGTGATCTTCACCACCGCCACCAGCGGCGCGTCGCGCCACCCGAGACCCGCGGCGGGCGCGTCGCTCAGGGGCATCATGGCCGTGACGTTGCTCCAGTATGACGGTCCACCGATGTCCCAGATCGCGGGGTGGTTCTGCGAGAGCCCCACGACCACCCGCGACCCGGCGGGGAGGTCCATGCCCTTCGGGAGCGGGATTCGAGACTCGGAGCCGACGAGGAAGGTCCACCCGTAGTAGACGGTCTCGACCAACAGCGGCACGTACCACTCGCCCGGATTGCGCTCGACCTTCTCGCCGATGGTGCCAGCCACCACGCTGACGGCGGTCTCGAGGCCCAGGAACCGCAGCGAGGCCACGTTCGCAGCCGTGCGATCCTGCCCGCAGAGGGGCTCGGTCGCGGGCTTCGAGGTGTCTGTGGGATCGGTCAGGTCGGGGGGGTTGAGGTCGGGAGCTTCGGGAGTGTCGGCGGGCCCCTCAGCGTCGTCTGGCGCGACCGCGACGTCCGCTTCGCCCGCGCTTTCCGCGTCCGGTTCTGCGCCCGGCGACGAGCCATCCGCACACGCCTGCATCCCGGCACACGCCAGCAACATCACGAGGATCGAACGCATAAGGCCCCCAGCTCGGGCGCGCTCCGCCGCCACGGACAGCGCCACGCCGGGGAGTGTGTTCGCCTGGGACGCCGTCCGCAAGCGCCCGATGGCCGCGGTGGGGCGCGGTTAGCCGGGTCGCGAGGGGTGCGGGCGCACGAACTCACCCGCGATCACCGCGTTCAGGATGCGCCGATCGTCGAACACGGGGCCGCGCGGCCGAGCCGCGTAGCCGCCCTGGTACACCACGCGCAAGTCGGGCGACGCGATCCGGAGGAGTGGGCCCGCCGCGTGAGCTCGTTGGTCGTCCGCTCGAATGGCCTCGAAGTCGTACCCCAGCGCGGCGGCCCGAGCAGGCACGTCCGAGGGCACGGCGCCCACCCAGAGGATTCTCTCCCTCGCGCGCGGGTCGGCGGGATGCGCCAGCAGCGCCTCAGCGACGGTCCGCGACGAGCGCGACCCGGCGAAGAGCACGTGCTCCACGCTCCATCCGGACTCGGTGAACGCGGGCCGCTGCATGGGATCCGCGTCCGCCGGCGAGACGGTGGAGAGCAGGGCGACCATGAGGCCCGAGGCCATCCAGGCGACGGCAACGAGCGTCCGGAGCGGAAAGGGGCGGTCGGAAGGATCGAGGCGGAGGCGAGTCTTCATGATCGAGAACTCGGGACAACTCGCTCGAATCGTAAGTGCGCGGCAGCGGATCAGTCCCCGCACTCTGGATCGTCGGCGGGGCAGGTGAAGCGGACGTGCAGGTGATCGGCGTGGCCTGCGACGTGCCGGACGATCGTCTTCTCGCGCCCGCCGGGGTACTGGAACACGCGGTCCAGTGACGCCTCCGACCACCCCTGGTCGCGCGCGTGGCGGTAGAGCGCCGGCTGAAGGCGTCGGTCGAGGAAGATGTAGAGCACCTGGCCGGTCCGCAGGAGCGTCTCGATGTAGACCCACGTCTTCTCGACGTCGAGCTCGGAGGGCGAGAGGTTCACGAACCCGCGCAGGGGCTTGTTGTTGTTGGCGAAGAGCCCCACGTCGGCGTCGCGGCCGCTCTGGTGGCTCTTGTGCGGCCGGAGGTGCCCGCCCTCGTCGCGAGACACGTCGCCGATCACCACCGGCACCGTGTCGGGGTACATGTCGTGGACGACGTACGCCGCCAGCTGCAGGAAGGTGACCGCCTCGTCCGTGCCCCATGGGTTCTTGCCGACGTGCCGGTACCCGGGACCCGTCTTCGGCAGCTGGGCGCCGCGCCGGAGCGCGCCCCCGTTAGGAACGCCGACGGACTCGGACACGGACTCCCAGCGAATCCCGTAGGTTCGCCCGTTCGGTCCCAGGAAGGCGATCCGGTTTTTACCGTCCCGTTGCTCGATCTGTGGCGTGGGGATCTCGGGCAGAGTCAGCGCGGCGCTGGCCGAGGGGCTATACGCGTCTGCCAACCAGGGACGTCGATCCGGAGGGCGACCGCAAGCGCTGAGGACGCTCGCAGTAGCGAGGAGCCAGAGCCGAGCCGTTGCGCTCACTTCTTGCCGAATCGTCGCTCGTCGAAGCGGCCGATGAGGTGCTTCACGCGGTCGCGGTTGGCCTCTGCGCGCTCGACGATCGCCGCCAGCCGTCCCTTGTCCTCGGAGCTCAGGGCCACCCGCCATCCGCCCGACTCGTCCTTGACCAGGGAGACGACGTCCCCGCCCAGCGTGGTCACCATGTCGCCCTCGATCGAGCGCGGCCGCATCGAGAACCCATCCAACACGCCCAGCTCCACTGCCGCCCCTTCACGGGTGAAGAGCGCCGCGAAGAGCTCTTCGGGCCCACCCTCTTCGGGCAGGGGGGCCGCTTCCAAGGCGGCCTTCTGCTGCGGCTTGGGCAGCTCGGTCTGGATCAGCTCTCGGGTCTCGCGCAGCGTGCCATGCAGTGAGACCACCGAGCGGATCACCTCGGGGTCCACCAGCGCGTAAACCGACTGGGCGTCGCGCTTCGCCAGCGCCTCGAGCCACTGGCGGGCCACTTGGGCGCGGCCATCATCAGCGGAGGCGCAGGCAAGGATGAGGAGGATCAGCGCGGTGCGGAGCATGTGGCCGGTATCGAGGGAGTGCCGAGCGGCGTCAAGAACCGCGAAGCGCGAGGGTCAGGGCGTGGACTCAGGGGCGAGGAAGCATGAGGCGCACCAGCGCCCCTCCCTCCCGGCGGTTGCTCAGCTCGAGCGTTCCCCCATGGCGCTCGGCCACGGCCAGCGCCACGGGTAGGCCGAGGCCCACACCATTGCCCGTACGCCGCGTAGTGAAGCTGGGCTCGCACCCGCGCAACAGGGCCTCCGCGGTGAAGCCTGGGCCGTCGTCCTGCACCTCCAGGCCGCCTTCGACCACCCGGACCACGGCGGTGGGCCCGGCGTTGTCGATGAGCTTGCGCAGCGCGGTGACGAGCGCGTCGCGGTCGCCTTTGACCTCGAAGCTGGCCGTGCCCTCCACGCGGGCCGCGGTGCCCATGGCCGCCAGCGCGACGACGTCGCCCAGGGCCACCGACTCCCGCTGCGCCGGAGCCGTAGTCGCAGCCAGCTGCAGGTCGTTGAGGCTCGCCTTGATCGCGGCGGCCTGGCTCAACACCGCGTCAAGATACTTCGCCCGCCGCGCGGGATCAGCCTCTATCGCCGCCAGCTGCGTGTATCCGATCACAGCCGACAGCGGGTTCGAGAGGTCGTGCGCCAGCCCGTGTAGCAGCCGCTCCAGTGCCCGCATCGCGTCGAGGGGATGGCTCATGGATCTGAGATCACCCTCGAGAGACGGCGGTTGGACTCGAGGCGCTCCTCGACGGCCGTCCGCGCCGCAGCATCGGGTGCGCTCGAGAGGGCACGGAGATAACACTCGCGCGCGATGCCGACGGAGCCGACTGCCTCCGCCGTAGCGCCGAGCCGGGTGAAGTAGTGGCAGGCGCGCTCTTCGTCGCGGGCGATCTCGTAGTGGCGCGCGAGCTCCGCCACCTCGGTGACATCCACCGCGCCTCGGCCAGCGTGGGTCCAGCGGTCAGAGAGCCAGGCCGCGATCCGACGGTGGAGGTCTTCCAGGTTCTGGTTGTGGGCCTCGTAGACCACCTCGCGGAAGAGCGAGCTGCGGAACGTGTATGCCCGGGTCCCCCGGTACCGCGAGTGCGGCATGGCGCGGATGAGCTCGCGTTCCACGAGCGCGTCACAGAGGGCCGCCGCATCGGGCACACCCAGCGTCTCCAGGGCCTCGACCCAGAAGGTATCGCCCACGGCCGAGGCCACGCGGAGCGCCTGCACCAGCGGCGGCGGCAACCCCTCGAGCTGCTGCCGACGGGCGTGCAGCATGGTCATCGGGAACGCCGGAGGGAGCCCCTCTCGCAAGACGAACCGCCCGCCGAGGTCGATGAGCTCACCGTTGGCGACCATGCGCTTGATGCACTCGACGATGAGCCATGGCACCCCGCCCGAAGACCGCTGGATCCGGTCGTGCAGCCCCAGCGGGAGCGGGCCCTTGAGGAGGTTGCGCAGGAACGCCGCCGTGGGGGTGTCGCCCAGCGGAGCGAGCGTGATGTGCTCGTCCCAGTTGGACTTCCCGTCGGGATCGGAGCCGATCCCGAGGATGAACAGCGGCGCTCCGGCGAGCTCCCGAGGCGCGAGGTGAAGCACGCGGCGCGACGCGTCGTCGAGGTACTCGACGGACTGGAAGTAGAAGACGGTCGGGTTGACCTGCGTGAGCAAGCGCATCAGCTCGACCAGCGCCAGGTCGATCCGCGCTCGGCACTCGAAAGGCGGCTCCGTGATGGGCCCGGCCTCTGGGTCGAGTCCCGGGATCAGCAGCAGCGCCTCGACCACGCGCTCGACGCGCGCGTGATCCGCCGACGTCACCGGCGCGCGCAGTCCGGGAGCGTCGGTGAGCCCTGGCTCGAGGGCGTTCAGGAACATGCTCCGGAGCCGGCGCCGAACGGCGTCCGTGCCGTCGTCGGGCAGCACCCCTGCGCGAATCCGAAGCGCGTCCCGTATCGGCGCGTACGGGACCAGCATGTGGTGCTCGTGGCACTCCGCGTGGAAGAACTGCACGATCTCGTCCAGCTGATCGACGTGCGCGTTGAAGGCCGCGAGGAGGCGCGCCTTGCCGATGCCGTCCTGGCCCGTAACGAGGATCCGCCTGAGCTCGCGGCCCTGGACCGTGCGCTGAAGGTTGTACTGCAGGAGCCCCAGCTCACCATCCCGGCCGACCAGCTCCTCCTCCGCCGCCCACGCGGGCATCGCCAGGAGGTATTTCTGATGCACCCCCGGACGCACGAACACGGCCTGCTGTGCGTTGCGATACCCCTCCTTCCGGGCCACGAGGAGGTACATCCCCATCGGCAGCTCCACGTCGGCCAACGGGGCGGTCCCAAGGATGTTGCCGCCCTGGGTCCGCGGGTCGGGGACGCTGGCGCCGAAGTCGTAGACGCTGATCTCCCCACCTTCGGGGAAGGTGCGGACGGTGACGCGCCCTGCGCCCATCGGGAGGGGGCCGCGAACCGGGTCGTTGAAGCGGAGGAACAAGTCCGCGAAGTAGACCATGTCCTCCACTTCGGCCTTCCGCTCGGCGTCCTCGAAGCGCGACCAGTAGAGGTTGGCGAGGCACTGCCGCGCGTGCGCGTGCTCGGGCTCGAGCCCCAGCACGGCGTGGAGGTGGTTGGCGGTGTTGGTGAAAGCGCGCGAGACCTCGAGCGACGTCAGCTGGGCGCGCGCCTCGTCCTCGGCCAGCGCGCGTTTGTCGGGCAGTGGGTCCCACCGGTGCACACGGCGAGCGCGCTCCGCCAGGGTGGAGGCCAGGGCCTCCCGCTGGGATCGCAGCGTGAAATAGCTCGAGTAGGCCTGGAGCCCCACCGCGAACTCCGCTGTGGCTAGGGCGCTACGCCGATCACGCTCCGCCGTGCCTTCGAGATACTGCTCCACGCGCATCGCCAGCTCACCCGCGGTGGCCATGCGGTCCTCGACTCTCGGGGCCATCGTGCGGGCGCAGAGGTCGGCAAGCGCGTCCGGCAATGCGGACCCGTCGGCGCGCAACGCAGGCCGCGGCGCGGTGCTGAGCGCGCGAACGGCCTCGAGGGCCCGCTCGGTGCCGCGCTCCGTGACCGGCGTCGAGAGCGTGAGGATCTCGTGCAGCACCACGCCCAGGCTGAACACGTCGGTGCGCCCGTCCACCTTGTGGATCTCGCCCTTCGCCTGCTCCGGCGCCATGTAGTGCGGCGTGCCAACCACGAGCCCCGCGCGCGCCAGCGGGTCGTTGGAGCGCCCGAGCACGTACGCGATCCCCCAGTCGAGGACATGCACCTCGCCGTACGCCCCGAGCACGATGTTGTCTGGCTTGATGTCGCGATGGACCACGCCTCGGCTGTGGGCGTAGTGCAGCGCCTGACAGATCTGCTGAAAGATCGCGAGCAGCTTGCGCTCGGAGTAGTCCTGCCGCGTGGTGGCGTCGCCATTGCGGAGCCGATGCAGCACCTCCTTGAGCGTGGCTCCAGAGACCGCGCGCATCGTGTAGAACACCGTGCCATCGGCCAGGGCGCCCAGCTCGTACACCGGCACGATGTTCGGGTGTTCCAGCTGCCCGGTGGTCTGCGCCTCCGTCACCAGCGACTGCACCAGCGAAGCCACGTCCGGATCGGCGGCGTTCACCGTCTTCATCGCGACGGAGCGGCCGACGTCCAGGTCCTTGACGAGGCGCACGACACCCATGCCGCCACGCCCGAGGATCTGGCCGATGACGTAACGACCCTGGTGTTTGTGTCGGCCGTCGTCGTCAAAGACGTGGTCGCCCGAGACGTGCTTCAGCTCCACTGGGCGCGGCAGCTTGGAGTCGGTGAGGAAGCGCATGAGCGTGCCGCGAGGCGCGCTCCCGCGGGCCAGGTCACCCAGCGTGGGCGTCTCGGGGAGCTCGGGAGGCTCGTTGAGTACGGCGGCCTTGAGGCGGCGCGTCCGCTCGCCGCGCCCCGAGCGCTTCGGGGGCTCGGCTTCGAGGGCGACCTTGACCGTGTCCGAGGGGGGCTCGGCCGGCTGGATTAGCGAGTCGTCGAAGTCGATGGCCATGCTCGACCACGGCAACGGCACAGAGGCGACCTCCCCCTCGAAGGGGTTCGGTGCACGCCCTGAGTCGGAGGGCACGACCCCCGCGGGCACCAAGGTGGCATCGCCAGGTTTTCTCACGATCGTCGCCGCTCCGTAGCCGGGAAGCCCCGCACGGCCGGGAGGATACGCCCACGCTCCAAGGCCGTCGACGCCCCGACACATACGGGTTCACGGGGCCGGGACGGACGTGGGCACCGCCATTGGTGATTCTCGCTGCCCCCTAGCGGGGACGGAAGAGCCGACTCGAGTCCTTCCGATAAGCCTCGAGGATCTGCGGCATCAGCTGCTCGGCCTTGGCGCGCCCGTCTTCGGCGATCTGGTCCCCCGACAGGAAGCTGTAGACGTTGTAGCCACGTGAGTCGGCGTTGAAGACGAAGTCGGCCTGCGTGGAGCGGTCGCGCCCGTTCTGCGACATGAGGAAGAAGAGCGACCGAACTCCCGCGTCCATGCGGTTGAGGAGCGGCGCGTTCCTCACCCCGAGGCGGTCCCCGGGCTTGAATGGGAAGCTGGGGATGATGTTGGACGCGAGCACGAAATCCGCCCCGGCACGCTTGGCCACCGACGCGGGGACGTTGTTGTTGATCCCGCCGTCCACGAGGCGCCGCCCGCCCACGCGGTATGCCGGATACACGCCAGGCAGGCCGGACGACGACCGAACGCCGGCGCCCACTGTACCCTGGTTCAAGATGACGTCTTCACCGGTGTCGATGTCCAGTGAGACCGGGAGGAAGGGGATGTCGGTGGAGCCGAGGTGGCGTCGCCCAACCACGCCGTCGACGAAGCGCTCGAACGCGCCAGTGTCTCGGAACGCCGTGACCGCGCTGAGCAACAAGCTGCGCCGCCGGGCCACCAGCTCCATGAGCGCGGGCGTCCCACCCGCCGCGTACAGCCCTGCCACCAGCGCACCGAAGGACGAGCCGCAGACGAGGTCGATCACGATGCCGTGGGCCTCGAGCGCCCGGATGAGGCCGACGTGTGCGAACCCGAGCGCACCGCCCCCGCCGAGCGCGAGCCCGAACGACTCGCCAAGCAGCTTGCGCCCGAGCCGGCGACAGGCGTTGCCGAAGCGGTGGGCACCGCCTAGGGCTTCGACGTTGCCGGTCTGCCAGAACCTCTGGATCGGCGCCGAGTCCTCGGGGATCCGCACCACGTTCACCGTATCGGCGATCGCCTGGTCGCCGCGGACGCGAAGGGCGTCGATCCGCTGCTGGTTCCTCCGCGTGGCGTCTTCGTGGACCCCGTCGCTGGCCTCTCTCACGTAGACGACGCTGTCGGCGAGCGCCATCGCCTCCACACCAGCTTCGGCGCGGGTCTCAGCGGCGCACAAAGTGAGCGATCTTGGCGGCGACGTGTCGACAAGGTGCTTCAACAGGCGCACGAGGTCCGCCGGGTCCACCGGCCAGAGCACCGACGCCGCGGCACGCTTGGCGTCGGGCTCGAGCAGCGTGGTGTTCGGGACGTCCAGGCGGAAACCCCGCACCGGAACCCCCCCTTCCATACGGTCCTCCACCGGCAATCGCAGCCGGGCCGCCGCGGCGCCACCCTGGGGGTCCACCAGCGTGACCCCGCCGAGCGCCACCGCCAACCCGTACGCGATGGAGGTGGAGCCTAGGCCCCGGCGGGCGCCGTACACCGCGACGAGGTGCGGTCGCTCTGCGCTCTCCACGGCCTGACGGAGGTGGAGGTTGGTCTGTGCGAGGTTCTCGTGAACCCGCCGGCGGAACATGGGGCTCCGCTCCATGAAGTTGATCAAGACCTCGGCGCGGATTCGCAGGAGCTCCACGGGGGTCTTCGCGACGATGTCCGCGGTCCGAGGCCCGCTGAGGACGACCGCCGCGTGCCCAAAGAACCAGCCCGGACCTTGCGTGGACGCGTACGTGCGGCCGCCATCGTCCGAGGGCAGATAGAGGTCTAGCTGTCCGCGCAGCACGAGGTACGCGTCGTCCGTGTGTTCGCCGACCCGAAGAACCGCCTCCCCGGGTGCCAATCGGGTCAAACGCCCCCACTGCAGTAAGCGGTCTACGTCACCCGGCTCGAGCGCCCCCAGGATGGGCTGTCGCGTGATGAGCTCGCGCAGATCCGCGGCCTGGTTGCGCAGCGCGATGAGGTCCGTGACGTACTCGGACAGAACGGTGGAACGGCTCAGGAGCGACTTGAACGCCGCGGCGTCGATGCGTAGCGCGCGTACCCGGCTCTCGGTCGTGACGGTGGCCGAGGCTGCGACGCCATCTCGTGACGACCGCTCGCCGAACAGGTGGCCGGCGATGAGGCGCCCTACGGCCCGGCCGTCCCGCGCCGCGGTGGCCTCCCCGGTAAGCAACAGGAACGCCGCGTTGCTCGGCAGCCCCTCCGTGATGAGCCTGGTGCGCGCTTCCACGTCCACGAGGGTCGCGGCGGCAAGCACTGCCTCTTGCTCTGCGCGGTCGAGCTGTCCGAGGAACGTGGCCTCGAAGAGCCAGCCGTGTTCTCCGGAGAGCGCGTCCACCGAGAGGCGGCTTGGCCGTGAGGTGTCGTCGCCGGATGCATCGCGCCCGCCGCTCGTGTTCTTGGGCTTGTCCATGTGGTCCCTGCTCCCTCCGCGGCGGAGCCTAGCGGGCGCGGTGCGCGGCGTCGACGCCGGCGGTGCGCGCGTGGGGCCCACCCAACCGCCAGAAAAGGTAGGCGAGGACGAAGGTGCCTCCGAAACCCAGGGTGACGCCCCAGGTCCTGGCGTGCGACGCGGGATCGACGAGACGCGCGGCGACGTCCTCGAACACCGCGAGCGGTCGGTGCAGCAGGTCCCAGCTGTTCCAGCGACGGAATCGGCCGAGGTAGATGCCGAAGCCAGACAGCCAGAGGACGGCCACGGCGAAGCACCATCCAAAGCGCTCGGAGGTGCGCTGCGAGACCCAGGTCTGTGCGATCTGAAGCGACACGAAGCCCATCCAGAGGCCCACGAGCCCGAAGGACAGATAGACCAGGAGGTCGAACCAGACCGGGATCCCCTCGCGATCCTTGATGTGCACGAGGTCGGTGATCAGGTACGGGGCGTTGGGGAAGAACATGAGCCACACGAGCCCCACGAGCAGGCCCCAGGCCGTGCTGGGCATCCGCTCGAGGGCCCCGGCGAAGACCAAGGGGAGGCCAGCGAGGAAGAGGTTCCAGACCAGAAACAGCGTGTGGGGGGTCTCTGCCACGGGGACGAAGAGCAGCGCGCAGCACCAGAGGCACGAGACGGCGGTGAGGACGACGATTCGCGGGGTCATGACGCCTCCTGACGGCGCCTCACCGTACGGCCCAGCCCCGGGATCGCCAAGGGGCAGGGGCTGCCATCGCCGAACGCAGGAGTTACCGCCTCGAGCGCGCCCGCCGCGCTTTGCCGCGCAAGTTGGCGGGGCGTAATGTGAGGGGCCATGAACGACGTAAACACTCGGGTTCTCTTCGGGGGTGTGGGCGCCGCTGACCGCGGGCTCCGCGTGCCGAGCTCTGGCGCCCGTTGGCGCGCTCTCCTGGCCCTCGGCCTCCTTGCCTGCGGCGGCCCCGGCGGCGGGGGCGGGGGTGGAGACGATGAGCTCGAGTCGGCCACGCTCCAAGGGCTGGAGGAGAGCGCCGTCATCAGCGAGGCCGAGCTGGACGAGCTCTTCCCCCTAGTGGAAGAGGTCGCGCCGGTCGAGGACGACGCGCCCTCTGACCCCACGCAGGGCGGCCAGCTCGAGGCGCGATTCGCGGCTTACACACCCACCCGATCGTCTGTGGGGCTCTTCACCATCCCGGCGGTCGAGGGCGTGCCGGACGCGTTCATCGCCACCGTGACCCGCGGCATCCTGTTCGGCCTCGACAACTTCGAGGCCCGGCTCCCCGGGTTCTCGCTCTACGGCGCTGTGGCGGCGCGTCCTTTCGTGGTCCACATCTTCACAGAGCCGCGAGGGGAGCTCGGCTTCCGTCCCTCCGTGAAATCTTGCCCGGATCCGGCGGCTGGGTGGGCGAACTGCACGCCGTCGGTGCACGTCCCCTACCAGCCCGATACGCCGGTGCGGGCCGCCGCCTATCTCCACGAGATGGGCCACCTAGGCCACGTCTACTACACCCTGTCGAAGGGCTACACGGACGCTGGCGGCGTGGTGATGGGGGCGTTCCGACACAGGGAGTTCCGCTGGCAGCGCGAAGGCTCGGCCCAGTTCATCCTGGCCCGGGGACCCGACTGGGCGGCCTACGACCGACTCGGCGGCACCGAGTGTGCGTTCCGGGCGCTGCAGCAAGGGGCGTTCGCCTGGCGCGACTTCGCGCCCACGGGGAATGCGATGCGCTTCCCCTACCAGATGTCGCTGCTCGTGGACCAGGTGAGCTGGCACCACTTCGCTGGGGGGACCGAGTGGCTCCTCGACTGGTGGATAGCCCGCCCGGACGGGCGCAACTCGGTCAGGCCGGAGTCCGCGGCGCGGTCGCTGATGCGCCTGCTCTCTCGGTCGGGATCGTCGGTGGACCTTCGTCCTCTCAACGAGCTGCTCATCCGGGCGGGCGTGGACCTCTATGCCCGTGGTCGCAACCCGTGGACCACGCGGGCGCTTCACGCCGAGTGCTACGACACGGCGCCAACCGCGCTCACGGCGGCGGCGGCGGGTTCGGCGACGATCTCTGTGCCGCCAGTCGCGTTCCGGGCCGTGAGGATGCCGATCGCCGCGGGAGCCCTGGACGACCTGAAGACCCTGGAGCTGAAGCTCACCTCGGACCGCCCCGGCGTGCGGGCCGCGGTCTATGCGGTCGACGTGGCCAACTACGTGTCGTGTGTGACGGCGCTCACCGGCAGCGCGCTGGGTGAGGAGTCTCCTCGCAAGACCTGCAACGCCACGCACGTGCTGGCGCTGGGCTCGCTGACGTCCGCGAACGGGTATCGCTCCACAGTGAAGCTCACGGACGACCTCAAGACGAAGCTGAGCACCAAGGAGATCGTGGCCGTGCTGTTCCATGTGTATGTGTCAGGCGGAGCGAAGACACCCGCCCCGATCACGTTCACGGCAGGCCCGCCGACGCCGCTGGACCTCACGATCACGTTCCGAAACAGCTCCTCGGAGGAGCATGTCCACTTCTACGTCGTGGACCCGCCCGGGAGCATCACCGTAGACAGCGGCTCCAGCGGCACGATCGTGGTCCCGGGGGTGCAGCCGGGCGACAAGCTCACGTTCCGCGCCGAGAAGCCGAGCGACGCGGGTCCCGTGTCGGCCGGGGAGCGAATCTGCGAGGTCAGCGAGAACCCGAGTAACCCCACGGTGAAGTACAGCGGAACGCTGAGCTGCTCGGGCTTCTGATGCTCGGGCTCATCGGTTTCAGCGCCTTCGTCCTGGAGGCCCTGCTGGCGACGCAGCTGCTGACGCCTTCTCCAACGGACCGTTTCCAACCGACTCGCCAGGTCGTGGACGCCGTCCAGTGGGCGCGCTGGAGCGACGCGGACGTGCTGCTCCTGGCGCCGGAGGCGTTCCTCGATGCCCTGGAGCCCTGGGTCGCGCACCGAGAGAAGCAGGGCCATCGGATCGCGGTGCTCACCGCCGAGCGCCTCGGGGGGGCCGCGCTGGGCGCCGAGGGAAGCGACACCACCGGGTTCGTCGCGGCGCTGCGCCAGCACGCACGGGGCCTCCGTTACGTGTTCGTGGTGAGCGACACGCCGGGACGCGCCGCGGAGCGCACCACCGCCGCCGTCCTCAGCGAGACTCGACCCAAGCTCGACTACTGGGGCGACGGCTGGCTGCACCACCAGGCGTTTCCCAGCGACGACACCCTGGCGGTGGCGGGCATGACCGATGGCGCGGTGCCGGACAGACCGCTTGCCGTAGGCCGCCTGCCGGCCGACACCGTGGACGAGGTGCGTGGGTACGTGGCAAAGCTGCTGCGCTACGAGTCCGGGAAAGCCAGCGGCGAGTGGCGCCGGCGGGCCGTGGTCTTCACCGGTCCGGCGCGCTACGGCGCGGTGGCCGACGCGCTGATCGAGACCACCGCCCAACACGTGCTCGACAACGTCCTCCCCTACGACTGGGACCTGCGCTTCACGTTCGGCTTCCCGGAGCATGCGTACGCCGTGGCTCCCCCCGACCTCGGCGCCAAGCTGGTTCGCGACCTGAGCGGCGGCGCGTTGATCGCAGGCTACGTGGGGCACGGGCTGGAGCACGCGTTCGACCACATCGCCTTTCGCGGCGAGCACTACTCCATCGGCAGCGTCGAGGACGTGAACCGCGTGCACATCGAAGAGGGCCACCCGTTCTTCATCGCCCTCACGTGCCTCACGGGGGCCTTCGACCGCGGGGAGGAGCACGGGCTCGCCGAGGCGCTCGTGCTGAATCCCCACGGCGCGATCGCGGCCTTCGCGGCCACTCGAACGGTTCACCCCTACGCCAACGGGCTGCTCGCCCAGGCGCTGGCCCAGGTGTTCTTTGTGGGCGAACGCCCGAAGACCCTGGGCGACGGCTTACTCGACGTGCGGCGCCGCGCGCCCGGGCATCGCGTACCCCTGCTGGAGATGGCCTACGGCTTCGACGTCGGCGTGCTCCTCGAAGAGCACAAGAGCCTCTATCACCTGCTCGGCGACCCGCTGGTGAGGCTGCAGTACCCACAGCGTCTCGAGCTGACCGGGAGCACCCCGACCGTCGCGCCGGGCGCGCCCTTCGCGGTGGACGTTCCCGCTGGCGCAGGCGCGCAGCTGGTGATCACCGTGGAGACCCAGCGCTCCACCATCCGCGGGCGGGTCGCGCCCTGGGCTGAGCTGGTGGACCTGCCTCTGGACGCGCTGCGGAGCGCGATGGCCGAGCGCTACGAGGCCGTGATGGACAAGGTGGTCTCGCGGTCGACGGAGATGGTTGTGGAGGGCGTGAGCGCGCGCCTCGCGTTGACGGCGCCGAGCGCCCCCGGTCGTTATGCAGTGAAGGTGTACGCCACAGGGAAGGACGGCGCGGCCGCCGGCTCGTGGCGCTTCGAGGTCAAGGCGCCGTAGGCGTCTGCCTTGGCGCGAATCAGCTAGCTGCGCCGCTAGCGCCCGGCCGAATCGCGGACGCCTGGAGCGAACTCGCCCCGCGCGCGAAAACGCCCGGCCTCTGGTAAGTCACGCCCCGTCTTCGGGGCGTCGAAGACGATCCCGCTGCTCGAGGTCCTCCCATGCTGCTCTCGCCCTTCGTGTTCAAGTCAGGAGCCACCGCGAAGAACCGCGTGGCCCTGGCGCCGCTCACCAACAAGCAGAGCCACGCAGGCGGCACGCTCAGCGACGCCGAGCACGCCTTCCTGGCGCGGCGCAGCGCGTTCGGCGTGGTCACCACCTGCGCGGCGCACGTCGCGGCCGACGGTCAGGGGTGGCCCGGTGAGCTCGGGATCCACGACGACGCGCACCTCCCGGGACTCCAACGCCTCGCGGGCACCCTGTCTGCCGCCGGCGCGCTGGGCGTAGTGCAGCTCTTCCACGGCGGGACGCGCGCCCCCGAAGCCGTCACGGGGAGCCGGCCCTGGAGCGCGAGCGAACAGCCGGAAGACCCGGCGCAGCCTCGGGCGGCAACAGAGGCCGACATCGAGCGCGTCATCGGACAGTTCGCCCGCGCCGCAGCGCGAGCGGCCCAGGCGGGCTTCGCCGGCGTGGAGCTCCACGCGGCCCATGGGTACCTCCTGAGTCAGTTCCTGAGCGCGACCCAGAACCGCCGCGACGATGCTTGGGGGCGGGACCGGTCGTTGCTGGTGCGCACGGTGCTGCGAGAGGTGCGCGCGGCGGTTCGCGAGGCCACCGGGCCGTCGAGCGCGTTCCTGGTGGGCGTACGGATCTCGCCGGAGGACTTCGGGCAGGCCCGAGGCCTCGACCTGGACGAGAGCCTCGAGCTGAGCCAGGCGCTCGTGGAAGGCGGCGCCGACTACCTCCACCTCTCGCTCTGGGACGTGACGCGCAACACGGCGAAACGCCCCACCGAGCACCCGCTCTCGTTGTTTCGCGCCGCGGTTCCCGGGGCTTCGTTGATGGTCGCGGGCAAGGTCTGGACCCGCGCCGACGCCGAGGCCTGCCTCGATCGCGGCGCAGACTTCGTGGCGCTTGGCCGGGCGGGGATCGTCAACCCCGACTGGCCCACGCTCGCGGCGGATCCGGCCTGGCAGCCCGTGATGCCGCCGGTCACCGCAGAGCACCTTCTGACCAACGCGGTGGCTCCAGGCTTCGTGGAGTACCTGAGGGCGTTCAAGGGCTTCCTGGCCTGAGGCCCGCCGACGAGTGGCCGACTACGGCGACCACGCACCCGGTGAGGTCATCGGCTGGTGATCGACAACAGCTCCACGTCGAAGATCAGGGTGGCCTTGGGCGGGATCTGGGGCGGCCGGCCGCTCTCGCCGTAGCCGTACTGGTACTGGATGGTGACCACGCCGCGCTGGCCCTTGGAGAACTTGAGCAGGCCCTCGTCCCAGCCCTTGATCACCATCCCGCGACCGATCTGAAACTGGAACGGCTGGGCGCGGTCTCGCGACGAGTCCACCTTCTTACCGTCTACGAGCAGCGTGTAGTGGCAGCTGACTGTGTCGCCAGCCTTCGGGAAGGTCACTCCGTCGCCGGCGACAGACGTCTCGATCTTCACGTACTTGTCGAAGTCACTCACTGGGGCCTCCTTCGGGGGCGCTTTTTCGGTAGCGGCGGCCGGCACGCTCGATACGAGAAAGGCCGTCGCGACGAAGAATTGAAGAGCAAACGAGCGCATGGATCAGCACCTCGGTTCGGGAACGCCGCGCACCATAACATGACCCGGATTCCGGCTCCTCAGCCCGAGAACGCGAGCCCTGGCTGAGGCGCCGCGCCCTCGACGGGCAGCTCCAGAACCGCCGCTGCTCCGGTGAGCACAGTCCACATAGCTGCGCGGCCCACGGCCTCGAAGTGGTGGGCGTCGGCCCCGGTGAGCGCGAGGCGCAGGCTGTGACCCGTCCTTACGACGGCGGACACCGGCAACAGCTCGATGCAGAGCTCCGCGACCTGCCCCGCGTCCAGCGGTCGCGAAGCGCCGCGCAGGTAGCTCGGGGCGCCGTCCGGATGGCGATGGGCGATTCGAAGCATGCCCTCGGTGAGCACGGTCGGCGCGCCCGACGGGGACACGTCGAGGAGATACGCGAAGACCCCGCCATCCGGCTCGCTGCTGCGAAGGCTCACGGTGAGGCGCGGGCTGCCGGTGATGACCAGATCGCGCGCGAGCGGGGCGCTGGTGAACGTGAGCGCGCGACGGCAGAGACCCGCGGCGTCGGCTGTGCCGATCGGCGCCTTGAGGCCGAGGAGGCTGTCCCAGCGCGCCCGATGGCCGGTGCCAACGTCGGGGTCCACGGTGTACTCGCGTTGACCGGGCGGCGGGGCGCCCTCGACCAGGCCGTCTGCCGCGAGGTGGTACCGGACCGACGTTACGTGCGGCGGCGGCCACGTGGCGGCGCTCTTCCAGCGCTCTTCGCCCAGGGTGTAGTAGCTCACCGGGGACGCGTCGCTCGAGCGCCCGCGGAGGTGGTGATCGAAGAACGCGAGCAGCGTGGCGGCGTGGTCCTCGCGCGCCGGGCCGTGCTCTGTGTACGGGCTGGCGTCGTCGGCGCCGCCGTGGTTCCAAGGGCCCAGGATCAGCCGACTGCCCGCATGCCCCAGGGCGCGGTGCCGCTTCACTGCGGCGCCGGCGTAGCCTCCGTCGAGCCAGCCCGAGACAGAGAGCACGGGGATCCCCGAAGCGCGCAGCGCGTCGACGCCGCGGTGAGGGCTGAAGTCGTCCACCGTGGCCTCAGGCACCGCCACCGAGAGGCCGGGGTCGTCGCGGAAGGCGACGCGACGCGCGCCCTCGTCGATGTCTTCGTTGGCGGCGTGCTCTCGCACCGCGGCGGCGAGGCCGGCGCGATCGCCGCCCACGGCAGCGGCGCCATACGACACCGCTCGGACGCCCGTGCGCACCAGGGCCTGGGCGGCCGGGTGGGCGGCCCAGCGGAGCCACCGGAAGCCGGGCCCCAGGTCGGCCACCGCGCGGCCCGACAGGCGAAGATTCAGCGCCACCGCCCCGGCGACGTCGCCGCTGTCCAGCAGGCGATTGAGCGCGCCCCACGACTCCGTGAACGAGCGAAGCCGGATGCCGCCCGGGAAAGCGACGTCGGGGTACACGTCGAAGCACGAGAACCGAGGCGCGATAGCGCGTAGCGCGCGGTGGCCCGACGCCGCGAGGTGCTCGGCGGAGGTGCCCGCGTACGAGATCCCCGTGGACCCCACGGCCCCGTCGGACCAGGGCTGGGCGACGATCCAATCCAGGACCTGCGCGCCATCGGAGATCTCGGCGCGCGCCCAGGGGAAGGGGCTGGCCCCGAACGAGGCCCCGGAGCCCCGAACACACACCGAGACCCACGCGTAGCCCGCCGCGAGGAAGCGCTGCCGCGTGACGAAGTCCGTGTCCATCGCGCGCGCCAGGGCCACCCAGCCGAAGCCGCGCCGCATCCCGACCGCCCGGTAGTAGCGCGTCTGGTGGAGGATCGTGGGAAACGGCCCGGGGCCCGCGGGGAGGTAGACGTCGGCCGCGAGGCGCACGCCGTCGGGCATCGCCAACAAGAGGGAGCGGGGCCGTGTCACGCGGTGACGAGGCTGGGCAGGTAGTCCGCCGGCGCCTGAACCCCCAAGAGCTGGGCGAGCGTCGCCGCGACGTTCCCGAGACCCCCGGGACCAAGCCGCATCCCGTGGGGCGCACCCTCCAGTATGAAAGGGACCGGCGCGAGGGAGTGCGCGGTGGACGCGACGGGCTGGCCCCCGGCGCCCTGCAGGAGCTCGCCGGACTTGCTGCGCTTCCACATCTCGTCGGCGTTGCCGTGGTCGGCCGTGACCACCAGCACGCCCCCCCGCCGGGAGACAGCGAGCGAGAGGCGAGCGAGGCAGAGGTCCACCGCCTCCACCGCAAGGATCGCGGCCTCGCGGTTGCCCGTGTGGCCCACCATGTCGCCGTTGGGGAAGTTGATCCGCAGGAACTGGAAGCCGCCGCCCAGCGCCTCGAGCGTGGCGTCCGTGATCTCGGCCGCCTTCATCCACGGGCGCTCGTCGAACGAGACACGATCCGACTCGATGCGGTGCCACACGTCCAGGCGCGGGTCGATGGGCTCTGCCCGGTTGCCGTTCCAGAAGTACGTGACGTGCCCGAACTTCTGCGTCTCGGAGCACGCCCAGCTCCGCACTTGTGCGCGCACCAGGACCTGCGAGAGCGTGTTGTCGATGGCGGGTGGCGTGACGAGGAACCGCCCGGGCAGGGCGAGATCGCCGTCGTATTGCATCATCCCGGCGAAGACCACGTCCGGCGTGCGCACCCGGTCGAAGGGCACGTCCCGCTCGAAGGCGCGGCAGATCTGGATGGCGCGATCTCCCCGGAAGTTGAAGAGCACCACCGCGTCGCCGTCGACGATCGGGGCGCCTCCGGCCACCACGAACGGCGGGAGGTTCTGGTCGCTCACGCCGGGCTCGGCGGCGCGCGCGGCGGCCACCGCCTCGAGGGCCGACGGGAAGCTGGGCGCGTCACCCAGCACGTGGGCGCGCCAGCCGCGCTCCACGATGCGCCAGTCCGCCTCGTAGCGATCCATCGTGACGCGCATTCGCCCCCCGCCGGAGGCGATGCGCGCATCGACGCCGCTCTCGCGGAGGCCCGCGAGGACGCCCTCGCAGCGCTCGAGATACTGCTCGGCGGAGCGGTCCAGCACATCGCGCCCGTCCAGCAGCGCGTGGACGTAGAGGCGCTTCTTACCCGCGGCGGCGGCGGCCTCGAGGAGCGCGAACAGGTGCCGCTCGTGGCTGTGGACGTTGCCGTCGGACAGGAGGCCGATGAAGTGGAGCGCGCCCGGGGCGGCCAAGAGCTCGCCCCACGCCCGCCCGCGGACCAGCCTGCCCTCGGCCAGCGACCGCTCGACCAGCGTAGCCCCCTGGTCGAAGACGCGGCCTGCGCCGAGCGCGTTGTGCCCCACCTCCGAGTTCCCCATGTCGTCGTCCGAGGGAAGCCCCACGGCGCGACCGTGCGCGGCGAGTCGCGTGTGCGGGCACGTGGCGAAGAGCCGGTCCAGCGTGGGCGTGCGCGCGAGGTGCACGGCGTTCCCTTCGTCCGCGGGACCGAGACCCACACCGTCCATGATCACGAGCAGAACGGGACCCACGGGGACCTCCTCAGCCGACCAACGCGCGACGGAAGCGGGCGCCGAACAGCGCCTCGCCGCTTGGCCCCACGCCGCGCACCGCCAACATACCGGCCGCGTCGTTGGGACGGGCCACCGCGATGCGACGAAGAACCGCGTCGGAGCAAACGAGCGTGGGCGGGAGCCCCACGACCCCCGCGATCGCGCGGCGCTCCGAAGCGAGGCGGTCGAGCGCCACCTGGTCTGCGGGCGTCACGGCGGCGGACGCGGAGGCGCCGCCCTCGAACGGTCCCACTGCCAGCGCAACGGCCTGCCTCCGCCACATGACCTCGCGCCCCAGCGGGGTGAGGACCAGCGTCTCGTGCGGCGACAGCTGCCCTGCCGCCTGCTCGCTGCGCTCCAAACAGCGGGCGTCAACCAGGGCGAGGACCACGCGCTCGAGCAGCACGCCGCTGAAGCCCTCCAGCACGCCGTGTGAGCGCGAGTCGGCAAGCGGGGACTCGAGGACCGCCTGCGTTCGCGCGCCCACCGCCGCCTGGATCACCAGCCGGTAAGGCAGCGCCCTCCCGTCGGAGCGCGCGAACGCGGACAGGAGCTTCTGGAGCACCACGGCCTCGGCGTCGCTGGGGGTGCGCGGCGGGTGCCGATCCCCCGGCCTGGACACAGCGGGTCGGCGCGGGCGCGAGGTGAGCGCCGGGCTCCCGTCGCAGAGATCGCAGCGCCCGCAGGGGCGGCCGTCGTGACGCTCCCCGAAGTAGTTGAGCATCGTCGCCTGCCGGCAGGCGCTGCCGTAGGCATAACGCGCCACCGCTTGCAGGCGCTCGAGGTCGAGGAGCCGCAAGCGCGCCGCCAGCTCGGGCGAGGCCTCGGTGGGCTCGCGGCGCTCGATCAGGAACTCCTGGAGCTTCACGTCGGCGTACGAGAAGAGCACCGTGGTCTCGGCGGGTTCGCCGTCGCGCCCCGCGCGGCCGGCCTCCTGGTAGAGCGCTTCGAGGCTGCCTGGGACGTCGTGGTGGATCACGAAGCGCACGTCGCGCTTGTCGACCCCCATGCCGAACGCGTTCGTGGCCACGATGACCCGCGTCTCGCCCGCCATGAAGCGGTCCTGGACCTCACGCCGGTCGTTCGGGTCGAGGCCTGCGTGGTACCGGGCCGCCGAGAACCCGGCGTCGAGCAGCGCGCCCGCGACGGCTTCCGCGGACGCACGGGTGGAGACGTAGACGATCCCGGAGCTGTCCGCGTTGCGCCGGAGATAGCGGAGGAGGAGCGGGAGCTTGTCGGTCTTCTTGCGGACCGGGACGACGTCGAAGCGCAGGTTCGGGCGGCCGAAGCCGAAGACCCAGGTGGTCTCGGGCGGGATGCCGAGCAACGACTGGATGTCGGCCTGGACCTCCGGGGTGGCCGTGGCGGTGAACGCCCCGACGCGCTTTACGCCGAGCGCGCGGACCACGTGGCCCAGCCGGCGATAGTCCGGCCGGAAGTCGTGGCCCCATTGGCTGATGCAGTGGGCCTCGTCCACCACCACCGCGGCCACGTCCACGGCCCGAAGACGCTCGATGAAGCCGTCTTGCAGGCGCTCCGGAGCGAGGTACGCGAGGCGCCACTCCCCCGCGAGCAGCGCCCGAACCCGGCGCTCGCGCTCGTGGGGATCGAGGGTGGAGTTGATGTAGGTGGCCCGGATCCCCCGGGCCTCCAGCTGGCCGACCTGGTCTTTCATGAGCGCGATGAGGGGCGAGACGACCAGCGTGGTCCCTGGGAGCAGCACGGCCGGAAGCTGATAGCAGAGGCTCTTGCCCGCGCCCGTGGGCATCACGCCCAACGCGGTGCCCTGCCCCATCATGGAGCGGACGAGCTGTTCCTGGCCGAGGCGGAACTCGGAGAAACCGAAGTGGCGCTCGAGGGCGTCGAGGAGCTCCGCGGACGTCATCGGCGCGCAGTGTGCCAGAGGCTCGACCCAGCGAGGCGATCCGGGTGGGTTAAAGCGGCCCAGGTGGGTTAAAAACGAGAGCCTTCGCAGCGCCGGTTGGGGGTCCGGTCGCTCGAAGGCTCACTTAGCACAGCACCCAGCGACTCGCGGCGCCGAGCAAGGGATTCTTTCCACCGCTTTCGGGGGGGCGCCGAAACTGCTGCGCCCCAGGAGGACAGGTCCTGGCCTAAACGAGAAAGCACGCCCCGTGCCAACGGACGGCGTCGTGCGATCACGGTCGCGCGCACCTCTCCCGCGACGCCGAGCCGTCTCACAGAGAGACGCGAACGGACCGTGCGCGTCTCTTGTGTCTCAAGTTGCGCGAGCTGGCGGACCACGTCTCTCTCCAATAGCGTTGGCCGCATGCTCGTCGTGCTCACCTGCCTGACCCTGTGCGGCGCACCCCCGTCGGTCTCCGTCGGAAACGCGTCGGACGGCCACCTCATCAACGGGAAGCAGCTGCCTGCGCGCGGCGAGGCTCACGAGGTCATGCGCGGCACCCGGCGTCGCGGCCTGCATTGGGGGACCGACGAGCTCGTGGGCGCGCTCAAACGCGCGGCGGCGAGCGTGGCGACGGCGCAGCGCGGGTCCATGTTGCTGGTCGGGAACATGAGCCTCCAGGGCGGCGGCGACATCGGCCCGAGCGTGAGCCACAACAGCGGGAGAGACGCCGACCTCGGGTTCTACGCGATGGACACGCGTGGACGGCCGGTGAGGACACCCACGCTGGTGGTCTTCGACGATGACGGCGTCGCCGGAACTCTCCGCTTCGACACGAGGCGCAACTGGCTGCTTGTCCGCGCGTTCCTGACAGACAAGGCGGTGCAGGTCCAGTGGATCTTCTGCAAGAACGCGCTTCGCAGGAGGCTGCTGGAGCACGCGACCAAGGCGGGAGAGCCCGCCGAGCTGGTGGCGCGAGCCGCCGAGGTACTGGGGGAGCCCGGAAACTCCAGCGCACACGCAGAGCACTTCCACGTCCGCCTCTATTGCGCGCGCCACGACCGGCTCGCCGGGTGCCGAAACTACGGGCCCACGCACGCCTGGGTCGACGACTTCCAGAGCGCCGTGGATGACGCTGCCCGGACTGCCGCCGCCGATCTCACCGGGCCGGACGCTCGGGCCCTGGCCGCGCTGGACCGCTTGAAGCTGCTCCGGTCTGGCGTGGTGGGCGGTGAGCTGGTGCGCGTGGTCGAGGACTCCAAGCGGGCGCGCCGCCTGCGGTTGGCCGCGCTGGAGGTGCTCGAGCTGCTCCCCGGCCTCGGGGCGCACGCGGATCGGCTCGCGGCGCGCCTTTCGGAGACGGACGGCGAGCTCCTGGTGGCGCTCACCCGGGTGGTCGCGCACATCGCCGCCACCAGCACGGCAGAGGCGCTAGCGGGGCTCGCGACCCGCACGGGCGCCCCCTCGGCAGCGCGCACCAAGGCCCTCGAAGGCCTTGGGCGGCTCCGTCACGGTCCCGCCTTACCCCGTGTGGCGCCGCTGCTGGGAGACCCGCGGCTCGCCAAGGGCGCGGACGAGGTGCTCCTGCGCACCACGGGCAGGACGTTCGGCACGGGCAAGAAGGGCGTCGCCAAGTGGGAGGCGTGGTGGTCGAAGAACGCCACGGGCGACCGCCTCGGGTGGGTTTGGTCGGCGCTGGTGGACGGCGGCGCGAAGGCGGCGACGGGCAAGACCCGCCTGAGGACGATGCGTCGGTTGGTCGGGCTGATGCGCCCCGGCGGCGCCCTAGCGTTGCTGGCGCGTGAGCTCGTACACGACGCCACCGGCTACTGGCTGGAGCAGGGGCACTTCACGGACCGACAGATGCTCCGCTTCTACACGGCGTGGCTCAAGGCGGGCGCGCCTTCGGCCGCCCCAGCCGGGGGCGCCGAGCCCTGAGTTCACGCAGGGGGAGCGATCTCCAGACCCGCTTCGGACGGGTATTCCCACACGAAGACGAAAAGTGAGGCCTCCGAGATCTTCTGCAACCGACCCGCGTTGTGAGGCGGGCGCGACGGGCCGTGTGGTCGGCCCCTCCAGCGCACTTGGAGGTTGTCATGCGTCTCTCGTTGGTTGTGTTCGTCTCTCTCGTGTCGGCTTGTGATCTCACCGAGGGCCTGGAGAACGCCGCGTTTGGCGACCCGTCCCGAGGCCAGGATGACGACTCTGCCGGCGCCACAGACGCCCCTGTTGAAGACTTCGTGACGCCCCCGGAGGGCGGAGCGGGCCCCGGGCAAGCGGTGAACCTTGGTCAGAACGGCTCGTCCGTTGACGACGATCAGAACGGCGCCACGGAGCTAGCGTCCATGGACGTCACCTTGGACGTTCGAGTGCACGTGGTCACCGTGGGCGGAACCGTCGCCGCGGAGGCCCAGTTCGAGTGGAACGCTAGCCGCCCGGACGCCGTCGTCACGGTGCAAATGAAGACTGAGCTGGATCCGCGCTGGGTCGACATCCTGCCGGGATTGCCGTCAGCCGATGTGGGCAGCTACTCGTTGCCGACCTACGCGTCCCAGACGTTCTGGTTCCGCGCGGTCGCTACGTCTCCGGGCGCCACTCCGGCCACCAGCGCGATCATCCGCGTCGACTAGACGCCGCCCCGCCGCTGTGGCGGACCGGCGGTCCCGCGTTAGGATGCCCTCGCCATGCGCATCCTCATCCTCATCGTCGCCCTCTCGGCCTGCACCACCCGCAGGTCCTCCTCCTCGAAGAACGAGGACGCAGACGCCCAGACGGGCGCCGACGTCCCCACGGCGCCGGACACCGGGGCCCCGTCCGACGCCGAAGCCACCCCAGACATCGCCACCCCCCCCACCGAAGCCTGCTCGCCCGCCCACCCCGACGGGGCCTGTGCAGGGGCAGACGTCTGCGTGAACGGCGAGTGCACCACGCCCGCGGTGCGGCTGGTAACGCTGGAGATCGTGGCCGACGAGTGGTCCGGGACAGACCAGCCGCCCTACGGGGGCGCGGGTAACGCGTTGGCGGACGCAGGCGAGAACATCGACCTGCTCCCCACGGTGGAGAACACCAGCGGCACGAACTACCTGAGCGTCTCCGGGAAGCTGACCTCGAGCGACCCCCGCGTTGAGGTCGTGGAGGGCGCCGCGGTGTACGACGACCTCGTGGCCGGTGGGTCCAAGGCTCCCGCGACCCCCTTCCGGGTCAAGCTGGCGCCCGAGCTGCAGAACGGCACGGTCGTCTCGCTGGAGCTGGCTCTGGAAGACTCCAAAGAGGGTGCGATCACCACGCTGCCGGTGCGCGTCGGCGTGCGGCGTGGCGTGCGCCTGGGCATGGGCAATCCGTTCGTGGACGACGACTCGGTCGGCAAGAGCAAAGGCGACGACGACTCGCTGATCGAAGCGGGTGAGTCCATCGAGCTGGTCCTCGACCTCGAGAACCCGGGCGCTGTGGACGTTCCGATCACGCCGCTCGAGTTCGACCAGGTCTCGACGCCGCTCGCCGACCAGAAGGTCGAGGTTCGGATGAGCTCCACCTCGGCGAGTCTCACCGTACTGGACCTCGACAACCCGCCCACGTTCACCGCGGAGGTCCCAGCCGGCGGCTCGCAGTCGTCCGCCGCAGACTTCGACTTCATCGTCTCCACCGGCGCCTCTGGCGGCGCGTGCCTCGACTTCGTCCTCGCGGTGTTGTCGCCCAGCCGCACCCTCTATCGCTTCACGGAGACCCGCTGTTTCCAGTTCGGCGCGCCGATCGGCGACGCGTGCACGCCGAGCCAGGAGCTGTGCAACGGGGCCGACGACGACTGCGACGGGACCGTCGACGACGCGTGCAAGTCCACTTGCGGCGACGGGACCACGGATCCGTGGGAGGCGTGCGACGACAAGAACACGAAGGGCGGCGACGGCTGCAGCGCCGATTGCCTCGTGTCCGAGGGCTGCGGCAACGGCGTCGTGGACCCGGGCGAGGCGTGCGACAACGCGATCGACGGGAGCTGCCCCACCAAGGCGGAGT
>SXGT01888953.1_pt1 | contig 38821 bp, 34 predicted proteins | sample 3176221 | NCBI WGS metagenome assembly SXGT01 (sample SAMN11356862, study PRJNA531348) | freshwater metagenome | isolation source: freshwater sample F1-120 | place: China: Fuxian Lake, Yuxi | collected 2017-12-25 | reverse complement strand
GCCGGCACGCGCTGCACGCGGTGCCCGCCCGACTCGTGGCGCAAGAGACGCCACGCGCCCTCGCCTTCGACCGCGAAGATGACCTCCTTGCAGCCACCAACTTCGCTGGTCGAAAGCTCGAGCTCTTCGATGCGCAACCCGCGCGCTTCGAGCCAGCGGCGGTAGATGCGATGCAAGTCCGCCACGAACAGCGTGGCTTCGTCGCCACCAGTGCCGGCGCGAATCTCGACGATCACCTTGGTGCGCTCGTCCTCGGGCTCACGCACCAATTCGTCGAGCACGCGCGCCTCGAAATCAGCACGCGTGCCCTCGAGCTCGCGCAAGTCCTCGCTGGCGAGTTGCGCCATGTCCGCGTCGGCACCTTGCAGCAAGGCGCGCGCCTCGTCCTCGCGCCGAGTTCGCGCGCGGAACTCCTCGTGCAGGTCGGCGGCGCGTTGCAAGGTGCCACGCTCGATGCTCGCGCGCGCCAAGCGCTTGCCATCGCCGAGGAACTCGGGCGACGACAAGGCATCCGTCAGCTCCGCGTGCCTGTAGGCACGCTCCTTCAATCGGCGCAGGGCGATCTCGGGCAAAGCCAAGCGGCTTCAAGCCGCCCGTGGGCGGCTCCTCCCCGGGCCGCCATGGCGGCCCATGCGGCGCGCGAACGCGCTCAGGCCTTCTTGGCGTACTTCTTCTGGAAGCGGTCGACGCGACCCGACATGTCCACGATCTTCTCCTTGCCGGAGAAGAACGGGTGGCACTGGCTGCAGATTTCCACCGCGAGGCGCTCGTCCTTGAAGCAGGAACGGGTGGTGAAGGTGTTGCCGCAGGCGCAAGCGACCTTGGTCGTACGGTAGTTCGGGTGGATCTTGGGCTTCATGGGCGAGGTGGCGGGGCCTGGGGCCGCGTCGCGGCCTCTTTCCCCGAATCAACAGGAGCTGAGAGCATAGGCGCGCGCGGCCGCAAGGGCAAGGCCGAGCGCGTCGAACCGCAACCGGGGCCTCGTCAAGGGCCTTGCGCGGTCGCCGCGACCGCTCATCGCCCACCCTGCGCTCCACATTGCGCGCGCGCGAGCAGATCGAGCGCGAGGCGCACCGGCAAGCCAACGACGTTGTCGAAGCCGCCGCCCTCGAGCTTGGTGACGAAACCTTCGGCGCCCTCCTGGATGGCGTATCCACCTGCCTTGTCGGTCCACTCGCCGCTCGCCACGTAGGCCTCGATGTCCGACTGCGCGAGCACCCGCATGGTGACATAGGTCGCCTCCGCGTCGGCATGCACCATGGGCGGCGGGCCCGCGCCATCCGTCGTGCAGGCGACCACGCACACGCCGGTCACCACTTGATGGCGCGTGCCGGACAGCAAGCGCAGCATGCGTCGCTCGTCTTCGACGTCCAAGGGCTTGCCCAGCAACTCGAACTCGCGCTCGCCACCCACCGCGACGATGGTGTCGGCGCCCAGGACGAGCACATCCTCGCCCGCGTGCTGCGCGGCCACGGAAAGCGCCTTGCGCACGGCCAGCTCGAGCGCGGCTGCGCGCGGAGACTCGGGTCGGCCGGCGAAGTCCTCGTCGACCCTCGAGGGCTCGATGTCGAAGGCGAGGCCCGCCGCCGCGAGCAGATCGCGACGACGTGGCGAAGCAGAGGCGAGGATCAGGCGCATGCGTACGCCGCTGGACGCGGCTCCATCAGCGCTTCTTGCGAGCGGACTTCTTCGCGGCCTCGACCTTCTTCTTGGCCTCGACCTTCTTGCGTTCGGCATCCTTCTTGGACTTGTCCGCCTTCTTCTCGGCGTCCTTCTTGCGCTGCTCGGCTTCCTTGCGCTTCTTCTCGGCGAGCTTCTCGGCGGCGGCTTTCTTCTCCGCCGCCTGCTTCTTCTCCGCCGCCTTCTTCTGCTCGGCGGCCTTCTTCAATTCGGCCGCCTTCTTGTCAGCCGCCTTCTTCAACTCGAGCACCTTCTGCTTCTGCTCGAGAGCCTTCTTCTCAGCTGCCTTCCGCTCGGCCGCCTTCTTGTCGGCCGCCGCCTTCTTCTCCGCGTCGCGCGCCTTCTGCTTCTCCGCGGCGACACGCGCCTTCTCGTCGGCGAGCTTCTTCTTCTTGGCGAGCTCGGCCATGGCCTGCACCTTGCGCTCGGCCTCCTTCCTCTTGGCGACTTCGCGCTCTACGCGCTCCCTGTCGCGCGCCTTCTTCTTGGCCTCGGCCTCGGCCAGCTTGGCGAGCCGCGCGTCCTCGCGCGCGCGCTTGGCCGCTTCCTTCTTCTCGAGGATGGCGCGGCGCGCGTCGTCCTTGATGCGCTGCGCCTCGGCGCGCGCCTGCGCGACCTTCCACTCCTGGAAGTTCTTCTTGCCGAAGATGCAGTCGTCGACCAATGGGCACTCGTGGCACAGGGGCTTGGCCGAGGTGCACCAGCGATCGACCAGTTCGCCCACCGCCGCCACGAAGCGCAGTTCTTCGCCCTTGGGAATGTGCGGTTCGACCAGCTCCTTCTGCTTCTTCGAGCCTGCACCGCGCGTCACGATGCCGATGCGGTCGAGAGCGCGCACCATGGCGGCATGGACCGGCACTTGGCGGCCATTCGCCAACCACAGGAGCCACGACGCTCCCGCGGTCCCGAGGAAAGGCATGTTCGTGACGAGCTTGAGCGCGCCTGCGTCGTCCTTGAGGAAGTCGAGATCGAAGCCGTGGGTCTTCTGGAAGACTTCCTGCAGGTACTCGCGCGTGTCGCGCACGATGGGCAGCAGCTTTTGGATGTCCGCCAGCGGCGCGTGGAGCTTGCCGCTCGTCATCAACGAGGCGATCTCCTGCGCTTGGGACACGCGCAACTCGTTCCAATCCGGGTAGAGGCCGCGCATCTTCCTGAGGGTCGAGGCCGCTTGCGCTTGCGAGAGGTGCCGGCGCAGCACGACCAACAGTCCCTGCTCGAGCAGCGTCAGTCCTTCGACGGGTTCGGGCAGCGACGAGCGCGGAACGACCTTCTCCAGCAGCTTGGCGACGGCTTCGGACTTCTTGCTCAAGTGAGGGCTCTCGGGGCTCGACGGCCTGCGCCGTTCCCGGCGCGATGGTGGCCGCGCCGGGAACGGCGCGGTGGTGACGGCGCCACTTGGGCGCCAGCGTGGCGGAGGGCTCGCGGGTCGGGTCCGCGCGCGGCGGAACCTCCGGGATGCACGAGGCCCGCAGTCATCCCGCGGGCCGTCGGCTGGAAGTCGTCCACGCAGTCGGCCACGCGGGCCGACTGCGCGGTGGGTGCGTCGCGATCAGGCCTTCTCGGCGGGCGCGGCGGCCTTCTTGGCGGCCCTGCGCTGCGTCGCGCGAGCCTTCTTCGCCTCGGCGCGCGCGTCTTGGGCGGCCTTCTTCCTCGAGTAGGTCGAGGTCTTGATCTTGCGCTTGGGGCGCTCGCGCTTGACCTTGGGCTTGGGCGGGAACACGCCCATGCGCTTGAACAGCGACTGCACGATGTCGCTGACGCGGGCGCCCTGGCTGATCCAGTGCTGGGTGCGCTCGTGGTCGAGCTTCAGCATTTGGGCCGGGTCCTTGCGCAGCGGGTCGTACAGACCCAAGGTCTCCAGCGAGCGTCCATCGCGCGGGAAGCGCGAGTCCGTCACGGTGATGCGGAAGCAGGGCAGGTTCTTGCGACCCGTTCGTCTCAGGCGGATGGCGACTGACATGTGCGTCTTGTTGGACCTCCGGACGCGCCTTGCGGCGGCTTGGCTGCGGCTTGGAGGGCCGAAAAGAAGACCAGATCGCGCCGCCCCTGTCAAGTTTCGAACAGCCGCGACGCAGGCGTACCCGCCTCCCCACCGATCCCGCGACACCTCACGAAGACGCCTCAGCGACGCTTCTTCTTGTCCTTCTTCTTGCCGCTTTGGCGCGTGGAAGACTGGCCCATAGGGCGCGCGCCGAGGGGCGAACCTCCGGGCAGTCCAGCACCCGGAACACCCGCGCCGGGCAGGCCCTTGCCGCCCATGCCGCCCAGCCCCCCCAAGCCGGGAAAGCCTCCCGCGCCGCCACCGCCACCGAACATCCCACCCAGCAGCCCGCCACCGCCACCGCTTCCGCCGGTCGGTGCGCCACCGCCCAACTGGCGCAACGCCGCCGCCTTCTCCTTGGAGCCGAGCTGGGACGCCAAGCCCATCTTGCCCATCTGCTTCATGACGAGCTTCATGTCCTTGTAGCGCTTCAACAGCTCGTTGACGGCGGCCACCTCCTGCCCGGCGCCGCGCGCGATGCGACGACGGCGGCTCATGTCGAGCACGTCGGGTTGCAGGCGCTCGCGCGGCGTCATCGAGGTGAACAGCGCCTCGAGGCGGTTCATCTGCTTGTCGTCGATGTTGATCTGCTTGGCGATGTCGCCCATGCCCGGCAACATGCCGAGCACCTTCTTCATCGGGCCCAGCTTCCGCAGCATGCGCAGCTGCGCCAGCATGTCCTCGAGGGTGAAGTCCCCCATCACCATCTTCTCGACGGAGCGCTGCGCCTCCTTCTCGTCGAGGGCGGCTTGCGCCTTCTCCCCGAGACCGACCCCGTCGCCCAGGCCGAGGATGCGGCCGGCCATGCGATCGGGATGGAACGCGTCGAGCGCGTCGATGGTCTCGCCCGTGCCGACGAACAGGATCGGCCGCCCGGTGACGGCGCGCAGAGACACGGCGGCTCCACCGCGCGCGTCGCCATCGGTCTTCGTCAGCACGACGCCGGTCAAGGCCAGCTTCGCGTGGAAGGCCTGCGCCGAAGACACGGCGTCCTGCCCGCTCATGGCGTCGACGACGAGCAGCGTCGCGTTGGGGTTGGTGGCGCGCGCGATCGCCGCCACCTCGTCCATCAGCTCGGCGTCGACGTGCAAGCGGCCGGCGGTGTCGAGGATGACGAGGTCGTTGCCGCCGACGCGCGCCGCGGCGACGCCGCGCACGCATTGATCGATCGGACCAAGTCCGGGTTCGTGGAACACGGGCAGTCCGAGCTTCTTGCCCAGCACCTGCAACTGCTCGACGGCCGCCGGACGCTTGACGTCCGCCGCGACGAGCAACGGGCGCTTGCCATGCTTCTCGCGGTAGAACTTGGCGAGCTTGGCGCAGGTCGTGGTCTTGCCCGCGCCTTGCAGGCCGGCCATGAGCACGACCGTCGGTCCGTTCTTGGCGAATTCGACGCGCTGCGCGCCACCGCCGAGGAGCTCGACCAGCTCCTTGTGGAAGGCGCCGACGAACTGCTGGCTCGGATCGACGCCCGAGAGCGTCTTCTGGCCGACGACGCGCGCGCGCACGCGTTCGACGAAGTCGCCGACGACCTTGTAGTTGACATCGGCCTCGAGCAGCGCCTGGCGCACTTGGCGCAGGCCCTCGTCGATGTTCTCCTCGGTCAGCTCCTTCTTGCCGCGCAGGAAGGAAAAGGCGCTGGACAGTCGCTCGGTCAGTGTCTCGAACATGGCGGTGGGTTCGCGCGAGGCTTGAGGCTCGTACACGCCTGCACGCGAACCCAGAAGGTAGCACAGCCCTCGCGCGCGCCCGCCGGGGCTGCCGGAGGAAGTCAGGCCTCGGCCGGGACATCGTCCCGCACGCGCGTGATCGAGGCCCCGATGGCGTTGAGGCGCTGCTCGAAGCGCTCGTAGCCCCGATCGAGGTGGTACACGCGATGCAGCTCAGTCGTGCCTTCGGCCACGAGTCCGGCCATGACCAGCGCCGCCGAAGCGCGCAAGTCGGAAGCCGTCACCTCGGCTCCCGACAAGCGCTTGGTGCCGATGACGACCGCGATCGAGCCGGTGCGCCGGATGTTGGCGCCCAATCGCCCGAGTTCGGGGATGTGCATGACGCGGTCGGGATAGATCGTGTCGTCGACGACGGAGGCGCCTTCCGCCACGGCCATCAGGGTCATCCATTGCGCCTGCAAGTCGGTCGGGAAGCCCGGATGCGGGTGCGTCGTGATGTCGACAGCCTGCGGACGCCGGACATGGCGATCATAGGCCTTGGTCTCGATCCAATCCGGTCCGACTTCGAACTCGAGGCCGCTCTTCGCCAAGCTATCGAGCATGGCCGACAGATCCTCCGGCCTGCAGCCGGTGACCCGCACGCGGCCGCCCGTGATGGCCCCCATCAGCACGAAGGTCCCCGCCTCGATGCGGTCGGGAATGACCGAGTGTTCGGCCTTGGACAGGTGCTTCACGCCTTCGATCTTGAGGATCGGCGAGCCGAGGCCGCTGATCTTCGCGCCCATCTTCGACAAGCACTCGCCGAGGTCGACGACCTCGGGTTCGCAAGCCGCGCCATGGATCGTTGTCGTGCCCTTGGCGAGGGTCGCCGCCATCATCACGTTGGCCGTGCCCAGCACCGTCGGCCCCATCGCGCCGGCGAGATAGACGGAAGCGCCGCGCAAGCCGCCCGCGGGCGCTTCGCATTGGATGTAGCCCTTCTCCAGCGTGACCTTCGCGCCCAGTGCTTCCATGCCCTTCAGGTGCAGGTCGACGGGACGCACGCCGAACACGCAACCACCCGGCATCGCCACCTGGCAGCGGCCTTCACGCGCGAGCAACGGCCCCATGACCGTCACCGAGGCGCGCATCTTGCGCACTTCCTCCCACGCGGCGCGACTCTCGAGCGGCCCCTTGGCGTGCAAGGTGAGCGACCCGTCGGCGTTGCGCTCCGTGGCGGTCTCGGTCTTCTCGAGGATGAGGCCCATCATCCTCACGTCCGACAGTTGCGGCACGTTGCGGATGGTGAGCGGCTCGCTGGTGAGCAGCGAGGCGCACATGACGGGCAGGACGGCGTTCTTGGCGCCCGCGGTGGCGATGGAACCGGAGAGCGGACGGCCGCCCTGGATGACGAACTTGTGCACGAAGCCCCCTAGGCGTGGCGCGCGAGAGGGCGTGCCACGTGCTGCTGTTGCCGACGATGGTGAGTGTGTCTGTCGCCGCTTGAGCTCCAAACTGGAAAGACGCCACGCCAAGGCACCCGTGCCTGCGAGCGCTCGTGTTCAGGAGCGCTCGTGTTCACCAGCGCCGTCGACCTCAGTCCCCCGCTCCCGAGGAGGGGAGCATGCGGCCTAGCGGCCGTCCGCCGAGCACATGCAGGTGGAGGTGCGCGACCTCCTGCCCGCCGTGGTCGCGGGTGTTGGCGATCAGGCGCCAGCCCTTCTCCAAGCCTTCCTGTCGCGCGACGCGCGCGGCGACGGAAAGCAAGCGTCCGGCCAGTGCCTCGTCTTCCAGTTCCCACAGGCTTTGCACATGCGTCCGCGGCAGAACGAGCAAGTGCACGGGGGCTTGCGGGTGGATGTCGCGAATGACGACGCACTGCTCGTCCTCGTGGACGCGCGCCGAGGGCAGTTCACCCTTGACGATGCGGCAGAAGATGCAGGTCGACTCCATGGCGCTGTTTCCGAGCTGGTGGCTTGGAAGTAGAGGTTGCCGACGCCCCATGGAAGAGGTGCGCGAGAGCTCGAACCCAAGTGGGCGTTTGAGAAGCACTTGGGGATGCGCCACAGGACCATCCTGATCCGGCTCGCGTCCATCGCGGCAAGCCGCGCAGCCCCGTGCCTTGGTTGGCGCAGGCTCTAGCGAAGCCACCGTCGGCCGCGTCGCGCGGACTTTGGTCATCGGCTCGCCACGTGCGTGTGGTCGCGGGCCCGGGGCACCATGGGAGCCACGGCGCAAGGCCCGCTGACAGGCCGGAGTTTGCGCCACCCCGCGCGGATGGCTAGAGTCTTCGGTCCTCTTGCGCGGACCAAGCGCGGCCGCCCGGCCCGCCTCCGCCAGGACGCCCTCTCCGCCGGGGCGGCGCCTCCCGCGCCTGCATCCCCGGACGCGGCGCGATCCGCCGCGACGCGGTCCTCCACAGCCAGATCGACGACAACGACGATGAGCCAAAGCGCCACGATGACGGCCGAAGAGCGTTTCGACATCCGCAACAGCCCCATCCAGAGCTTCGGCGCCCTGCAAGCCGCGCGCGCCGGCTTGTTCAAGAGCCGCCACGACCTGCTGCGCTTCTCCGACTCGATCGGCGGGTTGGGCGACTCGGCCGAAGAAGGTCGGCGCAAGGGACTGGGCTTGTGGATGGTGGGCCGCTACGAAGAGGCGGCCAAGCTGCTCGAGCGCTTCGAGTCCGACAACGTGGCGGCGTTCACGCTGGCGCGCTGTTGCATGTCGCTCGCGCGCTGGGACAAGGCCGCGAGCATCTTCGAGCGCCTCTCGAAGAGCTTCCCCGAGGAGCCGCGCCCGCGCAGCGGCATGCTCGAGGCGCGCCTCGAGCTCGACCTCCACAAGGGCGACGCCGACAAGGCCGCCAGCAACCTCGAGGACGCGCTCCAGCAGACCACGCCCGCGTTCGGCGAGAGCGCCGAGGGCCGCTACCTGCACGGCCGCATGAACGAAGCCCGCGGCCAGCTCGAAGCGGCCATCGACCACTACGCCGCCGCGCGCGCGCTCGATCCGCAGCACCGCGGCAACTTGTTCCGCCTCGCTTGGCTCGGCGAGCGCGCCGGACTCGAGGAACTGGCGCTCGACGCCTACCAGCAACTGGCGCGACTCCTGCCCGTCGACCGCGCGACCCTGCAGAACCTGGGCGTCCTGTACGAGGACCTCGGTCGCCATCAAGAGGCCGCAGCGTGCTACGACACGATCGTCCGCTCGCACCCGGCCGATCCCAAGGCGCGCCTCTTCTTCGAGGACGCCAAGGCCGGCATCTCCATGTACTACGACGAGGACATGGAACGGAAGCAGGACCGCCTCGACCAGATCCTGCGCATCCCGATCACCGACTTCGAACTGTCGGTGCGCGCGCGCAACTGCCTGAACAAGATGAATATCGCCACGCTCGGCGACCTCGTCAAGCAGACCGAGGCCGAGCTGCTCTCCTACAAGAACTTCGGCGAGACTTCGCTCAACGAGATCAAGGAGATCCTCGGGCAGAAGGGCCTGCGCCTCGGCATGGCGCGCGAGGAGGCGGTGGCGAGCATCGAAGCCAACCGTCGCCGCTCGCCGGGCACCAGCGACGCGTCGGACATCAACAACAAGCCGATCTCCGAGCTCGAGTTGTCGATCCGCGCGCGCCGCACGGTCGAGTCGCTGGGCTGCATCACGGTCGGCGATGTCATCCAGCACTCCGAGGAGGAACTGCTGGGCATGCCCAACTTCGGCCAGACCTCGCTGCAAGAGCTCAAGAGCAAGCTCGCGGAGCTGGGCCTCAAGCTCAAGCCCAAGGGCGCCTGAGCCCCAAGCCGGCGAAGACGGGCGACGCGCCGTGTACGAGTATCTCGACGGGACGCTCGTCCAAAAGAGCGGCACGCGCCTCGTCGTCGAGGTGCACGGGGTCGGTTACGAGCTGAGCACCCCCTTGGGCGCGCGCTACGAAGCGCGGGCGCGTGTGTGGACGCACCTCGTCGTGCGCGAGGATGCGCATCTCTTGTACGGCTTTCCCGACCGCGAGGCGCGCGAGTTGTTCCGCCTGCTCTTGACGGTGCGCGGCGTGGGCCCCACCAGCGCGCTGGCGGTCATGTCCGGCCTGGCGAGCGACGAGCTGCTCGACGCGGTGGTGCGCGCCGACCACGCGACGCTGATGAAGGTCAAGGGCATCGGCAGGAAGACCGCCGAGCAGATCGTGCTCGATCTGCGCGACAAGGCGGCCAAGGCGCGCGGCTCCCTCACGCCCGGCGGCGCGGCGAGCGCGGTCTCCCCCGCGGCGCAGGCCGACGAGGACGCGCTGGCCGCGCTGGCCTCGATCGGCTACGGCGAAAAGGAAGCGCGCAAGGCGGTCGAGCAGGCGCGCAAGGCGCTGGGCCCCGGCGCCGGTCTCGAGGAACTGCTGCGCTCGGCGCTGGCTTCGACCTGAACCGGCGCCCGGCGAGCGTCAAGTTTGCTTGACGGCGCGCCCGATCGGCGCGGACGGCGGCAAGCCGAGGTGTCGACGGCGCGACAACTCCAGCGCCAACTCGCGCAGCTCGTCCGCGGAGAGGCGCGAGAGCTGCATGCACAATGGCGCGCCCGGGTCGAGCCGCGGATGTTCCGCGACCCGCTCGTGCAGGAGCCGCAGGAAGTCCCCCAGCAAGCGGCGATAGGCGGAGGCGTGGGGCGTGCGCGCGTCGCCCGCCTCGGCGTCGGACAGGGCCTTGCCGATGGCGAGGCGCGGATCGGGCGCCTTGCACCAACCGACCAGCTCGGCTCGCAACTCGAGCTCCTCCTGCACGCCATGCGCGGTGAAGCCCCCATCGACCAAGAGGCGCATGACGCCCGGCAAGTTGCGCCACACGGGCAGATGCAGGGCACGATCGACGAGGTGCCCTTCCTCGTGCAGCATCGCGAGGCTCGCCACGTCGGCCACGCTGGCCGCGGCCACGTGCTCGCCCCCGCCGCGCTCCAAGAGCGCCGCCAGCATGAGGCGTCGGCCCTCTCCGTGCGTGGGCACCAACTTGGCGGGGTCGGCGCTCCTCGGCGTTTCCTGCGCCAAGAGTTCGCGCACGGCGCGCGGATCGTCCCATTCTTCCGCTGCTCGACGCCAAGCGGCCGCAGCGGGCCGCACCGCGTCCAAGTCGAGCCAATAGCCCTTGTGCAGCGCCGCGCCCGCGATGGCGCTGCCTTGGCGCGCCGCGCGTGGTCCGATGTCGGCCGCTTCGCACAGGGACACTGTGCCCTCGTAGCGCACGCCGAGATGCTCGCCGCGCAACGGCGACTCGAGGATCAGCGGCAACACGACCAGGTCGGGGCCGGCCGAGCCGGCATGGTCGCCGCACAGGACGAAGCGCCCGAGCGCGCGCAGGTCGCGCGCCAAGTTGCGCGCACGTCCATCGGGAAGGGGCTCGACCATTTCCGCGAGGCCGAAGTGGGACTCGCGCTCGTCGGCGCGCCACGCCGTGGCGAGCTCGTCCACCGGACGCCCGAGCGCGGGCGCGGCGCAAGCAGCCATCCCGGCGAGCAGGGCATCCAAGTCGCGGGGAGCGTCGTCGGCGCGCCTATCGATCTTCGCCGCCAAGCGCCGCAAGGCCGCGAGCGCGGAGCGTCCGGCGATGGCCCGACGCTCCCACTCCGCCCCGGCTCGCGCGTCGAGTTCGCCGAGTCGGCGCGCCAAGACGGCGCACTCCTCGTGCAGCCCGCGCGCCTCGCAGGCATCGAGCAACGCGACCAAGCTCCGTGCATCGCCCTCGTCCTCCGCGCGCCGTGCGGGCTCGACCAGCTCGCGCAGTCGCGCTTCGACCGCCAACAAGCCGGCGAACTCGTCCGCGCGCCGCTCGAAGGCCTCGACTAGGCGTCCGGCACGCAAGCGCAGGAGTCGCAGCCGCGGCCCCGAAGCCGACTCGCCATCGAGCAGTTCCGCGGCCTCCAGACGGCGCAGGGCCGCTTGCGCGTCCCCGGCTCCTTCCGCGCGCCACGCCAGTTGCCGCTCGAGGAACGCGCGTGTCGCCGGGGGAGCCGCGCGCGCGCCTTCCCACAGCGCGCGCTCGAGCAACACCTGCAAGTCGCGGGTCTGGCAAGCGAGCTCCAACAAGAGACACAGACGCTGGAGTTCGTCGAGCGCGAGCACGCCACCCGCCACGAGCTCCAACCCCAAATCGATGGCCTCGTCGTCGGCGTTCCCCGGCGCCAAGCCGAGCTCGGCCAGTTGCAAGTCCAGCGCTCCGCGCGACTCGGCGCGCGTGCAACGCTCCCGCGCCTCGCGCAGGATCCGCCGGGCTTCGTCGCGCGCGTCCGTGGCTCCTAGTCGCGCGGCGAGGACGCGCGTGAACTCGACCTGTGCGACCTCGCCTTGCGCGTGGCGTGCGGCCTCGCGCGCATGGCGCAACGCCTCCTTCGCGCGGCCTTGGCGCGCGGCCACCACGCCCAAGGCGTGCTGGCTCCATGCGTGGCGCGCATCCCGCTCCAGGGCACGCTGGAAGCGCGCCGCGCCGTCGTCGCCCTCCACGCGTCCCAGCAAGTAGAGCCGTGCGGGAGTCTCCGACTCCTGCACCGCGCGCTGGCGCCTCGCCCAGGCCGACGGGCCACGCAAGGCCTCGACCTCGAGCGTGTCCAGTTCGCGTTGCGGCACGACCCACTCGGGATCCAGGTCCGCCGCGCGCTCCAGCAAGGCTCGGCGCAACCCTTCGTCCCCCTGCGCGGCCGCCGCGCGCGCACGCCAAACCGCCTCTTGCGCCTCGGGACACCCAGCACCCGGCCGATCGCCGGCGCGCGGCCCGGCTTGGCAGGCGAGTCCCCACAGGCACAGGATGAGAGCGAGCCACGCGGGCGCGCTCCAGCGGGCGTATCGAGGCCGCTCCGCGACCGTGGACGTGGATCGCATGCATGGACGCTAGCGCAGGATGGCCGCGCGCTCCAGCCGCGAACTTGCCGAGGGCGCCTCCGGCAGGGAAACTCGCCTGCATGCGCCACCTCGTTCGCACGGCTTGCTTGGCCTCCGCCGCCTGGATCGCGCCCCTTGCGGCTCTCGCCGCCTTCGCGGCGCCGCCAGCCGCGCAAAAGAAGCCGCCGATGGAAGCGCCGAGCCTCGTGCCGCACATCGGGGACCTCGACTCGGCGCGTGCGCTGGCCAAGGAGCGCAACGCGCCGTTCTTGATCCACATGGTGCTCGACGGCGAGAGCGACAACGACTCCTACCGCGACAACCTGCTCGTCGACGCGGAGCTCGTGAAGCTCTCCGTGCAAGCGGTGGTCGTCGTCGCCAACAACGGCACGCACAAGAAGAAGTCCATCGAGATCAAGTCCGCGGAGAAGGACGGCAAGCCGACGAAGAAGGAGGTCTGCGAGGCCTACCCGATGTACGACTCGTGCGCCAAGCACCAGCGCAACTGGAACGAGCTCTACGGCCTGTACAAGGAGGACTCGGGCGACTTGCGTTGTCCGCAGGCGATCCTCTACTTGCCGGATGGGAAGCAGCACCAGCGCTGGCACGATGGCACGGTGCCGGCGGCCGACGATCTTCGCGGCGCGCTCCTCGAGGCGATCAAGCTCGCCGGACCGGGCTTGACGCAGGAGCAGTTGGAGGCTGTCAAGAAGCTCGCCTCCGACGCGCGCGCGGCCGAGTCGAGCGACGATGTCGCGACTTGGCGCTCGTGGAGCGCGGTGCTGGCCATCTCCGCGCGCGGCAAGTGGGCCGACGAAGCCATCGCCGGTCGCGACGCGGCCTTCGCGCGCATCCAAGCGAAGGTCAAGGAACTGCAGGCCCAACTGGCGCCGGGCACGGTGGTGGCCGCCTCGCGCGCGCTGCGTCTGCTGGTCAAGGAACTCGCCGGCACGCCGCTCGAGAAGGAGATCCTGCAGAGCCTGAAGAAAGCCGAGGCGCAGAAGGAGCTCAAGGAAGAGCTCGCCAAGGCGCGCCTCGAGGAGGAAGCCGACTTGTTGCTCAAGGAAGCCGAGACCGCGGCCGACTTGGGCGACCAGAAGAAGGCCGAGAAGGCGGCGCGCAAGTTGTTCGCCAAGAAGTACCGGGATACGGGCGCCGCCCGCGTGGGGCGCGAGCGCTGGCCGGATCTCGCGCGCGAGATCGAGGACGCGGAGCGGGACAAGAAGTAGACGCGAACGGCCCCGGCGCGAGCGGTCGTGGAAGCGCCGCTGTCGCGCTCGCCCGCTGCGTCGTCAGTGGAACGCGCGCAGGTGGGTGCCGCGCGGATCCACGAAGGCTTCGAACACCGCGTCGGGCCCGACCTCGCGATCCAAGCGCTGCGCGAGCTTCTGGCGCAGCAACTCCGGCGCCAAGGTCGGCCCGCGGCCGCCATTGACCGATCCGGTGTAGACGCGCACCTGGTCCACGAAGCCGTGCGAGAGGTAGTGCGATGCGAGGATCGGCCCGGCCTCGAGCAGCACGCGCCGCACGCCGAGTTCCTCCCACAGATGCCGTTGCACATCGCGCAGGTCGACGCCGTCGTCGGTGGCTACATGCAGCTCGTGCACTTCGGCGCCCGCGTCGAGGAGCGCATGGTGGCGCGCCGGATCGGCACCGCCGATGCACAGGATGATCGTGCGACCGCCCGACTCCGCTTCGCCTTGCACGGGCTTGAGGATGCGCGCGCTCGGCGGGGTACGCAGGCGGCTGTCGAGGATGACGCGCAGGGGCGACTTGCGCGTGTCTCCGGGCGGACGCACCGTCAGGCGCGGATCGTCGGCGACCACGGTGCCGACGCCGGTCACGATGGCGTCGACGCGGCCGCGCAGCACCGCCACCTCCTCGAGCGATGCGTGCGAGGAGATCCAACGTCCCCCACCCACGCCCTCGGGCGGGATCAACTGGCCAGTGCGCGTCTGGGCCCACTTGGCGATGGTCCACGGACGCGGACGACGCAGGCGTTCGTTGTCGGTCCAATGCAGGAAGTGCGGCGCGACCTCGGCGAGCGGCGCGACGCCCTCGAGCAGCACGACCTCGAGGCCCTTCTCGCGCAGCAACTCGAGGCCGCGCCCGCGGTGGCGCGGATCGGGATCGAGCGCCCCCACGACCACGCGGCCGATGCCGGCTGCGAGGATCGCATCCACGCACGGCGGCGTCTTGCCGTGGCTCGAGCAAGGCTCGAGCGTGATGACCAGCGTGTCGGCCGACAACACGGCCGCGCCGGCGGCGCGCATGGCCTCGATCTCGGCGTGCGGTCCTCCGAACCAGCGGTGGACTCCGCGCGCGACCACTTCCGTACCCGCCAAGAGCGCCGCACCCACGCAGGGGTTGGGCGCCACCTCGAAGCGGTGGGCGGCGGCTTCGCGACCCAGCTCGTCGAGCAGGCTCGCGAGAGCGTCTTCGTTCAGGATCGCCGTGGGTGTGCGCATGGATGCGGAGGCCGAGTCGAAGCCACTCTAGGCTACCTCCGGCAGGAATCGAGCGGATCCAGACGCGAACTCCAGCCGCTCTTCCCTTTCCGTGCACGCCGGGCATACTTTGAGCCGATCGACGCCGCCGTCAGGCCCCCTGGCGTCGACAAGCAACACCCCCTCGAAGGCCTCCACTCCAGTGGGCCCACACCGCGCCGCCTGCACCGCGGCGCACACGGACCGAAGATGAAGACTCCCATTCGCGTCGCCGTCACGGGCGCCGCCGGCCAGATCGGCTACGCCCTGCTTCCGCGCATCGCTTCCGGCGCCCTCTTCGGCCCGGACCAGCCGGTGATCCTGCACTTGATCGAGATCCCGCACGACAAGGCGCTCTCCGCGCTGCGCGGAGTCGCCATGGAGCTCGACGACTGCGCCTTCCCGCTGCTGTCGGGCATCGTGCAGACGAGCGATCTGGACGCGGGCTTCAAGGACGTCAACTGGGCCCTGCTCGTCGGCGCCAAGCCGCGCGGCCCGGGCATGGAGCGCAACGACCTCCTCAAGGACAACGGGGCCATCTTCGTCGGCCAAGGCCAGGCGATCGCGAAGAACGCCGCCGCCGACGTGCGCGTGGCCGTGGTCGGCAACCCATGCAACACGAATGCGTGGATCTGCCAGCAAGCCGCCAAGGGCGTGCCGCCGGAGCGCTTCACGGCCATGACGCGCCTGGACCAGAACCGCGCGCAAGCGCAGCTGGCGCAGAAGGCCGGCGTGCCGATCACGGACGTCAAGGGCACGCTGATCTGGGGCAACCACAGCGCCACCCAGGTGCCGGACTTCTTCCATGCCACGATCAAGGGCAAGCCAGTGACGGAGGTCGTGGCCGACCACGATTGGCTCAAGACGACCTTCATCTCCACCGTGCAGAAGCGCGGCGCCGCGATCATCGAGGCGCGTGGCGTGTCCAGCGCCGCTTCGGCCGCCAATGCCCTGATCGACCATGTGCGCGACCTGCACTTCGCGACTCCGCAAGGCGAGTGGCGTTCGATCTGCGTCACCTCCGACGGCAGCTACGGCGTGCCGGCCGGCCTGATCTCGAGCTTCCCGATCCGTTCCGACGGCAAGGGTGGCTGGAGCATCGTGCAGGGCCTCGAGTTGAACGACTTCTTGAAGGAGAAGATCGCCGCCACGGTCAAGGAGCTCGAAGGCGAGCGCGAAGTGGTCAAGGCGCTGGTGTCCTGAGCTGCGCGAGCGTCAAGGCTCCGCCTCGTCTGCTCCTCCCGCGGGACGAGCCCCCATCGATCGGGGCTCGCCCCGCGGCCATTGGCACGGGGCGAGTAGCACGGGGCGAGTAGCACGGGGCGAGTAGCACGGGGCGAGTAGCGCGGGACGAGTGGACGAAACGCGCTGCAAGAGGTCCGCGCATCGAAGCCCTCGCATCCGCGGCGCGCGTCGCCTAGCCTCGTCGTCGATGAAGCCCTCCATCGCATCCTCGGCCTGCGCGTCCTTGCTGCTGCTTGCAGCCTGTTCCAGCACGCGCGACGGCATCGTCGTGCCGCCCGGCAGCGACTTGCTCGTGCTCGAGAAGAGCGCGGCGCGCCTGTCGACGAGGAACCCGGGCACCGGGACGCTGCGTGGCGTCTTGGAGACCGGCGCTGGACCGCACGAGGTGTGCGTGTCGGACGATGGCGCGCGCGCCGTGGTGGCGGACCACGGCGTCGACGAAGCGGGCGCGACGTTGTCGGTGTACTGGTTGCCCGAAGACCGGCGCGAACAGGTCATCCAACTCGGCGCGACGCGTCCGCATGGCCTCGCCTTCCTCGATCGCCGCAGCACGGTGGCGGTGACTTGCGAAGGCGAAGACAAGGTGCTGGTGGTCGATGTCGCCGCCGGCAAGGTGCTGCGGCGCTTCGACGCCGGCGGCAGGCGCCCGCACATGCTCGCCGTGCCGCCCGACGGCGCGAGCATCTACATCACCTGCATGGACAGCGGCGAAGTCGTGCGCCTCGACGCCAAGAGCGGCGCGGTGCTGGCGCGCGCGCGCACCGGCGACCAACCCGAAGGCCTCGCGCTGACTCCCGACGGCGGCGAGCTGTGGGTCGCCAATCGGGGAGACGACGACCTCGTGGTGCTCGATGCGCGGACGCTCTCGGAGCGCTCGCGCCTCGCCGTGGGCGACTTGCCGATCCGGGTCGAGATCACGCCCGATGGACGCATGGCCTTGGTGTCCAACGCCCAGAGTGGCGATGTGTCGCTCGTCTCCGTGCCGCAGCGCCGTGAACTGAAGCGCCTCCCGCTCGCCGAGGGCTCCATGCCGGTGGGCATCGAGATCGAGCCGCAAGGACGCTACGCGTGGGTGGCGTTGACGAAGCTCGACCAGCTCGCCATCGTCGACCTGGTGGCCGAGAGCGTGGTGGCGAGGATCGATGGCGGCGCCGAGCCGGACGGCATGGCTTGGGTGCGCCGGCGCCAGCCCTTCCAGTTCCTGCCCGACTAGCGTCCGGCACGCGCCTTGTTGGCGGCGGCTCTGGCTTTCCAGCGTGGTGGAAGTTCCTTCCGCGCCGCGATCGATTGCTCGTCGCAGACTCCGGTTCCGCCGGAACCGAGCCTGCGCGCCGTCCCGTCCTCCCCTAGGATTGGAGGCGGCCCAGGCCTGAATCGTCCATGTCCCACTTGCACCAGCCTCTGCGCCCAAGCGGCGCGCGCACGTTCTGCTTCGCCGCGGCGTTGACCGCCTCCTTGGGCTTGGGCGCCTGTGGTTCCGGTGGCGGCTCGTCCGCGCCGGCCGCGCAAACGCGCGTGTGGCGTGTCGCGCCAGCTGGCGAGGGCGCAGGCGACACCTGGCAAGCACCCATCGGACTGCAAGCCGCGCTCTCGTTCGCGCGCGCCGGCGACGAGTTGTGGTTGAAGGCCGGCACCTACCGTCCGGGGACGCGACGCGAAGACGCGTTCCAGCTGGCCCCCGGGGTGGCGATCTACGGCGGCTTCGCGGGCCACGAGACGACCCGCGCAGCGCGCGATCCGTACCTGCATGTCGCGACGCTCGACGGCGACTTGCTGGGCGACGACGGCCCCGCTTGGAGCGCGCGCGAAGACAACGCCTACCACGTGGTCGTGGCCATCGACTGCCCTCCGACGACCGTGCTCGACGGCCTCGTCGTGCGCGGTGGAGCCGCCACCGGCGATGGACAAGGCCCGAAGGCGGAGAGTCGCGACCAGGGCGCGGCGATCAACATCTTCGGCGGCGGACCGACCTTCGTGGCGGTGATCGTCGAGGACAACCTCGCCTCGAACCACGGCGCCATCAACGACCACGGCGAAGGCAGCCTCTACATCGACTGCGTGTTCCGACGCAACCGCTCGCTGAACTTCGGCGGCGGGTTGTACCTGCACGACCACGCCGCCTCGACCATCGAGCGCGGTTGCTTCGCCGGCAACGAGGCCGCCAACGAAGGCGGCGGCTTGTACATCCGCTCGCACAGGCTGCCGCGCGTCGTCGACAGCATGTTCCTCGAGAATCGCGCGCAACGCGGCGGAGGCACCTTCGCCGCGGCGGGAGCCATGCCATCGATCGAGGGCTCCCTCTACCTGCGCAACGAAGCCGAGATCGGCGGAGGAGGAGTGTTCTTCGAGTTCAACGAAGGCATGGTCGACTCCTGCGTGTTCGCGGAGAACGCCGCGGGACTCGAGATCGAAGGCGGCGGCGGCGGCGGCGGTGGCAGCGGCGGCGGCGGATTCTGGAGCACGGGCGGCGCGCCCACCGTGCGCGCCTGCGAGTTCCGCGACAACCGCGCGAGCTTCGGCGCCGGCGTCTACCACATCGAGGAGTCGGCCGCGCTGGTCGAGGATTGCCTGTTCGAGCGCAACGCGGCGACGGAGGGCGGCGGCTTGTACACGCTCTCCTCGCCCTCGATCGCGCGCCGCTCGGTGTTCCTCGAGAACAGCGCCTCGGGCACCGACTTCTCCGTCGGCGGCGGCATGTCGAACTACTTCTCCGACAGCATCGTCGAGGACTGCGAGTTCCGCTCCAATCGCGCCGAGCTCGGAGGTGGAGGCGTGTACTTCGAAGGCGAGGATCCGATCCTGCGCAGCAGCGTCTTCGTCGGCAACGAAGCCCATGGCTCCCTCGAAGGGTGGGGCGGAGGCGTCTTGTTCGGCTACTTCACGCGCGCGCGCATGGAGTCGTGCGTGCTGGTCGGCAACCGCGCGAAGCTTGGCGGTGGCGTGCATGCCATGGCCTTCTCGGAGCCGAACCTGCTGCACCTGTCGCTGGTGGACAACGAGGCGCAGGCGGGTTCCGGCTTCGCCGGCAGCGCGCTCAACCTAGCCACGCTGGCCGGCAGCCTGCTCTCCAACGCTGGATCGGACGAGTTCGGCGCCGCGCGTCCCCTCGTGGTGCGCAACTGCCTCGTGCGCGGCGAGTCCCTTTCCAGCGCCTTGGGCGAGCTGATCGAAGCCCCCCCGGCCCCCGGAGCCGATGGATTGCATGGAACGGCCGACGACCCGCCCTTCAGCCTAGTGCCGACGGTTGGTTCGGCCCTGCTCGACGCGGGCGAGGACGATTCGCTCGACTCCGCATGGCCTTGGGACGCGCGCCATCAACCGCGCCGCGTGGACTTGTCGCGACGAGGCGCCGTCGTCGACCTGGGGGCCTGCGAACGCGGCGCGCCCTGATCGCCGCGGTTCACCACCCCGGTTCACCACCCCGGTTCACCACCCCGGGGCATCGGCCCGCGGCAAGATCCGCGGCCAGGCCCAAGCACGGTCTCCTGCGCCGCCCGAGGGGACGCCGTCAAGCAAACTTGACACCAACGAGCCGGCTCAGGAAGACCCTGCGAGGGAACCGCCCAGGCCGTAGCCCGAAGCGCCCTCGATCTTGACGGCGACCTCGCCGCCGATCAGCGACTCGGAGCCCTCGAACGCGGTCATCAGGCCGTGCTCGGTGCGGCCCGTCAGGCGCCCGTCCTCCTTGACGCCTTCGACCAGCACGCGGCGCAGCTGGCCCACGTGCGCGCCGTGGCGCAGCAACCCGACCTCCTCGCCGAGCGCGAGCAGGCGCTGGTTGCGTTCCTTCTTGGCCTCGTCGGGCACGTCGTCGACCAGCCCGTCGTGGGCCTTGGTGCCGGGGCGCGGGTCGTACTTGAAGATGTAGTTGACCGCGAAGCCCTGCTCCTTGAGGAAGGCCTCGCTGCGGGCATGGTCCTCGACGGTCTCGCCCGGGAAGCCGACGATCCAATCGCTGCCCAGCTCGATGTCGGGCACGTGCGCGCGCAGGATCTCGACGCGCTTCCTGTACAGGTCGGTCGTGTAGCCGCGCTTCATGGCGCGCAAGATCTCGTCCGAGCCCGACTGCGCCGGCAGCGGCAGGAAGCGCTCGACCTTGCCGCACTCGGCCAAGGCGCGCGCGAAGTTGTCCGTGATGTAGCTCGGATGCAGGGTGATCAGCCGGATGCGCGCGAGGCCGTCGATCTCCTGCAGCTCCCGCAGCAGGTCGCCGAGCCCCGGTCGGCCCTGGCGACCGCTCCATTGGCGCTCGCCCGCGCCCGGCGCGGCAAGGTCTTCGCCGAAGCTGTTGACCGTCTGGCCGAGCAAGGTCAGCACCTTGACGCCGCGCTCGACGTAGTGGCGCGCCTCCTTGACCACGTGTTCGATCGGGTACGACAGCACGCGTCCGCGCACGGTCGGCACGATGCAATACGTGCAATTCAAGTCGCAGCCGCGCATCACGGTCAGGTACGCGTGCGCGCCTCCATCCCACGGCTCGTCGTCGCGATCGAGCGCTAGGCGGTCCTCCATCGACAAGGCCGCGACTCGCACCTTGGTCTCGCCCTGCGCGCGGCGGCGGCGCACCTCCTCGACCAGCGTGGGCAGCTGCGCGAACTGGCGCGTGCCAGCGACTAGATCCACATGCCCGGCGCGCGCGAAGATCTCCTCGCCCATGCGCTGGGCCATGCAGCCCATCACGCCCACGACCAGCTGCGGGCGCTCCTTCTTGAGGCGCTTGAGCTCGCCTACCCAGCTCATCGTGCGTTCCTCGGCGTGGTCGCGCACCGAGCAGGTGTTGAACAACACCACATCCGCCTGCTCCAACTCGTCGGTGGTCGTCCAGCCCTTGCGCTTGAAGCGACCTTCGACCAGTTGCGAGTCGTACTTGTTCATCTGGCAGCCGAACGTGACGACATGCACGCGGCCGGTGCCCGGCGCGGGTTCGACGGAGGCTTCCTTCGACTCGGTGCGGATGGTGCTCATGACGCTGCGCGCAGGCGCGGTAGTCTAGCCGCTCGACGGCGCGGCGGCAGCCAGCAGTTCGAGCAGGGCGGCTTCGACGCGTTCTTCGTCCAGCGCCTGCATGCATGTCGTGGCTGGACAGCGCCGACGCTCGCAGGGTGCGCACCAAGCCCCTGCAGCGAGCGCTCGCACGCGGCCCGAGGCCGAGGACGGGCCGAAGCGCCGTGGGTCCTTGGCCCCATGCAGGCCCACCACCGGCCGATCGAGCGCGGCCGCGAGGTGCAACGGCCCGGTGTCCGCGGCGACCACGGCCCGCGCGCGCGACAGGAGCGCCGCCAGCGTCTCGACCGCGTCGCAGGCCGGGGCCAGACGCACGCTCGCGACTCCGGAGGCTTCCACCACGCACCGCGCCAATTCTTCTTCGCCCGGCCCGAAGGACACGAGGACCGGCCCGCGCGTGGAGAGGCGCACCGCGAGCGCGCTCCAACGCACCGCCGGCCAGGCCTTCAAGGCGCCGAAGCGCGAAACGCCCGGATGGAGCACGATGGGGTCGCGCGCATCGAGCTGCGCCAGCGCGGCGTCCATGGCGGCCAATCGAACGGGCTCGAGCGGCACATGCGCGCGCGAGTCCGCCACGCACGCCCCGCATGCCGCCAGCAACGCCAAGGCGCGCTCGGCCTCGTGTTCGACGCCCGCGGGCGGCGCGACCAGGCGCGTCGCCATCCGCCAACCTCCTTCGCGCCCCCACGGCGGCGCGAAGGCGACGCGGCATGGCGCGCGCGAGGCGGCGGCGACCAGCCCAGAGCGCAAGTTGCCCTGCAAGTCGATGGCGAGCTCGTACGGCGACCCGTCGCACCCGAGGCCGAGTTCGCGCGCGCACCCGCGCAGCAACCACGCGACGCGCGCGAAGTCGAATCGACGCAAGGCCTGCGACAGTTCCTTGCGCGGCAACACGACGAGCTGGTCCAGCTGCGGATGGCCGCGCAGCAGGCCGGCGCAGCGTTCCTCGACGACCCAACCGATCTTCGCTCGCGGCCAGCTGCGGCGCGCGGCATCCAGCACGGGCAACGAGCGCGCCACATCACCCAACGCCGACAGGCGCACGAACAACACGGAACGCGGGTGAGTGTCCACGGTGGAGGACGCATGGTAGCCGCGGCAGGACGCCGCACCAGACGCAGTCGTCGGCCAGCGACTTGGCGAACAGGGCGCAGTCCCTTGGCCAGCGGCTCTGGGCAGCCGCGCCGCGCATCACCTTGCCACGGCACGCGCCTTGCACCGGCTGATGCGAAGCCGCGTCCCGCGCGGCGCAGCTCCGCTCCCCACCAACCCCGACACGCCCCATGGCACGCACGCCCCACGGCCTTCGCCCGAGCCCAGCGCCCCTCTTCCTCGCGCCGTGCATCGCGCTGCTTGCCCAGAGTTGCGGCGTCGCGGTGCAGCAGACGCCCGCTGCCCCCGCGCTCCCGGTCGTGCACGAAATCGAGCGCAACGACAAGTCGACCGAGGCCAACGACCTCGGCTGGATCAAGCCCGGCGACGCGCTCGAGCTGCGCGGCGCCGTGGGACCGGCATCTTGGGACCCCTACGACGGCTTCACGCTGCGGGCTTGGAGCGACCTCGCGCTCGTGCTCGAGTTGACCACCTACGACCCTGCGCTCGTCGACTTGCACATCCACGATCCTGTGCGCGAAGAGACGGTGGCGAGCTTCGGTTGCGGCTGCGGCGAGTTGCGCGTGGAGCTGGACGTGCCCGCCGGCGCGGTGTTCCAGCTGGTCGTGGGCGCGTGGGAAGGCGGGTCGGATTGGCGCCTGCGCATCGTCGCCTCGAGCGCAGCCTGGCTCCAACGGCCGACGAGCCCGCGCGCCCACGCCAGCGTGCACGCGCTCGACACGCTGCGCGCGCACGGCTTCGGCACGCGCGTGGACGAACCATTCGACGACGTGGATGCCATGCCCCAATGGCCCCTCGCGCGCGCCGCATGGCGGACGCCGACCGGTCGCATCGAGTGGGTCGAGCTGCGCCTGCACCCCACGGGCCTGGTGCTCGCGCCCGCGCGTTGACGCCGACGAGTCCATCCGGCCGGAAGGAACTTCCGAGGTCCACGGAGCAGTCACGCCGACAAGCGTCCCCTGCGCGCCCACGCGCCGAGGCAGGGGTAGCTTTCGTCGAGGACTTCCGCGCGTGCATTCACTGTTGTCGATCCCCGCCACATGCGCGCTCGTCGCGCTGGCTTCGTGCGTCGCCACGACCCCGGAGGTCGAACGTCGCAGCGCGACCTGCATCGTCCGTGCACCCGGAGCGGTCGAAGCCACGGCGGTGCTCGAGCTGGCGCAACGACAAGCGGCGAGGATCCTCGAGCTGTACGGACCGGACGGGCTGACGCTCGACCCGGATCATCCCTTGAGCATCTGGCTGCAGGACGAGCCGGCGCAACCAGGCTTGGGCTTGCGGTCGCACGCCGACGCGGAAGGCTTCTACGCCCACAAGCACCACCGCATCCACCTGCGACGCGGCGCGGAACGCATCGAACGCACGCTGGCGCACGAACTGGCGCACGCTTGCCTCCCGCCGCGCTGGAGCGATCTGCCGGGTTCGCTCGAGGAAGGTCTCGCGGACACGATCAGCGCGCTGGTCGTGCCGGACTCCGCGGCGAGCCTGCGCGCGGGCCGACTGTCGGCCGCGGCCTTCGCCACCGGTGGTCTGCTGGTCGAAGTCATGATCGACCTGCCTGACGATGGCGGACTGGTCCGCGCGACCTACGCCACGCGCCTGCGCCTCGAGGCGGACGAGGAAGTCGCCGTCGATCCCAGGAGCGTCTTCGATGTCGACGCGGGCCTGTCGGGGGCCGCAGGCGAAGCAGCCGAACGCAAGGCGCTGTACGGACTCGCCTACCTGGTCGTGTCGCGCGTCCACGCACGACACGGAATGGACGGACTGCGCCGCCTGTGCTCCGATGACGCGCCGGAGGCGTCGCGCCGCTGGTTGGAGGCGGCCGAGCTGGAGCTCGATCAACCCGGCCTGCGCCTCGCCATCGGCTCCGAATTCGGTCCGCGCGAGACATGGGAGCTGTTGCGACGCCAGCCCGACTTCCTCGTGGAATTGCTGGGATCGACCCTCCTGCCTTGGAGCGAGGACCTCGAGGCCGCCTTGGCGCGCACGCGTGTGCGCATCGCCTTCGCCGGTGGCGATCCGCGCGGCGTGGAACTGCCCTTCGTGCGCGCCCTGCGCGCACGCGTCGCGGTGCTGCAGTCATCCTTGCGCAGGGGTGCCGCGGCTCAGGACATCGCCGACTCGTAGTGGCGGAACATGCGCGCGAAGAGCATGAAGGCTCCCACGAGCAAGGCTGGCACGAACAACGACAGAAGGAGCGCCTCGAGCGTCCCGCATTTGCCGAGCCAGATCGAAGCCGCCGCGTAGTTCATCGCGCCCAAGGGCAGGAAATACAGGAGGAAGGCGCGTCCGCGCCGGCCGTACACGTCGAGCGGATGATCGTTGACGTCGACCGCCAGCAGGTTGAGGACGCGCGACAGCTCGCCGTTGACGAACACGAACTCGACGGTGGCGAAGAGCGCCATGATCGCGGCGCGTCCCATGCAGCACAGCAGGGCGCACCACGCGAAGAGCGGCAGGTCGGTCGCATGGAAGCCCCGGGGATGCGCCTGCACGGCCCACGCCAGCCAACCGAGGGCGATCAGCATGTTGACGCAAGCCTCCAAGCTGAACTTCTGGAACATGTAGAGGAACGCTGGCTGCACCGGCCTTGTCCGCACGGAATCGAGGTTCCCGTTCTTCAAGTCCTCGGGCAGCATCCAAGCGTGCGACATCCACACCATCATGAACGCGTCGGAGAGGAACAACCAACCCAGGAACACGCGCACGTCGGCGAGGCTCCAGCCCGCGACGGAGTCGACGTGGCGGTAGAGGAACTCGAACAGCAGCACGTGGACGCCGTAGAACACGAGGTCCATCACGACCTGGCTGAAGAACTCCATGCGGAACTGCGCCCGGCGCACGATGCCGATGGAAGCGTAGGCCCGCGCGATGCGCGCATGGCGCGCCAGCTTGCCCCAGGCGGACTCGAAGGGCGCGCTCACATGCCGCTCCCGGCGTAGCGCCTGCGGCCGCGCGCCCAGACCAAGGCGGCGAGGATGGACAGCGCCGCGAGCCAGCACGCCAGCGTGGCCAAGCCGCGACCGAAGTCGGCGCGCGCCTCGGACGATCCGGCCGCCAACTGCACCGGCACCGCCACCGTCCACCACGGGAAGGTCCAGGCGAAGGCGGCCTGCACGCGTTCGGGCAGGAACATCGGCGGCAGCACCATGCCGCCGCAGAACAAGGCGATCATGCGCGCCATGACCAGCGTGGTCCACACCACGTCGAGCCAGAACGCCAGGGCGTGCAGGGTGAAGTAGAACAACAGGAAGCACGCGCTGCCCAACAACACGAGGCACAGCGCCATGGCCGCGCTCGACCAGTCGGCCGGCGGAGGGCACCACGCGGGCACGACCAAGGACAGCACGGTCCACGCGGGGACGACGATCGCCGCCTGCAGCACGATGTGCTGCACGAAGCGGCCGGCCGGCAGCACGAAGTACGGGAAGGGCATCGTGAAGTACTTGGTCACGTACCCTTGGAAGATCTGGTCCGACAAGTCGAGGCAGCGATCGTGGAAGACGAGCTTCTCGAGGAGCGCCACCACCACCATGTAGGCGACGGCGTGCTGCAGCGACACGCCATCGCCCGCGACGCCTTGCGGCAATCCGGAGGCCGACATGAGCACGCACACCATGACCAGCGGCCTGGCCAAGTTGCGAAACACCTCCTTGAGCCAGAACCCGGCGCGGAAGGCGGCCACCTTGCGGAGTTCCCACGCCGCCGCGCGCAGCACGAGGCGCGAGAGGCGCGCAGGCCCGCGCGCGAACTCGAACGCGACGGTGCTCATGAGGGGATTCCCGTGCTCATGGCTCGCCCACCGCCCTCATGGCTTGCGCCCGGCGCCCGCGACGCGCCCAGTGGCGAAGATCTGCTTGACGAGGTCCTCGAGCGGACGCCGCTCGACCGCGAGATCGCGAACCTGCAGGCGTTCGAACAGCATGCGCACGAAGGCCTGGCTGCGCGCGGCCGGCAGGATGAACGACAGCGAATGCTGGCCGCGGCCGACAAGGCGCGCCGAGTGCTCGTCGAGCGGCAGCAGCGCGAGATCGGGCTCCACGCCGGCGGGCTCCAGGTGCACCTCGATGAGGCGCTCGCTGGTCAGCTCGTGCGCCAGCGCGACGATGTCGCCGTCGTGGATGACGCGGCCCTTCTCCAGGATCACGAGGCGCTTGCAGGTCGCCTCGATGTCCTCGATGTCGTGGCTGGTCAAGATGATCGTCGCGCCGCGTTGCTGGTTGTGCTCGACGAGGAAGCGCCGGATCGTCTCGCGCGAGACGAGGTCCAGGCCGATCGTTGGTTCGTCGAGGAAGACCACCTCCGGGTCGTGCAGGAACGCCCCGATGATCTCCATCTTCATCCTCTGGCCGAGCGACAGGTGGCGCAGCTGGACCTCCAGCTTGTCCGCCACCTCCAGGCGCTCGGCGAAGCGCGCCAGCCGCCGCTCGAAATCGGCGCGCGGCACGCGGTAGATCTCGCGCAGCAAGTGGAAGCTGTCGATGGCGGGGATGTCCCACCACAGCTGCGAGCGCTGGCCCATGACCAGCGACAGGCGCGCCTTCTCCTCGTCGCGCAGGTGGAAGCTGTCGCGCGAGAGGAGCATCGCCTCGCCCGAGGTCGCGGGCACGATGCCGGCGAGGAGCTTGACCAAGGTGGTCTTCCCCGCGCCGTTGGCGCCGATCAAGCCGACGAATTCGCCGCGGCGCACGACGAGGTCCAGCGCCTCCAGCGCCACCATCTCCCGATGGCGCCGCGCGACGAGGCTCTTGAGGAAGCCGGAGAGCCCCTCCTCGCGCACGCTGGTGCGGAACACCTTGCGCAACGCGCGGGCTTCCAGCACCGGCGCCTCGACGGGCGAAGGCCGCCGCTGGTCGTCGGCATTCCCCACGCGGCTCAGGCGCCTTGCTCGGCGGAGTAGTGGTAGACGCCGCGCTGGCCGCGGGTCTCCTCGACCGAGACGCGCAGCGCGCGGAAGTCGACATCCTCGAAGCGCAGGCGCAGGCGCCGCATCAACTCGCGGCCGAACCAGGTCGCGAGGTTCTCCGACGAGCTGTTGTTGATGGGCAGCACCACGACATCCTCGACCGGCAGGGCGTAGTACCGATCGAGGTAGCGCACCTCCATCACCCCGTCCTCGCGCACGCCGTGCTGGAGCACGGGATGCTCGGCCGGGAGCAGGAAGTGCTCGTCGAGCTCGTCGCACAGCTCGCGCACGACCGGCTTGGCCATCTTGAAGTCCAGCACGAGGCCGTGGTTCGTCAGGGCCGCCTCGATCTCGGCCGTGACCTGGTAATTGTGGCCGTGCATGCGCTCGGCGCTGCCGTCGGGGAAGATGAGGAAGTGGGCCGCGGAGAACTTGAAGTACTCCTTGGCCAGATCGATGGACCAGCGTTCCATGGGGTGCTCTTCGCCCCCGGAGGGAGGGCGGATGCGTTGGGGGCAGGGTAGCGTCCTGCGCGGCGCGGTGCGCTAGACTTCCGGCGTGGTGTACGAGACGCGCTTGGTGAAGAGCCCGGCCCTGCCGTGCGAGTTCGAGGTGCTCCTCGACGACGCGGTCATCGGGCCGGCCATCGAACGCGGCGGCTGGGAGGACCACGAGACGCGCCTCTTCCGCGCCCACCTGCGCGCAGGCGCGCGCGTGCTCGACCTGGGGGCGAACATCGGCTGGTTCGCGGTGCAAGGCGTGCTCGCCGGCGCGCGGGTGGAGTCCTTCGAACCCATCCCGGCCATCGCCGCCATCGCGCGCCGCAACATCGAGCGCGCCATGCGCCATGGACCGGGTTCGGCGGTCGTGCACGAGTGCGCCGCCGGCTCGTCGCGCGCGACGGCGACCATCCATCTCGCCGCGCGCAACCGCGGCGACAACCGCATCGCCGACGACCGCCCCGGCGACATGCACGACGCGCAAGCGCTGGAGATCCGCGTGGAGCGCGTCGACGACGTCGTCCACGGCGGCTTCGACGTGGCCAAGATCGATACGCAGGGGTCGGAATGGCACGCGTTGCAAGGCATGACGCGCACGCTGGCGGCCTCGCCGCGGCTCGCGTTGCTGATCGAGTTCTGGCCCTACGCGTTGCGCGGCGCCAAGCCCGAGGAGCTGCTGCGGCTCCTGGCGGCCGAGGGCTTCGTCCTCGGCAAGGCCACGGCCGCCCCCTACCCGATGGCGCTCTCGCGCATCCTGCGCCAAGCCCTGGCGCGCGATCCGGTCAAGGGCGGCCTCGACTTGTACGGCGTGCGCGGGCTGCCCTTCCACGCGCTGGGCGCCAAGGCGCGGCTGCATGGCCTGTGGCGCAGCCTGCGCGAAGACTGAAGTCGTCCCGGCGAGCGGATCCGAGCGCAGAGGCGCCTGCGCGGCGAACGCCGCCCTTCGCGGCGCACGATGGCGAGCTAGGATGCAGGCATGGGCCTCGTCGACTTCCACACGCACTGGTTCTCGCGCACCTACTTCGAGACCTTGGCGGCGCAGTCGCCGCTTCAGGGCAGCGTGGCGGAGAAGCTCGAGGCGGTGGCGAAGCAAGCCGGCTTCGAGCTGCCGCCGACGGACCACGGAGCGCATGCCGCGCGCTGGATCGCGGAGCTCGAACGCCACCAGGTCGACCACATCGTGGCCTTCGGCAGCGTCCCCGAGGAGACGCCGGTCGTCGCGGCGGCCGCCGCCGCCTCCAAGGGCCGCGTGAGCGCCATGGCCTTGGTGAACCCGCTGGTCGAGGGCGTGCCGAGGAAGGTCGACGAGTTGCTGGCGAAGGGCGCGATCAAGGGCGTGCTGTGCTTCCCGGCGCTTTTCCGCTGCGCCATCGACGGGGACAAGGCGCGCGAGCTGTGGTCCGTTCTCGACGCGCACGCAGCCATCGCCTACGTGCATTGCGGGCTGTTCGTCGTGAAGGTGCGCGACCTGCTCGGGCTGCCGCGGACGCACGACGTGGCGCTCGCCAACCCGTTGCACTTGGTGGCGGCCGCCAACGCCGCCCCGCGCTGCACCTTCGTGGTGCCGCACTTCGGCGCCGGCTTCCTGCGCGAGACGCTGATGGCCGGCATGCAGTGCGGCAACATCGTGGTCGACACCAGCTCCTCGAACGGCTGGATGGCGACGGCCTGCCCGCCGCTCGACCTGGTCTCGGTCTACCGCTCGACCTTGGCGTGCTTCGGCGCGCGCAGGATCCTGTTCGGATCCGACAGCAACGTCTTCCCCGCCGGATGGCGCGCGGATCGGGCCGCGGAGCACCGCGCCGCGCTGCAAGCGGCGGGCGCGAGCGACGCGGATGCGGAAGCGATCTTCTCCGGCAACGCGCGACGCCTGCTGCGGCTGTGAGATGTGCTCGAGCGGTCGCGTGCGAGTAGGGCAGACGGGATTTGAACCCGCAATACGTCGGATATAAGCCGACTGCCAAGAACCAGATTAGGCTACTGCCCCACTGCAGAAGTCTTGCCATGGCGGGGGGGGCGTCAATCCACTCGGACATTGGCGTGTCCGCCCCCCCCCTCCGCGGGGGCACGCAGCGCGCGGCCTCAGCGACGTCCCATGTAGCGGCCGTCCTCGTAGCGCGCGGTCCCCTGCACGGTCCCGTCGGGGTTCCAGCCGGTCCAGAGTCCGTGCTTCTCCCCGCCTTGGAAGGCCCCCTCGCGAGCCTTGACCCCGCTCTCGAAGTACTCCTCCCACACACCGTCGGGCAGTCCGCCGCGGTACTGGCCCTTGGTGCGGACCTTGCCGGACGGCCAATGCTCGAGCCAAGGCCCGTCCATCTGGCCACGCTCGTAGCGCGCCTCGAGCAAGGGTCGGCCATCGACCTCGAAGGTGCGCCAATCGCCGTGCATGTGCCCGTCCACGAAGGCCCCTTCGCGGGCCAACTTGCCATCGGGGTGCCAGACGCGCATGGGGCCGTTGGCCTTGCCGCCTTCGAAGCGCTGTTCCGTCCAGGGAGTCCCGTCGGGATGGCGCGTGCGGCGCACCTCGGCATCGCCGCAGGACGCGAACGCAAGGCCGCAAAGGGACGCGACGAGGATGGCGCGGCGTCTCACTTGCCGTCCGCTCCCACCGCGTCCTCGGCGTAGCCCAGCGCCCCGAGGCGCGCCGCGTCTCCGGGCGAGGGCTGGTAGCGCCGCGGTTGCGGGTAGGACTTCGCCAATTGGAGCGCGACGCCCAACGCGTGCCCGAGTCCCGTGCGCAGGCGCTGGAGCGGCTCCTCGCGCCGCTCGATCAAGTTCGCGCGCTCCTTGGGGTCGGCGGCGAGGTCGTACAACTCGTCGCGTTCCTTGCCGTGCGAACGGTCCTCGTGCAGCTTCCAATCCTCCTCGCGCCAGCAACGCATGTCCTGGTCGTCGTGCCAGCGCACCTCCGACAAGGCGCCGCGCGGCGGCAAGGACTCGCCGCGCAGGAACGGCACCAGGCTGCGCCCTTCCATGCGTCCGCGCGGCTCGACGCCCGACAGCTCGAGGATCGTCGGCATGAAGTCGATGTTGGACACGAGGTCGGGCACGCGACGAGGCTGGAAGCCGGGCGCCTGCAGGATGAAAGGGATGTGGACCGCTTCCTGGTAGAGCGAGTAGCCGTGCCGCTTGTGGCCGTGCTCGCCGAACTCCTCGCCATGGTCGGCGACGATGGCCACGACGACATCGTCGCCCCACAGCTCGCGCACGCGCGCCAGGAGGCGTCCCACGTGCAGGTCGACGAAGCGGATCTCGCCGTCGTACAGGTCGATCTCCTCGGTGGTGCCGAATTGCTCGCTGATCCCCTCGTGGGGCAGGTACAGGTCGTGCGGGTCGAAGTAGTGCACCCACAAGAAGAAGGGCGAGTCGTCGGGACTCTGCTTCTTGCGCTCCAACCAGGCGAGGGTCTTCTCCGTCATCGCCGGGGAACTGACGACCTTGTTCGACTCGATGGCGGTGCGCACGAGGCTGTCGTCGACGTGCGTGAAGCCCTGCTGCAGTCCGTATTGGCCCGACAGGAACATGTGCGGCACGATCAGGCAGGTGTCCCATCCGGCGTCGCGCAGGTGCTCGGCCAGCGTGTCGTGCTCGCTCTCGAGGCGACTGTCGACCTTCCAGCAGCCGTGGGTGGTCGAGTACAGCGAGGTGTACAGGCTGGCGAAGGAGGGCAGCGTCCACGAGGCCGAGGAATGCGCGTCCTCGAACACGACCGCGCGCGCGGCGAACTCGTCGATCGCGGGCGAGGTCGGACGCTCGTAGCCGTAGCATCCGAGGTGGTCGGCGCGCAGCGTGTCGATCGAAACGACCAGGATGTTCGGACGACGAGGGGCCTCGCTCGAGCAGGCGCACAGCCAGGCGAGGACGGGCAGCAATAGCAGGATGGTCGCGTTCATCGCTAGGTCGGCGCGGGGATGCGCCACGCCGGCTTCAGTCGTTGGGCACGGTTTCCTCGACGCGCGGCGCCTGGCCGCGCAGCACCGAGTTTTGGTGGTAGAGCTGGCGTTGGTCGACGACCGGCGTCTTGAGCAAGGCTTCCATGTCGATCTGCCCGGACTGGCCGTAGGCGTCGAGCGCGTTCTGCCAGGTCGTCAGCTCGACCGCGGCCGGATCGATGCCGCGCTCGAGCATGAGGCGCGCGGTCTTCGGCACGGACAAGGGATCGCTGACGCCCCAATCCGCCGAGGAGTCGACGATGATGCGGCGCGGGCCGTACTGGCGCACGATCTCGACCATGCGCTCGCTGCCCATCTTCGTGTGCGGGTAGATCGTGAACGCCGCCCAGGCGCCGGCGTCCAGCACGTCCTGCACCGTCTCCTCGTTGTTGTGGTCGACGACGAGCTTCTCCATCGACAGGCCGCACTCCTTGGCCACGGCGATGGAGCGGCGGATGCCGTTCTTCTTGTCGCGGTGCGGCGAATGCACCATCACGACCATGTCGTGCTGGACGGCGAACTCGAGTTGCCACTGGTAGGCCTTCTCCTCGGCCTTGGTGATCTCGTCGTAGCCGATCTCGCCGATGGCGACGACGCCCTCCTTGAAGGCGAAGCGCGGCAGCTCGGCCAGCACTTCGCGCGCGAGGCCCTCGTCGTTGGCCTCCTTGCTGTTGAGGCCCATGGCGCAATAGTGCGCCACGCCGAACTGGGCGGCGCGGAAGCGCTCCCAACCCACCAGGCTCGACCAGTAGTCGATGAAGCTGCCCACGCTGGTGCGCGGTTGCCCGAGCCAGAAGGCCGGTTCGATGATGGCGCGCACACCGGCCTTCGACATCGCCTCGAGGTCGTCGGTGGTGCGGCTGGTCATGTGGATGTGGGGATCGAAGAAGCGCATGCGGTCGGCTCGACTGGCTCAGAGGCCGTGGAGGTGGGCGTAGTCGTCCTGCGAAGGCCGGGCGGAACGAGCGCTGGAAAGCGCCGCGAGGACGAGTGGATCGGATTCGCCACCGGCTGCGTGGCCGGCGACGAGGTCGGCGTGGCCGGCGCGCGCGAGGCCGAGGATCGCGCCCGCTCGTCCGGCTGCTTGGCCGCGGTCGAGTTCGCGCAACATGGAATCGCGCGCGCGCAGCCCCCCGTGCGCACCGAGGCACGCCCACGCGCCGGGCGGGATGCCGCGGCCGGCGCTGCGCCGCTCGTCGACGAGGTCGAGCACCATGCGCGCCAGTTCGGCGTCCAAGCGCTGGTCGAGTCCGTGGATGCGCGCCACCGGCGCGCCGACGAAGAGCGCCTTGACGACCAGTTGCCGCCACGCGAGATCGTCGAAGCGCGCGCAGGGCAGGCCCGTGTCGCAGGCCGCGGCCTCGTACACGGCACCCATCGAAGACCTGCAGCCTTCGCCCGCTCGCCAAGCGAAGCGCGCGTTGTCCGGCAGGAGCTGCAGCGAGCGGTGCAGCGCGCACAGCTCGCCCACGTCGGCGTGGCGGAAGACCTCGTCGAGGATCGCCACGGCTTGCGGCCCGTCGAGGTGCGCGCGCGACAGCACGAGCATCGCCCGCGCCGCGTCGAGGATGGTCCATCGCTCGGGGTTCCAACCCGGCACCAGCTCGCGCGCCGCCTCGCGCGCGGAGTTCGAAGGCTCCAGCGCGCCGCGCGGCACCTTGCGCGAAGCCAAGGAGATCAACGTGGGAAAGCGCACCTCGGCCCTGTCCGGCAGTCGGCTGCACTCGTCGCAGGCGAGCGCCAGCCACTCCTGCGCGCGCGCGTCGAGGCGCGGCTCCAGCATCGCGCGCAGCACTTCCATCGCGCGCGACGATCGCGAAGCGACGCTCATCGCGCCGCCCCCTCGGCCTGCAAGCCGCGCTGCAAGGCGACCAGCGCGAAGCCGGTGGCGTAGGTCCAGCTGTAGAACGAACCCACGAAGTCGACGTATTGCCCTGTGGGCGCTTGCGCCTTGAGCACATGGCCGCGGATCTGGCGATGGTGCTTGAGGCGCAGCTCGCGATCGGAAAGCTGGTCGGCCGCCAACGCGGCGTAGCAGTGTCCGAAGAAGTAGAAGTAGCCCGCGTTGGCGTAGTACGCCTCGTGCGGCACGGGACGCATGCGCGCCACGTCGAGGAAGCGATGGTGCTCGAAGAACAAGTCGAGCCCCTTGTCGATCCTGGCGTCGTCCACGAGCTTGTCTCCGGCGACGCGCCGCGCCCAGTTGCCGATCTGGATGCGACCAAGGCTGCCCTTGATCTCGTCGATGCCTTCGCCGCCGTTGATGCGCGGCACGGGACGCAGGTCGTACTGGTAGGCGCCCGAAGGCAAGGCGCAGCGCCGCACGTACGCCAGCGCGTCCTTGCACATCGCCTCGTCCACGGCCCAGCCGCGCGCCTTGGCCGAGTGCAGCGCCGGCACGACGGCCGCGGTGGAGAACGAAGTGGCCCAGCTCGGGCCCGCAGCCACGACCTCCCCTTCGTAGTAGCCCCAGCCGCCGAGCGGGCTCTGCATGAGCTTCAGGCGCGCGAGGTACTCCTCGGCCTTCTTGCGAATGCGATCGGCGTAGCGCGACTTCCACGGCTCCGCATGGAAGCGCGGATCCCCGGCCGCATGATCGAGCAGCACGGTCACGTACAAGAGCGCCCAGTTGCCATCGATGTCCCAGTCGCTGCCGCGCAACGGCAGCGGAGCCTGCAGCGTGAAGTCCATTCCACGCTCGATCGCCGCCCTGAGAGCCGGCGTCTCGTCGAGTTGCAGGAAGGCCCACAGCACGATGGCCCCGCCCGCCAGTTGCCAGTGGCGGAAGGAAGCCGGCGAGTAGTTCAGCTCGTGCAGCGAATCCGGGGCGGCGTGGCCCCACGAACCATCTGCGTTTTGGCGTGCCAACAACCACGCGACGCTGCGTTGCAGCGATTGCTGGACCTCCTCCAGCGGCACGGGCGCGGAATCGTCCGCGCCGCGCTGCTCGGGGGCCGCTTGCGCGGAAGCCCCCCCGGAGCTCGATGTCGCCGCGGTGCTCGATGTCGCCGCGGACGCCGCCTGCGTCGCGGCTGCATCCTGAGCCAGCGTCGCCCAAGCGCAAAGGACCAGGGCGTCGATCACGACCGCTCGCCCGCCTTGGGTGCCTGCTCGTCCTGCGGCTTCTGCGCGGGCTTCTGCGCGGGCTTGGCACCGTCCTTCGGGGCCGCATCCTTGGCCGCATCCTTCTTGGCCGCGTCCTTCTTGGCAGGCTCCTTCTTGGAATCTTCCTTCTTGGGCTCGGGCGGAACGGCGCCACCGAGCTCCTTGATCTCGCGCTCGAGGTCGTCGAGCTTGGCTTCGAGCTTGCGCAGCTCCAACTCGTTCTCGTCGGCGACGCGCGTCTTGTCGGCGCGCGCGTCGCGCAGTTCCTTCTCGGCGGCGATCTTGGCGCGCTCGAGCTCGCGTTGCTTCCTCGGCAGCTCGTGCTCCTTCTTGGCGGCCATCTCGCGCTGCTCGTGGTCGAACGCGGTCTTGGAGAACGCGAGCTTCTTCTCCGAACGTTGGATGACGAGTTCCTTCGTCGTGCCTTCCACCTGGTTCTCCGCGTAGAGCTTCAAGAGCTCGTCGAGCTCCTGCCTGTCCTCCTCCATGGCCCACGCCGCGCGGTCGAGCGCCAACTGCGCCTGCTCGAGCGCCAGCGGCAGCTCGACCTTGGCATGGTGGTCGAGCGCAGAGGTGGCGTGCTTGAGGTCGAACTCGGCCTCCTCCACGCCGTCCTGCGCCTTGCGCGCGGCCGCGGCGAGCTTTTGGCGCTCGATCTTCAATTCGAGACGCGCATGCTCGAGCTGGCGCGTCTTGGCGGCGATCTCCTTCATCTTGTCGTCCGCTGGCTTGGCCTCGACCTCTTGCGACGGCGCGGCGGACTGCGTCGCCACCACCTCGGGCGCGACGGCGGGGTCCTCCTTCTTGCCGACGGCGAAGCAGGAAGCGAAGAGCAGCGGGAGCAGGCAGGCGGTTTGGATGCGCATGGTTGGTGCGTTGGCCCGCGGCGCGACCATGGCGCGCGGGCTGGTCCATGATGGCCCCCCGAGCCGCCGGGGCCAAGCCCCGGGACGCTTCGTGGTCGCAAGGCCCGCGGCGATCCGACCGGATCAGCCGTGGCGGCGTTGGACTCCCGGTCTCCAGCCCAGCACAATCGGGCTGCAACACGGCCACCGGCAGCTTCGCGTCCAGCAGCTCGACCACCCCACATGAACCTCGGCACCTTCCGCGTCCCTGTCCCCGTCAACGAACCCGTCAAGAGCTACGCGCCCGGCAGTCCGGAGCGCGCATCGATCAAGAAGAAGCTGGCGGCGCTGGCCTCCAGCCAGGTCGAGGTGCCGGTGGTCGCCGGCGGCCAGGCGCTGCGCACGGGGAACCTCGACTCGCTGTGGATGCCGCACGACCGCCGCCACAAGCTGGGCGTCTTCCACCAGGCCGGCCCCAAGGAGATCGCGGCCGCGATCGACGCCGCCGAGGCGGCGAAGCCCGGGTGGGCCGCGATGCCGTTCGAGGAGCGCGCGGCGATCTTCCTGCGCGCGGCCGAGAAGCTCGCCAGCACGCACAGGGACCTCATCAACGCCTCGACGATGCTCGGCCAAAGCAAGACGGTCCACCAGGCCGAGATCGACGCCGCCTGCGAGTTGATCGACTTCTTCCGCTTCAACGTCCAGTACGCCGAGCGACTGATGGCCGAACAACCCATCTCCGCGCCGGGCGTGTGGAACCGCCTCGAGCATCGTCCCCTCGACGGCTTCGTGTTCGCCGTCACGCCCTTCAACTTCACCTCCATCGGCGGCAACCTCGCCGCCGCGCCGGCCTTGATGGGCAACACGGTGGTGTGGAAGCCGGCTTCGACCGCCGTCTACTCGAACTGGTTCGTGTTCGAACTGCTGCGCGAAAGCGGACTGCCCGACGGCGTCATCAACTTCGTGCCCGGCTCGGGCGCGGCGGTCGGCGCCGCCGTGGTCAAGGACCGGCGACTCGGCGGCGTGCACTTCACCGGCTCGACCGGCGTCTTCAACGGCATCTGGCGCAGCGTCGCGGAGAACATCGACGCGTACGGCCAGTATCCGCGCCTCGTGGGCGAGACTGGCGGCAAGGACTTCGTCTTCGCGCACGCCTCTTGCGACGTGAAGGCCCTGTGCGCGAACCTGCTGCGCGGCGCCTTCGAGTACCAAGGCCAGAAGTGCTCGGCCGCCAGCCGCGCGTACATCCCCAAGTCGCTGTGGAAGCGCGTGCAGGAGGAACTCGGCGCGATGCTCGCGGAAGTGCGCATGGGCGACGTGCAGGATTTCCGCAACTTCGTCGGCGCCGTGATCGACGAGAAGAGCTTCAAGAAGCAGAAGGCCGCCATCGAAGGCGCGAAGAAGAGCAAGGACGCGCGCGTCTTGTTCGGCGGCAGCTGCGACGACTCGGTGGGCTGGTTCGTCGAACCGACCGTGCTCGAGGCGCTCGACCCGCGTTACGACACGATGTGCACCGAACTCTTCGGACCGGTGCTGACGATCCACGTCTACCCCGACAAGAAGTACGCGGAGACGCTGGACCTGTGCGCCACGAGCTCGGCCTACGCGCTGACCGGCGCCATCTTCGCCGACGACCGCGCCGCAGTGCTCGAGGCGACCAACCGACTGCGCTACGCCGCCGGCAACTTCTACGTCAACGACAAGCCGACCGGCGCCATCGTCGGCCAGCAACCCTTCGGCGGGTCGCGCGCCTCGGGCACCAACGACAAGGCCGGCTCGATCCTGAACCTGCTGCGCTGGGTCTCCCCGCGCACGATCAAGGAGACCTTCGTGCCGGTGCGCGATTGGCGCTACTCGTTCCTGGGGGAGCAGTGATGGACTGGAAGGTGTTCGCGACGGTGGCGGGCACGGTGTTCCTGGCGGAGATCGGCGACAAGACCCAACTAGCCACCATGACCTTCGCGGCGCAGGGCGGCGGCAAGTGGGCCATCTTCCTCGGCTCGAGCGTGGGCTTGGTGGCCGCGGCCGCCGTCGGCGTGCTGGCGGGCACGTTCCTCGCGCGCTGGATCGAGCCGGTCGTGCTGACGCGGGTCGCCGGCGTGGCCTTCGTGGCCATCGGGGCTTGGACCATCTGGAAGAGCTGGAACTGAGCGAGCCATGCGACCGCGCGTCCTGATCGTCGCCACGTTGGACACCAAGGGCGTCGAGGCGGACTTCGTGCGCCGCCGGCTCGAGGCGTGCGGCGTCGCGACGCTCTTGGCGGACGCGGGCACCTTGGGCGCGCCGCTGGCGAAGCCCGACGTCGAGCGCGAGGAGCTGCTGCGACGCGCAGGCTCGAGCCTCGAGGAGTTGCGCGCCAAGGGCGATCGCGGCGAAGCGGTGCGGGCCGCGGCGGCCGGAGCGCGGGCGCTGGCGCTGGAACTCGAAGCACGCGGCGAGCTGCTCGGCGTGCTGGGACTGGGCGGATCGGCCGGCACCACCATCGCCACCGAGGCGATGCGCGCGCTGCCGATCGGAGTGCCCAAGCTGTGCGTGTCGACCCTGGCCTCGGGCCAGACGCGCGGCTTCGTCGGCGACAAGGACATCCTGCTCATGAACAGCGTGGTCGACGTGCTGGGCGTCAATCGCGTCTCGCGGCGCGTGCTGGCGAACGCGGCGCACGCCATGGCCGGCATGGTGCTGCGCGCCGGCACCGACGACGAGCGCGACGACAAGCCTCTGGTGGCCGCGACCATGTTCGGCGTCACCACGGCCTGCGTCGAGCGCGCCAAGCGCGAGCTGGAGGCGCATGGACTCGAGGTGCTCGTGTTCCACGCCACCGGCGTCGGCGGACAAGCGATGGAGTCGCTGGTCGAGGACGGCCTCGTGTCAGGCGTGCTTGACATCACCACCACCGAACTCGCCGACGAGCTGGTCGGCGGCGTGCTGGGCGCCGGACCGGATCGCCTGGCCGCCGCAGCGCGCGCCGGCGTGCCGCAAGTGGTCTCCACGGGGGCCATGGACATGGTCAACTTCCACGGTCCAGCCACCGTCCCCGAGCGCTTCCGCGGCCGGCGCCTGCACGTGCACAACGCCCACACCACCCTGCTGCGCACGACCGTGGAGGAGAACGCCGCGCTGGGGCGCGAGCTCGGCTCCAAGGTCGCCGCCGCGCGCGGGCCGGCGGAGATCCTCCTGCCCTCGCGCGGCGTGTCGGCCCTCGACCGCGCCGGCGCCGCCTTCGACGATCCCGCGGCGCGACGCGCCCTGCACGACGCGGTGCGCGCCCACGCCGGCCACGTGCCGGTGCGCGAGCTCGACCTGCACCTCAACGACGAGGCCTTCGCGCTGGAGGCGGCCCGCACGCTCCTGCGCCTGATGGGCATCGTCAAGCCCGCTTGACACCCATGCACCACGCACGCACCGCCGTACTCGCCCGACTCCGCGCCAAGGTGGACGCCCGCACGCCGATCCGCGGCGGCGGCG
>SXGT01394889.1_pt1 | contig 38821 bp, 37 predicted proteins | sample 3176221 | NCBI WGS metagenome assembly SXGT01 (sample SAMN11356862, study PRJNA531348) | freshwater metagenome | isolation source: freshwater sample F1-120 | place: China: Fuxian Lake, Yuxi | collected 2017-12-25 | reverse complement strand
GAGACCGGCGTGGGACCGGCCATCGCGTCGGGCAGCCACACGTAGAGGGGGATCTGCGCGCTCTTGCCGGTGGCGCCGCCGAAGAAGAGCAAGCACACGGCGGTAACCACGCCGCCGCCGACGCCGCCCACCAGCTCGGGGTGATGGTGGATCACCTGCTCGAGCTCGGTGAAGTTGAGCGTGGCCTTGTCGCCGAGCGACCAGAAGAGCAGGAACAAGCCCAGCACGAAGCTGAAGTCGCCCACGCGGTTCACCACGAAGGCCTTCTTGCCGGCCTTGGCGTAGTCCGCGTTCTCGAACCAGAAGCCGATGAGCAGGGAGGAGCAGACGCCCACGCCTTCCCAGCCCACGAACATCACGAGGAAGTTGTCGCCCATCACGAGCAAAAGCATCGCAAAGACGAAGAGGTTGAGGTAGGCAAAGAAGCGCCAGACGCTGTTGGCGTCGGCCTTGTCGTCCATGTACCCAATGCTGTAGGCGTGGATCAGGAAGCCAATGCCGGTGATGACACACATCATCGTGGCGGCGAGCGGATCCACGCGGAAGGCCATCTCGGCGAGCACGGGGCCGGCCTCGAACCAGGTCCACAGCTTCTGCGCCACGTGCGGCACGGCCCCCTCGGCGGCGTGCTCGCCGAGGAACTGGAAGAAGGTGGCGAAGGACACGAGGGCCGAGAGGCCGACCATGAGCGACGCGATGCTGCCTGCCACCACGCGCGATGCGCGGCGGTTGAGGAGGCCGAGGATGACCGCCCCGAGGAGCGGGAATGCGGGTACGAGCGCGATCATCAGCCCCTCAGCCGGTCGAGGTCGTCGAGTTGTACCGTCACCCGGTTGCGGAACAGCAGGATGACGAGGGCGAGGCCCACCGCCGCCTCAGCGGCCGCCACCGCCATCACGAACACGGCGAAGACGTGCCCGTCGAGGTTGCCGTGCTGGCGCGCGAAGGCGACGAAGGAGAGATTCACCGCGTTGAGCATCAGCTCGATGCACATGAAGACGATGAGCGCGTTCTTGCGCGTGAGCACCCCGAGCACGCCGAGCGTGAACAGCCCAGCGCTAAGCGCGAGCACGGGGTTGAGACCGACAGCGTCCATCAGATCTCCCGCTTCGCGAGAACCACCGCGCCCACCATGCCCACCGTGAGCAGGAGCGAGACGGCCTCGAAGGGCAACAAGTAGGGGCCGCTGAACAAGGCACGACCGAGCGCCTCGATGGTGCCGAAGCCCTCGGGCAGGTGCGCCGCCGGGCTGTGCACCAGGCCGTCGAGCGCGGCGATGGCGCCCACGCCAAGCAAGCCTGCCGCGAGCAAGCCGAGCCCAGTTCGCGCAGTCAGCGCCGGGATGGCGGAGGGCCCCTCCTCGCGAATGTTCAACAACATGATCACGAAGATGAAGAGCACCATGATCGCGCCGGCGTAGACCAGCACCTGGACCACCGCCACGAAGTGCGCGTCGAGCAGCACGTACTCGGCCGCCAGCGCGAAGAAACACACCACCAGCGACAAGGCGCTCGCGATGGGATTACGTTGGATCACGACACTCGCCGCCGACACCAGCGCGGCGAGACCAAACAGGTAGAAGAGCACTGACTCAGTCATGCCACCGGCTCCTCGTCGCTCGTGTACCCGGCAGGCGCCGACGCCGGGTCCTGGCGGTAGACGTCTTCCGCCTCGGGCTTGAGCCCGTCCATGAGGTTGATCATGTAGGACTTGTTGTAGACCATGTCCTGCCGGGTGTAGGCGTTGATCTCGTAGATCTTGGTGTCCATCCGGATGGCATCCTTGGGACAGGCCTCGACGCAGAAGCCGCAGTAGATGCACCGCAGCATGTCGATGTCGAATTCGACCGGGAACTTCTCGGCGGGGTCGTTGGGATCTTCGCCCGCGATGATGGTGATGCACTTGGCCGGGCACACCGTTGGGCAACACATGCAGGCCACGCACTTGACCTTGCCGTCGGCGCGCAGCATCAGCCGGTGCGCGCCGCGGTAGCGGGCGGTCATCGGCTTGCGCACGTCGGGGTACTCGACGGTGCGGAAACGATCCTGATCGAAGATGTTCTTGATCAGGTGTCCCATGGTCAGCGCCATGCCCTTCACCACCTCGACGAGGTAGCTCGACTCGGCGAAGCTCAGGGTCTTCTGCGGCTTGGGAAGCGGCATCGGTGCTCCTAGGCGAACAGGGCGTGCTTCACGATGATCCACGCAGCGGCGCCAAAGACGTTGGCGAGGCTGATGGGCAGCATGTAGCGCCAGCCGAGGTTCATGAGTTGGTCGTAGCGGAAACGAGGGAGCGTCCACCGCACCCAGATGAAGATCCAGCAACCGATGAGCACTTTCACCGAGAGCGCCGTCAGCTGGGCGACGAAGGCCACGACCTCCGGTCCAAGGTGGGTGCCGTTCAGCTCGATGCCGAGCGGCCCGGAGATGACACCGAGCGCGCCGAGGGCACCAAGGCCGAGGTGCGCGACCGCCGCACCGCCCCATACGCTCGCGAAGAACATGGGTTCGCGCTGACGAGGATCATCCTTGGGAATCGCCTGGTAAAAGGGGCGACCCTGCCGCTTCCACGCGATCACCGCCAGGGTGATGAAGGCCGGCACGCCCCCGAAGCCGGCGAGCATCACCAGCACGTCGGCGTGCTCCCGCAACATCTGCCCGGTGAGGAAGGGCACGTTGTAGCCGCCGAAGAACAGCGTGGCGGTGACCGACGCCGCCACGATCATGTTGGCGTACTCCGCCATGAAGAAGAGCGCGAAGCGGAAGCTCGAATACTCGGTGTGGTAGCCGGCCACCAGCTCCGCCTCGCCTTCCGGCAGGTCGAAGGGCGTACGGTTGGTCTCGGCAAAGGCGCTTACCCAGAAGAGGATGAAAGCCAACAGTCCGAAGGGCGAGAACACGTTCCAGTTCCAGATCGGACCCGCCTGCTGCTGCGAGATCTCCGCGAGCGACACCGAGCCGGCCGAGAGGAAAACCACCACCGCCGAGAGGCCCATCGCCAGCTCGTAGCTGACCATCTGCGCGCTCGAGCGCAGGCCGCCGAGCAGTGAGAAGCGGTTGTTCGACGACCAGCCGGCGAGCATGATGCCGTACACGCCGAGCGAGGTCATGGCCAGGACGAAGAGCAGGCCGCCGTCCATCGACGACACCTGGAGGTTGTAGCCGAGGAAGCTGTCGCCGAAGGGCACCACGGCGAAGGTGCAGAGCGCGATGGTCATCGCGATCACCGGGGCGATGAACCAGTAGAACTTCTCGACGTGGCCCGGCGCGATGTCTTCCTTGAAGGCGAGCTTCACCACGTCGTTCAGCGTGTGGACGAGGCCAGCCGCGCGCACCATCACGTAGGGCTTGAAACGCGGCGACTGCCCGAAGAGCAGCTGGAACAGCACCTTCGGCGCTTCCAGCGGGTGCGGCAGAGGCAGCGGAGCGCGGTTCGGGCCGGGACGGTCCTGGATGTAGGCGGCGCCCTTACGCTCGGCCCAGATCAAGAGCGGCACGATGTTCATCACGAAGGCCACCGCGAACACGCAGCGACCCACGGCGACGGCGAAGTCGATCCAGAAGGTGTCTTCCATCACTTCGCCTCGGCCGAGGGGGGGGCGATCGACTTGCCGGCCGGCCCGAGCGACTTGTAGTCAAGCCCGTTCATGCGCGGGACCGCCCGCGACAGCGCGAGGAAGGTCGCGACCGGCATCTGGGTGCCGAGCGTCTTGCCCAGCGCGGCGGCCAAGCGATCGACGACCACGTAGGCCGGCGCCGCGTCGCCTTGCGGGTTGGTGGCGCGACGGTTGCGCTGCACGCGGCCCTGTTTGTTGGTGTAGGTGCAGTCCATCTCCACGGGGTGCGCCACCGGGATGACGACGGCGGCCGCCTTTGTCGTGGGCGACTCCTTCGCGGCGAGGGCCACGAGCCCAGGGATCGCCTGCCCGACGCGAGTGACGAGGTCGTCTTCCAGAGCGACAACCACGGAGAGCTCCGGCAAGGCGGCCTTGAGCGCCTCGGCGTCGCCCGCCATCGCCTGCTCGGCCACCAGTCGGCAGCCCAGGGTGTTGGGGTTCTTGTCCGCGTCCATCAGGAAGTCGTCGGACTTGTCGATGGCGTCGGCGTCGTTGCCGGCCACCCAGTAGAGCTTCGCGCCGAGCGCCCTGGCGAGCTGGGCCAGCGCCCAGTTGGCCTCGTTGCTGGCGCGGGTGCCGAGCACCAGGGCCACCTTGCCGGCCCCGGCGGCCTTGATCTGGGCGGCAGCGGCGGCGAGACCGTCGCCGGACTTGCCACCCACCCGAGCCTTGAGCACGCGCCCCAGCCCGCCCACCTCGTGGTGGCGCGAGCGGCCCGGGTCGCACATCCAGGACTTGTTGACCTCGTCGTTACGACGCGGAATGTAGCGAAAGACCTCGCCCTCCTGGTGACACACGCTGATGTTGCAGCCGGTGGCGCAGCCGGTGCACACCCCGTCGGTTTCCTTGAGATACCACACCCGGCGTTCGAAGCGGAACTCCTTGCCGGTGAGTGCGCCGACCGGGCAGATGTCCGCCAGGTTGCCCTGGTAGTCATGGTGCAGGCGCTCGCCGGGGAAGATGCCGATCTCGGTGTGATTGCCACGGTTCATCAAGCGCAACTCGCCGGTGTGCGTCACCTCGTCGCCAAAGCGCACGCAGCGACTGCACTGCACGCAACGCTCGGCGTCCAACAGGATTTGATCCCCGATGTCCTGCCGCTTCTGCTTGCTGACCTTGGGCTCCACGCTACGGCTGTCGTGCCGGGCGTGGTCCATGTAGTAGTCCTGCAGGCGGCACTCGCCCGACTGGTCGCAAATCGGACAGTCGAGGGGGTGATTCACCAGCAAGAACTCCATCACCGACTTGCGAACCTGCTTCACCCGCTCGCTGTCGGTGCGGATCGCCAGGCCGTCCCTCGCCTGCATGTTGCACGCGATCTCCAGCACGGGCCCGCGTGGGGTCTCCGACTCGACCGTGCACATCCGGCAGTTGCCCGCGATGCTCAGGTGGGGGTGGTAGCAGTAATGGGGGATTTCAACCCCGGCCTTGGCGGCCGCGTCGATCATGTTGGTGCCGGGGGCAACCTCGATCTCGACGTCGTTGATCTTGACCTTCGGCATCAGGCCGCTCCAGCGCCGCGCGCGTTGTGCTGGACTCGCTCCAGGAACTCGCCGCGGAAGTGAGTGAGGTGGCTCTGGACGGGCATCGCCGCGCTCGCCCCGAAGAAACAGATGGTCTTGCTGTGGATGTTGTCGGCGAGGTCGCGCAGCACCAGGAGGTCGCCCGGCGAGGCCTCGCGGTCGCGCACTCGGCAGAGGATCTGGTACATCCAGCCGCAACCCTCGCGGCAGGGCGTGCACTGGCCGCAAGACTCGTGGGCGTAGAAGCGGAGCAAGTTCGTGAGGCCCTCCACCATGTCGGTGGTGTCGTCCATCACGATGAAGCCGCCTGAGCCAAGGTAGCTCCCGCCGGCGTCGATGATCTTGTTGCTGTCGCCACCGGGGAGGTTGCGCTGCATCGACTCGTAGTCGAGGTTCGACTTGAGAAGGTTCTCAGCCGTCATCACCGGCACCGAGGAACCACCGGGGATCACCGCTTTGAGTTTGCGACCAGGGAAGAGCCCACCGCACTCCTTCTCGAGGAACTCAGCCGCCGGGTAGCCGAGGGGAACCTCGTAGACGCCCGGCTTGCGGATGTGGCCGGAGGCCGAGAAGAGTTTGGTGCCGGGGCTCGTTGGGGTGCCGAGGGCCTTGTAGGCGGCGGCACCGTTTTCGATGAGCCAGGGGACGACCGCGAGCGTTTCCACGTTGTTGACAATCGTGGGCGAGCGCCACGCGCCTTCCACCGCCGGGAAGGGCGGCTTGAGCTTGGGCTGCCCCTTCTCGCCTTCGAGCGAGGAGATGAGCGCCGTTTCGTCGCCGCAGATGTAGGCGCCGGCGCCCACGTGCACGTGGAGGTCGAGGTCGAAGCCGCTACCGAGGATGTTCTTGCCGAGAAAACCGGCGTCGTAGGCCTCGTTGACCGCCTGCTCCAGGCGCCGGGCGATGAAGCGGAACTCGCCCCGGATGTAGATGTAGGCCCGGTGCACGTCGAGCGCGCGGCTCGAGATGATCATGCCCTCGATCAACAAGTGCGGATCAAGCCACATCAGGTACCGGTCTTTGAACGTGCCCGGCTCGGACTCGTCGGCGTTGCACAGCAAATACACCGACTTGCCGTTTCGCTTCTCGGGGGGCGGGACGAAGCCCCACTTCACGCCCGTCGGGAAGCCGGCGCCGCCACGACCACGCAGGCCGGAGTCCTTGACCACCTGGGTGATCTCGCTCGGCGCCATGCCAAAGGCGCGGGGCAAACGACCATATACACCCCGCTGCCGCGCAACGGGCAGGCGGTGGAGCTCCGGGAGGCCCCAGTTGGCGGTCAGGATACGGGGAAAGTCCATTGATCCGCCTCCTTCCGGGGTTCAGCGAGAGCGCGACCCGACCGGATAGCGTCGACGACCTGGTCGACGATCTCGGGGGTGAGCTTCTCGTAGTAATGCTCGTTGATCTGGGCCATGGGTGCCGAGCCGCACGAGGCGAGGCACTCCACGCGCATCACCGTGAAGAGGCCGTCCTTGCTGTTACCGTGCTCGTCGACTTCGAGCTTCTTCTCGAGGTGCGCCACGATCTTGTCCGCGCCCACCAGCGCGCAAGAGAGCGTGTGACACACCTGGACAAGGTACTTGTTGGTCGGCGCCTTCTTGAACATCGTGTAGAACGAGGCCACCGCGTGCACCTGGCTCGGCGGGATGTCGAGCGTGCGGCCGATGAGGCGCATCACGTCGAGGTCGAGCCAGTCCCACGCGTCCTGGGCCATCCACAAGAGCGGCATCACCGCCGCCTGTTTCGTGGGGTAGCGCGTGAGGATCTTGTCGATCTCCGCGCGTTGCTCGGGCGTCCACTCGCGAGGGCCGCGAGACGCCGCGGTCGGTGCCGCGTGACTCATCGGTCGAGCTCTCCGGCGATGATGTTGATGGAACCGAGAGCAGCCACCGCGTCGGCCACCATCTGTCCCTGGATGATCTTGGGAAAAACACTGTAGTTCGCGAAGCACGGGGGGCGAATGCGCACCCGCCAGGCCTTGGGGCCGCCGTCGCTCACGATGTAGAAGCCGATCTCACCGTTGCCGCCCTCGGTGGCGCTGTAAATCTCGCCGGGGGGCGGCTGGATGCCGTGCATGATCAACTTGAAGTGGTTGATCAGCCCTTCCATCGTGTTGTAGACCTTGTCCTTCGCGGGGAGCGCCACGAGGTGGTCGCTCACCATCACCGGGCCGCCCGGGATGCTGGCGATGGCCTGGTGGATGATCTTGCAGGACTCGTACATCTCCTGGAAGCGCACGATCGTGCGATCATAGGTGTCGCCGTGCTCGGCGCTCGGGATCTCGAAGTTGTACTTCTCGTAGCCCCAGTAGGGCTGGGCCTTGCGCAGGTCGTGAGCCACGCCCGCGGCGCGCAAGCACGGGCCCGTCACCCCGTGCGAGAGCGCCAGCTCCTTGCTGATCGCGCCCACGCCGATGGTGCGGTCCATGAAGATGCGGTTGCGCTCGACGAGCTTCTGCACGTCGCCCACCGCCTCGGCCATCTCGTCGACCGTGCGAAGGCACTTCTCCAGCCACCCGTCGGGCGCGTCGAGCGACACCCCCCCGATACGGGGGTAGTTCACCATCATGCGCGCGCCGCACAACTCCTCGTAAAGATCGTAGATCTTCTCTCGGTAGTTGTACATGTACCAGAAGTTGGTCAGCGCCCCGATGTCGACCAGGTTGGTGCCGATGCACACGCAGTGGTCGATGATGCGGCCGAGCTCGCTGGTGATGACGCGCAAGGCCTGAGCGCGAGCCGGGATCTCGATGCCGAGCAAGGTCTCGCAGGCATGGCACCAGGCGTTGCTGTTGTGGACCGGCCCCATGTAGTTGAGCCGCTCGGCGTAGGGGATCACGATCTGGTAAAAGACCGTTTCACACTGCTTCTCGTAGCCGCGGTGCAGGTAGCCGATCTCGCAGCCGCTGTTGACGATGGTCTCGCCGTCGAGCTGCACCTGGATGCGGAGCGTGCCGTGCGTGGCGGGATGCGACGGGCCGATGTTCAGGGTGAGCAGATCCGTCGGGATCGCGTTCACGTGCGTTTGATCGCTCATGCCCACTCCACCTTCTCGCAGAGCAAGTTCTCGGCGGGCACCGTGAGCTTCTGCCGCTTGTTGATCGGGTAATCCTTGCGCAGCGCATGGCCCTGAAAGTCGTCGTGACACATGATGCGACGCATGTTGGGGTGTCCGGGAAACTTGATGCCGAACAAATCCCACACTTCGCGTTCCATCCAGTTGGCCATGCCCCACATGTCCCAGATGCTCGGGACCTCGCACTCGGTCTCGTTGACCGCCACTTTCACGCGGAAACGATGGTTCTTCGACATCGAGTAGAGTTGATAGACAACTTCGAAGCGCCATTCCCGGTCGTCGTCGTCGTTGCCGCCGGGGCTGTAGCCGAGGTAGTCGACGCCCCCCACGTCCATGAGCCACTTCATGTCGAGCTCGGGGTCGTCGCGCAGCCAGGCGAGCAGGTCGCGCAGGTCGGCGGGGCGGATGGTGACCACGCACTGGCCGCGAAACTCGTAGGTGGCGAGCACCTTCGAGCCCAGGCGGGCGGTGACCTTGTCCATGATCTCGCGTTCGATCATCGTGGTGCTCCTACCGCCAACTCGAGACTTTCTCGCGTGAGATCTTCTCCTGGATCTTCACGACCGCACCGATGACGTTCTCCGGGCGCGGCGGGCAACCGGCCACGTACACGTCGACCGGGATCAGCTCGTCAACACCCTGGACGACGGCGTAGTTGTCGTAGAAGCCGCCGCTCGACGCGCAGGCGCCCATGGAGATCACCCACTTGGGATCAGGCATCTGGTCGTAGATCTGCCTGAGCACCGGCGCCATCTTCTGCGTGATCGTGCCCATCACGAGGATGAGGTCGGCCTGCCGCGGCGAGAAGCGCACCAGCTCGGCGCCGAATCGCGACACGTCGAAGCGGCCAGACACCACGCCCATGAACTCGATGGCGCAGCAGGCGGTACCGAAGGGCATCGGCCACAAGGAGTAGGCGCGTCCCCAGTTCACCACCTCGTCGAGGCGCGTCGCGATGAAGGGAGACTCGATCTCGGCTTCTAGTCCCATTGGAAGGCTCCGCGCTTCAGGCAGTACACCCAGCCCAGAAAAAGTACGCCGAGAAACACCATCATCTCGGCAAAAAGGAAGGCACCGGCACCCTCGGCCACCAGGTCGCGGAAAACCACCGACCAGGGAAAGAGGAAGACCGCTTCAAGGTCGAAGAGGATGAAGAGCACCGCGACGAGGTAGAACTTCACCGAGAAGCGCTGGTTCGTGGCGAAGCGCGCGGGCATGCCGCACTCGTAGAGCGCCGTCTTTTGCGGGGTGGGACGATGCGGGCCGAGGAAGCGGCTTCCAGCCACGAACGCCAGCGAGAAGATGATGGCGATGGCGAGGGAGACGAGGACCGGCACGTAGGGGTTGACCACGCGCACCTCTGGTGGGGGAGGGGCCGCGCGGTATCCCGGCCCGTGGGCCGACACAAGTACGCGCGGTGACCGCCGAGATAGGCCGGCCCGATGCGAATCCTCGGGCTCGACGAAGCCGGCCGCGGCTGCGTGATCGGTCCACTGGTGGTGGGTGCCTTCTGCTTCGAGGGCGAGCAGGCGGCGCTCCGGGAAGCGGGCGCCGACGACAGCAAGGCCTTGTCTCCGGCGAAGCGGGCCACCGTCCACGCGCGCCTCGTGACGCTCGGCACGGCCCGGGTCACCGAGATCCCACCCTCGCGGATCGACGAGGGCAACGTCAACGAGCTGGAGATCGAGGCCTTCCTCGAGCAGGTGGCCCACTTCCGCCCTGATCGCGTCTACCTCGACGCGCCGGTGCACCCTCGCGGCATCAAGTCGCTCCGACAGCGCCTGGTGCGCCTCTCGGGCGTGGTGGACTGGATCGTGGAGCCGAAGGCCGACTCGACCTACCCGGTGGTGGGCGCCGCCAGTATCGCAGCAAAACTGTGTCGCGACAGTCGCATTGAGGCCCTCGACGGCGTCGGCAGCGGCTACCCCTCCGACCCGGTCACCCGTGCTCACCTGCTCGGGTTCATCCAGCGTGGCGAGGCCTTGCCGCCGTACGTGCGCACCCGCTGGGCCACCCTCGACAACCTGCGGCAGGGCCAGTTGTTCGGCTGATATGCGGATGTCGGCCGGTTGGGATAGCCTCGGGGCCTCGCGGAGCTACCGGTGATCTTCCTGCTTCTCGCTTGCACCGGTTCCACGGGCGAAACGGGCGACACCGGCGCCGAGGGCGGCACCACGGCCACGCTGGCCACGCTGCAGCTCAGCTTCCAGATGGACGACGACCTCATCGAGGGCATGGCGGAGCCGCCGATCGGCCTGTTCCACGGCTCGATCTACCGCGAAGACGACGCGACCGCGATCGGCATGAACGAGGGCGCCGAGTCGCTGGTCGACTTCGCATCCACGAGCCTCGACCTCTCCGACGGCGGCGGTCCCAGCGAGTTGGCGTGGACGAGCGAGCCCCTCGATCCGCAGACCCTGTGGATCCTCGGCTGCCTCGACAGCGACGCCAACGACTGCGAGTGCGGCGACCCGATCACCGTCCCCAACGACAACAAGGTCGCCGTCGTCCCCGGCGACAACCCCATCACCGTCCGAATGGAGCTGCTCCACCCATGCTGATCCTCCTCGCCTGCGCCGCCAACACCTCCGACAGCGCCGACACCGCCGCCGTCGCCGACGCCCTCGACCTCCGCGTGCAGGAGGCCGACCTCGGCGACCTGGCCGAGAACCAGATCGTCTTCGAGGGCCCCGACACGGTGATCGAGCCCGGCGACGACGTGATGATCTGCCTCTTCGACACCTACGAGGGCGACGACGTGGGCCTCCACGACGTGCACACCTTCCAGGGCAGCGGCGGACACCACCTGCAGATGATGGGCACCACCACCCCGGCCATCGACGTGCCCGACGGCACGGTGATGGATTGCACCGGCGAAGGCGGCGAGTTCCAGATGTCTGATCTCGAGCCGGTGGGCATCACCAACGGCGGCAGCGTCGGCGGCGAAGAGATCGAGATCGCGATGCCCTTGCCCGAGGGTATGGCCTTCGAGCTGGAGGGCGGCCAGCGCTTTGTGATGCAGTCGCACTACATCAACACGGGTACCGAGGCCATTCGTGTGCGCGACCTCGCGGTGCTCACGCTCACCCCGGAAGACGAGGTCGTCACCTGGGCGGCGCCGCTCATCTTCAACCGCGACGACTTCGAGATCCCGCCCGGCGGCTCGCTCAGCACCGACTTCGAGTGCACCACCGACACCGATTGGAACTTCCTCTACGTGCTCGGGCACATGCACGAGTGGGGCACGTCGTTCGCCATCGAGCGCAAGGTCGACGCGAACCTGGAGCCCTTCTACAACATCCCCGAGTGGGACCCGGTGTACCGCGACGCGCCCATCATCGACTACTACCCCGACGCCTCGATGCCCGTCCCGGCCGGCACCACCTTCAAGACGAGCTGTTCCTGGTTCAACGACAAGGATGAACCCCTGTTGTTCCCGCACGAGATGTGCGTGGGCGTGAACATCGTCTACCCGCAGAAGTCCACCGTCATCTGCGACGGCAACGAATGATCGCCTTCTTGTTCGCCTGCAGCCCCGACGAGCCGGTCGACAGCGGCCTCGCGCCCACCCTCGTCAATGTCCAGGCCGAGGTTTTCACGCAGTCCTGCGCGTTCTCCACCTGCCACGGCGACGGCGGCGGCAACGCGGGACTCACCCTGCTCGACGGCCTCTCGTACAGCGAACTGGTGGCGATCGACGCCGAGGGCGACGAGAAGTACGGCGCGCCGCCCGAGGGCGCGATCCGCGTGGTCCCCGGCGACCCCGACGCGAGCTACCTCGTGACGAAGCTCACCGGCGAAGGCGACTACGTGGGCACGCTGATGCCGGGCGCCTCGGGCCTCGATGCCGAGCGACTCGAGCTGGTGCGCCAGTGGATCAGCGAGGGGGCAGAGGACAATTGAGCGGCGCCGCCACCGAGGCGATCGCGGCGGGGGCGGGTTTCCTCGTCCTGGCGATCCTGTTCTTCTTCGCGCGGCGGGCGCTGTTGCGGTGGTTGTCGTCGTAGCGGGCTAGCGGGCCGCGCAAGCGACGGAGGGTGTCACACGAAGACCATCCAGTAGGCCATCATCCAGCCCTCGCCGTTGGTGTCGTCGTAACCGAGCAAGAGGATGTGGCGGCCGTACCGCGCGACGTGGGGGCGGTTCCCACGGCCGGCCACGAAGGTCTTGGGGTTGCTGCTGGTGTACCAGCCCGCGAAGTCGAGGTTCTCGTCGAGTAGCCAGCCGACGAGGCTGCCGTAGTCCGAGGGCAGCGAGCTCGAGCTGGTGGAGCTGAACACCGTCGAGGGGTCCGGAATGTCGCGACAGACGATGAAGCGCATCCCGTTGTTGAACAGCACCTGCATCGGCATCGACAGGAAATGGTAGTGGTCATCAACGCCGTCGTTGGTGATACGCTCGATCGAGGTCATCTCGGATGGCGTCTCGAGGTCCGAGGTGGACAACAACTCGATGGTAGTGGCGTAGTTGCTGTCCATCCGCGAGGGGGCCAGGACTTGCCACTCGTAGCCACTGCCCGTGCCGCCCGAGGACGAGTACGCGGCCGCCTGCGCCAGGTAGTTCGCGGTGGCCATGTACTGGAAGGTCAGGGTACCGGTGGAGGAGTCGCGGAACTCGGCGACGCCGCCGCTGCCGAAGCTGGTGTCGAGGGCGGGGTCGGTGGTGAGGGGGGCGGAGCTGATGTTGACCATGATGATCAGGTGGCCAACCTGGAGGAGGCCGCTCGAGTCGTACAGGCCGATGCCGATGGCGACGAGGTTGCTGGTGGTCGAAGCCTGTACAACGTACAGATCGTTGGTCTTGGTCTTGGCGTAGTCGTCGAGGTCGACGAGGTTGCCCATCGAACTTCCGTACGCACTCTGGCTCAGCGCTATCTCACTTTCGGTGGAGTAGGAAAAGCTCGAGTCCGCCACGATCATGCGCACGCGGTTCGCGTCGCCGGTGGAGAACACGATGATGTGGTAGCCGAAGGCCACGACATGAAAGTGATCGCTAACGTTGCCCAACCCCGTGAGCTGAGTCGATGACGTCACGGCCCAGCCGGTGCTGGTGGGAGGGGCCTCGGGATCGACGCGGCCGATGTAGAGGTCCTGGCCCGATTCCCAGGACACGGCGACGGATCCCGAGACATCGTCGGGCGCGGGGAATACCCACTTGCTGGCCCCCGGCACCCGCGCGTGGAACATCGGCACCAGGTGCCTGAAGGTGGCGGTGGTCTCCGTCTCGGAGCGGATCGGCATGCGGACCTGCTGCCTAGAAGCCGCGCCCGGCGATCAACCAGAGGCGGCCATCGTAGACGTCCGCGGTCCGGTCAGGGGCGAACAAGTAGTCGCTGACGAGGAGGTCGGGCGTGTCGTCGCCATCGAAGTCCCCGGCGGCGAGCAAGCCCCGCCCGGGATCGGTGTAGCCGGAACCCGAGGTGTCTGCCCTGAACTCCGCGTCCACCACGGCGGTGGTGCCGCTCGGGATCGGACCGTGAGCCAGCAGGACGCTGGATGCTGCGGCGTCCACCCGGGATCCGCGGGCCGAGAAAGCCAGGTCGGCGAAACCGTCGCGGTCCATGTCGCCGGGCGACGCGACCTGCACGCCCACGCCGTCGACATAGGTGGCGCCCTCGATCCGCTTCGGCGCGAGGTCGAGCGACATCGCGCCAGACGCCGGCCCATTCACGACATACACCACCCCGTACCACTGGCCGTTTGCGTGTGCCGCGTCCCAGTAGTACGCGCCGAGAGCGATGTCGGCGTAGCCATCCCCGTTCTCGTCGTCGAGAGCACACAGGGCGGGCTCCGTCTCGTCCGAGTACGTCACGGCGTCGCCGTGGCCCTCGCCGATCAACGTCAGTGCGGCGTCGCTGTAGGCCACCATGCCGAGCAGCGGCCCCGAGAACACGTAGGCGGCGCCATTCGGAGCGCTGGACTGGGTACAACCGGCAGACTCCCGGCAGTCCCGCGGGGAAGCCACCAGCAGGTCGGCAACGCCGTCGCCATTAAGGTCGCGCGCGATATCGACCGCGCTGCCGTCGACGGTCTCGCCGTAGCCAACGAGCGTGCCGCACTCGGTCGGGTCGCGCTCGCCGCTCCCCGCTCCATCGCAGATCGCGATCAGGTCGTCTGATTCGCGACCCACGCTTACGGCCACATCCACCGCACCGTCCCCGGTGAGGTCCCCCCCACCCGGGCCGTCCCCGGTGCGGTCATCTGGGTTGCTCGACACGAACACCGCCGTCGCGGCGTCGGTCGACACGACGGCGTCGTCGATCGCGGTGATGAGGTAGCTCGCGGTGCTGCCGTCGGCGGCACGGTCGGTGGTGTACGCGAGCAAGTCGACCCGTCCATCGCCGTCCACGTCGCCCGCAGCGGAGATGTACAGCCCCAGATTCGCCTCGGCGTTGTCCCCCTCGATCCGCGTCCAGGCGTCCGCGAGGTTCACAGGCACCCCCGACGCGCTCCCGCGCACGATGTAGATCGCGCCCCGGGCGTCGATGTCAGCGGCGTCCGGGTCGTACCTCGGGGCCCCCACCGCGAAGTCGTCGAACCCGTCGCCGTCGAGGTCGCCGAGCGCCGCGAGCGAGGCGCCGATCTTGTCGCCCGCGTTCTCGGGCCCGATGATGCCCGCGACATCGTCGATGACGTAGTCCCCCGACCAGGCGCAGCCGTTGCTGGTGCCGTCGCCGTCGTCGTCGATGCCGTTGTTGCAGATCTCCTCGACCACGACGGCGCTGTCGCCGGTGTCCGCCGAGTCGGCGGTGTCAACCGTTCCGCCCGTCTCCCCGCTGTCGCCGGGCGCGCTGTCGCCGGTCTCCGCGGAATCTCCGCCGGATTCTCCGGTCTCGACCGGGGCGGTGTCGGGCGGTGGGCTCGTGTCGCCGGGCACGCCGTCCTTGGTCGCCTCGCCGGGGCAGCCCAGCAACGCGAGGAGCCAGAGCGGCGCGGACCCTTGCACTACCGCGGCTTCCGCTCGACGCGGATCGCGACCAGCGCCGACTCGCTCGCCGAGGATCCCGCGTTGTTGATCGCCCACACGCCCCAGCGGATGTACTTCTTGTTCACGTTGCCCGCAGTGGCGCCCATGTTCTCGAAGGCGTCGCCGGAGGCGATCGAGTAGTAAACACCCTCCACGTTCTGCACGTCGATGGTGCTGGTCTGGAAGAACTTCGGCGTGGTGGTAGAGCTAGGCCAGACCTCGGGATCTTCCGACACCTGGAAGGCGATCACCCACTTCGAGGCGGTGCCGCTGACGCAGGCGATCTCGACCGCCGGACGCACGAAGAGGTTGTCGGCCGTCTCCTCGACGGCGCCGATAGCATGGAAGAACCCGCCCCCGGTGCTCTTGGGCGTTGGGCAGAGGATCGGCTCGCTGAAGCCACGACGTTTGGACCGTGCCATGAGATACACCTCGACTAGGTGCAGGCACGATTAGTGCAGAGACAGAGAGAACCGTCAAGTCGCGACCGGTTTCGTTGCCGCGGCGCGGGGCCTCGTCCGTGCGATCGTTGCCAAGCGGGAAGGAGCGCTCAGGGACTCGAAAGCAACACCGGCGCGGCGCTGAACTCGAAGGCCATCGACAGCGCGTCGTTCTCCCCGTTGCCGTCGAGGTCGAGGTCGGCGTGGTTGAGCGCCGCCTCGATGACCTCCCCGTCCGCCTCGGTCGCGTCGAGGGCGGCCTCGAAGGCCTCGGTCGAGATGGCACCGCCGATCAACCCCGACTGCCCGTCCGGCGTGGCGACGGCAGACACGAAAACCCCCGTGGCCAGCTCGAACTCGAACGTGCCGATCAGTAGCTCGTTCGTGCCAAGTTCCACCTCGTAGGCGCCCCCCACCAGCCCCGTGGGAACACCCACGAGCGCGAGGCCGTCGCCATCCACGGCGGCCCCGGCTTCCACCACCTCGTCGCCGCTCGCGTTGTCGGCGCCATCGCCATCGGCGTCGACGGCGTTGAACAGGCCAACGCGAACGGCGTCGTCGGTCCAGCCGTCGATCCCCGAGAGCTGGAGGACCGCGACATTGGAGGCGTAGAGCAAGCGCTCCTCGATCAGCGGGTCTACGAGGTTCTTGGTGTACCAGAGTGCGTTGTCGACACGGCCATCGCCGTCGAGGTCGAACCCCTCGCTGCGGTCGGCTACTGCCACCTCTACCAGGACGTCGTTGGCGACATCCCCGTCGTCAGTGGCGGTGTCGCCGCTATCCGCGGTGTCGCCCGGCGATGAGGTGTCGGATGAGTCGACATCCTCTGGCACCACTGGACACGCGAGCAAGAAGTACAACGACATGGCTGAGTCCTCGGCATGCCACAGAGCAACGAGCATGCCAATCCTGCGAGGCGCGACGCGGGGCCGCCCGCCTACCGCGGCCGAGCCACGACCATCGAGAACGGCGACGCCGTGGGCAGCACCGCCTCCAGCACCAGACCCGCCGCGGCGAAGAGCGCCTCGAACTCGGCGCGCGTGCGCTCGCGACCGCCCGGGGCCACCAGGAGCATCTGGAGGTCGAGGAAACCAAGGTACGGGCTGCCGTCGTCGGGCACCACGATCTCGATGGCCACCAGCCGCGAATCGGCGCGCATCACCTCGCGCCAACGCTTCAAGAGCGGCACGAGCACCTCGTCACTCACGCCGTGGAAGATGTTCTTCACCAGGTACACGCCCTTCTCGGCCGGGGGCGTGTCGCGGAAGATGTCGCCGCCCATCGTCTGCACGCGGTCGCGCACGCCGTAGGAGTCGAGCACCGGGGGCGACTGGGCGAGCACCGTGGGGTTGTCCATCAAGACACCGGACAACCCGGGATGCACGGCGAGGATCTGGGCGAGCAACAGGCCGGTCCCACCGCCGATGTCGACGACGCTGCCGTGACGACCGAAGTCGAAGGCCCGCGCGTAGCCAGGCGCGCCCTCCCGCGTGAGCTCCAGCATCGCGCCGTGAAACACCGCGTGCTCCTCGGGGTGGGCGTCGAGCCAGTCCCACATGCCCACGGGAAACTCGCCGTCCCACGTCGGTTTGCCGGTGCGGATCGCGTCGGGTAGGCGCGACCAGCAGCGCGCGTTGCGCGGCGCCGAGAGCTCCATGACGACGTTGGCCATCGTGTTCGGGTGGTCGCGACGGAGCGGCGCGGTAACGGCAGTGAGCGAGAAACGACCCTCCTTGTCCACGCCCAGAAGGCCGTCATGCGCCAACGCGCGGAGGAGGCGGTAGAGCGCGGCGCGGTCGACACCGAGCGAGGGGGCGAGCTCATCCGCGGAGAGCGCGCCCTGGCCGATGGCGTCGGCGACGCCGAGGCGAACGAGGGTGCCGAGCGCGTCGGCACGCCAGCGGTCGGCCACGAGGTTCATCAGGGTGAACTGCGGCGGCGCCATGCGGTGCACGAGGCGCTGCAGGGCGCGCTGGACACGCTGTCCCATGGCGACGGCCCCGGCAGGCGGGGCGGCGGGAACGGCGCGAGGCGGCTTGGCGGCGGAAGGCAACTGAGCGGTCATGAAAAACTCCAGGGTTGGCCACCCGAAAGTACGTCACCCGGGGCTTCTCGGCGTTTCACGACCGTTCACAGCGCTGTGAACCCCTGTGAACAAGGCGACGCCGTCCACCGCCATAGGAGTGCCCATGGTCATCGCCCTCCCCCACGGTACGCTCGACCTCGACGCGGGCTGCTTCACGCCCAAGAGCGGCGCCTGCGAGACCCTGACCGACACCGAGCGAAAGCTCCTGCGCCACATGGCCGCCCGCCCCGGCCAGCCGGTGAGCCGCGAGGAGCTGCAGCGCGAGGTGTGGGGCTACCGCGACGGCATCCTGTCGCGCACGGTGTTCACCACCGTGGGACGAGTGCGCGCCAAGATCGAGGTAAATCCTGCAGATCCTCGGCACCTCCTGACCGTCCCCGGCGTGGGCTACGCGCTCGTCGTGGGTCGAGTCACGCCGGCGGGTCCCGAAAGGTCGCGACTCCCCTCCCCGGTGGGGCTCGTCGGCCGCGCCGCCGATCTCGTGGGGATCGAGCAGCTCTTCGCCGGTGGCGCGCGCCTCGTCACCGTGCTTGGACCCGGCGGCATCGGCAAGACTGCGCTCGCGACGGAGTTCGCGCGACGGCGCGCGGGGATCGTAGGCTTTTGCTCGCTCGAACCCGTCGAGGCAGACACGGCCGTGCCCGCAGCGATGGCCACCAGCCTCGGGCTCACCCTCTCGGGTGGGCGCGACCCCTGGGGCGAGCTGGCGGGACGCCTCGGGGGAGAGGCCGCTCTGTGCGTGCTCGACAACACCGAACACCTCCCGGGCCTCGCGCCGGCGCTCCCCGGTCTGCTCAGCGCCTGTCCCGGCCTCGCCTGCCTCGTCACCACGCGCGTGCGCCTCGGCCTTCGCGACGAGCACGCCTGGACCCTCGCGCCGCTCGACGCGGCCGCAGCCCTCGACCTGGCGCTCTCGCGGGCGCGACGTGCCCGGACCGGCTGGGAACCCTCTACGGCCGATCTTGGGGCCCTCGCGGAGCTGTGCGGGCGCCTCGGCGGCAGCCCCCTCGCCATCGAGCTTGCCTGCGCCTGGTTGCGCCTGCTCGACCCGGCCGAGATCCTCGCCGAGCTCGACCGCTCCACGGCGGTCTTGCACGCGCTCGATCGCGACGTGCCCGCCCGGCACCGCAGCGTCGATGCCACGCTCGACACCTCCTGGGGACTGCTCGATCCAGCCGCCGCGCGGGTGATCGAGAAACTATCCACCTTCTGCGCGGGCTTCGACCGGGCAGCCGCCGTGGAGGTTGCCGACGCCGACCTCTTGACGCTGGGCCAGCTCGTGGATGCCTCGATGGTCGTCCGCTCCCCGCAGGGCTTCGACTTACATCCGCTGGTGCGCCAGCACGCCCGCCACCGCCTCGCACGCGACCCGTCGCGACAGGCCGAGGCTGGGCAGCGACACTCGGCGCACGTGCTCCTCCGGCTGGTGCGGACAATCGACGGCCTCGAAACTGGCGAGCTGTCGGCCTCCGTCTGCCTCGCCACGCTCACGCCGCTCCACGCTGACATCGTGGCCGCCTGGTCGAATCGTGCCCGAGTCCAGGACCGTGACGCGCTCGCCCGCGCCGCACCGGCCTTGTACCGCTACCTCGACCTCGCCAACCGCCACCTGGAGCTCTTCGAGGTGCTGGCGGCCGCGGTGGCCGCCGTGGGCGACCCGCAGCGCGACGGGCTCGCGCTCGGTCTGTTGCTGCTCGGGGCCGGCGCCGGCTCCCCGGCGATCCGCGGCGTTCACCTCGACGCTGCCTTGCTCGCCGAGGTGCCCGAGCCCCTTCGCACCACCGCCTACGTGCACGGCGCCATCGCGACCTTGTACTCCTCCGGGCCCCCGGCTGCAGTGCCCTGGGCCGACCGCGCCGTCGAGCTCGCCGAGGCCAGTGGACGTCCCTTCCTCGTGGGCTTCTCGCGCGCGGTGCGCGGCTCCACCCGCCTGCGAGTTGGAGAGCTCGACGGCGCCCGGGACGACCTCGTCGTCGCAATGTCGGTGTCGCGAGAAGACCGGGCGCGCGGGCGCGTGGCCGTTCACCAGGGGGAGCTCGAGCTCGCCGCCGGGCGGTGGAGGGAAGGTCGAGCGGCGCTGGAAACGGCGATCGCCGCGTGTCGTCTTACCGAGGACCGGTCCTTCACGCTCCTGGCCCTCGGTCGACTGGCCCAGGCGATGGCCACGCTCGGCGAATCGCCCGTCGACGTGTGCATCGAGGCCATCGACGAGGGGGTGTGCTCGCGGGTGCCGCGCGTCTGGTGGTCCACCGCGCTGGTGGAGCTCGCCGCGCATCAGCTCGCCGAGGGCAAGCACGGCGATGCGCTCTTCCTCGCTGCCGCGGCGGGCGCTGCCCCCAACATGCAGCGCCCCGGCGTGATCGAGGCCCTCGTCGAGCGCGCGATGGCGCTCGCGCCGGCCGGGGAGGGCACGAGGGGTCGCGAGGCCAGCGACTCGCACGTGCTCGCCCGCGCCCGCATCGCCGCCACGACCGGCGTATGATGCGGGGATGATCTGGCTCCTCGCCTGCACTGAGAACGAACTGGTCGCCAAGGAAAACCCCGCCGACGAGGAGCTGCCCGAGGACGACGCGCCCGACATCGAGGTGTCACCGGCGCGCGTGGGCTTCGGCGAGGTGGCCCTCGGCAGCGAGAACACAGCGGTGATCACTGTCGCCAACGTGGGCAGCGGAACCCTGCTCGTCGACTCCCCTCGCCTCGCCAGCGACAGCGTGGAGCTCAGCCTCTCGGCGCTCGGATCGTCGATGCTCGCCGCGGGCGCGAAGACCGACTTCGTCGTCACCTGGGTGCCCACCGACGGCGTGGACCTCGACAACGCCGTGCTGGTAGACAGTAACGACGCCGACGAGCCGTCGGTCCAGGTGCCCCTCGGCGGCACGCTCCCCGTCGGCGAGATCGAGGTGACGCCGTCGAGCTACGACTTCGGCACGCTCGAGGTCGGTGCGAGCAGCAGCACCCCGGTGACGGTGCAGAACGTGGGCGAGGGCCCGCTCACCATCGGCAGCCTGACCTTCAACGCCACCGACGCCGACCTCTCGATGCTCGACTACGGCGGCCTCGCCCTGCTGCCAGCAGTGCTGGCGCCCGGCGAGTCGACCGTCGTGACCGTCGGCTACGCGCCCGCCGACGGCAGCGGCGACGAGGGCACGCTCGCGATCTTCTCCGACGACCCCGACACCTACGAGGCGGGCACCATCTTCACCGGGCAGGGCGAAGACGCCGACCCTTGCGACGGATTCACCCAGCACGTGAAGCTCACCATCACCGCCGACGACGCCTGGGAGGGCTGGATCGACGGCACGGCCTTCACCGCCCCCGGCCAGTACGCCTGGTCGTCGATCGACACGCTGGAGTGGGACCTCGCCTGCGGCGACCACGCGCTGGCGCTCTACGCCACCGACACCGCGCAGGTGATCGCCGGCGTGCTCGCCGCCATCGAGGTGGAGGGCACCGTGACCTTCGTGAGCGGGGGCAGCGGCTGGACGATGTATGACACCACCCCGCCGGCCGACTGGACCGCCGTGGCCTTCGACGACTCGGCCTGGCACGTGCCCGAGGTCTGCGGCGACACTTCGCCGTGGGGCTCAACGCCCCAGCCCCTCTACGACCTCGGCGCCCGCTGGATCTGGTGGACCAGCGACTGCGGGAACCTCGGGGAGGCCTGGGTGCGGTTGAACTTCACCGTTCCCTGATCATGGCGTCAAGGCTGCGAATGCCCATCGAGCCGCAGCTGGAACAGGAAGTACGTGGGCGTGCAGAAGCCGATGCCCTGCTCGACCAGCGTGGCGGCGGCCGCCGGCATCCCGGGGAGCGAGGCCGGCAGCGCCTGGCAGATGTAGTCCTCGCGGCAGGCCCGCGTGGCGCTGCAGGGGTTCACCATGCCGCGGGCCACGATGTCGTCGAGGCAGTCGTGGAAACTCCCCGCCACGCAGGTGTCGAACTTCGACCCGCCGACGACCGCGCAGATCTCGTCGCCGACGTCGCCGAGCTTGCGCTCGTCGGCGGTGCACGCTCGGTAGGCCCTGCCCAGGGGCACGCCGATCACCGTCGGCCGGCAATTGTACGACTCGCGGCTAAATTGTTTGTCCTCGGGGAAGTCGTAGATCTGCTGCTGGACGAAGCTGTCCCGCCAGGAGTCGCGATTGTAGGGCTCGGGCGCGGTCGATGCCGCCACCAGGGTGCCCTCGCGGCAGCTCATGCCGGCGGTGACGGCCTCGGCGCTGGGCACGCACTGCCCGAACTGGACCGCAGCTTCGGACTTCACCAGGACGCGGCATCGTTGCCCGTCGGGGCAGGCGTCGTTCCAATCAAGATCCTCGCCGACGAGGCAGGGGGCGTTGTCGCCGCCGTGGTCGTCGAGCGAGTGGGGGCGAAAAGTGTCGGGTGCAACGCCCCCGACCAGCGCGCGCACATACGCGGCACGCCGAGGCTGGTCGGCCGCAAAGTGCGGCGAGAAGGGCACCGCCAGCACGTTGGTGACGCCGGTGAGTTGGAGGTCGTCGCGCCCCAGGAAGTGAAACCCCGCCGTGGAGCCCGCCTGGTGACAACCCATGCACGTCCCGTTGTCGAGACGCTCTGACAGTCCGGCGCGCGTTCGGACGTAGCTGGAGGGATTGGCGCCGGGGTCGGGCAGGCCCTCGCCGCCGGGAAACAGCACGTCGAAGGGCTTGTTGGCCACGCGATTGGTGCCGAGGGTGCTGTAGGAGAGGGCAACGGTGGCGAGGAATCGCTCGGGAATTCGATAGCTGCCCCGGTCGATCTCAGGGAGATGCTCCGCGATCCACGCCGCCAGCTCGGCCTTGTCGTCGACCGACATGCCCACGGCCGGGGTGTTTTCGAGGCCCACGTCGCGAATCGTGTCAGCTTCGACCGCGTAGACCCGCAAAAGGTAGATTGCCTGGCCGGCCGTTTCCGTGGCCACGCCCGAGGGAAACCGAACAACCTGGGCGTTGAGCTCTACCTGCTTGAGTGGCAAGCCAGCGACACGCCACGTTGTATCGCCATCGTTCGTCCACGCCAAGGCCCGGTGTTCACACTCGGCCTCCGGCACGCTCAGCACCACGTTGATCACGACGGGTAGCCGCGAACCGACGACGCGTCCGGTCGACATCGTGTCGCGATACGATAGGCGGTAGATCAATCGCACTTCGCCACAGCCCCCGACGATCGCCTGGCGGTCGAATCGGGGAACGATGCCCGCGAGTTCGAAGGTGGCCTTTGGCGAGCCGAACCACCGGACGTCGAGCGCGCGACCCACGTTGCCAGCGGGCCACTTTTCCGCCTGCCGGTGGTCGGTCACCAGCGGGGCCTTCACGCCGGCGATCGCCTCGGCGACGTCGTCCGACCACGTGCGGAGCAACCCCTCGTAGGCCCGCGCGCCCACCACCCCATCGAGCGCGAGCTCCCCGCGCAGCGGGTCCAGCTGGTCGCGCTCGACGATGGCGGGAACGACGTCGGGAGGGACGGCGGCATCGACGAGGCAGCCAGCCAGCAACAGGAGAAGCACGGGGGTAGTGTCCGGCGGCGATGCCGGGCCCGTCAAGCTGCGAGCAACTGAAGTCCACGGTCCCCCGTTCCCTGATAGCTCCGCCAGATGACCGACATGACCGGCAAGCGCATCCTCGTCACCGGGGCCACCAACGGGATCGGCCTCGAGGCCAGCGTCAAGCTCGCGCGCATGGGCGCCGACGTCGTCATCGTGGGACGCGACCGGGCGCGCACGGAGGCCGTCGCGAAGCAGATCGGCGAGCGCGCGGGACGGCCGGTCGACTTCATGCTGGCCGACTTCGTCGTGCTCGACACGGTGCGCCAGCTCGCGGCCGACTATCGCGCTCGCTACGACCGGCTCGACGTGCTCATCAACAACGCGGGCACGGTGTACCCGGAGCGCACGCTCACCGCCGAGGGACACGAGGCCACCTTCGCGGTGAACCACCTCGCGCCCTTCCTGCTCACCCGCGAGCTGCGTGATCTCCTCGTGACGAGCGCCCCCTCACGGGTGATCAACACGTCGTCCCGAGCCAGTTTCCGCGGATCGATCGACTTCGACGACCTCGGCATGTCGCGCGGCTACTTCATCATGAAGGCCTACGCGCGCTCGAAGCTGGCCAACGTGCTCTTCACCCGTCGCCTCGCGCGGGAGCTCGCCGGCTCGGGCGTCACCACCCACGCCGTGCATCCCGGCGTGATCGCCACCAACATCTGGTCGCACGCGCCGGCGTGGATTCGTCCCTTGATGCAGCTCATCGCCCGCTGGTTCTTCCGCAGCGCCGAGCAAGGCGGCGACACGCTCGTCAACCTCGCCAGCAACCCGGCGCTCGAAGGCCGGACCGGGCTCTACTTCAACGAGCTGAAGGAGAAGCCGGCGGCGCCGCTCGCGATGGACGACGCGCTGGCGGATCGGCTGTGGGTCACCAGCGAGACGCTCGTCGCGGGCTAGAGCAAGCCGGGGCTGCCGTTGCTCGCTGTCGTGGCGTCGCGCGTGCCCTTGCCGTTCTTGTACACGATCACCGGTGGCGGCGCGACGACCCCGTCACCGTCGAGGTCCTTGACCGTCTCGACCGCGATGGCCTCGCCACCCAGCAGGAGTCCGCCGCCCTCGCCGCTCGACGACACCTTGCCCGAGGCGGTCCAGGCCACGTTCCCCGTCGGGCCCACGTCCACCCTAGCGTGCCACTTCGCGCGCGAACCATGGTGCTTGTACCGGCCCTTGTGGTCACTCACCAGCGCCGTGGCGCCGCCGGAGAAGGTGGCACCCGCGGGACTCCCGTCGAAGCCGAGGTCCTGGGCGAAAACCACGGTCACGTCGTCGTCGAAAGCCACCGCGTAGGCAGACTGGGTGGGCTTCGCGCAGCCGTACTGGCTCTCGAGCGACACGGTCACCTTGCCCGGCAGATCCTTGGCCGTGGCCGCGTAGGCGGTGACGCCCAGCGTCCAGCTTCCATCGTCCGCTTCCTCCAGGAATGCGCAGTGACCGTACTGGCACACGCCACGATCGCCGAAGGCAAGCGCCGACTTCGCGGGGGTGCCGTCGAACGACACGAGGTAGGCGTCGTCACCGGCATCGCACTTGCCGCCTCCGCCGAAGAGGATCCCGAAGCTGGTCGCCACCTGGTAGCTGTTGGCCGGGATCTCCCAGGTCTCCCCGCCGTCCACCTCGACCTCGAGCGCCTCGGGCGCGTCGCCGACGGTCCAACCGTGCGAGGCCCATACGTTGCCGTCGCGGTCGATGACGCCGCCGTAGTGACCGCGGCGCAGGCGGACCAGTGCCGTCGTGAGCGAGGCATCGTCTTCCATGGCCACGGCGGGCACGCCTTCGGCTCCATCGTCCAGGGCGGCGGCGGTGGTGCCGTCGACCTTCTCCTCCTTCTTGCCCTCGGCGTCGTAGGTGACCGCCGACCACGTGACGTCGCCCGCGTGCGACGTGGAGTACCGGGTTTCCCACTCGTCCATCATCTCGATCCCGCCGTCGCTGTACGTCCAGTCGATCTTCCGGGGGGGCTTGAGCGAGAGGGCGGCGCTGGCCACGCCCGCGTCGACCTCGTCCAGCGCCAGCACGAGGTGGTGCTCGCCTTCGAGCGTGTCGAAGGCCACGCCCGCGCCTCCGTCCACCGTGATCGTGCCGGCGTCGTCCACGCGCACCGCGTGGCTCGCCACCACCTTGCCCTTGCCGTCGTAGAGGGTGATGCCGCCGCTCGAGCCCGCCATCTCAGTGATGGAGCCCTTTCCGTGGTAGTTGAAGTAGGTGGTGGTCGCGACAAGCTCGGCCTCCACGCTCTCGCCGCCAACATCACTCTCGACCTCCACGGTGACGCTGTCGGCGCCTGTCTCGCCGGCCTGCCGATAGCAGGTGAGCGTGCCCTTCTCGATGTGTTTGCCCGACCAGAGGGCGCAGTCAGCGAGGGCGGGCGTGGCGAGCAAGAGGAGCGACGAGATCATGGCGGTTCCGGGAACGGGGCAGGTGTACCCGCAACCGCGCGCACCCGGACCCTGCGCCAACCCTTCATGCCTACCGGCGCTTGCTGGCCTCGACGCCCTGCGCCGCGAGCCGGTCGGCCCGCTCGTTCTCGGGCAGGCCCACGTGCCCGGCCACCCACTCCATGCGCACGCCCGGTCGCGACCGGAGCTTGGCGCGGATGCCAGCGATCAACTCCACGTTGGCCTTGGCCTTCCAGCCGAGGGTGAGCACGCCGCGGGCGTACTGGCTGTCGGAGAAGACCACCACCTCGGCGGCCGGGTCGATCTCGCCGGCGGCGAGCACGTCGAGGGCCATGTCGATGGCGGTGAGCTCGGCGATGTTGTTGGTGCCGATGCCGAGGGCCCGGGACTGCTCCACCACGCGACCGTCGGGGAACTTCACGAGGAGGCCGCTCCCGGCGGGGCCGGGGTTGCCCTGGCAGCCGCCGTCGGTGAAGCAGCGAATCGCCGACGACGACGACGCCACCTTGGCGCTCGCGGCCACCTTCGCGGCGGCGGCTTGCGACGCGGTGCGCGTGCCGGCCGATCCAAAACCCGATGACCGTCCCGAGGCGGCCGGTGCGGGGCGCGCCCCCGTGGCGGGCACAGCCGCGCCGGGCGCGAGGGGCCGCTCCCCGGGGGGCCGCGCCGGGGCGCCTCGCTCCGCCATCGGCGGCGGCGCCGTGCCCTCGTCCAACTCTCGGGGTTCACCGCCCGCGTCTTCGATGCCGCGAGCAAAGGCCGGATACACCGTCGCCCCCGGGCGGTCGGAGTAGCGCACGAGCCGCCGCCCCTCGCGTTCCAGCGGCGCGCCCCACGCGTCGCATTCAACCCAGACCTGCTTCCCCTTGAACGTCGCGCGGCGCCACCACATGCCGCGCCGCTAACCCACCCGGTGACTCTCCCCGGTGGAGGCCACCAGCTCGTAGAGCGAGTGGTTGTAGCAGCCCACCGTGCAACCCTTGCCCCACAACTTCTCTCGGTGCTCCTGCACTTCTCGCGAGGCCCAGATCTCCCGCAGCGGGCGCTCGAACACGTTGCCGACCACGAGCCCGTCGCCCCCCCACACGCAGCAGGGGAGCAGTTCGCCCTTGTAGGTGACGCCGTACTGGTCGACCAGGCCGAGGCAGCGAACTGCGCCCCTTTCTCCCGCGTGGTAGCCCAGTGCCTCCGCGTAGTAGTGCGCCTTGGCGGCCACGTCGGGGTCACGACGCGACAAGGTGTCGATCGCCGCCAGCCAGGCCGCCCGGGCCTCCGGCGTGCTCATGTACTGCTCCTTCGCGTCGTTGACCGGCCAGAAGTCGAAGCGGGCCCCCGCGGCGCGCACCTGCTCGTACACCGTCGTGAGCTCGCCGACGTTCTCGCGCGTGACGACGAAGTACACGGCGGTGTCGATGCGACCATCGTGGATCGTGCGCAAGAGTGCCTTCCACGTGCGGCCGTGGGCGCCCTTCTGTCCCCGGATGCGGTCGTGCGTCTCGGGCGTCCCGTCGATGGAGAACGACACGGACGACACGCCGCTCTCGATGAGCGCCTCGAAGTGCCGCTCCACCAGCGTGCCGTTGGTGGTGATGTTGACCGAGAGCCCACGTGCGCGTGCGCCGCGCGCGATGTCGAAGATGCCGTCGTGCAAGAGCGGCTCGCCACCGGTGATGACCAGCGTCTTGGTGCCGATGGCGGCCGCCTCGTCGAGGAGGCGCAGGGCGCGGTCGGTGGGCATCTCCTCGGGACGATCCCAGAGATCGCAGAAGGAACAACGTAGGTTGCAGCCGCGATTCACGAGGAGCAGCATCGTCAGCGGCTTCGACGGCAGTCGCGGCGGCAGGTGGGCCTCGATGCTCGGGCGCGCCACGAAGTCGCGCCCCTCGCCGCGATGGATCGCCCGGTAGGCGCTGGCCACGGCGCTCCAGTCGCGACCGCTCGCCCATCGGCGCGCGTTGGACCCGAGCCGCTTGCGCAGCTTCGAATCCCCAAGAGCGCGATGAAAGGTCGGTACCAGCGCCTCGCGGTCGGCCAAGAGGAGGTGCTCCTCGTGCCGTACCTCCAAACCCTCGGCGCCCAGCGGCGTGGAGACCACGGCTTTTCCCGCGGCGAAGTACTCCATCAGCTTCATACGCGTGCCGCCGCCCGCGAACAGGGGACAGGCACACAGGTCGGCCGACTCGATGTGCGCGGCGAGGTCTTCCACCGGGCCGCAGAAACGTAGGCGTTCGCTGGCGAGTTCCGTGGGCGGGGACAGGCCGGCACAGAGGATCGAGCCCTCGGTCAAGCTAGGCGCCAGCTGGCTCGCAAGCCACCGCACCGCCTCGGCGTTGGGCGCGTAGTGGAGCGTCCCGTGGAAGAAGATCACCGGCCCGGGGGGCAGGTCGTAGCGTTTGCGCAGGTTCAGCCGTCGCCCGGTGAAGGCCCCGAGATCCACCCCGTGCGGCACGTAGCGGATGTGGTCGCGACCGCCCATGCGCTGCCGGTCGTCCTCGGAGACCGCGATCACCTCGTCGACCGCGCGCACGATCGCCTCCTCGACGAGGCGAATCCGTCGCAAGGCGCCGGGGGACAGGCCCGCCATCTGCCGGAGGCGGTCGTGCTCCACGTTGTGTTGCACCAGCACGCTTCGCCCACCAAGGAGTCGCGACGCGATCCGCGCGGGGACGCCGTAGCCGGGGAACTCGGCCTGGTAAACGTCGAGCCGCTCGCGGAGGCCCACGTAGAGGGCGCGCGCCCACCAGGCGGGGTCGACCACCGGGCGGTAGAGGAAATGCTCGTCGGCGGGGTAGCCGATGCGGGCGAGCCAGCGCTCGAAGCGGGCCTGGTCGCGGAGGAACGGGGCTTCCTGCAGCGCGCGAAAACGTGGCTCGTAGGCCACTCGTTGCCAGCCCTGGTCCCACCTGAGGTAGGCGTCGCGATCGTCGGACACCAACACCACGTGGTCGCCCGCGCGCACGAGCGCCTCGGCGGTGCGCACGATCTTCACCGCCGCGCCGTGGTTGGCCGGGAAGAGGTCGCCGCGGGTGAAGATGCCGATGCGCAGCGGATTGCCGAGGCTTCGGGGAGCTAACACCCCCGATCCCGCTATACTCGACGGATGCAGGCCAGCGCGCGGCGCCGCTACACCTACGCCGAGTACCTCGCCCTCGAGGCAAGCACCGAGGAGCGGCACGAGTTCTTCGAGGGGCACATCCTCGCGATGGCGGGAGGCACCTTCGCGCATGCGAAGTTGAAGACCAATCTGACGATTGTCGTGGGCGTGGCGTTGAAGGGCAAACGCTGCCAGCCCTACGACTGCGACCAGCGCATCCGCGTGCCGGCCACGACCCTCGCCACCTACCCCGACCTCAGCGTGGTGTGCGGCCCCCGCGTGCCGGACGAGGAGGATCGCCACGCGGCGGTCAACCCCACTGCGCTGTTCGAGGTGATGTCGCCTTCCACCTCGGCCTACGACCGGGGACAGAAGTTCGAGAACTACCGTCGACTGCCGACGCTCCGGCACTTCGTGGCCGTCGAGAGCGACCGTGTGCACATTGATGTTTTCACCCTCAACGCGCAGGGTCGCTGGGAGCTCCAAGACCACGGCCCGGGCGAGATCGTGGAGCTGCCGCACATCGAGGTGCGATTCGCGGTGGACGAGCTCTACGAGGGCTGGGAGCCCGATCCCGTGCTCGCGCCCGGCGCCTAGGCCAACGTCCAGAGGTATCGACGCGCGAGCGCCGGCGTGAGCGGCACGCCGTGATCGCTCGGTTCCAGGCTCTCGGGATCAACCGGTCTGCCGTAGAAGAACCGGTCGTAGCCCCCCAGTCGGCGCCCGCCCTGGAGGTGGGGACCGAAGGCGAGGAAGCTCGTGTAGGGCCAGTGTTCCTTGCCCCCGCGCGCGTTGTGTCGCGGGGTGCGACCGAGGTGGCTCCGCACCAGGGTGACGCCCTCGCCGAGCCGCAGGGTCGCGAAAAGCCCCTCCCAGAGCGCCGACTGGCGGGCGTCGTTGTCGTCGTGAGTGTCCCAGTCGTCTCCGTCGCGATGGCGGATCGAGGGCAGGGCCACGCCGTCGAAGATGAGACAATGATCGGCATGCTCGGCGAAGAAGGCGGACACGCTCGGGCGGTCGGGATGGACCACGATGTTGAGCGCCCCGTGCCACGCGCGCTCGGCGCCGCGTTCGCGCGCCACGGCGGGGACGTCGAAGGGGTCGGCGAGCACGCGGGTGGCATCCCAGCCGCCGGGGGCGTCGATCACCGAGATGCCCGGCCCGTTCGCGACACCGGTCCATGCGGGGCGCGAGACCAGCGCGAGGGGGGCAGCGGCGAGCAGCGAGCGGCGGGCGATCATGGCAGCGACAACAACTACCTAGGCCGCCGATTCCGAATAGTCACGCGACATGAACCTCTTGGTGATCGGTGGCACCCTGTTCCTCGGCCGTCACGTGGTGGAGCACGCGCTCGCCGCCGGGCATCGTGTCACCCTGTTCAACCGGGGGCGCACCCAGGCCCATCTCTTCGACGACGTCGAGAAGATCCACGGCGACCGTGACGGCGGCCTCGCGCCGCTCTTGTCGCGACACTGGGACGGTATCATCGACACCTGCGGCTTCGTCCCCCGCGTGGTTCGGCAGTCGGCGGCGCTCGCCTGCGACCGCTACGTGTACGTGTCGACCGTGATGGCCTATGCCGACCTCACCCGGGTGCCCGTCGCGAGCGACCCCACGCTGCCTGACGTCGACCACGAGGAGCACCAGCGCGCCTACGGTCCCCTGAAAGCGGCTTGCGAGCGAGAGGTTCTCGCCCTCGGGGAGCGGGGGATCGTCGTCCGCCCCGGTCTCATCGGTGGCCCGTACGACCCGACGGGACGGTTCACGTACTGGCCGGTGCGCTTCGCCGAGGGCGGCCGGGTGCTGGCGCCCCTGCCTCGGGAGGCCACCGCGCAAGTGATCGACGTCCGCGACCTCGCCGCCTTCCTGGTGCGCCTCGCCGCGCAGGGGCCCTGTGGGATTTTCAATGGGGTCGGTCGCGTGTACTCCATGGCGGGCTTCTTGGAGTCCGTGCGCGACGCGATCAACCCTGCGGCGGAACTGTGCTGGCTGCCGCCGGAGGCACTGGAGGGCATCGCGCCCTGGCGGGAGCTACCGCTGTGGCTGCCCGACCCGGCCTATGCTGGGATGACCGGCATCGATCCTACGCCTTCCGAAGCAACTGGCCTACACCTCAGGCCCCTCGCAAGCACCGCCCGGGACACGCTCGAGTGGGCCCGATCGCTCGACGGAGAGCCGGCCCGGCAGGCGGATGGTCGTTACATCGCAGGCACCTTGTCGCGACAGGAAGAGGCGCGGAGGCTCGCGGCATGGGACTTGCGACGCAACCGATGATGTTGTTCCTTCTGGCCTGCACACCCGATCCCATCGACACCGCCGATAGCGCCGACACCAGCGACTCGGCCGACACCGCCGAGCCCGGCGCCTGCGACTGCGACGCCGAGGGCAACGTGATCCTCGACGTGACCGCGAGCGGCGGCTTCGACGACTGGTCGGGGGCGGCGATGGCCTGGGCGGTTGACGAGGCGCGTGGCCGGCTGATGGTGGCCGCGATGGAGTACGAGCTGGGGGTGAGCACCATCGACATCGTTCCGGCCTGTGACGACCCCGATCTGCTGGCGGGCAGCTGGATCGTCGATGTGCCCGAGTCGCAAACAGACGCCGTCGAGCGGTACCCCCTCCTGGGCGCCGCGCTCACCACCGCCGCTGGCGTGCGGAGCCTCACCGAGGACGTCGGCGTCGTCGTGCTCGAGGGCGACCTGCAATCGAGCACGCCCGATCGAGCCTTCATCGCCACTGGCGGCGAGGCCACCCTCCTGCGACAGGAGGGCTACGACGAGCTGCAAGGCGCCTTTGCCTTCACCGCCGCGATTACCGCTCCGGGCGGCGACGCGACCGACGCGTGCGACGAGGGCTTCCGCCTGGCAGCGATCGACCTCGACTTCGCGAGCGGCGGCAGCGAGTAGGGATCGATAGGCCGGCGAATGAGCCTCCACGTTGCCATTCGCCCCGGCGTCGAGGCGGACCTCCCCACCTTCTTCGAGCATCAAAGCGACCCCGAGGCGGTGCGCATGGTGATCGCGCGGCCGCGCACCGGCCCCGCGTTCTTCGAGCACTGGGCCAAGGTGCTCATCGATCCGGCGGTGACGCACCGCGCCATCCTCGCCGACGGCGCCCTGGCCGGCATGATCAACGCCTTCGACGCCGAGGGACATCGCTGGGTGGGGTACTGGCTGGGTCGGCAGTGGTGGGGCCGCGGCGTCGCGACGCGCGCACTGGGGCTCCTACTCGCCGAGGAGTCGGCACGGCCGCTCCACGCCAGGGCCGCTCGGAGCAACGTCGCGTCCATCCGGGTGCTGGAGCGCAACGGCTTCGTGCTCCGAGGCTACGGCATGTCGGAGGAGACAGAGCGCTTCCCGGCGTGTGAAGAGGCGAGGTTCTTGTTGGAACGTTAGCCAGGGGCTACCAGGCGAGGCTCGCGCCCGAGCCTCGGACTTACCGCCGCCAAGGGTCGTGATTCCGGTGCAGGCGGTACCCCCCAAGTCGCAACCGCACAACTCCCCACCCGAGCCGAGTACCACACCGAGGCCCCGCCCGGCCCGTTCGCAGCGGGGTCGAACCGACGTGATCGAGGTGCCCGGCCCCTCAGCTCGAGACCACCGGGTGACGCCCCTGGCGCGCCCCATCGCGGAGCGCAGCGAAGCCGATGGGGACGCCAGTGGTGACAGGAACCGGCGGCCGAAGGCCGTGCACGGAAGGCCGGGCACCGGGATTGCCTGGAGATCGGGGGGCTCCCCGTGTCGCGACATAGGGCCGGGCGGGGCCGTCCCGAGGCGATCACCCCAGTCGGTCAAAACGTCGCAACGCCGGCACCGCGACCGCCACGATCCCCGCCGCCACGAGCGCCAAGGCGCCGCCGCTCACGGCGGCGGGCACGAGTCCGAGCCAGGCCGCCGCGAGCCCCGACTCGAACTGGCCAAGCTCGTTGCTCACGCTGACAAAAAGCCAGTTCACCGCCGACACGCGACCGCGCATCTCGTTGGGCGTGTTGAGCTGCACGATGCAATGGCGGATGACCACGCTCACCTCGTCGGCCGCCCCGAGGACCAAGAGCGCGAAGAACGAAAGGCCCACGTGGGTCGACGCGCCGAACGCCATCGTGGCCACCCCGAAGATCACCACGCTCCACAACATCTTGGGGCCGGCGCGTCCCTCGATGGGGAAACGACCGAGCCACAAAGCCGATAGCGTCGCGCCGACCGCCGGTCCGGCCCGCAGCCAGCCGAGGAGGTCCGGGCCACCGCCCAACACGTCGCGCGCGTAGATCGGAAGCAGCGCCACCACCCCGCCGAACAAGACCGCGACGAGGTCGAGCGAGATCGCGGCGAGCATGACCGGTCGCGACAGCACGAAACGGAGGCCATCGAAGGCCGAGCCTGGCGGGCCGTTCGACACCCGCCCGGGCGAGGGCACCGTGCACACAGCCAGAGCGCCCAGGAGCGCCATTGCTGCGGCTACCGCGTGTACCTTCCAGGCCGCCCCGAGGGCCGCAAACAACAAGCCACCAAGGGCTGGCCCCGCGATGGAGCCCACCTGGAAAACCGAGGACGACCAGGTGACCGCGTTGGGGAAGGTGGCGGCCGGGACCAGCTGCGGCAACATCGCCTGCGCCGTGGGCGAGGAGAATGCGCGCGCCAAACCACCCATGAAAAGGACACCATAGAGCAACCATATGTCGCGACTTCCCGCGTAGTCGAAGGCCGCGAGACCGACCGCGCCTAGGCCGATCGCCGCCCAGCACGCGGCCAGGATGTTGCGACGGTCGAAGCGGTCGACCACCGAGCCCACCAGCGGCCAGAGCACCATGGTGGGCAAGAATTGCGCGAGCCCGACCCAGCCTAGGTCGATGGCCCGGCCGGTGAGCGAGTACACCTGCCAACCGACGGCGACCCCCTGCACCTGGAGCGCGAGCACCACCAGCGAGCGCGACGCCTGGTACCGGCGGAACACGGGCAGGGCCCAGGCGTTGACCGGGTCGGGAGGCACGGCGCGGACCTACCCCGGTGCACGGGCCACCGCCGCGTGACATAGTGGCCGACGTGCGCGACATGATCACCCGGTACATGGTCCTTGGCGGCCCCGTCCCCGCCGCCCTCCAGGCCGCCCTCGCCGGGGTGGTTGATCTTGTGCCCGACGGCGCGGTGCCCGACGACGACATCGATGGGCTCATCGTCCACGCCCGGCCGGAGTCACTCGCCGTCTTCCGACGTTTCCGCAGGAAGGGTGGCTCCCTCCCCATCTTCGCGCTTGCGGAGGGGCCCGTCGAGATCGGCGCACGCGTGCAGTGGATCCGCCACGGAGCCGACGACCTGCTCGACCCGGCCACCGCAGCCGAGACCCTTCGTCGTAAGCTAAAGACCCCGCTCGCCGCCGAGAGCGCCAAGGGCGACGCCGAGAAGGGCATGTACCTCGACCGGTACCTGCGCTGCATGCACCGCTACGTCACCGCGCGCGAGTCACTGCTGGTGCGGCTCGGCGAGAACGGGCTCTCTCGCTACCTCGACTGCGTCTTCCTGCGCGACCAGGCCTTGCGCGCCTCGGAAGACGCCCCCGCCGACGCCTTCGGTCAACGTCGCGGGGGCCAGCGAGAGGCCCTGCGCTGGCCGGTGACCGTCACCGAGCCGCTCGACGGCGCCGGCGAGATCCTCAACGTCGGCGCCGACGGTTGCGCCTGCGCGATCAACGTGCCGCCGGGCGACCGGCTCACTCTCTCGCTGCAAACGGGTGCCATGAGCGCCGACCTCCACCTCGAAGTTCGCTGGCAGCGCCGCGTGGCCCGCGATCGCTGGGAGTTTGGCGGACTGATCGTGAAGGTCCACATCGCCTGATAGATGGGCGGCCCCACGAGGAGCCCCCATGGCGAACTTGCTCAAGGATCGCGTCGTCATCGTCACCGGCGCGGGGAACGGCATCGGCCGCGCCCATGCGCTCGCCTGCGCGCGCGAGGGTGCGCGCGTGGTGGTCAACGACCTCGGCGGATCGCGCGACGGGACCGGCGCTGACTCGTCCGCAGCGGCCATCGTCGTTGCCGAGATCCAGGCCCTCGGTGGCGACGCGCTGGCCAGCACCGACTCGGTGACCGACGCGGCCGGCTGCCAGCGCATGGTCGACGCCGCGATGGGTCGCTGGGGGCGCCTCGACGTCGTGGTCAACAACGCCGGTATCCTGCGCGACAAGACCTTCATGAAGTTGACCGATGCCGAGTGGGACATCGTCAACGAGGTGCACGTGAAGGGCACCTACAACATGTGTCGCGCCGCCATCCCGGCGCTCTCGAAGCAGGGCGGCGCCATCATCAACACCACCTCCTACTCGGGCATGATCGGCAACTTCGGGCAATCGAACTACGCCGCAGCCAAGGCCGCCATCTACGGGCTCACCCGGGTGCTCTCGATGGAGCTGCGGAAGGCCAACATCACCGTCAACGCCATCGCCCCCATCGCCAAGACCCGCATGACCACCGACATCGCGATGGTGGAAGAGGAGTGGACCCCCGACCAGATCAGTCCCCCGGTGATTTTCCTCGCCTCGGAGCTGGGACGTTCCATTACCGGTGCCGTGCTCGGCATCCAGGGCCAGCGCATCCACCTCTACGAGGTGAGGGTCAACGAGGGCGTGGAGAAGAAGTCGGAGGAGCTCTGGACCGCCGAGGAGATCGCCGCCGCGTGGCCGCAAATCAGCGCCTGGGAGAGCAAGGCCGCCACCGCCCTCGAGGCCAAGTCGGGACCCGACCCGGTAAAGGAGGCCTTCTCCTACGTGCCGCTCGCCTTCGTGGCTGAGAAAGCGGGCGACTGGAAAGCGCGCATCCATTTCGCCATCAAGGACGGTAGCGCGCAGACTCTCTGCGTGGGCGACGGCAAGGCCTGGATCGAGGACGGCCTCGCGGGCGCGCCTGACTGCACGATCAAGACCGACACCGAGACCATCATCGGCATTTTCAACAAGACGGTCGACGCGCAGAAGGCCTTCATGAAGGGCAAGATCACCGCCGACAACATGGGCGTCTTGATGAAGTTCGCCATGTACTTCGACTTTTCGCGTCGCGTGCCCGCGAAGGGGGAAGCGCCCGCCGCGGCGTCGCCCGTCGAGCCTGCGAAGGCCAAGACCTGGCCCATCGGCAAGACCTGGGAAGACGGCGCGAAGTTCGCCGACCCCAAGTTCGCCGCGATGTACGCGGACTGCACCGGCGACGACTCCTCGACCTACGCCGGCAACGACGCGATCGTGCCGCCGATGTTCCACGTCCGGCTCTTCCACGGGATGATGTTCAAGATCGCCACCGATCCCGAGCTGGAGCTGGATCTCTTGCGCCTAGTGCACGGCGAGCACGACGCCACCTTCCACCGCCCGATCCGCCCCTGGGACCTCGTCCAGGTGCGGGGCAAGCTCGAGAGCGTGGAGGAGAAGTCGAGCGGCATCCTCGTGGCCTCGAGACTATACGCCTTCGTCGACGGTTACCTCGCGCTCGAGGCCCGCACGGCCTACTTCATCCGCGGCGCCAAGAAGGCGGACGGCCCGAAGGCGCCCCCCGCGCCCGAGGCGGAGCGGGGAACGCCCGACTACGAACGTTCCATCGCCGTGGCCCCCGATCTGAGCATCCGCTACGCGGTTCCCTCGCTCGACGACAACCCCATTCACATCGACCGGTCGACGGCGCTCTCGGCTGGACACAAGGACATTATTCTCCAGGGCCTCTGCACGATGGCGATGACCGGCGTCGCCGCCGTCAAGGCCGTCGGCGAAAACGACGCGCGGCGGTTGCGTCGCCTGGCGGTGCGCTTCGCTCGCCCCGTCCTCAACGGCGTGACGCTCACCACGCGCGGGTGGCGCCAGGACGACGGGAGCTACAACGTGGAAACGCGCGACGCCGAGGGCAACCTCGTGATCTCGAACGGGCGCGTCGAGCTCCGCTGAGCCTTGGTGAGCAGCGAGATCGTCGAGGGCGTTCGTCGCCGTCGCTGGCTGTGCGACGACACCTGGGAGGGGGTCGAGGTCGACACCGGCCGCCGCGTCGTGAGCGGGGCCACGCGCGTCCTCTCCCCGGACTGGCTACTCGACGAGCTGCCGCTCGGTGACGACGACGACGTCGAGCTGGCCGCCGCCTTCGCCCTCTGCGCAGCGCTCGCCCCCGTGGGCCCCGAGAGCGTCCCCCTCGCCGCGCGCGTGGCCTCCGTCGGGGGGCGACTGGTGATCCTCGGCAGGCTCGACGCCAACGAGGCCCGGGCCCTGTACCTGTCTATTTCGCCTCGCGATCTGCTCGGTCTCGCCGACGTCGTGGGACGACCAGGGAGCGCGCGTCTCGTGCTTCCTGCCCTCGCCTCCCGGCTCGCCGCCGAGCGCCACGCCGTCGTCCGCCGCGCCGCGACCATGGTCCTCGACGCGCGCCTCCTGCGGCTACGCGTGGCCGCCGGGCGGCTCGCCCGGTTCCCGCCCCCCCGGGAAGTCGGCACCCTGGCGTGCGACGGGGCAAACGTGACGAATGGCACGTCGGTGGTGTTCGCCGAAGGTCGGCTGGACCCGAGGGCCTGTCGTCTCGCTCTCCGGGCGTCGGCGGGCGAGGACTCGCCGCTGCGACGCTGGCTGGTATCCATGTCGCGACTGCGCGTAGACCGCGAGATCCTCGCGCGACGCTAGATCGGCCCTTCCATGTGCCAGGTCTCCATGCGAATCACGGCGCCGGCGGCCAGGGACGCCGCCCGCAACGCCTCGTCGCCCTCCACCACGAACTGCAGGTCGTCCTCCCGCACGTGCGGGCGAGTGCCCTCCGCCAGTGCGCGGGCATGCGCGGGCGTGCGCGCCCGGAAGGGAAAGGCGCCGGGAAAGCCGGGATCGAAGAGGGCGAGGCCGACCACTTCCGCACCGTCAATGACCCCGACGACCACGCGACGCGACGCTCGCGCATGAGCCACCTGTCCCTCGGGCAAGCCCAGGGCCCGCTCGGCGGCGGCGTCGAGCTCGGGATCCAGAAGGCCCGACACCACCCCCCGGGCCGGCTCGGGGAAGGTGCTCCACTGCTCGAAGCTGAGTCGGAGCGCGAGGCTCCAGTGTGCGACCTCCATACCCACCGAGCGGTAGAGCGCCACGGCGGGGACGTTCCCGGGCTTCACGTTCAAGCGCCATCGCCGGGCGCGTCCCTTGTGAGCCCGCAACCAGCCCAGCAGCGCCCGCCCCGCGCCCGCGCGGCGCGCCCCAGGCGCCACGACCAGGTGTCGCACGTAGATGTCGTCGTGGAGGCGCTGGTAGAAGAGGTACCCGAGCACCTCCTGACCAACGACGGCAAGGACGGTCTGCGGCGCGATCTCGTCGCTCCACTTCTGGAGCTTCGGCGTGGGATCGCCACTCTCGAGCTCGGGGAACAGCGCCGCGAAGGCGGGGTAGTCGTCGGCCTCGGCCGCTCGGATGTCCACGGTCTGAAGGTAGCGCGCCGGCCCGCGCACGGGCGAGTTTCCGACGCACGGCCGGGCCCGATCCGGGGTAGCATCCCTCGATGCCGAAGCAGCTCTCGCCGAGCGTCGTGCCCACGCCCGCGCCCACCACCACGCCGGTCCCCGCCGCGCCCGGCGTGCAACCGGCCGGCAACGCCGCCGCGCAGGCCTCGGTGATGTCGAAGCTCGGGAAGGCCGGCGGGGCCGCGAGCGGCGCATACAGCATGGTGAAGGGCGCGCAGCAAGTGGGCGTGGGCGCCGCCGAGTGGAACACCGGCGAACGCGTGAAGGGCGGCCTCGACATGGCGGCTGGATCCGGTTCGATGGTGAGTGGCGCGGCGGGGCTGCACGGTCTCGCGACGGGCACGGGTGCGGCGCTGGGCACGGCCGTCGGCGCGGCGGGCGCCGTCCCCGTGTTGGGCGCGGCGGCGGGCGGACTCGCCACGGGCATCGGCATCGGCAACCGGGGCAATCGCTACGCGGCCGAGAGCGGACTGCTCGGCGAGGGTCGCGACTGGTCGACCGCCGCCGCCGACGTGGGCCTCGCCGCCCGCGATGGGTCATGTTCAACCGCTCGACCGAGGACGCCTACGACGACAACTCGGCCGAGCTGTGGGTCGCGCGCATCGACGGCACCGACGCTCGTAAGCTCGAT
>SXGT01255404.1_pt1 | contig 38860 bp, 28 predicted proteins | sample 3176221 | NCBI WGS metagenome assembly SXGT01 (sample SAMN11356862, study PRJNA531348) | freshwater metagenome | isolation source: freshwater sample F1-120 | place: China: Fuxian Lake, Yuxi | collected 2017-12-25 | reverse complement strand
GAGTTGGTTCCACCAGCCGCTCCGAGCACCACCTCCCGACAGCCGCACGATATCGGTCGGCACACCACACGCTCGCACGGCATCCATCGTCTCGCGCAGCGAGCAGGTGACACCCTCGATGGCGGCGCGGATCAGGTGCGCGCGCGTTGTGGAGTTGGAGAGCCCTGCGAACGCGCCAGCGGGTCGGCTCACCACACGCGGCGTCCGCTCGCCGCTCAGATAGGGAACGAATGTCGCCCCGTCGCAGCCGAGGGGGGCGCGCTGGGCCTCGGCCATCATGAGTTCGTACGGATCGATGCCGCGGGCCGTCGCGAGTTGGACGATGTCGCCACACATGGCGTCGCGTATCCATTGCAGGCTGCCCCCCGCACTCAGAGTGACGCCCATCAGGTGCCACGCATCCGGGACCGCGTGGCAGAACGAATGAAGCACGCCACGCTCAGAAGGACGCCATTGTCGCGTTGCAGCGAAGATGACGCCGCTCGTTCCGATTGTGCACGAAAGGGTCCCTTCATTCACGATCCCACTGCCGACGGCCTGCGCCGCTTGGTCGCCTGCGCCGGCGACGACCGGCGTTCCCTCGGGAATGCCCGTGGCTGCGGCCCCCTGAGCGTCGACGCGCGAACTCGGCGTGGATGACTCGAACGACTCAGAGAGGTGCGAGATGGGCAACCCGATCGCGCGGCACATCTCTTCCGACCAGCGCCGCCGCGCGCAGTCGAAGAACAGCGTGCCGGAAGCGTCGGAGACATCGGTGTGGGCAGCGCCTGTCAGCATGAACCGCACGAAGTCCTTCGGAAGCAGCACACGGCAGACGCGTCGTGCATGTTCGCGCTCGTGCCGAAGCAGCCATCGCCACTTGGCAGCGGTGAACCCCGCGAGCATCCGGTTGCCGGTCATCTCGTGGATCGCCGCGGGCGTCAGCTCGCGCTCGAGTGCGTCGACCTCGGCGACGGTTCGCTGGTCGTTCCACATGATCGCTGGACGGATCGGTTCGTCGGCGCGATCCAGCACAACGAGTCCGTGCATCTGCCCGGTCAACCCAACCGCACAGATGGGCGCCTCCGCCACGCGAGGCATCGTGCGCAGCTCGCGCAGCGCCTCGCAGCAGGCTCGCCACCAGACTCGCGGGTCCGTCTCGCTCCATCCAGGGCGTGGCGTGTCGAAGGTGATCTCACGGCTCGCGCTCGCGACGACCGCGCCGCTTGAGGCGACCGCGATCGCCTTCACCGAACTCGTGCCGACGTCGACGCCGATCGCGAGCGGGTCGACCATGCCTATGGATCTGTGGGACAGGGCGCGAGGACACATCCGATGGCGATGGTCTCGCGCGGCGCGATCGCATTCCCCCCGGCAAGCGCATCGGTCACCGCTTGAAGGTCGCGCTCCGACGGCGGACCGAATGTCGTTCCGAGGGCTCGGTAGCGGTTGTCGATGCGCCCGCGGTACACAAGTCGGTCACGCGCGTCGATCACGACGACCGACGGGAAGGACTTGACGCCGAGTTCGCAGCACAATTCGGTGGAGCCAGCGACGATCAACGGGAGCGGCAGTGAGTAGTCCCTTGAGAACTTTGTGGCCATCTCGACCGTGATGTCCTCCTCGGGGAAAGCCATGACCCACTCGATGCCGCGCGAACGGTCGGTCTCCACCAACCGCGCCACATCCGGCGCATACGCGCGCGCCATCGGGCACTCTGGTCCCGCGAAGTAGTAGACCGTCCCCTTCGAGCCGCGAGGCACCGCGCGACCTTCGGCTGTCGTGGTCGGAAGCGCTTCAGGATTCACTGCGGCACCGAGGCCGGTCGTCATTGGCAATGGTCCTTGACAGCCCACCACCGCGAGAATCAGCGCGCCCATCGAAGCTCGGTTCGTACGGTGTCGCACTGTCGCAAGCATATCCCCCCGCTGAGAGCAACCCCTACTCTCCCGACATGATGCCCTCGGCACTGGACTGGTCCATCGTCGGTGGATTCGTCTTCGTGCTCCTCGCGACCGCATGGTTCGCGAGCACTCTCGGTCGCGGTGTCGCTGGGTTCCTCAGCGCCGATCGGTGCGCAGGGCGATACCTCGTCACGGTCGCGTACAACATGGCGCAGGTCGGGGTCATCACTCTGGTGTGGTACTTCCAGGTCGGATACGACGTTGGATTCACGCAGATCTGGTGGGGATACATGGAAGGGCCGTCGTTGATCCTCCTGGCCATCACGGGGTGGGTCATCTACCGATTCCGTGAAACGCGGGCGATGACGCTCGCGCAGTTCTTCGAGATGCGCTACTCGAGACGGTTCCGCATCATGTCCGGCATCGTCGCCTTCGTGTCGGGCATCATCAACTACGGCATCTTTCCAGGCGTCACAGCGCGGTTCTTCATGGCGCTCTGCGGGATGCCCGACACCTGCACCATTGCGGGCGCGGCGATTCCGGTCTTTCCCGTGATCATGGCGATCCTCCTCGCGCTGGCGATCTTCATGATCTTCGCCGGAGGCATGGTGTCGATCATCCTGACAGACTTCCTGCAGGGAGTCTTCTGCTTCGGGACATTTGTTTTCATCTGCTTTTGGCTTCTGGCGCAGTTCCCGTGGCCCGTGCTCGAACGCGCGATGCTCACGATGCCCGAGGGAACATCGTTCGTTGATCCCTTGGGTCTTCGCGACGAGAAGAACTTCGATGTTCTCTACTGGGGGATCTCGGCGTTCATCCTCTTTTATGCAGCGCGTGCGTGGCAGGGAGATCAGGGCTACAACTCTGCACCACTCAACGCGCACGAAGCGCGCATGGCGCAGATCCTCAACGGTTGGCGCTACCGCGTGTTGATGTTGGTGACGATCGTCGTGCCGCTGGCGGTGCGCGCGTTTCTCACGCAGCCCGAGTACGCCGACGCGGCCGCGCCGGCCACCGCCGCGCTTGCGCAGATCGACTCGGACTCATTGCGGGCAGAGCTCAGGACGCCGCTGGCGCTTGCGCTGATGCTTCCCACAGGGATCCTCGGGCTCTTCATGGCGGCGATGCTCGGCGCGGCCGTCTCCACCGACGAGGCGTACTTGCACTCGTGGGGGTCGATCTTCATTCAAGATGTGGTGCTGCCGTTTCGAAAGCGGCCATTCGAACCAGCGGCTCACATCCGGCTCCTCAAACTCTCAGCGCTCGCCGTGGCGCTTTTCGCCTTCGTGTTCTCGTTGCTGTACAAGCCCAACCAATACATCGCGATGTTCGCGTCGATTACGGCAACGGTGTTCGTCGGTGGCGCTGGCGCCGCGATCATCGGCGGCCTCTACTGGCGCCGAGGGTCAACACAAGCAGCATGGAGCGCAATGCTCACGGGGATGACGCTCGCTGCGCTCGGTGTCGTCGTGTTCCAACTCGACGAGGCGAGCATGCGCGAGGCCGCCGGCAATGGTGGCCCACTCGGCGGGCTCGCTGCGGGTGCGCTGTGGTTGCGCACAACATTTACGGGGCAAGAACTTAGTTTCGTCGGCATGCTCAGCGCAACGGTGATCTATGTCCTCGTCAGCCTCGTCGGTCCGCGCACAGACTTCAACCTTGATGCGCTCTTGCACCGAAAGCGCTGGCGTGTGGAGGGCGATATCACGATGGACCGACCGCCCACGACGCTCTTGGAAAGGATCGGGTTTGACGGTCAATACAAGGGCTGGGACAAGGCCGTGACGCTCGTCACGCTCGCGTGGCCGCTCCTTTTCACGGCGGTGTTCCTTGCCGGAACCGCATACGCACTCTGGCGACAGCACAGCGGCAACCCGATTGCCGCGGCCACTTGGGCTGGATGGTGGTTCTGGTGGATGTGGTTCATCCTCGGCACGAGCGTCGTCGTCGTCGTGTGGTTTACGAGCGGCGGGATCCGCGATGTCGTGCGAATGGTCCGGCTCCTTCGCTCGCGCGCCATCGACGCGGATGATGATGGCATGGTCAAGCGCGCCGACCCGACCATTGGGTGAACCGTGCGCGGCGGCCTCGAACAGAGCCTCTGCGGCGACGACTGGACGGTGATGGCCGAGGACGGTCGCTCGTGGAGCGCGCGCGTTCCCGGCTGCGCCCACACTGACCTCCTGCGGCAGGGCGAGCTCGCACACCCTGATGTGCCCGGTGGCGAGGAAGGCCAGTCGTGGGTCGGTCGCACAGCACTCACATGGACGCGATCGTTCCTGATCGACCCTGAACTCGCGAAGCACGAGCGCATTGATCTCATCTTCGAGCGGCTCGACACAGTGGCGAAGGTATGCATCGATGGCCTGTTGGTCCTCGAGTGCGCGAACGAGTTTCACCCGCAGCGGGTGAACATCGCAGCGGCTCTGTTGGCTGTGCCCGTGTCGAGCGAGCATGTGATCGCTGTGACCTGTCGTGGCGCCGTCACGGAGGTCGAGCGCCTCGAACGGGACCTCGGCTCGCGTCCCGTCAATGGCGACTGGACGCCGTACCCCTTCATTCGCAAGACAGCGTGTGAGTTTGGCTGGGATTGGGGGCCGCGCGTGGCATCGAGTGGCATCCGCGGTCTCGTCTACCTGCACGGATGGTCGGGAGCCAGGATCGTGTCGGTTCGGCCGCTCGTCACGGCGTGCACGGCGGATGCCGCCGAGGTGAGTGTCCACGCCGACATCGAGTTCGCTCGCGTTGCGCAGCCCACCGAAGTGCGGTGTCAACTCATCGCGCCCGACTCGACGGCCGTGCGAGGGGCGGGCCGAGCAGGACCCGTAGCACTCCGACTCGAGAAGCCGCTGCGATGGTGGCCGCGCGGCTACGGTGGTCAGCCCCTCTACCGCGTGGAGGTCGAACTCGTCGCATCCGGCGAGGTGGTCGATCGAACCGCATGCACCGTCGGACTGCGATCGGTGACGATTGACACGGCGAAGGACGAGATCGGTTCGCGCTTTCGGGTGCTCGTGAACGAGACCCCTGTTTGGTGCGCGGGCGCGAACTGGATCCCCGATGGGCTGTTTGATCAGTGTCACGATCGCGCACGCCTGTCGACGCGACTCCATCAGGCATGCGACGCGAATCTCGTGATGCTCCGAGTCTGGGGCGGCGGTGGCTACGAGAGTGACTCGTTCTATGACGAGTGCGATCGACTCGGCCTTCTCGTCTGGCAGGACTTCGCATTCGCCTGCGCGACCTATCCGGAAGAGGAGCCTTACCGATCTCGCGTGGAGACCGAAGCGCGATGGCAGGTCGCGCGCCTCTCCCGCCATCCATCCGTCGTCCTCTGGTGTGGGGGCAACGAATCCATTCTCGCGTGGGCCTCGTGGGGATTCGCGCAACGACTCGCGCCCGGGCAGTCGTGGGGACGGCACTACTGGCTCGAACTCCTGCCGCGCATCGTCAACGAACTCGATCCGACCCGTTCGTACTGGACCGAGAGTCCGTGGTCTGGAGCGCTCGAGATTCACCCCAACGATCCGACCTGTGGGGACCGACACACTTGGGATCCAGAGGCCAAGGTCGAAGGGATGCGGTCCATCACGCCGCGGTTCTGCAGTGAGTTTGGCCATCAGTCGCCGCCCAACATGCGCTCGGTGAGCGAGGCGTTCGGGATTGCCGAGTCGGCACTCGCAGCACTCGGCGTCCCGGAAGGACTCGCACTGCTTGCGCCACGGCAACGGGCCACTGGAGGTGACGAACCGCAGTACGGTCGATTCCTGCGCGAGCGATTTCTTCCGCCCGCGGATCTTGGGGAGTGGATGGCGCAGGCGCACATCGTCCAAGCGCGCGCCATGCGCGTGGCCTACGCATGGATGCGAGCCAATCCGCGGGTGTGTGCGGGCGCCCTCGTCTGGCAACTCAATGACGCATGGACCGGACATTCATGGGCGCTCGTCGATGTGAAGGGTCGACCGAAACCTGCCTGGTACGCGGTGCGAGATGCCTGCGAAGCGCGCACCCTGGTGATTCACCCGCGCAATGGCGCGGTTGTCCTTGACGCGATCAATGACACGGACTCACCGTGGCGGGGGATGGCGAGAGTGACGCAAGAGACGCTTGGTCGCGGCGGTGCGCCCACGGCCGTCGCCTCGGAGTCCTTCGCCGTCGAGCCGCGAAGTGTGGCGCGAGTCTGTGTTCTCGCGCAGGCGCTCGTCCACGGTCGCGATGCCGTCGTTTTCGCCGAGGCGGCAACAGGTCACAGTCAGACCCCCTTGGCGTGCGCGTGGTATGCCGACTCGCACGATCGATTGCGCGATCCTTCACAGCACACGGCACCTCTGGCACCACATTGCAACTGGATCGACGCTCCCACGATGCGTGCGCCGGGGCAGTGGAGCGCCGTCCTTGAGGTCGAGGCGAGATCGCCGCTCGTCGATGCCCTCGTCGTCCCGATCGGGCCGTGGACAGCATGCGAGCCGATGCTGTTCAGTGTTGGAGCGCACCGTCGTGCGCGCGTGCGGCTCCAGTGGCAGCGAGGCCGCGGCCTCGACCCCGCGCTCGGGGCTGAGGTCTACGCAGAGGGTCGTCGCGTCGCGCGACTGTCCTGAGAGTTGGCGGCTCGCACCTCGAGAAAAACCGGCACAGTTGGGAGAGGGGGTCGCTGCAGGATCTAGGTTCCCGCTTCGAAGAGGAGGGACTTTCATGCATGATGCAACACGACGCCTTCGGCGACTCACGCACCTCGAACCGATGTGGGAAGCGCAGCGCGCTGAGCGGGCCGCATCGATCGATCGACTCATCGAGGAGGCGTCCGACAGGGGCGACTGCACCGACCGGATGTACTGGACGCTGCTCTACGACTTCGAGCATGCGCCGCTCACAACGAATCTGCGCCAACTGGCCGACACCGGATTCGAACCGCCGACCGTGGACGGACTTTCCGAGGTGGAACTTGGCACCTGGCTCTGGGAAATGATCGAGACGCTCGGCGAACTCGGGGTCTTTCTCGTCCATACCGACCACCTCGGCGACCGTGAGCTCTATCGCCGACTCGTCGAGGAGGTGCTCGTCGAACCCGTCCGGTCGTTGCCGCCTGGCGCAGGCGTGAGCGAGTTTGTCGATCTCGTCGGCGGCGACGATGATGCCCAGCGCCTGATCTACCAGCGCTTCTACGCCTCGGATCCCGAGCGCGAGAGCTGGCGCGAGCGGCGCGGCGAGTCCATTGCGGCGTGCGCTCCACCCTACGACCGAGATCGGTTCCTCCCTCGGCCTGATGGCCCCGCGATCAATGACGATTCCTCCGGAAACGATGAGGCAAAAATGGAAGATGGCCGGCTCCCGCTGAAGTGAGCCGACCATCCCGCCATGCCGTCGGTTTTTTTAGTGCGAAACCTCTCCGCGCCGAGGGGCTTGATGACAAGGTTGGTTTCCCGCCCTGCGACGCAAGGGCGAACAACGCGAACCCGTATTCTTTTTCGCGATGCGAGCACTCGGAAGAACCGCCGTAGCAAGTGCCGTCCTTGCCGCAAGTTGTGTCTGTGGTTGCTCATCGACGCCGCGGCCACTCCTTCCGCCAACGCTGGTGGGTTCGTGGCGCGGGGCACAGCGGAGCGACCTCCTCGAGATTGCACCCGGGGGCGTCGTCGTAGTCGAAGGCCAGGGGATGCCAATTCGGGTCGGGCGATGCCTCGTCGATGGAAACACGCTCACGATCCGGTATCAACTCGGAAGCGAGTCATGTCCAGAGGAGCCGGGGTCATACACCTTCACGGTCGATGGCGGCACGCTCTCGTTGGTCGAGTTGACAGAGACATGCGTCGATCGTCGGCTTGTCCTCAGTCAGTCTTTTGTCAGGAGCCCAGACCGATGATCGCACCGTGGTCTGGCATCATCGCTTGCGCGATCGCCATCCTGCTCTCGACCACGAGCACTGAAGCGTCTCCACAGTCGACTCGCAAGTCGGCCAAGGACGCGCCGGCAGATCCCACGGCGCTCTTTGGGACCGAAGGCGAATCAATCATCCGCGCGATCTCGCAAGGCACGAGACCCGCATCCGAAGCCTGCACCGCGCTCTCGAGCGCGCTTCAGTCAGGGATCGAGGCCGTGCTCGCGAATCTTGCGCCCGTCGAGAGCAAGCCAAGCACGAGTGGTGGAAGAGGCAGCGCGAAACCGGCCAAGGCCAGCCGGTCGGCGAAGCAGAAGGAGCTCTCAGCAAAGGTCCGTGAGTCGCTGGTCGCATTGGTCCCCCAGGTCGCATCCTGGCAGCTCGCGAGGCTTGTCGTATCGGTCGTGGAGGCCGAGCAGCCCGCTGTCGCCGGGGAGTTTCTCGCCCATCCGCGATTTGCACGCGCGCTCGCGCTCGTGGTGGAGCCCGAGCAGGAGGAGCCGGCGCGCGTGGTGCGGATGGCGCGGGCGCTCATGGCGCAGCGATCGCCGCTCGTCGAGCGGTACCCGGAGTTGGCGGCGGCCATCGCGGTCGTGCTCGATGTCCCGCTCGTGATGCAAGTCAATGAGAATGTGGCGCACGGCGCCGATCCTCTGGCGGTGTTCGATCACTTTGTGGTCAACGAGAGGCGCATGTTTTTTGGATTGCGCGGGATCGCCCCGGAACTCCTCGTCTACCTCGTCGATGTGGCGGCGTCGCCGGACGAACTCGCCTGGGCCGTCGCGCAGTTCGCCGGGCATCCGGCGGCGGGAGACCTTTACGACAAAGTCGAGTACGACTTCGACTACCTCGAGAAGGGATCGCCAAAGAAAGTCACGGCCGCTGGATGGGACCTACGCAACATCCTCAGGTACGGCGGGATCTGCGCCGACCAGGCGTACTTCGCCACGACCGTCGCCAAGGCGATCGGCGTGCCGGCCGTCTACACGACGGCCACCGACGGTGTGCTCTCTCATGCGTGGATCGGCTTCGTGGCCAGCGCGGGCCGCAACCCACGATGGAGCGAGACGGGGCGCTTCGGCAGCTACCAGGCGGTCGAGGGATTGATCCGTGATCCGCAGACGATGCGCGGCGTCTCCAACACGCAGATGCCGATGCTCGTGCAGTACGGGATCGAGAGCGCCGAGGATCGAGAGTTCGCTGCGTCCCTGCGAATCGCGGCACGGAAAGTCCTCGGGAATCCCGCAGCAAAGGTCGCTCCCACTCCGGAATTGGTGACGAAGTCGCTCGAACTCACTCGGCTCGCCGTGCGCGCCTGCCTGACCGACCCTCGGTCCTGGGCACTTGTCGGCGCGGCCGCCAAGAGTGGCGCGATGACCACAGAGCAGAAGAGCGTGTGGGCTTCGGACATCCTGGAACTCTGTGGCGCGTCGTACCCCGAGTACGCGCTGCGCACGATCTCCCCCATGATCGATTCGATCTCTGACCCCGTCGAGCAACACGCTGCGCTCGATGGCGCGTACGAGATCTTCCAAGATCGGGGTGACCTCGCGGGGCAGATCCTCTTGCAGCAGGCGTCGCTCTTTGAGCGCGACGGCGAGCTCCCCGCCGCGGGGCGCTGCTACGAGACCATTCTCACGAGATATCCCAATGACGGACCCTTCGCCATCACCGCGCTCCAGAAGGCATCTGCCATCCTCGGGGCGGTCAGCAATGTCAGCGGGAATGTGACGCTGCACGACAGAGCCTTCCGCAGCATGGAGGTTCCCGAGGGCATTTCGCCGCAGTTTGCGCGTCAGAGCAACTGGTTTCGCTCGGGGCTCATGCTGGTGCAGGCGCTTCGGATCGCCGGGCGCGAGCGCGACGCGCAATTGCTCGAGCAGCGCATGGCCACCGAGATGCGCTAGGCGAAGAGCGCCAAGAGCGAGCTCGCGAATCGCCCGATGCCGAGCGCACCGCGGCGACGCCCGACAGTCCTGCGGCGCCGTGGGCGCACAGTGAGATCGCTGATGGCGGGCGGTAACTCACTCCATGGAATGGTGGCGCGCGGAGCGAACCCCTCGCTCAACATGAGCGCACGCCACTCGCGGCCATGGGGTCGGGCGTTCCGTCCAACTGAAGCGAAGACGAAGAGATGCGCGAACTCGTGACAGAGCACTTCGCGCAGGAGAGCATGGCACTCAGGCGCCACGAGCGCGGCGTGCACGCGAACGAGCGGGCGCGTCCTCGTGGCACAGCCGAGTGTCCGCCTCATTTTGGTGCTGATGGAGACTGGCGTCGTGTGCGCGAGCGATTCGTCGCCCCAGCGCCGACACCACCGTCGGACATCCTCGCGGAGTGTCGCAGGAATGCCGTCGGGCCATGCGGGGCGCGGGATTGCGGTTTCGTGCGCGCGTGACACCCAGTCCGAGTCTAGTTGCCGTGCCCCGTCGTCGCCGCGATCCCTATGATCCTCCCATGAGCCTGTCACGGACGGACGCGCCCAAGGGATACAAGCTGCTTCTCGATGCCAGGCGGAATCTCGGCACCGCATTTTCCGAACAGCAGCGCGAGGAACACGGACTCGTGGGGCTTCTGCCCGACGGGGTGGAAACGATGTCAGTACAACTCGATCGCGCGCGAGCCCAATTCGCCGAGCAACAGACCGACATCGCGAAGTACCAATACCTCTCGGCACTCCAGGATCGTCAGGAGCGCCTCTTCTACGCACTCCTGCGCAGCGATTTTCAGTGTTTCATGCCCATCGTCTACACACCGACAGTGGGCGAGGCCTGCCAGAGGTTCGGTCACATCATGCGTCGGCCCAAAGGCATGTACCTCTCCACAAGGCGCCGCGGCAAGCTCGCCGAGGTGTTGCGCAACTGGCCCGTGCGGGAAGTTCGATTCATCGTTGTGACCGATGGTGAGCGAATCCTCGGCCTCGGCGACCAAGGCGTGTGTGGCATGGGCATCCCGGTGGGCAAGCTCGCGCTGTACACAGCCTGCGCCGGTGTGCCGCCACAGTCGACGCTTCCAGTCGTGCTCGATGTCGGCACCAACAACGCGGCATTCCTCTCTGACCCGCTCTATCCGGGGCTCCGCCAGCGGCGAATGACGGGCGACGACTACCTCTCATTCGTCGACGAGTTTGTCGATGCCGTCCAGAGAGTGTTTCCTGACTGCTGCATCCAGTTCGAGGACTTCACGAACACGCACGCGATTCCGCTTCTCGAGCGTTACCGCCACAAGGTGTGCTGCTTCAATGATGACATTCAGGGGACCGCATCGGTCGCCGTTGCGGGGCTCTTCGGTGCCTGTCGGCTCGCGCAGTCGAAGATGAGCGATCAGCGGATCCTTTTCCTCGGCGCTGGGAACGCGGCGGTGGGCATCGGCGACCTGTTTGTGAAACATCTCGTGTCGATCGGTGTGTCGCCTCGGGATGCGGCGACGCGGTGCTGGTTCATGAACTCACGAGGACTCGTGCACGCGGGCATGCCCAAGTTGCCGAGCTATCTCGCGCCCTATGCCCACGCTCTTGACGGTGTGGCGATCCCGAGCGGCGCCGCCACTGGACCCGACTCGCCGATCACCTCGTTGGCCGACGCGATCGAAGCCCTGCGCCCAACGGCGATCATTGGCGTCTCGACCGTCCAGCATGCGTTCAACGAGCGGGTGATTCGCACGATGTCGCGCCTCAACCGTCGTCCGATCATCTTCCCGCTCTCGAACCCGACATCCAAGAGTGAATGCACGGCGGAGGAGGCCATTCGATGGTCCGAGGGCCGCGCGATTGTCGCGACGGGCAGTCCCTTCCTCCCGCTGCACTACGGCGGGAAACTCTTCGTTCCCGGCCAGGGAAACAATGTGTACATCTACCCGGCGGTCGGGATGGCGGTGTTCGCCACGCGCGCGACACGGGTGACCGACGAGATGTTTCTATGCGCCGCCGAGGCACTCGCACGGCAGACGACAGACGGCGACCTTGCGGTCGGCCTCATCTATCCGCCGATTGCATCGATCTTTGAGTCGAGCGTGCAGGTGGCGATTGAGGTCGCCGAACATATCTTTGAAGCCGGGATGGCCCGGGAGCCCCGTCCCGCGAATGTCGCGGAGTTCGTTCGCGCGAAGCTCTACGAGCCGGCCTTCTGAGTCGGCTCGCGGACATCGAGGCAGATCCAGAAGTCACTCCGCTGCGTCGCTCCGCCCGGGTCGGTCGCCGTCATCGTGGCAGGGAAGAGGAGCACGCCGCGCAGACTCGGATCGAGAGTGCCGACCAACGACACGAGCGCGTGATCCGCATCACTTCGCTGGCCGGTGAGTTGGACCTTCACGCGCGGCTCCGACGAAGTCACATCTGTGACGGTCCATCCCTTCGATTGCTTGAGTTCAAACTCGAAGGGGATCGACGAACCCGGGACGACCGCGCCAAGATTCGCGCGGTACTCGGCGAAGGGGATCCGCGGTGCAATGCGCGAGCACTTGTGCCGCACCCGAATGTCAATGACCGGAGCCTTCGGGTGATCGGTGGCAATCACGAGAAAGGGGGGGATCTTCTCGCAGGCGAGTCCCTCGAAGTTGTAGCGCACCTCGTGCGAAGTCCGCGGGGTCGAAGCCGAGTCTGAGGCATCAACGAACTCCGTGGGTTGTCCCATGACGGACAGCACACGAAACGCCGCCCCATCGACCGACTCCACGGTCACTGCGCCGCTCAGTGGAGGCGAGACCGATCCCTGCGGATTCGCGGGGTCACCGAACGCATTGATGAATGGAACTCGCGCCGCCGTCACGAAATCGATCGATGTCGCGCGCACGGGGAAACAGATTTCGCCCTGCATGTCGACTCGTGCGGGAGCGAGCCCCGCACCGAAGGTAAAGGTGATGCTCGCGACCTTGATCCCCGTCGATGCCGCGACCTTCATGGTGATGGGTAACTCGATCGAGCCTTGGGCGGGGATGACCTTCCCTGCGGCGTCGACGCTCGTACAGGTGCACGAGGGAACCGCCGACGCGATCGTCACGGGAGTGGTTCCGGTGTTGACGAGCCGAAAGGTGCGCGTGATGGACGATCGAGGCTCAATGAACCCGAGCGCGATGAGCGCGGGATCAGCGATGACATCGGCCAGTGCAGTCGCCGATGACAGCACGGCGAGGGCGAGGGCGAGCGAAGCGCGACGGGGAGACAGCATCTTCCTACTATAGACCTCTCAATGAAGGCGATCGTCATTCAGAAGCGGGGGCGACCGGTGGCTCCCAATGTCGCGCTCGTCGATGGGTTTGCTGACCCTCGTCCGGCGTTGGGTGAATTGCTCGTGCGAACTGAAGCGAGCGCGCTGAACAGCCTCGACCTCTGGGTCGGTGTCGGTCTCCCAGGGATCGATACGAAGTACCCATTTTGCGGTGGATCGGATGGCGTTGGCCGTGTCGTGGCGGTCGGGGATGGGGTCGACGGCGCGTGGATTGGCAGGCGTGTCATGCTCAACGCTGCCGTCGTGCGCGCATCGGTTGCGAGCCCCGGGGTCCGTTCTGCAGGCGAGGACATCGAGATGATCGGTGAGCACCGGCAGGGAACCCACGCGGAGCAATTCGTCGCGCCCGCGTCGAATGTCCTCGACATCGGTGACGCGGATCCCGTTGAAGCGGCAGCGTTCGGGCTGACGCACCTCACGGCGTGGCGCATGCTCGTCACGCGCGCTCGGCTCAAGCCGGGGATGATGGTGCTCGTGACCGGGATCGGTGGAGGGGTGGCGGTCGCCCTGCTCAACATTGCGCGGCACTTGGGCTGCGAAGTCATCGTGACGAGTCGGCACCAAGCCAAGCTGGACGAGGCCAAAACCCTCGGCGCCTCCTACGGCATTCTCGACGACGGCGGCGACTGGTCGAAGGCCGTACGCGCCGCGACCGGCAAGCGGGGGGTTGATATCGCCGCGGACTCAGTCGGCAAGGCGGTGCACTCGCAGTGCATCCGCTCACTCGCGCGAGGCGGGGTCTTCGTCACCTGCGGGACAACGACCAGTGGGGACGCGGTCACGGATCTCACACGGATCTTCTGGAATCAGTTGACGCTCGTCGGATCGACGATGGGGGACATGGAAGAGTTCGCGCAGGTCGTCTCCCTATTCCGCATCGGCGTTCTCAGACCCAAGGTCGACCGAATCGTGCGCCCAGGGCACGCGGCCACCGCGTTCGAGAGGCTCGAAGCCGGCCAGCAGATGGGGAAGCTTGTCATTGATTGGCGAGACCAGTAACTGTCCAAAATCGATGATCTTCTTGACCGAGGGTTGTTTTGCACTAGGTTGGACCCTAGGGACTCCCCATCTGTGCGGGGTGTTATTCCGTCCGCAATCGATCATTCGGCACTGTCACAAGGAGTCGCTTCAATGAAGTCAAAAATCTCGCTCGCTGCCGCAGCGCTCGCCGCCGGCACCGCCATCTCATCCGGTGAGCTCGCGTCCGCGCAGTGTTCGGTCACGCCGCCGCCGGGCTCGATCGCTTCTGGCGACGGCTGTGCACAAGTCGGTGGTGCCGCAGACATCAACGGCGGATGCAACATCATCCCGGCGGTGTTCACCGACCTCGGCTCGATTCCGGCAGGTGGCACGCTCAATGTGACTGGCGAGTTCGGGACCTATGACGCCTCCGGCGCTGGTGGCGCGGCAACGACCCGCGACCTCGACTGGTTCCTCGTCACCACCGACGGTGGCACGCTCACGGTGACCCTGCAGACTCAGAACGAGTTGGCCACTGGAGCCATGCCCAACAGCGTCATCTTCATCAAGGGCAATGTCGGGGCCGATCCATGCTTGGGCAATTTCAATGTCGGCGTGCAGAGCAACGCGTGCCCGCATGTGCAGTCGTACATCGGCGGCGCCGGTACGCACCTCGTCGTGGTGACCACACCGTTCGAAACCGCGGGCGCCGCGGAGCTCTACAACTGCGGTCAGTACCTGCTCACTCTGACCCACACGCCGCTCAGTTTCCCAGTCTGCGGAACATCGTCTGACGACTGCACGAGCGCCCATGCGGCGGGTGGCTGCAACCTTCCGGCGTGCTGCGACGGCGTGTGCTCGTTCAATCCGCTGTGCTGCGAAGTGGGTTGGGATCAAGGCTGCGTCGATCAGGCGGTGACGAGCTGCGGGCTCTTCATCTACAACTGCGCCCCGCCAACGGGGGCTCCGGCAAATGACTGTGCTGTCAACGCGCAGCTGATTACGGTCGGCCAGTCAAATGTGGTTGCGAACAATGTTTCCGCTGGCACTGACGGTCCCACGGGTCCGTCGGCAACCTGCCTCGCCAAGATGGGGAAGGACCTTTGGTACACGATCCAGGCGCCGGCCAACGGCGCGCTCGGAATCACAACCTGCCCATCCGGCGACGCAACGACCGACACCGTCATCGAGCTTTACGGACTCGGCACGGATCCGGTGATTACGACCGCGCGTGCCGCCACGCTTCCTGACATGTACATCGGTTGTATTGACGACTCCTGCCCAGACGCGACTGGAGCGGTGATCGTTGGCGGTCCGACGGCCGTCACATTGATCGATGCCGTCGGCGGCGACTACTACCTCGTTCGGATTGGCGGTTGGTACGACGACACGACAACCACACCCGATGCTGCGGACACCTTCTCCGTGACCCTCGAGACGAGTTTCCAGTTCGTTGTCTTCACGACTGGAGCGCAGCACGCCATCAACAGTAATGGCACGCTCACCAATCTAGGTCTCAGCTCGGGTTGCACCGCGGCGGCAACGCAGCAGCGGTGGCTCGCGCAGCCGTTCTCGGTTCCGGCCTCATCTCCTGAGTGGAATGTCGAGCGGATCACCGTCAAGGGCTTCGCGCCCGCAGGCGTCACGAACACAACGCTGAACTATGTTGTGTGGGATCGTCCGGCCGGGAACCCCGCGCCGACAGCGGCGAACCAACGCCTCGCAGGGTCGGTGCCCTATCCAGTTCCATACGACGCGGCCGCTGATGACTACGCCAATGGCGCGCACGATGTTGGCGTGGCGTTCGCGCTCCCGGCGGGTAACTACTACTTGACCGCGTACGCCACGAATGCGAATTGCGCGACGGTCTTCTCGAACTTCGCGTGGTTCGTCAGCGCCTACGACGGCATCAATCTCCTCGACGCGGCGGGGCCGTTCGCATGGCGGTCGGCCACATTTCCGACACCTGGTTTCGTGAGGTACACGCTTCCTGCGACCTTCACGATGCCTTCCGGCGCTGACCCCGCAGACATGTACAACGCCGCGTTCGACATCTACGGGACGCCGACGACGACCACCCCTCCATGTGCGGCCGACTTCAACGGCGACCATGTGCGCGACGGCCTTGACATGACCGTGATCCTTTCCAACTGGGGTGGCACGGGCGGCGATGTGAACGGCGACGGCACCACCGATGGCCTCGACATGACCGTGCTCCTTTCCGGTTGGGGCGCGTGCCCATAAACAAGGTCTTATAACCACAGTTTTCCGCACTAATCACCCGCCGGCCCTAGGGCCGGCGGGTTTTTTGTGCGGTCGCCACCGCGGCACGAAACCAATTTAGTTTTTTGTCGATCCGCAATCTCGGAACCGAGTTTCGATTTGGTGCCATGCGCACGGAAATTCAATGAATCGCGCTGCAATATGTGGAACATCTCGGAAGCAGGGCTAGGTTTGGGTCGATGAGTCCACCTCGCCGCTGTGTGGCGGCGGGTGGGGTCACGCCACGCGTTACCCCGCGAAGCGGTGTTGTGATTGCCATCGGTTCCCGTTAAGAAAGGATTGATCCCATGAAGAATTGTTGTACAAAGTCGACGCTCCTGGGCGTGTCCGCGGCCGCGGTCACCCTAGCGGCAGTCAACTGTTCGTATGGTCAGGACGAGTGTGCATCGGCAACCACAATTGCCGCCAACACACCGACCGCATTCAGCACCGCAACCGCCACCGCGAGCGCGAACATCCCCACGGATGCGCTCTGTGCTGGCACCTACCTGAACTGGCTCGAGACCCAGTTGGATGTCTGGTTTGTGTTCACAGCGACCGAGCCCGGCATCGCCGACTTCACGACTTGCGACGCGGCGTCTTACGACACCTCGCTCGCGGTGTACAAGACCACTTGCGACAACCTCATTGCGTGTAACGGCGACGCGACCGGCGGCACCGGCTGCCAGGTCTACTACTCGTCGTGCCCGAACATCGCCTGCCAAGCCGGCGATGTCTTCTATGCGCGCATCGGTGGGTACAACGGCGACGTTGGAGCCGGTAACTTCACTGTTGCCTTCCAGGCCTCCTCGGCCGCGTGCGCGGGCGCTACTGGCGCTTGCAACGCGGCGCACGGTGGACTTGGCTGCGACAACGCCACTTGCTGCACGAATGTCTGCACCGTCAACCCGCTTTGCTGCGAAGTTGGCTGGGACACCGCGTGCGTGGACCTCGCGGTCACGACCTGTGGCTACTACTCATGCACTCCAGGCGCTGGCGCTCCCGCCAATGACTGCGCGACGGGCGCAACGGCGATCTCGCCGACCGACAGCACCGTGAATTTCAACTCGGTCAACGCCGGGATGGACGGTCCCCTTCACGCGGGACAGTGCGCCTCAGGTAACGAGTTCTTCTATAACGACATTTGGTACAAGGTTGCGCCGGTTGCTAACGGCACCATGGGTCTCTCGACCTGCGGCACCGTTTCCTTCGACAACAAGATCGCGGTGTACGACATGGGAACCAACCCTGCGTCGTTCGACTTCAACAACCTCGCTGCGAGCCTCAAGTTCTGCATCGATGATGGCGCGAGCGGCAGCTGTATGTTGACTGACGGCACCACGCCATACGCTGCGGAAATCTCCGGCGGCGTCGAGCTCGGCCACACCTACCTCATCCGCCTCGGCTCCTATGCCGAGATGGATGAAGGAACGGGCCAGCTGCGCGTTGACATGCCAGAGGCCTGCACGCTCCCGACGCCAAACGCGTCCGAGGGCGAAGATTGCGGTCTGGCGATCAACGACGGTTGCAACGGCGACGGCGGGTCGATCACGGTCAGCAACGGCGCAGTGGTGTCTGGCTCCTTCTGGGCCGATGGCGACGCGCGTGACACTGACTTCTACACGCTTAATGTCGCTGCCGACAGCACCCTCTCGGTCTCGGTGAACGCGAACCGTCTCGTGACCGTGCTCATCCTCACGGGTGATCTCTCGGTTGCAGGTTGCGCGTCCGTTACCGTCGTCGGTGAAGGTTCGGGTACTTGTCCGACCGTCGCGACCTGGTGCATGAACGCCGGTACCTACCACATCTTTGTGGCAGACGGTGCCTTCACCGGGAACCCCTGCGGAAGTGGAGTCTTCAATGACTACACACTGTCGGTCACGACAGCTCCTGCGAGTTGCCCGGTCACCGTCTCCGGTGGCGGAGCGGCTGCGGGCACCTGCGCGGCGCCTGGTCCGGACTCATTCTCGATCAATGTCGACCCGAACACCGTCGCCAACGGCCTTGTGGCCTGCGCGTACGGCAACGGCGCCTTCCCGAACTGTGCTTCGGGTGGAACGACGGCCAACAGCTACGCCCGGGTCTTCCCGGCTGGGCAGTTGACCGGCGACATTAGCTGCATCAATTTCGGCGCGTACTGCGTCGTTCGTGCACCGAATGCCGCTAACACGGCATGCGCCCTGTACTACAGCGATGTTCCACTCCCGGCGACGATCGGTATCTACCGTGACCTCGACGGCGGCGCTCCTCGCTTCAAGACCGCAGACGGTGGCACCGATGGCGGTGACCTCGAGGCGATCGTGTCGCAGGATGTCTATGTGCCTGGTGGTGTCTACAAGGCCACGCTCAATCTCCCAGAAGCGGCGTGCGTGATGGACGACACGGACAAGAACCTTGTCGTCGTCATCGACTTCCCGATTGTGGGCGGTACGGGCTACAGCATCCGCGCTGGCGGCAACACGGCCGGTCCTGGAAGCAACACCTACTGCCGCCTCAGTTGCGCTGATGCAGCGGGCGCGTTCGTTCTCACCGAGAGCCTCGGTGCGACATTCACTGCGCAGTGGGTCGTTCAGCTCAACGGCACCAACGGCGTGAACTGTGGGGCTCCTAGCTGCCCAGCCGACTTCAACGGCGACGGCCTCCGTAACGGTCTCGACATGACGGTGATCCTGTCCAACTGGGGCAGCACCGGCGGCGACTGCAACGGCGACGGCACGACGAACGGTCTTGACATGACCGTTCTCCTGTCGGGTTGGGGCATCTGCCCGTAACTGATCGCGCACACAACATTGCTACTGCAACATCAGCCCCCTCTGGTCGAATGGCCAGAGGGGGCTTTCCTTTGCCCGGTCGGCGGTAGCCTCTTCGGTTCTACTGCGTCAATCGGAGCCGCCCGTGTCAAGACCTGCCAAGCTAGGGATCATCGCCTCGGTCGCATTGCTGGTGGTGGCAATCCTCTTTGGTCGGGAGGTATGGGACGCGCTCTCGAACATGCAGGCGGACGGCGGACTTGAGGCACGCACCGCCGCGGTGAGGGAAGGGGCACTCAAGGAGAGTGTCTCGGCTCCGGGCTTCGTGGAGCCTGTCTCAAAGGTAGAGATCTCCGCACAGATTTCGGCGCGCATCGTCGCGCTGCCGTTTCGCGAGGGGGACTCAGTGAGCCAGGGGGATCTCCTCATCCAACTCGACGACCGCAACCTGAAGGCTCAGTTCGCGTCCACCACAGCGCGACGAGACGGCGAACGGGCGCGGCTCGAGGCCGAGCGGGCACGGGCTGAGGGGCCCAAGCAGTCCTTGGAGAACGCGGTCCGCAACCTCGACCGTCAACGGCGGCTCTTTGAAACCGGTGATGTCGCTCGGCAGGCACTCGACGATGCAGAAGTCCGGGTCGAGGAACTCCAAGCCGCGGTCGCGGCCACGACGAAGACAATCGGTGCCCTCGAGAGTTCATTGGCCGCCAGCGAGGCCGAGATCGAGCGCGTCCGCGAAGAAGTGGCGTACGCGACGATCCGTGCGCCCATCGCGGGGACGATCACTCGGCTCAATGCAGAGGTCGGCGAACTCGTCGTCGTGGGCACGATGAACAATGCAGGCACCGTCATCATGACGCTGGCGGACCTCTCGCGGATGCGCGTCCGTTTGCAAGTGGCCGAGGCCGACATCGCCAAGGTGCAAGAGGGGCAGCCCGCGGACATTCACATCAATGCTTTCAAGGACAGGGTGTTCTCCGGCGTTGTTGACGAGGTTGCGCTCCAGCGGACGGCGACGGTCGGCTCCGCGGTCTCAGGGGGGCAGAACGTCGGGACCTTCGAGGTGGATGTGTCACTGAACACCGACGGTGTTCGCGTTTACTCGGGCCTCGCCGCCAATGTGGACATCACGATCAAGGAGCACCGGGGTCTTGTTGTCCCGACACAGGCAATCGTCGAGCGCAAGCGCGACGAACTCCCCGACGAACTCGTCGACTCGCCGGTCTACACCACGGGGCAGCGCGTGGTACCGATTGTCTTCTTGGCGATCGATGGTGTCGCAACCCCCACGGCGGTCAAGCTCGGGGCCAGCAGTCTGACCGAGACCCTCGTGGAGACTGGGATCGAGGACGGACAGATTGTTGTGACTGGCCCGTACAAGACGCTGGAGAAACTCAAGAACGGCGAGTCGCTGCGGAAGGACTCGGTGACAGTCGGGGGGCCGGGAGGTTCCCGCGGACGTCATGGGCGTTCTGGCATGTCTGTGCGGCTTGGCATGTGAGCCAATGATCAGGATCGAGGCGCTGCGCAAGGTCTACCGGGTGGGCGAGGAGCAGATCCACGCGCTCCGGGGTGTCGATTTGCATGTGGGCGACAATGAGATGGTGGCCGTGATGGGAGCGTCTGGCTCAGGCAAGAGCACCCTCATGAACATCATCGGTTGCCTCGATCGCCCGACCGCTGGCAGTTACACGCTCGATGGGCAGCCCGTGGCTCGCATGAGTCCCAACGAGCTCGCGCTTGTGCGCAATGAGAAGATCGGGTTCGTCTTCCAGTCGTTCGAGTTGCTTCCGCGCCAGACGGCGCTTGAGAATGTCGAACTTCCGCTGATCTACTCGCGAGAGCGTGGGCTGACATCGCGGGAGCGCACGCGGCGCGCCCTTGCGGCCCTTGATCGCGTCAAGCTCACTGACCGAGTGACACATCGTCCGAACCAGCTTTCCGGCGGCCAGCGCCAGCGCGTGGCCATTGCGCGCGCGATCCTGAACCAGCCGTCCATCCTGATGGCCGACGAGCCCACCGGGAATCTCGACTCGACGACGAGCCACGAGATCATGGAGATCTTCCGGCGGCTGCACCAGGACGGACAGACCGTGCTCATCGTGACGCACGAGAACGACATTGCGGCGTACTGCCAACGGGTGGTGAGATTGAGAGATGGGAATGTGCTGTCCGACCTTCCCATTGCACAGGACATGGCAGGGCGAGGTGCGGCGTGATCTTGACGCCGTACTTTTACGCCCAGGCGATCAAGCTCGCGCTCGCGCAGATCTGGGCGAATCGACGGCGGAGCATGCTGACATCGCTTGGCATCATTGTGGGTGTTGCCAGCACCACCGCGGTGATCGCGGCGCTCACGGGCCTCAAAGCGAGTGTGCTCACTGAGTTCGAGTCCTTCGGCGCGAACCGGCTGTATGTGTTCCCCAACCGGCCCGACAATGTGCCCCGCAACAAGATCCCATGGGAAAGGATGCGGCTCAAGCCATGGGAGGTCATCGAGTTACAGCAGTCGTGCCCGAGCATTCGCGCGATCACGCCGGTGACGGAGTTGGGGCTACAGGTGGCGAGCGATGATCGCACTCTTGAAGGGATTTCGGTGGTGGGGATTTGGCCCGACTGGCACGACACAGAGAACCGCCGCGTGATTGAGGGTCGCAAGTTCAACCAGATCGATGAGAAGCAAGAGCGTCAGGTGTGCCTCCTCAACCAAGCGGCGGTGGACGAGCTTCGACTCCCGGAGGATCCCATCGGAAGCCATGTCCTCATCGGGGGACGGCGATTTTTGGTCGTGGGGATCGTGGAGACTCTTCAGGCGCGCATGTTCGGCATGGGTGCCGACACCGGCGAGGTGTTTATCCCGTTCGCGCTTGCGATCAAGTTGCAGCCTCCTGAATACTTCATGCGAGTGGCGGCGCTGGCGCAAAATGCCGAAGTCAGCGAGGAGGCGCAGATGGAGATGCAGCGCACGATGCGCCGGATCCGCGGCATTCAGCCGGGCGATCCGGACACCTTCCGGGTGGAGGCGATCGACCGATACATCGATCAGTTCAAGACGATGGCGGCCGCGATCACGGCCGTGGCGGGGGGCATCGTCGGCATCAGCCTCTTGGTGGGCGGCATCGGGATCATGAACATCATGCTCGTCTCTGTGTCCGAGCGCACACGCGAGATCGGACTGCGCAAGGCTGTGGGCGCGACGCCCGCGGCGATCATGATGCAGTTCCTCCTTGAAGCCGTGGTGCTGTGCCTATTCGGCGGGTTGATTGGTGTGCTGTGCGGAAAGCTGGCCGCGCTTGGATTGAGCCTTATCCCCGGCGCTTCGCTCAAGCAAGCGGATGTCCCGCTTTGGGCCATCGGGGTCAGCTTCGCGTTCAGTGCACTCGTCGGCGTCGCGTTCGGCTTCTTTCCTGCGCTCAAGGCATCGCGCCTTGATCCCATCGAGGCGCTGCGCCATGAGTAGCGTCAATCGACGGGCCATCACCGCCGCGACGGCAGGCGCGCTGACGTTTCTCATCGCCATGCAGGGATGCCAAGACGAGCTCTTCTCCAAGGATGAGAAGATCATCGGCCCTTCGACGAGCACTCAGGCGATCGGTAACTTCGATCCCGCATCACGCTCCGACTCGCCGCCAACCTCTCTTGAGGCCGCGGTCGAGGAAGCCACGCGGCAGGGGTTCGCGCCCCCGAGTTACCCGTCAAAGGTGGAGGTCTCACTCGAGGCAGTTCGCCAGAGCGCCCTCGCGAACAACCTCGATCTTGCCGTCACCCGGTTCGATCCCTCCATCGGGATCACTCGGATCAATCAAGAGCTCGCGAAGTTCGAGGCGGTGCTCAACGCGTCCTACACGCGCAACACGACGGGTTTTCTGACGCAACTCGAAGAGGGCGTGTCCACCGATACGAGCAATGCGAATCTCAATGTGAGCGTCCCGTTGGCGACCGGCGGCACGATTTCGGCCGGGACCTTGTTCAATCAAGGCGACGAGAACCTCCTGATTCCAGGCTACGAACCGTGGGAGGCTGGCGTCCAGGTCTCGATTTCCCAGCCGCTGCTGCGGGGGATGGGGATTCGCAACAATACGGCGTCGATCCGCATCGCGAAGTACCAAAGCCGGATCGTCGATGCGCGTACGAAACTCCAGGCGATCCGAATCCTCGCCGATGCCGAGAAGGCGTACTGGAACCTGTATCGCGCGTCGAAGCAACTTGAAGTGCGCGTGAGCCAGTACGAAGTGGCCATGAAACAACTCGCGAGCGCGCGTCGGCGCGTCGCGCAAGGGGTCGCCGCCGAGATCGAGGTCATGCGCGCGGAGAGCGGGATGGGCACGACCATCGAGCAGGTGATTGTGGCGGACAATGTGCTTCGTCTGCGGCAGCGAGACCTGAAGCGGTTCATGAACGACTCAAGGGTGCCCGTTGAGAGCCCGACGGCACTGAACCCGATGACCGACGCGGTGCCCGTGAGCCTCCAGTTCAACGACGAGCGACTCGTTGGGGATGCGATGGGCGGGAGGATGGAGCTCCTTGAACTCGAGCTGCAGATCTTGGTCGACGCTGAGCAGATCGATCTCGCGCGCAATGCGGCGCTGCCCAACTTTGTTGTCTCGTACCAGTACCAGAACCTCGGCGACGACACATCCATCGGCAGTGCGTACGCCGCGATGGGGAACTCAGACGGCTTTGTCGTCACTGCCACGGCGACTGTGCCTCTGGGCAATGAGGCGGCAAAGTCGGCGGTGAGCCGGGCCATTCTGACTCGGCTTCAGCGACTCTCGTCGGTGGAGGCGCGCAAGCAGGCCATCACGCAGGAGGTCCTCAATGCCGCTGACACGGTGGAGAACACATGGCGTCGCATCCTTGCGGCACGCCTTGAAGCAGTGCTCGCTGGGCGAACGCTCGCTGGTGAGCAGCGACAGTTCGAGGTGGGACTGCGCACGAGCACGGATGTCCTGGACGCCGCCGCGCGCCTCGCCGATGCACAGAGCCGCGAGGTCGACGCCCTTGCTGGATACGAGATCGCATTGATCGACCTCGCCTTTGCGACGGGTACGACGCTTGGCAGCGCGGGCATCGTGCTGCCCGATCCGGTTGATCCCCGCACGCTGCAGTAGGAGTGTGCGCGCGCTATGGGTGCGGGGGCGTCGCGGGAGCGGCGAGTCCCATGCGCAGCGTGAAGAATGCCTTCCAGGCGACATTTCGGAGGCGAAGGTCAGCGTGCTCGTCGATCCAGATACTCCGAAACGCATTCTCAATCGCGTGGTCTGATTGTCGCGAAATGCGCACTTGGTGGTGAGCGAGCGCTGCCGCGATCGACGCCGCGTAGTAGACGGCACCGATCGTGCGGTCATCGGCGGTTTCCCCTTCAAGTGTCAGGTGTTTGAACGCATCTTTGCACGCATGGAGCCGGTCGAGCGGCGTCGTCGGGTCGACCAACAGGTCGACGGCGCTCGTCGACGCTGGCTCGATTTCTTTGGCGATCCAGCCCGTCAGTGCGATGGCTGGAGATGCGCCCGACTCGAGGATGAGTTCGAGAAGTTCGGCGCCGGGGTGTGGGATTTCGGTCATGGCGCCGCGGTCCCCGTCGACGCCAACAGGGATCTGACCTCGGCGGCCACGGATTCGCCGTCGTCGTCGTAGTTGCCAAGTTCGGCCATGAGCGCGGCCGTAAAACCGCGCTTCATCCTTGCAACGATGTTCGCGACCTGCGCGGGCGAAGTGAGCGACCACTGGCGCATGAAGGCCTCTGTGGTCACAGGTGTCGCGCCCGTCAGTGCCGGCTGAAACACCCGCCGGTCGAAGATGTCCCAGTGCGCCTCGCGGCTAGCGGCGAGTGCACGCGCGCGCACGGCCTGCGCGGCCGACTGAATCAGCATGGCGACCCACGCGACTTGAAAGGCGCGCTCGGGGCTCGAAGTGTCGTCGAAACACTCAGCGGCGTCGCCGAGTTCGACGACCCAGCCGTCGGGCTTGCGTGTGGTCGCGGTGCAGCGTCGCAGATGGTCCAAGCAGAAGTTGCGGACCGCGGTCAGGAGGAGGGACCGGAACCGTCCGCGGTCGGGATCGGCGGAGGCAAGGAGGTTCCGACCGAGCACCACATCGGCGATGAATGCTTGCGTGACATCGTCGGCCTCGGCGATGGTGACGCCGCTCCGGCGCACGAACGCATTGATCACGGGCCAGTAGCGCTGCGCGATGGCGTCGCGGCTCTGGCTCGCGGTCGCTGAGCTCGATGCCGCATCGAAGATCGCTCGCCAGTCTGTGCGACTTGATCCCGCTGTCGAGTCACCTGGGCTGATTGAGATGGGCTTGTCGCGCATGGGAGTGAAGCCGTCGCGTCCGCGACCAAAAATGGAGTGGAGCCGAGGGGAGTCGAACCCCTGTGCCGATCCCGATGACAAGCCGCTTCTACGCGTGTAGCTGCCCGTTCAGTCTCGGTCTGCGCTCTGTTGGACAGCGACATGCAGCAGACCATGGCGCGCGAAGTTCTCGTTCCTCCGAGGCGTGCCATCCCATTGGAACCAGCCCGATCGTTGACGGTCCCTCGCCCCATCGGGCGTCAGGCGAGGTGACCGTGCGGCCTAGTTAGGCCGCGAGTGCGTACTGCGTGTTGGCAGACGTGTTTTTGCATCCTTTTTTGCGTGGCCTGGATGCTCCACGACGCGCGACGACAGGCCATACTGAGCCGGTCGAAGCCAGTTCGGCCCCGATTGTGAAAGAGCAACAAGATCATACGGGGAAAGACTCACTGCGGTTCTGAGTCCGCGGCCGTATCCTCGATCTCATGTTCGCCGTCGTCATCGCCATCGTGGTCGCCCTCATGGCAGGGTGCGGCGATGAAGTGGTGAGCGCGAAGGAGCCCCCGCGCGTGATCGAACAGAAGCCTGAGCCTCGCGGTGGTCCCTCGGGTGCCCACCGGTCCAAGTCTGGTTTCGACATCGCGCCGCTTCCGGCGGCGCGCGTTGCCGAGCTCGCCAAGCACCTCGATCCAGAGGCATTCCGGGTCACACAACGGTCTGGTACTGAGCCGGCATTCTGCGGGAATCTGACTGACAACAAGAAGGAGGGCACCTACTGCTGTGTGGTCTGTGGACTGCCACTTTTCTCGAGCGCGTCGAAGTTTCATTCCGGAACAGGTTGGCCGAGCTTCTTCGCGCCGTTTGATCCCGAGCATGTGACGACCCGCACCGACGCCACCCACGGCATGGACCGAACCGAGATCACTTGTGCGCGCTGTGGAGCGCACCTAGGGCATGTGTTCGCCGATGGCCCGCAACCGACGGGGCAGCGATACTGCCTCAACAGCGCGGCACTCACATTTTTCGAGAAGGGAGCATCAATGCCCAGCGAGTCGCTTCCGGCGGACCTTGTGACCGTCTACTTCGCCGGGGGGTGTTTTTGGGGAGTCGAACACTCGTTCCAACTTGCGCCGGGAGTCGTCGACGCGGTCAGCGGCTACATGCAGGGGAGTACCTCGAACCCAACCTACAAGGATGTCTGCACCGACCGAACCGGCCACGCCGAGGCAGTCAAGGTCGTCTTCGACCCGAAAGTGATTTCATTCAAACAGCTTCTCGATGGGTTCTTCAGGATGCATGATCCGACCGAACTCAATCGGCAGGGACCCGATGTCGGCACGCAGTACCGCAGCGGCATCTACTGCAGTTCGGACGCGCAAGTGGCTGAGGCGAAGGCGTTCATCGACACCCTCAATCGGTCTGGGCGGTTCCCCGGACCGATCGTCACACAAGTGGAGCGTGCGGCAACTTTCTACCCCGCCGAGGAGTATCACCAGGATTATGTCGGGAAGACCGGCCGTGTGTGCCATACCGGCAACCCGTGGCCTGAAGTGCTCAATGGAGCCAGGTGAGCAAGATCTTCGCGTGCACGCTTGCGAGCCTGATGCTCGCGCCACCTGACTCGCTGTCGACCGCACTCATCTCGCGCATCGATGCGGGCAGCCTCCGGCAGTGGCACGATCTCCTCGGAAGCGAGCCGCATATCGCCGGAACCGATGGTGATGCGCGCGAGGTTCGCCGTATTGATCTCGCGTTCCGGCAGATGGGACTTGAGGTCGAAGTCGACGAATTCTGGGCGTACTTGGCCTATCCCGTGGCGGCGCGCGTCGAGATCTCGTCGCCCTCGGAGCCTGCGGCCGGTCGCCGTGGCGTGCTGCCGATCATCGAGCGAAATCTGGCGGAAGATCCCTCCGCCGCACACCCGGACCTCACATGGGGATGGAACGCGTACAGCGGGAGTGGCGAGGTTGAGGCCGAAGTCGTCTACGCGAACTACGGCACGCGCGCCGACTTCGAGCGCCTCCTCGAACTGGGTGTTGAGGTGAAGGGAAAAATCGTGGTGGCCCGTTACGGCGGGAACTTTCGCGGTTTCAAGGCGCGCTTCGCAGAGGAGGCGGGTGCGGCGGGCCTCCTCATGTACATCGATCCCGCGGAGAGTGGATTCGCAAGAGGCACTGTCTATCCAGTGGGTCCATGGGCGAATGACACATGCATCCAGCGTGGAGCCGTCGGCACGCTGCCGTATCCGGGAGATCCGTTGACGCCGATGGTGAAGGCGACCAAGGACGCGCTTCGTGTGGATGAAGCCGTGGTCGATCTTCCTCGCATTCCGATTCAGCCCATCGGCTACGGCTCGGCGGCGCAGATCCTCTCGAAGATGAAGGGGCGTGAAGTTGCCGATGCGTCGTGGAAGGGTGGGCTGGAGTTGCCGTACCGCCTCGAGGGTGGCGAGGAACTTCGCGTGCGCATGAAGGTCGAGCAGAAGCGCGAAGTTCGCCAGTGCGCCAATGTGATCGCACGGCTGAAGGGCACGCGCGACGACGGCTCGTCGGTCATCATCGGATGCCATCACGACGCGTGGGGATTTGGTGCCGCGGACCCGCTGGCGGGGACGATCGTGCTCATGGAGGCCGCGAAGGCGTTCTCGCAGTGTGCCCGTGAGGGACGACGACCCGCGTGCGACATTGTGTTCTGCGCCTGGGGCGCGGAGGAGTACGGGATCATCGGTTCCACCGAGTGGATCGAAGGCTGCCGCGGTGACCTCGGCGGCGCGCGCGCCTACCTCAACCTCGACATGGCGTCGATGGGGCCGAACCTCGGCGCGAGTGCGTCGTCATCGCTCAAGGGCATCGTGGCAAGCGCGAGCGGACTCGACCGGCCGCGTGTCGGCACGATCGGGGCCGGCAGCGACCACATCGGGTTTGTGTTCCACGCCGGTGTGCCATCGATCGGGATCGGCGCTTCTGGAGCGCCCGGCACGGCGTACCACTCGAACTACGACACCACGGCGTGGTACCGGAAGGCGGTCGGCGAGGACTACGCAAGCGCTTCGCTTGTGGCGAAGGCGACGCTCGCCATCGCGGCGGCGATTTCGCAAGCGCGCGTCTGTCCCGTGTCTGCAGGGGACACCGTCAGCGATGTTGTCGATGCGTGCGTGCGATTGATCGACGCTGGTGCTTCGAGTGCCGATCCTCTGGCGCGCGCGCGCGCGGATGAAGCCAAGCGCGTGGCTGAGTGCTTCGCGGCGCTCGCGTCGGACTGTCGAGCCTTTGATGCGTCGATCGAAGCCGCCAACGCCGATCCGTCGATCTCCTCCGAGGTCGCGCAGAAACTGGATGCTGCCGCTCGATCGCTCGACCGAGCCACCTTGGACGAGCGGGGGGTCCCGGGAAGGCCGTGGTACAGGAACCTCCTCTTGGCGAGTGACAAGGACTCCGGGTATGCGGCCACGGCATTGCCAGGATTGACCGATGCCGTAAACGCGGAGGCAGCAATGGCGGCTGGCGATGCCCTGTGCGCGCGGGCGGAGGCGATTCGGCGGACAATAACTGGTACTAGTCGGTAGGCCGCTTGTTTTTTGCGATCTTCGGGGTACCGTTGGGCGGCTCGGCGCGTATCGCTCCGGGCGAAAGCCTCCCCATGAACAGATCCATTGCCACCACCGTTGCTCTCTCGCTCGCCCTTGCGTCGTCCGCTTTCGCCGGAACGACTGCCATCAAGCCCAAGTTGGTCATCGGCACTGGCTTGACCTACCCCACCTGCATCACGAGCGCTCCCGGCGATGAGACACGGCTCTTCGTGATCGAGAAGCGCGGCGTCATCAGGATCATCGACATTGCCGGGGCGACTCCGACCCTGCTGACGACAGCCTTTCTCAACATCGACGCGCTTGTCACCGGCGGCGCGAGTGTCAGCGACGAGCAGGGACTGTTGGGCATGGCATTCGACCCCGACTATTCGACGAACGGTCAGTTCTATGTTTTCTATACCGGCACGGGCACCGAGGTCGTGGCGCGGTACACGGTCTCGGCCGCGAATCCGAATGTCGCGAATGCAACCGGCGTGGTGCTGTTGAGCTGGTCGGATCCGTACTCCAATCACAACGGCGGTTGGATGGGCTTCCGGCCCGGCACGCGTGACCTCTACTTTGGGGTTGGCGACGGCGGCAGTGCAAACGATCCGAGCAACTACGCACAGAACCTCACGAGCAAGCTCGGCAAGATGCACCGCATCGTGCCGACCGTCGGCGGTGCCTCGCCGTACTACACGATTCCGACGAGTAATCCGTTCTACGGCGGAGCGACCACGGCCGACGACACGGTGTGGTCGTACGGCCTCCGCAATCCATGGCGCTGCAGTTTCGACCGCGATACGGGCGACCTCTACATTGGCGATGTCGGCCAGAATGCGATCGAGGAAATCGACTTTGAGCCCGCCACGGCGGCGCCGGGACGAAACTACGGATGGCGCTGCACCGAAGGCACCTCCTGTACCGGCCTGACGGGCTGCACTTGCAACGGCACGACCCTCACCGCGCCTGTGCGGACCTACTCGCATTCGGGCGCGGGCGGCTACTCCGTGACCGGCGGCCATGTGTATCGCGGCTGCGCGATGCCCGACATGCAGGGGATCTACTTCTATGTGGACTACTCCACGAACAACTCGTGGTCCTTCCGGATGGTGAACAATGTCGTCACCGAGTTTGTGACGCGCAACAGCGAACTTCAGGTGGCACTCGGAGGCCAGACCGTCAACCAGATCGTGGCCTTTGGTGAGGATGCCAATGGCGAGCTCTACATGGCCGATCATGGCGGCGGCATCTACAAGATCGTGCCGGCGACTGGCGAGATTGTCTGTCCGGAGCCAAACCCGGCCGACCTCAACCATGATGGCGTGGTCAACGGCGCGGACATCACGATCATTCTGTCGTGCTGGGGCAACAACTGCGGCGACATCACCGGCGACGGCACGACCGATGGCCAGGACATGACGGTGGTCGTGAGCAACTGGACGCCCTGACGCGCGGCCTCACGGCCGCGGGGTCACGCCTTGCGCGCGGCGCTCTTGCGCCGCATGCGGATGTTCACAACTTCCACCGCGAGAGAAAACGCCATCGTGAAGTAGATCGCGCCCTTGGGGAAGTGCACATGCACCGACTCGAGGATGAGCGCGGCGCCAATCAGGACGAGGAACGACAGCGCGAGCGTCTTGAGTGTGGGATGGCGCTCGATGACCCTGGAGACGGCTCCAGCGAAGACCATCATGACGCCGACGGCGATCATGATCGCCAGGATCATCACAGCGATCTGGCTGGCCATGCCCACGGCAGTAATGACCGAGTCGATGGAGAACACAATGTCCATCACGCAGATCTGGGCGAGGACTGAGCCGTAACCGCGGGTTTTCGGCAGTGGGATCGTGGGATCGTGCGGCGCTTCGACCTGGTGGTGCATCTCGAGGACGGCCTTCACCATCAGCACGAGGCCGCCAACTCCCAGGACAAGGTCGCGGACGCTCGGTGCGACTTCGATGCCAGCAACCGGGATCGCAAAGAGGGGCTCCGTCAGTCGCGCGAGCCAGCCCACACACAGCAGGAGTCCGATGCGGAGGCCCATGGCAAGCCCGAGGCCCCACTTCCGGGCGCGCTCGCGCTGCTCGGGCGGCAGGCGACCACACAGAATCGCGATGTAGACGACATTGTCGATGCCGAGGACGATCTCAAGGGCACTGAGCGTGACGAGCGCGAGAGCATTGTCGACGGTCAGGAGGTCCATGGGGCGGGCTACGATAGCAAGCCGATGTTCGTCCTTTCACCGTCACGGCGACGACTCGCCTTTCGCGCAGTGTGGCTGCTTCTCTCGGTGGCCGCAGTCGCCGGGATGAGCGCGATTCAGTCACCGCCCGTTGTCATCAGTCCCGCACAGATTGATTTCGGCAAGGTGAAACCGGGGACGCGGCACGCGGGCAGTTTCTCTATCGCCAATCAGGGCACCACGCCCATCACCGTGAAGTCCGTGGTGCCAAGCTGCAAGTGCACCGGGGTCACTGCGCTCGCCGGGACCGTCATCGCAGCTGGCGCCTCGGTGAAGCTCGACGCAACGCTCGATGTACCCACAACACCGGGCGAAAAGGACGCGAAAGTCTTTGTCACCTTTGAGGGGTTTGCGCAGCCGATCATTGCCCTCCTCAAGGCGGATGCGACCCTTCCAGTCCGTGCGAGTCCGGCCTACATTGATGCGCTCAAGGGAGTCTCGACCGGTCTCGTGAAGCTTTCAAGCGAGGACGGGAAGCCGTTCACGATCCTCAGCGCAGGGGGGCAGCCAGCCGTGTGTGAGGGGTTTCATCCCGCAAGCGATCAGCCGCGCAGCGAATACTCCCTGCGTTGGACCGCACCAAAGGAACCGTGCGAGACAATGCCCCTGTGGTGGGTCGTTGAAACGGATCGCGCTGACTGTCCGATCATCGCGCTGCGCATTCGCCATGAGTGCACAGGATCGCGCGCGGACCCGACGAAGGCCGATCGATTCTGGTTCTTCCCCGAGCCCATCGCCGTGGCCGGACGCGTCGAGCCTGGGGCATCCGTGCTCGTCACGGTGCCGATTGAGCACTACAACCCCAAGGGGCGCGGAGCAGTTGTCCGCCCCGACTGGAACGCAGTGAAGTCTGTGCGCTCACTCTCGCCGCAACTGGTGGCGACGCTTGAGGACGCCCGCCCCGGATCGCGCGAAGATGCCGCCCTCACCATCCGCGTGTCGCCTACGGCGGGCGCGTCGGGCCTTCTCATCATTCCTGTCGAGGTCGAAACCGCGACGGGTCGCGGGTCATTTCCCGTCGTCATGCAGGTCGTGCGCGGATCAGGAACTCAGTGATGAGCCTGCCCGTCGTCAACTTCATTGACGCGGATGAGGTGATCGCGGTGCTTGAGGGGGCGGCCGACGCGATGGAGACATCGCCGCTGCGAAAGGGGTCGAGCGTCGTTCTGGCGAGTCGCGGCAAGCTCCTCTTTTCGGGCGATGTTCACGACTATCCGGGACACCTCGAAGCGATCGTGCACTTGGCCGCACTCGAGGAGTCACCAGACAACCATGTCGTTCTGCACGAACTCATCCATGGTGAGCGGCTCCTTGATGGAATGGATCTCTCGTACCGAAACCTTGCCAGGGTGGCGACGCTGGTGCTCAGGTTCCCAGCGCAGGTGCACCCGATGCTCGCGAATCATGAGCTCGCGCAGTGTTTCCGTGTGGCCGTCAGCAAGGGAGGGGGCGACCAGGTCGCGATGTTCGACGCTGGGCTTGAGTATGTATTCGGCGGCAGAGCCGAGGAAGTAGCGACCGCGATCAGAGACTTTGTCCTTGCGATGCCGCTGGCCGTGCGCGCATTGAACGGAATCTGGTGCTCGCACTCGATTCCGGCGCAGGGCGACTTCGATCCTGCCATCTTCGATCGCGCCTTGGAAGACACGGACTATCGCGGGCCGCTTGGTGGAGCGTGGCAGGTCGTCTGGGGACGCTCCCAAGATCCGCAGCATGTGCGCGCTTTGCTCGATCGGTTTGGGGCGAAGTTGTTCCTTGTCGGCCACTGCCACGCGGAGATGGGGATTGAGAGTCCCGCCGACGGACTCGTTGTCGTCAACAGCGATCACGCGCGCGGGATGGTTGTTTCGATCGACCTCGCTGCGCCGGCGCCGAGTGCGCGTGAGATCGCGGGCACGGCGACACCACTCGTGAATCACCTCGATCCAGCCTGATGCGCGGCGTGCTCGCGATCGAAGGAAGCCAGCGCGTTCTCGGCGTGGCGCTCGCATGTGGTGGCGACGAAATCGTCTCCGTGGAGTCGACCGAGGATCCAAGGGAGCGAGACCTGCTTCTGCCGGCCATCAACGAACTCTGTGGCCGAGGACGGATGCTCGCGACGGACCTGAAGGCTGTCGCGGTCTCGACCGGCCCCGGCGGCTTCACTGGACTGCGGGTATCGGTGGCGACCGCGAAGGGCCTCTGTGAGGCCCTGGAGATTCCTGCGATCGATGTCCCGTCGGCGCTAGTGGCTGCAGCGGCAACGATGGGCGACTGGTCAGTTGTCGCGCCTCGCGTCGTGGTCGCACTGGCATCCAAAGGGGAGAGGTGTTGGGCGTCCAACATCGTGATCGATGGCTCTGGCGAGCTTCGCGTCGAGTGGGAGTGTGCGGTGGGCATTGACGAGTTTGTGCGCTCGGCACCGGCAGTCGTCGTGGCTGATGAATACCTGCCCGCTCCCATGCGCGAATGGTGCAAGGGGAGTGGGATCCCACTTGTTGTGCCTCGGTTCTGCGCTGTGACCTGCCTTCGTGTGGCGATGGCGAAGTGCGGGCGGGGGGAGACAGTTGATGCGATCGATCTCAGGCCGCGATATCCGCGCGAACCCGAGGCCGTGACGCTCTGGCGCGCGCGACAGGCGGAATAGTCACCAGAAAGCGGGGGGCTTCGCTGAAGTCAGCCTCGGGAACTCCCGATGTGCGATCAGGTGCCCCATGACCAACCGTGAACTTGACCCCCGAACCCTTGGCCGCGCCACCGTACTTCTGGTGGGCTCGCCCGGTGCTCCGGCCTCGGGGCCGCTCGAAGTCGTGTGCGCTCGCGATGGGTGGGATCTCCGGATCGACCGTGCCCGGAGCGCGTGCGACGCGATCCGGTCGCTTCGTTCGCGGGGCGCCGACCTCGTCGTGATCGACCTTGATGGCATGGGTCACCGTGCGCGTTGGATGGCCCACGCGGCGCGAATCGCACAGCCCAGCGCGGCGATCGTGGTGGTCGGGCAGTGGCCCTCGTCCGACGCGACCCGAGCGTGCCTCCGAGCTGGGGTCTCGGAGTGGATCGACGCCGATTCGTGGATCGTGACCGACTCACTGGTGAATCGCCTCGGTGCGTTGCTGGCTCGCGCTGTGACCGATCGGCTCGGTGTCGATCGCATCGCGGTGCTCGAGAGCGCGTGCCGGCGCCTCTCCGAGGAGCGCTCGCAACTGCAGAGGAAACTCGGTGGCGCGTCTGCGAACTTGGCCGGTGCCGAGGACATCGCACGCGATCGAGAAGGGTTGGCCGCGATGCAGGCTGAGTGCCGGACGCTGCTTTCGCAAGAGGCCGAACCCGAGCTCATTGTCGAGATCGCCGCGAACTATCTCGTGTCGCGCCTTGGTCCAACGAATGCCGCGCTGCTCGTGGCCGAAGGCGAGTCCTTCAGGCTCGCGGCATATGTGCGCGATGACCTCACGCGCCGCGCGGCGGGGAAGGTGCTCGACCAACTGTCGTCGTCATGGGCAACCCGCATCGCGGCGGCATCATCACCCATTGTCCTGCAGGAGGGAAGTGCTCCGCGCGAAGGATGCGAGGGTCTTGCGGCCGTGTTGCCTGGGCGATCGATTCTGGCGTTCTCCTGCAACGGTGCCCAGAGCACGCGTTCACGCGGAGTTGTCGTCCTGTTCCGTGACAGCCAACGACCCTACGGAGACGGCGACATTCGCGTCGCGCGCGCTGTCGGCGCGGCGCTCGGGTACGCCCTCGATCGAACCGACCGCATATTGAATCGCGCGACGCCAAAGTGGCCGACCGAGGCGCCCGAGTGCCCCGAAAGTTGATGGGCGGTTGACGGGGCGCGGCAAAGCGCCGCATTCCTCATCAGCGCGCGGCCGTGTGCGTGTGGTGGACGGAACGCGGCGGAGCTTGTCAGCTCGGCAGCGCTGAATCGCGCAGGCGAACGAGGATCGTGACCCCACCCTTCACGCGGGCACCCTTCGTGACGAGGATGGCTTCCACCAAGGCGCGCGGGACGATGAGCTCTGTCGTCGACCCGAACTTGATCATCCCGAACCGCTGCCCGCGCGAGAGGAGGTCGCCCGCTCGCAGAGGGCAGACGATGCGTCGGGCGATGGCACCCGAGACCTGCCTCACCCCGAACCGGATCCCCGTCGGCGTGCGGAGGCAGAGCAGATTCGACTCGTTGACCCGTGCGCTCTCTTCGGTGCGCGCATCGAGGTATCTCCCTGGCATGTGCCGCATATGAACGAGCTCCGCGTCGCATGGCATGCGGTTGATGTGCACATCAAGCACACTCAGAAAGATGCGGACGATCACTGCCGGACCGTCGACCGATTCATGGCTCGGGACATCGATCACCGCGGACACGACACCGTCGGCCGGGCTCACGAGGTCCTTCGTGTCGTCGGTCGCGGGCCGGCGCAGGAGTGGGTCGCGAAAGAACCCAGCGACCACGATCCACACAAAGATGCTCGAGAGTGCAATCCATTGATTTGGCCAGAACCAGACAATGATCGCGACAGCCGCCGCGGTGGCGAGTCCCCACTCACGAACACCGTAGCGAGAGAGCGTCACTCGATCGCGCGGCCGACGAAGAACCCGATGCCGCCGGCAACGATTGTGCCACCAGCGAGCGCCGCCAACCACATCAGGAGGTCACCGGTGACCATGCCTGCCATCGCCGATCCGCCACCCATGCGGGTGCTCACCACGATCGTGGCGACAAGGATGATCGAAGCGAGAGCACCGGCAAGCAAACCGATGCTGAGACCGCTCGCCGCAGTATCGACGGCAATCGACGCGGCCGGAACGAGTACACCGGGCGATCCCATCGGTGCTCCGATCGATGACGGCGCGATCGCTTCGTCGGCTTCGGCCCCACCGCCGTCGGCAAAGAGGTCATCGGCGCCGCTGAGTGCAACTCCCTCAGAGTCGACACCGCCATCGCCTGGATCTTCGAGGAGCGCCGCTCCCATCGTCGACTGGTCAGCATCGCCCGCGAGATCCAGCATGCCGCTCCCGGACCCAACGGTCTCAAGGTTGAGGCTGCCCGAGTCGCTCGGCGCGTTCATTGGAAGGCCATCTGAAGAGTCCGAGCGATCCCTTGGTGCGCGCGAACCCGACCGCGCCGCCATGGAGCCACTGAGATCAGCGCTACGGGGGGTCTTCGCAGGGGCGCCGCTGTCGGCGAGGCCGACACCGCCACTTGACGCGCCGCCCGAGCCGGCGGGGGCTTCGAGTCCAAGATCGAGGTCGAGTCCGAGGTCGAGAGCCGACCCGGCACCTGAACCCCCCGCTCCGCCTGTTGCGGGCGAAGGAGTATGAATGGCACTCTTGCCCGCCGAGTCGGCAAGACCGATCGGCGCGTGGCTGCCAGACTGATGGAAGTCGGCGATCGAGGATCCTTCGCTCGCCATTGGACCCGAAGTCGGCGCAGGTGCCGCTCCAGAGTCCGCCATCGAAAGCGCGTCATCGAGTCCGAGGTCGAATTCACTCGCGGAGCCTTCAGCCGTCCGCGACCCCGTGTCTTCGAACTTCAGGTCCCCGAGGTCTCCACTGCCCGAGAGGTTCAGTGGCGCATCCGAAGCGGAGTTCGTTCCGAGCGACAGGTCGAGGTCTCCGACATCGTCGGTCACAAGCTGGTCTATGGCCGCCCTCTTGAAGTGAGGGGTGTTGTGCATCACGAACTGCTCAAGCTGACCGTTTTCGACCATCGCGTGCAAGTCGGCGCCGGTCTTGCCGAGTTTCGCGGCAGCCTCATCGATGGTGTAAAAGAGCTTTGCCATGGGTGGGATGGGAAGTGCCTACGCTACGGAGCCAATGGCGGTTGCGCAAGCAAGGGAACGGACCATTGTAGCAAACGCAAAGGCAGCACAGCGGGTTGCGTTATGGTTCTCGGAATCGGCTCGCAAGTTCCCGTGGCGCTCGCGAAGGTCGCCCTACGGATCGCTCGTCAGCGAGTTCATGCTGCAGCAGACGCAGGCCAGCCGTGCCGTGGAGGCGTGGCGCGTGTTCATGCGGCGATTCCCGACGATCTCTCATCTCGCTCGTTCGCGCGAGGCCGCCGTGGTCGCGTGTTGGAGAGGGCTCGGGTACTACCGGCGCGCGCGCTTCCTGCACGCTGCCGCGCGAGCTGTGGTTGCTGAGCACGGGGGGATGATTCCGCGCACGGCAAGTGCGCTGCGGGATCTTCCCGGAGTTGGGCCGTACACGGCGGGGGCGATCAGCTCAATCGCATTCGGGCTGCGCGAGCCGATCGTGGACGGCAATGTTGTGCGCGTGCTCTCACGCTTGCACGCTCGGCGATTCAATCAGCGACTCGCCTCGGGCCGCAATGAGCTGTGGCGCATGGCGCGCGAGTACATCGATGGAGCACGGAATCCCGCGCGTGCCAACGAGGGGTTGATGGAACTTGGAGCGACCGTGTGCACGCCGAGATCGCCGCGCTGTGGCGGATGTCCGCTGCGGTCCATCTGCCGCGCACAGCGCTTGGGGCTTCAAGCGAGTTTCCCCGGAGTTCCGGCGCGTCGCCGAGTGCGGCGTATCGCGATGGCGGCCATTGTCGTGCATAGGGGCGGGAAAGTCGCGCTCATGCGCCGCGGCGATTCGGGGCTCTGGTCATCGATGGAGTTTCCTCCCCTCGTGGAAGGTCGTCGCGAGCCCTCGCGCGCAGTGGTGGCCCGCGAGTTGGGACTCTCTCGGGCGGCCCTGGCGCGGCGGGGATCATTCGACTTTCCAACCTCCGCAGGCCGCGTCAACTTCGTTGTGTACAGAGCGGAGCTGCCGCCAGCGCGCGCTGGGCAGCTCGCGCGGAAGTTCGGATGGAGGTGGTGTTCGTACGAGGGCCTTGCGCGCACCATCGTCGCCAGCGCGGCGATGAGGGTGTTCGAGGTCGAGGCGCGCGGCGAGCGCGCCGAGCCAACGACAGCGGGAGTACGCTGATTGCTCATGCAGGCCAGGCAGTCATCCTCACGCAGCGCACCGACACTCGCGGCAGCGGGATGTCTTTGCATTGCGACACTCGTCGCGTGCGAGTCGAAGGTGAATCCGGTGGCCTCGAACGACAATTTTCCTGGCGAAACCTATCCCGGGAACCGCATCCTGAGTCCGGAGGAAGAAGGGGTGCTCATTGCCTCAATGCGGGCGACCGCCCAGGGCATGCCCGTGTCGCCACTGGACGCGGCGAAGGACGCGGTTCGCTGGAGCGATGTGCGGCAGGCGGCGTCGCTCGCAACCGGCAGCGCGGAAATGGGATTGTTGGAGTCCTCGCTCACCGACGATCAGTGGGTCTTTCAGGCCGAGACGCTCGGCGGCGCCCCGGCGACCCTGACTGTCGAGCAGCGCCCGCCACCGCTCATGTACCTCGCGACGGCGAGGGTCGGCGTCTTCGGCGAAGAGTTCGATAAGGCGGAGCGGTGGGTTCGCGAGTTTCGGATGGCCATGCGACGGCTCGGGAAACTCAAGCGGCCGTCGTGAGGGTCGGCGGCGCCGCGCCCAAGGGTCCCAACTCGCGCTCGAGCGCGTACGCGATACGAAGCAGCGTGGGCTCGGCGAACGCTTGGGCCTGGAGTTGCACGCCCACGGGGAGGGGGGAACCTGAGGAGTAATCCAGCCCTGCGGGCAGCGAGATGCCGCAGATTCCCGCGATGTTCGTGTTCACCGTGTAGACATCGCACATGTACATCGCGAGTGGATCCGTCACGCCGCCGATCGGGAACGCGGCGGTCGGCGAGGTCGGACCGAGGATCACATCACATGCAGCGAATGCCAAGTCGAACTCCTGCTTGATGACTCGCCTGACCTGGAGCGCGCGTCGGTAGTAG
>SXGT01533917.1_pt1 | contig 38899 bp, 30 predicted proteins | sample 3176221 | NCBI WGS metagenome assembly SXGT01 (sample SAMN11356862, study PRJNA531348) | freshwater metagenome | isolation source: freshwater sample F1-120 | place: China: Fuxian Lake, Yuxi | collected 2017-12-25 | reverse complement strand
GCGGCACGGCGCTTGCCGCCGGTATTTCCGCTCGACCGGCGGCTAGCGCCGTGCCGCTCACTCTGGCGTTTGCGCGAATATCAATCTGAGGATCAATAAACGCCGACGACCGGCAGCTCTTCCGATACGGCGGTCAGGTCGATCACCGCGCCGAGCATGCGTGTCGGGGTGCCCTGACTGCTGCGGACGATGGAGGCCTTGATGAGGAACAAGGGAGATGTGCCGTCGCGATGCTTGACTCGATGGATCGTTTGGAACTTGCGAGCACCGCTGCGAACCGCGTGATCGAGCGCCGAGGTGACTCGGTCGTAGTCGTCCGTGTGAATGTGGCTGAGCCACGCTTGCAACGAGTCCGGCAGCTCATGGTCGTGATAGCCGAGCATCCGCTTGAAGATCGGTGAGAGATACAGTTCGTGCGATCGCAATGGCCAATCGAAGACGCCGATCTCCGTCTCGGCCATGACCTGCGAGTTCCAATCGTCGAGCGCTTCCAACTCGGCGATCGTCTGTTCCAACTCGGCCTGCGGGTGATAACTGCTGGGAGCAATCATGGTGCGATCCTGTGATGCGGTTCGAGAGCAAGATGCGCGATGACAACGGTGTGGCAATTCACGACGGAGAACGGGTTGAAAAATGAGACCCGTCATGACGGCGTCATTAAAACATCGCCTCAGCCAGTCTCCGAGTCTGCAACAGCGGCGAACCGCAGAATCTGGCGAGGCTTCGTCGATTTGTGCGGTTGGCGCGGATGCGCGAGTCCATCCGGTTGTCGCGAGTTTTGGTTTGCGTTTCGTCGGTTCGTCACAACCCATCCATCGCAGCGGCGACGATTCAGGTTGACCAAACGATGTCGCCGCCAGGTTCCGAGGTCGTTGTTTCGAGGACCGCGCGTTCAAAGGTATTCACATCGAGAGCCTCCGACGTGACAGACAGACCAGTCGCGACGGTCGCATGTTCAATTCGCGAAACGCCGTGGCTCGGTCTTCGCGACGGCTACGTCTTGCCGGTTGAAGCGGGACGCTTCGGATCTTTCGCCAGTGGCAGCTTCACCATCTTCCCGGTCCACGCCGCTTGGTAAATCGCCAGAATGATCTCGACCGACTTGCGGCCCTCGATGCCGTCCACGAGTGGCTGGCCACCCGTCTCGATGGCTTTGAGGAAATCTTTGAGCTGCAACATGTGACCGGTGTAGCTGATCGCCTTGGGATCGGACGCTCCGCCCGTTCCTGCATTGCCGCTCAGCTTTTCGAGCAGCTTGGCGTCCTTGGCCAGCTTCTTCTCGAACTCCCACATTTTGATGTTGTCTTGCTCGACGATGACTGAACCGGCTGAGCCGTGAATCTCCGTCCGTTTGAGCAACCCCGGAAACGCGGCAGTCGTTGCTTCCAGCACGCCCAGCGCTCCGTTCTTGAACTTCACGCAAGCCGCAGCGACGTCCTCGACTTCAATCCGCTCGTGAGCGAGCAGGCCGGTGACACCGGCGACCTCGGTGACTTCGCCCATGAACCAGTACAGCAGATCGACGTTGTGAATCGCCTGATTCATGAACGCTCCGCCTCCGTCGAGCGCCCACGTCCCACGCCAGCCACCCTGGTCGTAGTACTGCTGAGTCCGCCACCACTTCACATAGGTGTCGCCAAGTGTCAGCTTGCCGAAGCGGCCAGAGTCGATCGCCTCCTTGAGCGCGATGTTTGCCGGGCTGAACCGCGACGGCATGATCGAGCAAATCCGCACCTTGTTCTTCGCCGCCGCATTGATGATCGCGTCACACTTGGCGAGCGTGATCTCCAGCGGCTTCTCGACGACGACATGCTTGCCCGCATTGCACGCCTTCACTGCCGGATCGCCGTGAGCACCGCTGGGCGTGCAGATCGTCACGACATCGACCGCCGGGTCTTTGAGCATGTCTTCCAGCTTGTCGTACTTTTTGCACTTGTTCGCGGCAGCGAATTTCTCGGCGGCAGCCCCGAAGTTGTCGAAGCAGGCGACGATCTTCGCCCCCTTGATGTGCTCAATCGCCATCGCATGAAAGTTGGCGATCATCCCGCAGCCAACAATGCCGAACCCGAATTTCTGAGCCATGAGTTGTTCCTCAGTGTTTGACCTCTGTGCTCTCTGTGTCTCTGTGGTGCAAAACGCATTCACCACAGAGGCACAGAGGACACAGAGAGGAGAATTCAATCGGTCAATTCCACGCGGCAGAACTTCTTCTTGCCGACGAACAGCAGCAAACCGGTTTCGACTGAGATCAGTTGGTTGTGAGTCTCGATGCGTGTCTTGCCTTCACCGAAATAAGCCCCGCCTTGCGCGATCGCTCGCCGAGCGTCGCTGGTTGTCGTGACGAGGCCGGTATCCAGCAGCAGTCGCGCCGCTTGAGCTTTGCCGTCGGTGAGTTTTGATCGCGACAAGCTCACGGTCGGGATGTCCGTAGGCAAAGCACCCTCCCCGACTTCCTGCTGCCAGCGATTCGCGGCGGCATCGGCTTCGGAAGCCGAGTGATATTGCCCGATGACCGCGCGAGCCAGCGTCGTCTTCGCGGTCTTCGGGTGACCGGCCATGAGCGATTCGATTTCGGCCAGCGGGATGTCGGTCAGCAGCTCGAAGTACATCCGCATGACGGCGTCGGGCACCTGCATGAACTTCTTCATCATGTCGAACGGTGACTCGGAAATGCCGATGTAGTTACCGAGGCTTTTCCCCATGCGCCGCACGCCGTCGAGGCCGACGAGGATCGGTGACATCACGCCGATCTGCTGCGAAATCTTGGCGTCCGCTTGCAGGTCGCGAGCCAGCATGAAGCTGTAAAGCTGCTCGGTCCCACCGAGTTCGATGTCCGATTTAATGACGACCGAATCCCACGCCTGCATGATCGGGTACAGGCACTCGTGCAAGAAGATCGGAGTCTCGGCGGCCATCCGTTTGGCGAAGTCGTCGCGAGTCAGCAACTGCGCGATCGTGACCTTGCCGCAGAGTTGCAGGATGTCCGAAAACGACATCTTCGCGAACCAATCGCCGTTGCGATGGACCTCTGCCTTCGAGAGATCGATCACCTTGCCGACCTGAGCCAGATAATCGACAGCGTTGGCCTCGACCTCTTCGGCCGTCAGCCGCTTGGCTCGCGCGTGATCGCGGCCGCTCGGATCGCCGACCAGCGCGGTGTAGTTGCCGATGATGATGACCGCTTGGTGGCCCAGTTCCTGGAACTGCCGAATCTTTCGCAGCGGGACCGTGTGGCCCAAATGCACGTCGATGCCAGTCGGGTCGATGCCGTACTTGATGCGCAGCGGAGTGTTCGTGTCGCGGCTCTTGGTCAGCTTCGCGGCGAGTTCGTTTTCGGGAACGATCTTCTCGACACCGCGGCGGATGACAGCGAGTTGTTCTTCAACGGGCGGAAAAGGCATGGGAGATCAAGCAACCGATGGAAAGTGGGGCGACAACGGGGCGTAAACTAACCCGAAGCGTCAGCGAGGGCGAGCGCTCCAGGGGATTCCGATTTGGGGTACGACCAATGATTCTGGCCGATTCAAAATAGACGGACGCTTGGCAAAGAAAGAGTACGACGAATTGAAGGAGACGACGAATGAGCTGCCCGACAAATTCGTCGTCTCCTTCAATTCGTCGTACCCCTTCTCTCAGATTGCCGTCGTCGGCAAACGACTGGTTGGTCAGGGCTGCGACCCGGTTTTGTCACACTCCTCATTCGTCAGCGACTTGGAGCGCTCGCCCTCGCTGACGCTTCGGGTTACTTTGTTCGTCCACCTCGAAGAAATCGGAAAGGGACACGGCCATGTCACAGGGTGAAGAAGCGATCCAGGCGTTGCGTGAGGCGTTGCGGTTCTCGCCGGACAACGTGCCGTTGCGGACGCATCTGGCTCAGTCGTTGGCGGGCTTCGGCCGCTTCGACGAAGCCGAGCAGGAGTTTCGCGATGCTCTGTCCCGTGCGCCGCAGGATGCCTCGGTGAAAGTTGGACTGGCAAGTGTGTACGCGCAGCAAGGGAAGACGAGCCAGGCGCTGGTCATTGTCGAAGACCTGTGCCGCAAGAAAAACGCACCGGCGAAGGCGCATGTGCTGTACGCGAAGTTGCTGCTCGGCGAAGGAGACGTGCCGAACGCGGTCGCGCAGTACAAGCTGGGATTGGAGATCGATCCGTCGGCGGCCGATCAGTCGCTGGGTGCAAAGCTGGGTGTCGGCAGCGGCAATGACGAAGGTCCGGTCTTCGAAGGTCGCGTTCGCGAGTCGTGGGAAGGTGATCCCGGCGAGTTCTCGGCCGAGGTCGAACGACCGAAGATCACGTTTCGCGACGTCGGCGGCATGGACGGAGTCAAAGAGGAAATCAACGTCAAGATTCTGTACCCGCTCAAGCACGGCGACTTGTACAAGGCGTATGGCAAGACGGCTGGCGGCGGCATCTTGATGTACGGCCCGCCGGGATGTGGCAAGACGCATCTGGCTCGCGCGACCGCTGGCGAGATTGGGGCCGGGTTCATCTCGGTCGGCATCAACGACGTCTTGGAAATGTGGATCGGCAGCAGCGAGCGGAACCTGCACCAGCTCTTCGAGTCGGCTCGCAGCAATGCTCCGTGCGTGTTGTTCTTCGACGAAGTCGATGCTCTCGGCGGCCGTCGCAGCGACATGCTCAGCGGTACGGCGCGGCAGCTCATCAATCAGTTCCTGTCGGAGATGGATGGCGTCGAAAGCTCGAACGAGGGGGTGCTGGTCTTGGCGGCAACGAACGCTCCGTGGCATGTCGATCCCGCGTTTCGGAGACCGGGCCGCTTCGACAAAGTGCTGTTCGTCCCGCCGCCGGACGCACCCGGCCGAGCCGCCGTGCTGCGGATTCACCTGCAAGGCAAGCCGCAAGACAACATCGATGTGAACGACGTCGCCAAACGGACCGATTCGTTTTCCGGGGCCGACATGAAAGCGGTCATCGACTCGGCGATCGAACAGAAGCTGCGAGACGCAATCAAGACCGGCATCCCCTCGCCACTGACGACCAAAGACTTGCTGGCCGCGGCAAAGTCGCTGAAGCCGACGACGAAAGAGTGGTTCTCGACCGCTCGCAATTACGCTCTCTACTCCAACCAAGGGGGCACCTACGACGACGTCATCAAATACATGAAACTCCCATGAATCCACACCTGCAGCGTGCGCAAATGCTTGTCGGTCAGGCTCGATACGATCTGGCCGACCAAGAGCTTCGACAGGTTCTGGCGACCGAACCGAACAACGCGGTCGCGCTGGGGCTGTTGGCGATCTGTCTCGTCAAGCAAGAGAAGTACGACGAGGCCAAACAGGCGGCCGAGTCGGCGACGCAGCTCAGTCCCGATCAGCCGTACCCGCACTACGCGCGAGCGATCGTGCTCGACCAATGCAACCGGCTGGACGAAGCGGCCGATGCCGTCGGAATGGCGATCACGCTCGATCCGTATGACGCCGACTACTACGCGCTGCTGGCCAGTCTGCGGTTCCAACAACAACGCTGGAAGGAGACGCTTGAGACCGCCGAAGAGGGACTGTCGTTCGACCCGGAGCATGTCACCTGCATCAACCTCCGAGCGCAAGCGCAAGTGAAGCTCGGGCGCAAGGACTTGGCGACGGAGTCAATTGAATCCGCGCTGCAACACGACCCCGATGATCCGTACTCGCACGCGAATCTCGGCTGGGCCTTGATGGAGCAAGGAGACATCGAACGCGCGCTGCATCACTTCCGTGAGGCGCTGCGCCTGAACCCGGAACTCGAATGGGCTCGCATCGGCATCGTCGAAGGACTGAAGGCTCGCAACATCCTGTATCGCGGCCTGCTGAAGTTTTTCCTGTGGGGGACCAAGCTGAGCAGTCGTGCCCGTTGGGGATTGATGGTTGGCGGCTACTTCGGCCAACAGTATTTGATGGACCTCGCCGGCAAACATCCCGCTTGGGCACCGTGGATTTGGCCGGTCGTGATCGCGTACTTCGTCTTCGCGATGTCAACCTGGTGTGCCGCGCCGCTGTTCAACTTGTTGCTGCGGCTGGACAAGTTCGGAAAACACGCCCTCTCCCGCGAGCAGATCGTCACCGCCAATTGGGTCGGACTGTTTGTCGGCGGCGCAATCGTGTCGTTGATCGCGTACTTCGCCGGCTGGCACGATCTGGCCCACATCTTCGCTCTCTGGCTGATGCTGGTTGTCCCGCCGATTTCGTTCATCTTCCACTGCGAATCTGGATGGCCACGCTGGACGATGCTCGCCGCCACGGCGGCATTGGCGATCTGGTGCTTCTCGATGATCGGAATTTGGATCACCGTGGGATTTCTCGACGAGAAGCAGGACAAGAATCTGATCGTCGCCATGTTGCTGCCCTGCATCTGGCTGATGCGGAACTACGCGTACGCAGCGCTCGGTTCTCAATTCCTCGCCGCCGGCTTGGCGGGAGTCCAACAGAAGCGCTAACGCTTCGTCGGCGGCAACAGCCGTTCGTCTCCCGGCTCGAATCCTTTTTCTTCCGGAGTGTCACGAGTCAGCACCTGCCAACTGGCCCCGGTCTCTCGGAACGCCGAGAAGTCGGTCGGCGAGTACGACCATTCCAAGTTCGGCGTGTTGATCCGGCAACCTTTGAGTTCGTGCGACCACATCGCCGCATCGAGCACTCCGCTGACGAGCAACGTCCGCTCGACCGGATACGGCGTGCGACCCGTGCGGAAGAAATGCTGCACCGAGTGCGACAGCGCCTTGAACAAATTCCGATTCCCCCAAGGTCCGTTGAACATCGCCGTCGCCTGAATCTGTGGCTCGCCTTTCACGCGGCAGGCGAAGTTCCAGCGGTTCGAACTGGTTCCATACTTCAGCACCGTTCCCCGCAGTCCGTCGCGGTAGGTCACCAAGACTCCGTGAGACGGTTCGGTCGGGATGTCCCCCTTGCCGAGATTCTTGCCCAAGCCGCGCACCGGTTCGTTGAGCGTCCGTTCGGCCTGCATCGCGGCATCGGCGAGTTCGCGCGACCAGCGACCGTTCTTCGCCGCCTGCAACAAGGCTTCACCTTCCAGCAGTTCGACCGACGAGATCCCAGTCTCGCCGCCGCGACGAGCTTCGACGAACGATTGCAGCAGTTCGAGTCCGTGAAAGTCGTAGCCTTCAATCCCTCCACCGTGAATCGCGACTGCCTCTTCGATGTTGGCGCTCGCGGGGAGCGTGAGGCTCGGCCGGCGTGACGCCAGCGGCACCGAGCTCCCCGCCATCAGAGGAATGCCGCACGACCGAGCCACGTCGTACATCTGCTTCGCGTAGTCCCAGCGATACGACAAATGTTTGTCGTTGAAGATCGGCACGAATCGGTTCGACCGCTGCATCACACACACCTCGCGGTCGAAGAATTCCTTGCGCGGATACATCACCACGCCGCGGCTGTTGGTCGGATACTGGCCGTGCTCGACGATCGACAGCACTGCGTCGATGGCCAGCGTTCCCGTCCCTAACGTCATCGCGTCTTCGATGGTCGAGCACAGTGGGACGTTGAACCGTTTCGAAACGTCTCGCGCCATGTCCTCTTTCGGAAACTGATCCGCGTACAGCGACACGACTTCGACACCCGGATCGACCAGCTTGCCGTTGAACAAGTACGGCTTGAAGAAGTTCTCCAGAAAGTCATACGCGTGTGACCGAAACCGAAACTCGCTGAAGATCGCCGCGACGCGCGGACGTCGCGGCGGCTCGGCCGCCAGCGGAGTCCACCAACTCGAACCCAACGCCGCTGCCGAACCGATCAAAAATTGCCGACGGTTGAGTTCCGCTTTCATTGTGCCTCCAGTGCCTAGCTCACCAACGTCAAAGGATCTTCATGAGTCGCTCTCTGCGTCCCTCTGCGAAATCTGCGTTTCAATGTCTCGTTTTGGAAACGCAGATTTCGCAGAGGGACGCAGAGAAAACAAAAACAACTTGAGCGGTCAGTTCGCCAGATTTGCTCGCGTGACACGCAGCATGTTGAGGCCGAGAATCTTTTCGATCTGTTCGTCCGAGTAACCGCGCTGCACGAGGCCCACAGTAAACAGCGGCCAGTTCGTCCAAGCCAGCGACTTCGACTTCGGATACCGCTTCGCCTCCTCGGCACCCGGCAGAAAGGCGTCGTCCGGCCAGAGAGCCTCGTAGCGTGTCCGACGCTTCGCGCGTGTCGGAACTTTCTTCATTTCGACGGCATCGTTTCGCGAACGGTAGCCGATGTCGGTCCCGATGCCGACATGGTCGATGCCGAACTTCTTCACGATGTAATCGACGTGATCCAAGAGTGCCGCGATGTCGCCCGTCCGGCCGAGAAAATGCGGGATCGCACAAATGCCGACCAAGCCGCCGCCATCAACGATCGCCTGGATGACCTCATCAGGCTTCGCCCGGATGTGATGCTGCAGCGCCGCGCAGGTGGTGTGACTCGCGACCATCGGCCTCTTCGAGACCTGCGCCGCCTCGAGACTCGTCCGCCACCCGCTGTGAGCGACATCGACGATCACGCCAACCCGATTCATCTCCGCGACCGCCGCTCGGCCAAGATCGCTCAGCCCGCCATTCGCCGTCTCTGCGCAGCCATCGCCGAGCAAGTTCCGGCGGTTGTACGTCACATGCATCATCCGAATGCCGAGCTCAAAGAACGTGCGCACGTACCGCAGTTCGTCCGCGACCGAAACCGCATCACCGGTCAGTGGCATGCCGTTACCGGTGAAGTACAGACATCGCCGCCCCTGCTGCTTCGCCGTCACGATGTCATCCGGCGTGACCGCTTTGCCGACAACGTCTCGCAGATGATCGGTCGCGTAGGTGAATCGTGCGAGCCGCTTCAACAGACGCAGCGGCCCCGATCCTTCTTCCCCGGCGTTCTGAAACACGCACGTCACACCGGACGCTTCCCACGCCTGCAAATACTCCGCCCGTTCGGCCGCGTCGGTGACATACCGAGTCATCCGCATGTCCTCTTCGAGGTCTTGCAACTCAATGTCCGACGCCCCGGTCTTCACCGCTTCGGCCAGCCGATCCCCGTCGACGGCCGCATTCGGCGAGAACCCATACACGTCGAACACGACCGACTTCGCGTGCAATGCCAACCCATGCTCCAAGTCACGAGCGCTCGGCTTGAGCACTTCCATTCCCAGCAATCGCGCCTGCTCGATCACATCGTTGGGGGTGGGATCGGCAGACAATCCGTTGCGAGCGGCAACTACGAAGCTCGAAGCAGCCAATGCCAGAAAGTCTCGGCGGCCAACTGATTGCAAGAACTTGGTCATGGACTGCCTCAGTGAACTGTGACGATCGAGTCGATCACCTCCCAATTGACGACGCTCCCGCACTGCGCATCCTCGTCTCTTTCGGTGGCGTGATGAGTTGGATGTGTTCGCGGCCGAGGAGGTCGTTGAGGGATGATTGCAGGTCGGCGTTGCAGCTCACTTTGAATTGGCTGGGAGTGCTGAGGACGAAGCGGAAGTGTTGCGAGGGGTCGTTCTGGTCGGGGGTGTCCACGATCAGGATGACGTCGGTTTTGCCGGGGTGGTTTTCGAGGATCTGTTTGGCTCGGGTCATCTCACGTTCGCCGTGCAGGCCGCGTTTGAAGTTAATCGCGATTTGGGTTGTGAAGTTCTTGTCGGCCTCTTCAACGGTGAAGAGTTGGTTGACGATCAGGTTTGGCTCGCGGCTGCGGCGATCGACTTTGCCTTTGAGGAACACGACCGCTTCGGGCTGCACTTTGTCGCCGAGGCGGGCGTAGTCTTCGGGCCACATGATGCAGCGGACGATGCCAGTTGGGTCTTCGAGGTCGAAGTTGACGTATTTCGAATGTCCGTTGCGGCTGGGCTTTTTCGTTTGAGCCTTCTTAATGCTGCCGATCATGCCGGCGACGAGCACTTCCGTGCCGTCTTCCAAATCGCCGAGCAGTTTGTTGTCGTGAGTCGTGTGCTTCGAGAGCTTGTCGGCGACTTGCGTCAGCGGGTGGCTTGTCAGAAAGAAGCCGAGCACCTCTTTCTCGGCCGAGAGTTTCTGCGAGTGCGTCCAGTCGGCCGCTTCCGGCAGATTTCCGCCTGCCTGCGAGGCTGGCTCATTCGGGGCGGGTTCATCGTCGCCGCCGAAGAGGGATTTTTGGCCGCGCTGCTTGTCCTTTTGCCGAGCGGCGGCTCCGGCGACCGCTCGTTCGACGGCGGCCGTGTGTTGTGCTCGGTTGGGGCCGAGCGAATCGAGTGCTCCGGCTTTGATCAGGATTTCGAGCGTCGCCTTTTGCAGAACCTTCGGGTCGAGGCGTTCGGCGATGTCGAAGATGTCTTTGAACGGGCCGTTGGCAGTGCGCTCGGCGACGATCGCTTTGACGGCCGCTTCGCCGACACCTTTGATCGCGGCCATGCCGAAGCTGACTCGGCCTTCATCGACGACGGCGAACTCGGTGTCTGACGTGTTGATGTCGGGCGGGACGATCTTGATACCCATGCGACGCGCGTCGTCGGTGTGTTCCGAGATGCGATCGGTGTCTTCCATGCCGCAGGTCAGCAAAGCGGCCATGAACTCGGCGGGGTAGTGAGCTTTGAGGTACGCGGTCTGGTACGAGACGGCTCCGTAGGCGGTTGAGTGGCTCTTGTTGAAGCCGTAGCCCGCGAACTTCTTGATCAGCTCGAACAGGTCGATCGCGACCTGCTGATTGACGCCGCGCTGGACGGCTCCTTTGACGTATTCGTCGTAGTAGCCGGCGATGATCTTTTCTTTTTTCTTGCTGATCGCCTTGATGCACTTGTAGGCGTCGGCCAGTTCGATGCCACCAACGCGGTTGAGAATCCGCATGACCTGCTCTTGGTAGACCATGACGCCGTAGGTCTCTTCGAGCACCGCGTCGACCAGCGGATGCACCTTCGCCGGCGGCTTGCGGCCGTGCTTCACGTCGACGTAGTCCATGACCATGCCACCCTCCAGCGGGCCGGGTCGGTACAACGCGGAGGTCGCGATGATGTCGGCGAACTTGTCGGGCTTCATCTTGGTCAGCAGGTCGCGGATGCCGCCGGATTCAAACTGGAACACGCCCTTCGTTTCGCCGCGTTGCAGCAGTTCGAAGGTTTTTTGATCGTCGAGCGGCAGCTTGATCGTGTTGATGATCTCACCGCGATGCTTGCGGACGTTTTGCACGGCTTTGTGCAAGATCGTCAGGTTTCGCAGGCCCAAAAAATCCATCTTCAGCAGGCCGGCCTTCTCGACGTGCGGGCCGTCCCATTGCGTGATGACGTCCTCTTTGCCGCTGATGGTTTGCAGCGGGATGTAATTGTCGATGGGAGCGTCGCTGACGACGACGCCCGCCGCATGTGTGCCGACGTTGCGAGTCAGCCCCTCCAGCTTTTGCGCAATGTCGAGCAGCTTTTTGATTTCGGGGTCGGAGCCGTAAGCCTCCTTCAAGTCGGGCGACTGCTCGATCGCGTCCTTGAGCTTGATGTTAAGTTCTTCGGGCACCGCCTTCGCGATCTGATCGACACGAGCCAACGGGATGCCGAGTGCTCGGCCGACGTCGCGGATCGCGAGCTTCGCCTTGAGCGTGCCGAACGTGCCGATCTGACAGACGTTGTCGATGCCGTATTTGGCCTTCGTGTAGTCGATGACTTTTTGTCGGCCGTCGCGGCAGAAGTCGATGTCGATATCGGGCGGCTCGGTACGGCTGGCGTCGAGGAACCGCTCGAACAGCAAGTCGTACTCCAGCGGACAGACGTGGCTCAGGCCCAGCAGGTACGCAACGATCGCACCGCACGCGCTGCCGCGAGCACCGCACGGGATGTCGTTCTCCTCGGCGAACCGAACGAAGTCCCAGACGATCAGGAAGTAGCTCGAATAGCCCATCTTCTCGATCGTCGCGAGTTCCAAATCGAGCCTAGCTCGAATCGCGTCGGTGACGTTGTCGCCGTATCGCACTGACAACCGTTCTTCGCACAATTTGCGGAGGTACTGTGTGTCGGTCAGATTGTCGGGAGCCGTGAACCTGGGATAGTGCTTCGGATTCTTTTCGAGTTCGATGTCCACGCGGTCGGCGATGAGCTGCGACTGCTTGACCGCTTCCTCGAAGCCGGGAAACGCCGCGTACATTTCCTCCGGCGTGCGGACGTAGAACTGATCGCAGTCCATCCTCATCCGCTTCTCGTCATTGACCGTCGAGCGCGTGCTGACGCACAGCAACACGTCGTGAGCAGCGGCGTCCTCCTTGTTGAGGTAGTGTGCATCGTTCGTCGCGACCAGCGGCAGTCCGTACTGCCGAGCCAGATCGACCGTCGGGTCCATGCACTGCTTCTGGATGTCGAGGCCCGCGTTCTGAATCTCCATGTAGAAGCGGTCGCCGAACGTCGCGATGTACCACTCGATCAGCTTCTTGGCCTCGTCCATCCGGTCGCCGAGAAGATACTGCGACAGTTCCGACGCCGCGCAGCCGGACAGACAAATCAGCCCCTCGCTGTGAGCCTTCAGAATCTCCTTGTCGATGCGCGGCCGGTAATAAAAGCCTTCGAGAAACGCCATCGACGCCAGCTTCACGAGGTTGAAGTACCCCGCCTTGTTCATGGCGAGCAGCGTGAGATGAAAGCTGGCCTCTTTCATCTTCGTCGCCCCGCGATCGCGGCGATTTCCGGGAGCGATGTACGCTTCGTAGCCAACGATCGGCTTGACCCCTTCGGACTTGCAGAGGTTGTAGAACTCGAACGCGCCGCACAGATTCCCATGATCGGTGATGGCGACGGCGTTCATCCCCTCGGCCTTCACTTTGGCCACGAGGTCCGGCAACCGGTTCGCTCCATCGAGCATCGAAAACTGCGAATGGCAATGCAAATGAGCAAACGGACGCGGCGCGGACATGAGCGGCTCCCTCCCCTGTTCGTAGTCCCGCCTTCAGGCGGACAAATCTGCCGGGAGTTTAGTTCGCCGAGAACCGAGTCGCACGTCAGGCGAAAAGCCGCTCAATCGGCTGCGCCTCGAAGACCGGATACGGTCGGCCGGTTGCATCGTGCCACACGGCCTCGGACGGGATTCCGAGTGCCTGATAAATCGTGGCGGCGAAGTTCTCCGGTTTCTGCGGATCGGTTGTGGGATAGGCACCGCTCGAATCGGTCGCTCCGATGATGTTGCCGCCGCGCACTCCGCCGCCGGCAAACAATGCGGTTTGGACGGGCCCCCAATGATCGCGGCCGGAGGTCTTGTAGATTTCTGGAGCGATGTGGCTGATGCGCGGAGTACGGCCGAACTCGCCCGCCATGACCACCAACGTGCTGTCGAACAGACCGCTCTCCTGCAGGTCGTCAAGCAGTGCGGAGACGGCGAGATCGGTCGGTGGGAACAAGAAGTTCTTCAGCATCGGAAAATTGTTGCCGTGCAAATCCCAGCTTCCGAAGTTGCCGAGATTCACTTGCACCATGTTGACCCCGGCCTCGACCAATCGGCGAGCCATCAGCAGCGACCAGCCGAAGGAGTTGTCGCCGTAGCGTTCAAGGATTTTCGGATCGGCCTTACGGACATCGAACGCTTCTCGCACTTTGGAATCGGCCATCAGCGAAATGACCGACTGCCGAATGCGGTCGTAGCCGCCGACGGATGCGGTCTCTTCGAGATACCGCTGCTGTTTTTCGACGATGTCCAAAATGTCGCGCCGTTCGCGGAATCGCGGCGCAAGGACCCCTTCGGGCAGCGTGAGATTCGGTACTTCAAACCGCCAATCCAATTTGTCGGCTTGCTCTCCCTTGTGCAGATTGAAGAGATACTTGGGAAACGCGCCCGAATACGAGTGATAGGCGTGCGGCTTGTCGGTTGCTTCGATGAACCACGGTTCGTGCTTGTTGCCCAGCAGACCGGCGAATTGACCGGAAAATACTCCTGAGTTCGAGTGATACATTTTCTCCGGCAACACGACGCTGGGAGGCAGATGATTGCGTCGCACGGACGTGGCTCCCGCAATCGCCGCGATGCTGGGGGCATCAATCGACTGCGGTTTCATCGAGCGATACGTCGGCGGCACAGCCGACTTGCCAGTCAGCATCATGTAGGTCGCCGCATCGTGGCCGTTGTTGTTGTGCGTCAGCGAGCGGACCAACGCCCATCGGTCGCTCCGCTGAGCGAGTAGCGGCATGTGTTCGCAAATTTGAATCCCAGGCGTCCGAGTTGCTATCGGATTGAACTCCCCTTTGAAGTCAGTCGGTCCTTCCGGCTTCATGTCGAACGAGTCGTGCTGCGAAAGTCCTCCAGTCATAAAGATGTAGATGACCGCGGGATGCCGAGTCGTACCCGCTCCACTCTCGGCCGCGCGAGCACGCCAGCTAGCGACATCAACACTCGACAATCCCAGCAATCCAAGCGACCCGGCTTGCAAGACTGCTCGACGCGCGATCGGCTGTGAAGCCAGGGAAAGGGCAGATCGTCTCATCACAGAACCTCCTCGGCGCGGCCGATTCATTCGAGCAAGATGATACGAATACCCGCATCGGAGACCAAACCCGATTTGGCTTCGGTGGCCACATTGATTCAATCGGACGTCTCAGTCCAGTATCTCGCGGACGACATCGCCATGCACGTCGGTCAGGCGAAAATCGCGGCCGGCGTAGCGGTAGGTCAGTTGCTCGTGATCGAAGCCCAGCAGGTGCAGGATCGTCGCGTGCAGGTCGTGGATGTGGACTCGGCCTTCGACCGCGTTCCAGCCAAGTTCGTCAGTCGCTCCGTGAACGTAGCCCGGTTTGACGCCGCCGCCGGCGAGGCACATCGAGAAGCCGTAGTGATTGTGATCGCGGCCGTTGGGTGTGCGTGAAACTCCCGGAGTCGGAATCTCGACGGTCGGTGTGCGACCGAACTCGCCGCCGAAAATGACCAGCGTGCTATCGAGCATTCCGAGCTGCTTCAGATCGCGGAGCAACGCGGCGATCGGCTGATCGCATTCCTTCGCGAGATCACGGTGGTTCGATTCAAGATTGTCGTGTGCATCCCACGGCTGACCTGCTCGCTGCCAGATCTGCACGAATCGCACGCCCCGCTCCAGCAACCGCCGAGCGATGAGCAGTTGCCGGCCGTAGGTCGTATCGCCGTACATCTGGCGCATGGCTTGCGGCTCGCGAGTCACGTCGAACGCCTCGGTCGCTTCCGTCTGCATCCGATACGCCAGCTCGAACGACTGGATGCGTGCTTCGAGCTGCGCGTCGCCGGGCCGACGACTCAAGTGCCGGTCGTTGATCTGCCGCAGCAAGTCGAGTTGCTCGCGTTGTCGTCCCGGCAACAAGAAATCGTTGCGGATGTTCTCGATCAACTTCTCTGGCTGAGTATGCTGCGAGTCGATGTACGTCCCTTGAAACGCTCCCGGCAAAAACGCCGAACGCCAGTTCTGACCCGCTGTCGCCGGATATCCGCCGGGGCACATCACAACGAAGCCCGGCAGGTTTTGATTCTCGGTTCCCAGGCCGTAAGTGACCCACGCCCCCATGCTCGGCCGAGCTTGCCGGCCGTCGCCGCAGTTCATCAGCAGATACGACGGCTCATGATTCGGCACGTCGGCGTACATCGAGCGGATCACGCAGACGTCGTCGATGTTGTCTGCAATGTTCGGAAACAGCTCGCTGACGTCGATCCCGTTCCGGCCATGCTTCGCGAACTTAAACGGCGATCGGAACGCGGCACCGGTCTTCCGCTCGGTGCGCTGAGAGGTCGGCAACGGCTGACCGTGATACTTGTCGAGAATCGGTTTTGGATCGAACGTATCGACGTGCGAAACACCTCCGTTCAAAAAGAGATGAATCACTCGCTTCGCCTTCGCCGCGAAGTGCGGCGGCTTCGGAGCCAACGGATGCGTGGTCGTCCCCTCTGCACGCGCCGACTCGCCGTGCAACAGGTCCGCCAGACCGAGCATTCCCAGCCCCAGCCCCGACCGGCTCAGCATTTCACGGCGTGTCCACATGCGAAGTTCTCCGTCAATCCGTTGAGGCAACGATTCCTGCGAACGTAGCTGCCTCGCTCCCGCGAGGCAGAGCAACATCTGGTTGGCACCAATTCTGGCGTACGCTTTTCGTGTTGGAGGGTCGTTCATATCAGCTCCGCCTCGCGGGAGCGAGGCGGCTACGTTCGCATCAATCCACAAACAGGAACTCATTCGAGAGCAGCAAAGCCTGAAGGTATTCCTGCCACCGCGTGAGATGCGGCGTTGATTCCGCAACTGCGTCGTCTTTCATCCCCACGAACTTCTCGCCGAGTGCGATTTCTTCCGGCTCAGCCGCTCGGCCGAAGAGAATTCGATGGACGGCGTCGATTCGCTTTTCCAACGATTCGATGCGTGCGAGGTCCGGTCGAGCGGCCAAGTTCCGAGCCTGTTCCTGCATGAACGGGCTGTTCATCAAGAACAGCGCCTGTTGCGGGACCATCGTCAGATGCCGTTGTGGACTGCTGGCATCCGGCGGCGCGAAGTCGAACGCTCGCAGGACGCTCGGCAAGTTCTGTCGGTCAATGAAGCCGTAGACCGCTCGACGAGTCGAGAACGGCGGTGTCGTCTGATTCATCGCCGGTCCACCCATCGTCAGGTCCAGCTTCCCAGAGTCCGCGAGCAACGAATCACGCAACGATTCCCAATCGAGCCGCTGGCGATTCATTTTCCAGAGCAGTTTGTTCTCCGGATCGAGCTCTCGTTCGCGGCTCGGTTCGTCACGACTCGATTGCTGATACGCAGAAGACAGCATGATCCGTCGATGCAGCGTCTTGATCGACCATCCGTCGGCCATGAAGTGCCAGGTGAGATGGTCGAGCAGTTCGGGATGAGTCGGTGGATCGCCGCGCAATCCGAAGTCGCCGGGTGTGCGGACAATGCCGGCTCCGAAGTGATGTAGCCAGACCCGGTTGACCAGCACTCGCGCGCTCAACGGGTTGTTTCGATCGGCGATCGCGCGGGCCAGCTCCAAGCGTCCGCTGCCGTTCTGAAACGGCTGTCGCTCGCCGCGAGTCAGCGCTTCCAGAAACTGCCGAGGCACGACAGCTCCCGGATTGCTGGCGTTGCCGCGGACGAAGACGCGCGGGGTCACGGGGACGGCCGCGTCGATCAGGACGTGCGCGTGCGGAGCGGCCCCAGCCGAGGCGACCCAGTCTTCGACCTGTCGCTGCTGATCGTGAAGCTGATTCTGCGTCGTCGTGTCGACGAACAGAAATTCCTCGACTTCCGTCAGCCGGATCACCGACGGTGACTCGTCGCCGAAGACCAATTGCCGCAGTTCCTCCCGGTCTGCATCGGCGAGTTGCTTGGTTGTTGGATCAGCCTTGATCGTTTCAAGCCAGCGAGCTTCCGCCTGTCGAAACAGCTCACCGAATCGAGTGGCGACATCGGCCAGATTGCTAGGCGGCGCGTCGGCCAACGCATGCACGACGAGCGAGTTCAGTCGCTGCTTAGGATCGGGCGCGTCGCGCCACTTCGCGATCACCGTACGAGCTTTCGCGGCGAACTCGTCCGGTGTCGACTCCGATAGCTTCGCTAGTGCGTGCCACGGCGCAAGCACCGGATGATGCCGCTTGCGAGTCTGCTCCAGCAGTTGTCCCCAGCGCTGAGTCATCACGGGGTTCAAATCCTTCGAGGCGTCAATCAGAAACATGACCGCCAGGAAGTTGGCTTGAAGCTGCTCCTTCTGAGCCGCCAGCAGGTACTCGCCTGCACGTTCACGAGCCGACTTCTCCAGCTTGGTCTGCTGCGTCCGCAGGAACTGCTGCAATTGGTCGGTGCGCCGCTGCAACTCTTTCAAGTACGCCTCGTGCCGAGGTCGCTCGGCGACCGGCACGATCAGCGGCGGGACGTGTGGCTCGAGCGAACTCGCGAAGACGCCGTGCAGCGAGTAGTAATCGCGGGTCGGTATCGGGTCGAACTTGTGGTCGTGACACCGAGCACACGACACCGTCAGCCCCAGCAGCCCGCGCGTCACCACGTCGATCCGGTCGTCGATGATGTCGTTCTGGCTATTGAGGAACCGCTGCCCCAACGTCAGAAACCCCATCGCCGCCAGCGGACGGGGATCGTCCCCCAGTTCAAGCTGATCCGCCGCCAGTTGCTGCACGACGAATTTGTCGAACGGCAGATCCTCGTTGAACGCGCGGATGACGTAATCGCGGTACGTCCACGAGGACGGATAATTCGGATTGTCCTTCAACCGCACATAGCCCTTCGTGTCCGAGTACCGCGCCACATCGAGCCAATGCCGTCCCCAACGCTCTCCATATCGCGGTGACGTCAGCAGCCGATTCACAACCTTCTCGAACGCGTTCGACGATTCATCCGCTTCAAACGCCGTGACCTCTTCGGGCGTCGGCGGCAGTCCATGCAGATCAAACGTCGCGCGGCGAATGAGCGTGCGACGATCCGCCGGTGGACTCGACCTGAGTCCCGCAGCCTCTAGCCGAGCCAGCACGAACGCGTCGACTTCGTTTCGGATCTGAAATTTGGTCCGCCGCAGCGGATGAGATTTCAATTCCGGAACCGCCGGCTTCGTCACCGGCTGAAACGCCCAATGCGTCTTGCTCCGTTCCGAGATGCTGCCGCCGTCCTCAGCGACTCCCGCCGGCCAGACCGCGCCGCTCTTCACCCAGGCTGTCAGCGACTCGATCGCCCGATCAGGCAGCTTGTTCTTGGGAGGCATCTTCGTCGAACCGCTGTGACGAACGACCTCGATCAGCTTGCTCTGTTCGACATCACCGGGGACGACCACAAGGCCGTTCTCGCTCCCCTTTCGCAAGCCTGCGGCCGAATCAAGCCGCAATCCAGCTTCTTGCTTCTTGGGACCGTGACAGCCGACGCAATGCTCGATCAGGATCGGGCGGACGCGGTTCTCGAAAACGGTCGCGGCGTCGTCAGCGGCGGCGAGGTTCGAAACAAAGACGAACAGCCATGCGATGACCATTCTCATTCGAAGCGCTCGATTTGGCATTGCGCTTTCGCCCCAAAGGGGCAGCAATAAGCCAGCCCAGGGCAACGCCCTGGGTACAGTTTCCTCGGTGTCGTCCGTAGCCCTGAAAGGGCGAGACTTGTGACACATGCGAGCGAGTTTCGCCCTTTCAGGGCTTTGGATTTCGTTAGATCTGCCTACCCAGGGCGTTGCCCTGGGCTGGCTTATTGCTGCCCCGTTGGGGCGTAACCACAGATGCGCAACTTCAATACTGACGCTCCGGGTGAATGGTGCCATCACGCCAGCACCTCTTGGACGACGTGGCCGTGCACGTCGGTCAGGCGAAAATCGCGGCCGGCGAAGCGGAAGGTTAGGCGTTCATGGTCCAGGCCCATCAGGTACAGGATCGTCGCGTGCAGATCGTGCATCGTGCAGATGTTCTCGACGGAGTGCATGCCGAGGTCATCGGTCGCTCCGTAGATCGTCCCACCGCGCACGCCCGCTCCGGCCAGCCACACCGAAAATCCTTCGGGATGATGATCGCGGCCGTCGCGGCCGGCCGAATGCGGAGTGCGGCCGAATTCACCGGCCCAGACGATCAGCGTCTCGTCGAACAAGCCGCGCTGTTTGAGGTCGGTGATCAAACCACCGATCGCCTGATCGGTGTCGAGCGCGTTCTTCTCGTGACCCGCTTTGAGATTGCCGTGCTGATCCCAAGTGCCGTTCGACGCACCGGGGGGGCAAGTGATCTCGACGAACCGCACGCCCGATTCGATGAGCCGGCGTGCTCGCAAACACTGGATGCCGTACAGCCGCTGGGACGGCACTTTCGAGTCGAGTCCGTAAAGTTGCTGCGTCGCTGCGGACTCGCGGCTGAGGTCCAGCACGTCCGGCACAAGTGATTGCATCCGATACGCCATCTCGTAGTTCTTGATCGCTGACTCGACCGCGTCATCAACCCCCAGCGTGCGCGAGAACAATTCGTCTTGTCCTCGCAGCAGCGAGAGTTTTGCTTGCTGAATCCGCGAGCTCTTATCGGCCGGCGTCAGGTTATCGAGCGGGATACCATCCGCGTTGAGCAGCGTCGCTTGCTGATTCGCCGGCAGAAAACCGCTGGAATAGTTCTCGAGTCCGCCACATGGGACGACGCCAAAACTCAGCACGACGAAGCCGGGCAGATTGCGACTCTCGCTGCCGAGACCGTAGTTGACCCACGAACCGAGGCTCGGCCGGCCAGCGTTGTTCGAGCCGGTGTGCAGAAACAGCACACCGGTCGAATGAATCGGCAAGTCCGCCTTCATCGAGCGGATCACGGCGAGGTCATCGGCGTGCGCCGCGATGTGTGGAAACAAACTGCTGATCGGCATCCCGCTGTCACCGTGTTGCCGAAACGGCCACGGACTCTTGAGCCACTGCCGATTTCCATTCGCCGTTGGGTTCTTCGATTCCAGAAACGGCTTGCCGTCCAATTCGTCCAGCTTCGACTTTGGATCGAACGAATCGACATGCGACACGCCGCCGTCCATGAAACAGAAAATGACGTGCTTGGCCTTTGTCGGAATGTGGGGAGTGGACTCAGCGCTCAGACCGTTCTCCGCCAACAGCCCAGCCAGCGCGAGGGTTCCGAATCCGTTCGCAGTCGACTTCAAAAAGTGACGCCGACTTCTCGGAGTGGGCAGTCGCCCCGGACAGTTCGGACTGAGCTGAGTTTTCATGGCGAAGTTCTCAATTTCGAATCTCGCATGTCATCAATGATTCGCTTGCAATTCGAGCCGGAAAGGCCCCGTTTCTTGATCTGAATGACCGGATGCACTCCGAGGCCATTTGAAAAGTGGTTCTTTCTTCCGTAGCCCGACCCCTTGTGGGTCGGAGGATTTGATTTTCCTGAGGAATTGACGCTCATTCAAAATCCTCCGACCCACAAGGGGTCGGGCTACGGGCTTTTCGGATAGCCTCTTTGAGGCAAGCCGGGCCACCGATGTACTTCCAAAAGTTCATGCCGGATTGATCCTACTGCCGGGACTCAGCAATCCGTTTCCATCAAATTCAATCAAACAAGCCGCTGACCGACTCGTTGCGGTGGATGCGGCGGATGGCTTCGCCGAGGAGTGGGGCGACGGTGACTTGGCGCAGGTTGGGAAGCAGCTTGTCGCCGAGGATCGGCAGCGTGTTGGTAACGACGATCTCTTTGATCGGCGCTTCGCGCAAGCGGCCGACAGCGGGACCGCAGAGGACCGCGTGGGTCGCGCCAACGTAAATCTCGGACGCGCCGTGAGCCTTCGCGACGTTGACCGCTCCGACAATCGAGCCGGCGGTCGTGATCATGTCATCGAACAGCAGCGCGATCTTGCCGTCGATCGGGCCTCCGATCAGGTTGGCTTGCTTGGTTTCGGTCGCGCTGTAGCGCCGCTTGTCGACGATGGCCAACGAGCCGCCGATGTTCTCTTGGTGCTGCAATGAGCGTTTGATGCTCCCCTCGTCCGGGCTGATGATGACTAGTCTGTCTTTTGGAATCTTCAGCGACTGAAAGTAGCCATCCAGCGTCTTCGAGGCATACAGGTGATCGACCGGGCAATCGAAGAAGCCTTGAATCTGCGCGGCGTGCAGATCGACGCAGAGGATGCGGTTGGCTCCGGCTTTGGTCAGCAGATTGGCGACGAGCTTCGAAGTGATTGGCACTCGGCCGGCGTCCTTGCGGTCCTGTCGAGCGTAGCCGAAATACGGAATGACGGCGGTGATTCGCTCGGCACTGGCTCGCACGCAGGCGTCGATCAGGATCAGCAACTCCATCAGGTTTTCTTGAGCGTTCGGCCCCGTCGGCTGGATGAGAAACACGTCGCGGCCGCGAATGTTGTGCTCAAGCTGCACGAAGATTTCGCCGTCGGGAAAGTTGGAGATTCCACACGGTCCCAGCGTCAGGCCGAGATAGTCGGCGATCTCTTGAGCGAGGGCGCGGTGTGCTCGCCCGCTGATCAATGTCAGGTGGTCGTACATGCGCAAAATCGCTCCGATCAGGGGTGAGAAATGAACTCGACAGCAGCCAAGCCTGGACGGGTCGAGGGGCATTTCAGTCGTCTCGCGCGCAGCTTGTCAAGCAGTCGGAAGCCGCGAACGTTGTCGTCTCGCAAGATGGCAGCGAGCGACTCAGTGAATCGTTGTCGTGCATCTTTTCGAGAGGGTCACTCTTCTTGCGTGTCTTCCCCGGGCCCTTCGACAGACTCAATTGGCGGATTGGCTCCCGCTCCGACAAACACCCGGACCGAGTAGCTGCGAAAAATTCCCGACCAGGTGTAGGTTTCGAGCGTTCGTGCGCCATACGGGTTGGCTCCGGCTGGATTGGAGACGAGCTGGGGACTCCCTTGCACAGGGATCTTGCCGAATTCGGACTTCAACAATTCGACGTCTTCACCATTGGCTCGGATCGCCGCACGCCAAGCGTCGGAAGTGGCCTGAGCCGCGTGCTTGGATCGGAAGTCCAGCAGCGCGAGCACCAGTAACACGGCCAACCCACCGAACACAACTCCGCGAATGATCCAGTCGCGAGTCGCTGACTTCGTGTCCTTTGCAGTCTTTGATTTGGCCATGACTGGTCCTCTAAAGTGAGTGGTGATGAAAGAACTCATCGTGATCTCATCCCCTCCACCTCGACGTGTCAAACATCGCCGCCAAACTTTCTGAGACAATCGTCTGCACGCGGCACACTTGGATGTCCGCAACCATTGGACCCTGTCGATGCCTCGGCTCTTCGTTGGGAACTTTCATTTTGAGCAGGAACTGACGGCGGTTGCCGGTTGGCATCCGTCGGCGGCCTTGTGGCGAATTTTGGCCGAACGAGCCGCGTCTTGGATTTCGCTCGCGGAAGATGGCGATCGGATTTGGACGCCGGAGCCGATCGCCGAGGACTACTGGCATTCACTCGCGAGGCAAGGTCTACCGCGCGTGCGCGGAGTCGTTGATCTGGACTCTGCCGCCAGGGATGTCCACCAGGTGGTCCCTTGGGGATGGTCGGCGCGGACTCGAGCGATCAGTGGCACGACCGCTCAGCCGAGCGATTCGTCTGTGAGACAAGGGAACTCGCGGGAGTGGTCCTTCGCCGTGGAACACGAGTTCGGTGTTGCTCCGGTCGGAGCGGCGCGGGTCGAATGCCTGGAAGACCTTACGGAAGCCGTCCGTCGTTCGGCCAGTGAATTGGGCGAGTCGGTCGCCGATCACGCGTGGGTCGTCAAAGCGAATTTCGGGATGGCCGCGCGCGAGCGGTTGCTGGGCCGCGGACTGGATTTCACTCCGGCTCAAAAAACCTGGCTGAGTCGGCGACTGGATTCCGACGGAGCCGTCTTCTTTGAGCCGTGGCTGCAACGCCGCGCGGAAGTCGGTGTTCAATGGTCACTGCCGCCGCTGGGTCAGGGCGAGCCGAAATTGGAAGGAGTCACGCCGCTGCTGTGCGATTCGCAGGGAGGCTATCGTGGCAGCGAATTCTCGCTCGACGCAAGCATCCCGCGCGAGTGGCAACGCGCGGTCGAAGTCTGCGAGCAAGTGGCGAAGCGACTTCAATCACTTGGCTACTTCGGACCGCTCGGAATCGACGCCGCGATCTACGAGGATGCTGCGGGGATTGAGCACGTTCGGCCGCTGCAAGACATCAACGCAAGATTCACGATGGGACGCCTGGCACTCGGCTTCCGTCGGCTGCTGCGAAGCGGCGAACGCGGGATCTGGCGACATGGACGATCTGCGGAACTGACTCCGCCCACGACTGTCGAGGCCACTCGCGAGATCGACCTGACGCCTCCGCTGGTCGGCGGAATCCCTCCGACGCATGCGGCGTGGCTGCACATTCGCGGGGGCGAGCGGCAGGGCGTCAGCCCTCCGAGATCATCTCGATCGAATCACTCGGAGGACTGACGCCCTGCCGCTCGCCAAAACGGCTGATTCGAGACCGCGCGGAGTCGAGATTCACAGCCGCTGCATGACTGATCCGCAAACGAGCGGTTCACTAACGCCGTGGAGTCGATCTCGTTCGTCTCCAGCGGCGGCGTCCTTTTCAACGCGAGCAGTCCGCCTTAGATTGGCCCACGACCTAAATCCTCCCGGCGTCCACAGGCAGCCAATGCGTATCGGCTCGCGGCGCGGGTTTTTTCGGAAGAGAGGCAGCGATGAAACGGCAATGGTGGATGTTGGCAGTGGTGGCGATGGTCTCGTGGTTTGTGACGGTCGGTTCGCAGGCGGAAGACGCGAAGAAAGATGGCGAGGGCTGGGTCAGCCTCTTCAACGGCAAAGACCTTTCCGGCTGGAAGAAAAATGAAGACGGCAAGTTCGAGGTTGTGGACGGCACCATCAAAGTCAGCGGCAAGCGAGCTCACCTCTTCACCGAAAAGGAATTCAAAAACTTCGAGTACAAGGTCGAATGCAAGACGACCAAGGGGAGCAATTCCGGGTTGTACTTCCACACGAAGTTTCAGGAAGACGGCTGGCCGGCTCTGGGTTACGAGGCGCAGGTCAACGTCACGCACACCGACAAGATCAAGACCGGTAGCCTGTACGGTGTGAAGAATGTCGAAGAGGTCGAGGTCAAAGATGACGAGTGGTACGAGACCCACATCAAAGTGGTCGGCCGGCACATCACGATCAAGATCAATGGCAAGACGACCGTCGATTGGGAACAACCGGCAGACTTCAAGGACAAGCAGTTCCCCGGCCGCAAGGTCAGCTCCGGTTCATTCGCGATTCAGGCTCACGACGACAAGAGCGTCTGCTACTTCCGCAACATTCGCGTGAAGCCGCTGGCCGACTAAGGGACCGGAACAAAAATGAATTTGTGTTTTGCCTCGTCGAACCTCTGCGCTCTTCGCTCCTCTGCGGTAAAAAATGAACCCACGTTTCACCGCAGAGGAGCGAAGAGCGCAGAGAATTCAAACTGCAGCGAATCTCAAAACACGAAGTTGTTTGTCCTCGCCCCCTAACTATTCCATTCCTTGACCAACGGGAGGGCGAGGCTTCCGCCGAGCCGAATCGAACTCCGGCTCGGCGGGAGTCTCGCCCTTTGCTTTTTGATTTCGGCTCCTGCCATGTTGCTCGGCTACAACACGAACGGTCTGGCATTTCATCGTTGGCAGGATGGTCTCGAACTGCTGGCCGAGGTTGGTTATCAGGCGGTCGCGATCACCGTCGATCAGCATTGCTTGAATCCCTTCGCCTCGAACTTCACGAGTGAACTCGCCGAGATGCGGCGGAAACTCGAACGCTTTCGTTTACGGTCGGTGATCGAGACCGGCGCGCGGTTCCTGCTCGACTCTCGGCAGAAGCACGAGCCGACATTGATCTCGCCGACAGCGGAAGGCCGCGCACGTCGCGTGGAGTTCCTCTGCCGCTGTATCGATATCGCCCGGGAATTGAATTCGGACGCTGTGTCGTTTTGGGCCGGCATGAGTAGGATGGGCACTCTTGCCTGTCCGGAGTCGGGCAAGAGTGCCCAACCTACGGAACTCAACGAGATCGCATGGCGATGGCTGCTAGATGGCTGCCGCCGAGTCACCGACGTTGCGGAGCAGCGCGGAATGCAACTGGCGTTCGAGCCGGAGCCGGGCATGTTGGTCGAGACGAACGAGCAGTACAGCCGACTCGCCGAACAAGTCGGCTCGCCGCGCTTCGGCCTCACCATCGACATCGGCCATGTGCAATGTGTCGAAGAGGACTCAATCGCCGATCATTTGCGGCGGCGGGCGAAGCCGCTGTGCAACGTCCACATCGCAGACATGCGGCGTGGCGTTCATGAGCATTTGCGATTCGGCGAAGGAGAGATCGACTTCCCGCCCGTCATGGCCGCGCTCCGCGAGATCGGATACACCGGCTGCGTGAATGTCGAACTCAGCCGGCACAGCCACATGGCCCCCGATGTGCTCCGGGAATCGTTTGAATTCTTGTCGAGGTTGTGATGCGTCCCAATCGTTACAGACACGGCGTGCGTGTGGAAAAGTCGGCGAACGGGGAGGCGTCAGCCTCCCGGTGCTTGCGAGGTCGGCGGACAACCGTGGGGCTGACGCCGCCCCGCTTGCCGGTGACTCTTTTTTTTCACTCGCTCGGAGTGTGCCTGCTACTACTGTTGGTCGTCCCACTCCAGGCCGACGACTTTCCTCCAGAGATGGTGCGCTTCAAACAGCACGGCGACAAGCCAGTGTTCACGGCGGCGGGGCCGGGGACGTGGGAGGTCAAGATTCGCGAACGGGGTTGGATTCATCTCGATCCGACGGCCGACGGAACCGACTCCGCAAAGCCGAAATATCGGCTGTGGTACACCGGATACGACGGGACTCGCGAGGGCATCAAGCGGTTGGGCTATGCGACCTCGGCCGACGGCATTGCTTGGACGCGGCACAAAACCAATCCGATCCACGATCAGAATTGGGTCGAAGACATGTCGATCGTGCCTCACGGAGGTGTCTTCCACATGTTCGCCGAAGGCAAAGACGATCAAGCTCAACTGCTGACCAGCCGTGACGGAGTGCAGTGGCAGCGCTCCGGTCAATTGGACGTTCGCAAGTCCAACGGCGATCCGATCGAACCCGGACCGTATGGCACTCCGACGGCGTGGCTGGAGGACGGTGTGTGGTACTTGTTCTACGAACGCAGCGATGCCGGCGTCTGGCTAGCGACGTCGCGCGATCTCAAGGTTTGGAAGAACGTCAGCGACGAGCCGGTGTTGCGCCCCGGTCAAGGGATTCACGACCGTGATCTGATTGCGATGAATCAGATCGTGAAGCACAAGGGGCGGTACTACGCCTACTACCACGGCTCGGCGAAGGGGGAGACGCCGTCGTTGTGGAGCACCTGCGTCGCGGTGTCGGATGATCTTCGCATGTGGAAGAAGTACGACAACAATCCGTTGCTGCCGCGCGAGCGGAATCGTTCGAGCGGCATCGTCATCCGCGACGGCGACCGGTTTCGGCTCTACACCATGCACTCGGAAGTCTGGCTACACGAGTAGGAGTGAGGGATGAGGGGCGAGGGGTTAGTCAAGCCCCTCGCCCCTACTACCCACCATGTCCTTTGAACTTCTCAATCCCTGGATGCTGGCGGGCTTGGCGGGTGTCGCCTTGCCGGTGATCGCGCATCTGTTGAGCAAGAAGAAGTACGACATCGTCTCTTGGGGCGCGATGCAGTTTCTCAAGCTCGGCCAGGAGACTCGGCGTCGAGTCTGGCTTGAAGATTTGTGGCTGCTGCTGCTGCGGATGGCGTTGGTCGTCTGGTTGGCGATCGCGTTGGCTCGGCCTTGGGTCTCGGCGAAGTGGCTGGGAGACATCGGGCCGCAGCCGAATCGGGACATCGTGTTGATTCTCGACGGCTCGTACAGCATGGCTTGGGAAGCGACGTCGGTGACTCCGCAGGAGCAATCGGTGCGTTGGATCGACAAGTTTCTCGGCCAGCTTCGACCGGGGGACACGGTCACGCTGCTGGAGGCTCGTGAGCAAGTTCGCACGCTGATCGATCCGCCGACACGCGACGTGAATCGCGTGCGCGATGTGCTCAAACAACTCTCGCCGCCGACCGGGACGGCGAACTTTCCGGAGGCGTTGTCGCACGCGGTCAAGCTGCTCAGCCGGACGAATCATTTGCGGCGCGAAGTCGTGCTGCTGACCGACGGACAGTCGCAAGGTTGGTTCTCGGACGACTCGAATCTCTGGTTGCGGCTGGACGATCTGAAAAAGCAATCTTCGGTCACTCCGCATCTGTGGGTCGTCAACGTCCTGAACGCCGGTGATTCTAACGGCCAAGAATTGCCAGCACCGGTCGAGCGATTGAATTTTCATGTCGAGCGATTGCAGCCGTCGCGCGAGTTGTCCGTGCCCGGATTCCCGGTGCGGTTTCAAACGCGAGTCCGTTTCAGTGGCGGTTCGACCAGCGTGACTCGGCAAGCCCATTTTGAGGTCGATGGCCAACGGCTTGCCGAGCGGACGCAGTCGGTCACGCTCTCGCCGGGCGGCGAGGCGAACGTCGAGTTCGAGCATCGCTTCGAGGCGACCGGCTCACACCTCGTGCGAGTGGCGCTCGATCCCGATGACTTGCCGACGGACAACCTCAGCGAAGCCGTGATCGTCGTGGCGGAAGCCGTGCCAGTGTTGCTCGTGGATGGCGACCCGCGTCCGGAACCAGTGCAAAGTGAGACGTTTTTCATTCATGCCGCGCTGGCGGCGACCGGCAACGAAACTCCGTGGGTCAAGCCGACGACCGTGAAGTGGGCTGATTGGACGCCGACATTTCAAACGAAAGCGAATGGGGAGGGCGAGGCTCCCGCCGAGCCGCTGCCTCGTTCGGGAACGGTGGCTCCCAGAGCGGCTCGGCGGGAGCCTCGCCCTCCCGAGGAGCCGCCTGCATTCAACGACCTCGATAAGTACACAGCCGTCGTGTTGGCGAACGTGCCGAAGCTGACCGACGCTCAACTTGCCGCGTTGACCGATTATGTGCGGCGCGGCGGTGGTGTCGGCCTGGTGCTGGGCAATCAGATCGAGCGGGACGACTACAACGATCAGCTCTTTGCGGACGAAACCGGTTTGTTGGGTGTGTCGCTCAAAGACATCGAATCGGAAACTCCGGAGCAGCGTGAGCAGGGTGTGATGATCGCGAATGCAACGCTCGAATCACCGTGGTTGCAACGCTTCCGAGCCGAGCGCGGCGCGGCCTTCACGACTGCTCGGTTCAGCCGCTGGTGGAAGGTAGACATAAACACGCCAATGGCGAGTCCGCCAAAGGCGGATCAGTCCTCCGAGGAAACTGCGACAGCAGAACCAGAACTCGGAGGGTTGACACCCTCCGCTCGCCAATCTGGGGAAGACAGTAAACGTCCGCCAGCGATCGCGCTGGCTCGATTGCAGACCGGCGCGCCGTATCTTGTCGGCGGACAGTTTGGCCGCGGCAACGTGTTGTTGCTGACGTCGCCGTTGGACGCCGATTGGAACACTCTGCCAGCGCGGCCCGACTTCGTTGCGTTCGTGCATGAGTTGCTGTTTCAACTCGCGTCGCGGCGTGGCGAGCGGAACGTCGTCGTCGGACAGCCGCTGGTCAGTCCCCTGCCGAACGCGGCTCATCCGGCCGAAGCGGGAGTTCCGGTGAACTTCGTGATTGAGGGCCCAGACGGCGAACCGCACGAGCCGAAGGTCAACGGCGAAGGAGCCTCGCGGCTGTTGGTGCTCGATGACACGTCGCTGCCCGGCGTTTATGTCCTGCGTCGCCGTGAACCGGAGGACGAGAAGCGATTGGCCGGCAAGGCCGAAGCGGATCACAAACTGGATGTGCTGGGAAAGGAAAAACGCGCGAAGCCGCTGGCCGCACAAGGCCGTGAGTTGTTCGTGGTCAATGCGGATCGCGCCGAGTCCAACCTCACACCGCTGACGGATGAGCAAATCGCTTCGATCACTGCCGACGAACGATTGCAGTTCATCCGCGAAGGGCGCGAGATTCAGGCGGCGGCTTCCAACGAACTGCCGCGACACGAACTGTGGCAACTGCTGTTTCTGGCGTTTCTCGCGTTGCTGGTCGGCGAAGTGCTGCTGACTCGCAAACTGGTGCGCGGCGGACATGTGGCAAGTGAGCCGTGATGTTGCGGCACGGATCGCTGGCTTGAAAACGAAAGGGACTTCAATGGGTGTCTGGCTCACTTGGGCAATCACATCACTGCGACTTGCCGCTTGGGCTCCAGTGCTGGTCTTCGCGATTCATCTCGTGGCCATCTTGGGCTTCGACATTTACAACCAGTTTCCTGAGTTCGATATTCCAATGCACTTCGCTGGTGGAGTGGCAATCGCCTACTTCTTCGGAGTTTGTTATCGCGAGGCTGCCCATCTCGGATTGCTGGGCCAGCCGTCTGGTGCCGTTTTTCCGCCGATGGTTCTGGGACTGACGAGTCTCGCCGCCGTGGTATGGGAGTTCGCGGAATTCGTCGCGGAACATCAGTTCGGATTACGCACTCAGCCAGGCTTGGCCGACACGCTGCTCGACTTGTTGATGGGGTTGTTGGGATGTCTCGTCTTGATCGCTTGGATGCGCCGGCGGATGTCGTGAAGTCTGACAATCGTTTTAGTCGTCTTGCGACTGAATTCGGCAGATCCCCCTGAACGAATGGCGTGGACACAGACGTCGTGTCTCGCTGAAATACGCCGCCTTCCCACCCGCGACACCATCTCCGCAGCGTCATGCCCAGCCCTCAATCCCGTATCAATCGAGCGTTCGACTTGCTGATTCAAGGTCTCTCGCCGTTCGTCGAGCGGGAACTGCAAGCGTGCTATCGCGGCAACTGGCAAGAGGCGGCTCGCAGCAGCTTCCGCGAGGATCGCGGGATCGCGATCAACAAGGGCGAGACGATTCGTTGGGACACGCATTCGCTGCTGACCGTGATGTGGGACCAATGGAACGGAGTGTTCCGGCACAAGCTGGGGTTTCTCGAACGGAGCCTGGTCAGCGAACTGCGCGAGTACCGCAATCGGTGGGCGCACCAAACGCAGTTTGGTTTCGAAGACATCTACCGCATTCTGGACAGCGTCGAGCGACTGCTCAAAGCGGTCGGAGCCGCAGAGGCCGAGACCGTTCGCCAGGAGCGCCTGACCTTGATGCGCGAAGAGGTTTCGGAAGAACTCAACCACACGTCGAAGGCGATGCTCGCTCGTCGGAACTTCGGCGAGACACTGGCGGTCTACATCGTCTGCGCGACGGCACTGTCCTACACGGTCATCACCGAGTGGGGCTCACCCGGTTGGATCGTTGCCATGCTGATCGTGATCTTGTTCTCGCTACTGACTTACAAACGCTTGCAGCCGCAGCCGCTGACACTTGGTCCACACGAGTGCCATGCCTGTCACCGCATCATTTACAGCACGCTCTGCCCGTACTGCCATCCGGTCAAGTTGGATGTGGCGGCGGACGTGTGATTGCGGCGCTCGAACCCAAAACAAAGCCGCGGGCCTCGTGGCTGAGCCGTTCGAGTCGAAACTCGAGGGTGAACGCCAGGAGACCCGCGGTAGGTTCGGCTCGCCGGTCCCTGCGGAGCGTCGAGCCGGAATGTTTGGTTTGGTCAACTCACCAGCACGAAGCGCCAGCGAGTGGTTCAGGCCAGCATCACTCGCTGGCGCGTCGTGCCAATTCTGCGTGAGTCAAGAAAGTGATTCTCGCCACAGACCTACGCGGCCGGTTGTTCGGGAAGGGTAATTTGTTCGGTCAGATGAGCTTTGTAGTAGCGAGTGCCGCGTGTGTCGTAAAAGTAAACGTCGTTGTGGTCGCTGGCCCAGACGGCTCCGAGACGAACTTGCCGAGGCCCCTGCACCGAGAATTGATACCCGCACAACTTGCCTTGTTTGATGAGCGGGGCCTGCCGGACTTTCGTTTGTTCCAGCAGCAGGTTCTCTTTGTCGCAGAGCTTCGTGCGCACGAACGATTGCAGTTCGTCGAGCGTCCGAATTCCCAGCACGATCTCACTCATCACGTCCGTCTCCGAGTGTTGCCGAAGGGATATCGGCCGAGTCCCCGCGAAGCTGCGTTCCGTCGTTGGCTCGCCGAGCAACCGACATCGCTGGCTTGCTCCGCACGATGCGACTCGGCGGACGAACCGTTCCCGGCGGAACTTTTCGAGCCGGGAGGAATCCGCATCGCGGACAAATTCGCTACCATGCCGCCCGCGCTCGGCGAACTGCTTCGGACTCGGCAAGTCCCACTGAAGTCAGACGCTGAGCCTCACGGAAACTTTGCCGATTGTGCCTGTTGAAATGAACCACGGTGAGCCGGAGGGCGTCAGTCCCCGGACGTTGCCGTTCGCCGAAATCGTCCGGGGGCTGACGCCCTCCGGCTCGCAGTAACACCAAGAAATTGAAGGAGCCTTCCCGTGCCCGTCATCGCCCCAGCCTCACTGATCGAATTCGCCGTCCAACTCCTTTCCAAAGGGGGAGCCGATGCCGAGGAATCCGGCATCGTCGCCGACAGCCTTGTGCAGGCGAACCTGCGCGGACATGACTCGCACGGTGTGATGCGGATTCCGTTTTACCTGCAAAACGTGAAGAGTGGCCGACTGCATGCCGGCTCGCGGCTGGCGATCCTGCGCGAGACCCCCAGCGTACTCGTGACCGACGGCGGTTGGGGCTTCGGTCAAGTCCTGGCTCGCGACCTGACGAATCGCCTGATCGCAAAAGCCGCCAGTACCGGCATCGCGTGTGGGTCGTTGCGTCAGTCGGCGCACATCGGCCGCTTGGGTGAATACGCCGAGATGGCTGCCGCGAAGGAGATGGCTTCGATCATCGTGGCCAACACGCATGGCGGTGCTCCGCGAGTCGCTCCGGTGGGTGGCAAGCGTCCGCGACTTGGAACGAATCCGCTTTGCATGGGGATGCCGCGAGCCAGCGGTGGTCCCTTCGTGCTCGACTTCGGCACGAGCGCGACGGCCGAAGGAAAAGTCCGCGTCAAACACATCGCCGGCCAGCCGATCCCACTCGGCTGGGTGCTCGATCCCGATGGCAAGCCGACGACGAATCCCGCGATGTTGTACGGCGACCCGCCCGGCACGATTCTGCCGATGGGTGGCGATCAAGCCTACAAAGGCTTCGGCCTCGCGTTTCTGATCGAGATGTTTTGCTGTGGCCTATCGGGTGGGCCGACGGTTGGCCCGAATCCACCTCCGCCGCTGGGGAACGAGGCGATCTTCATTGTGATCGATCCAAAACTGTTCTGCGGCGTTGAGCACCTGTTCCAGCAAGTCACCGGCCTCGAAGACTTCGTCCGCAGCGTGCCACTGATCGACGGCGTCAAAGAGGTGACTCTGCCCGGCGATCCTGAACGTCGTGTTCTCAACGACCGAACTGCGAAGGGCATCCCGCTGGACGACGGCAACTGGCAAGCGCTGGTCAAACTCGCTGGAGAACTAAACGTCGCAGTGCCGAGCGTGGGGTAGTGAAAACAGTCTTGTCCTGGCAGTGCCAAACTAACCCGAAGCACCAGCGAGGGCGACGCTTCACCGAATTGCCGATCCCATTCATCGCCGTTTGGAGCGCCCGCCCTCGCTGGCGCTTCGGGTTATTCTGCTCTCACCGAGTTTGTCACAGAAAGTCTGGTCGTTTTGACATAGTCGTGCGAACGACGGAGAACTTCCCGATGGCCGAAGCCACCGACATTCAGCAACAACGCGCGATCGAGGCGGCACAAGGCTACTTGATGCTCGACCTCCCCGATGCCGCGTTGAGACGCTTGGGGATCTTCGCGGACTCGGACCTCACTCCTCCGTCCGTCGAGCAACTGCGCGGCGAAGCGTTTCGGTTGAAAGAGGACTTCGAGCGTGCGTTGCAGCACTTCGAGCGTGTTTCGGACGATTCGGAAAAGAACCTCGATTTGCAGATGGGAAAGGCGTGGTGCTTCAAACGGATTGGCCGGCTCGACAAGGCGATTGAGTCGATGCGGGCGGCGTATCGAGGTTCACCGAAAGTCGCGATCGTGCTCTACAACCTTGCCTGCTACTTCTCGCTGGCGGGTGAGAAAGAAGAGGCTCTCTCGTGGCTCGCGCGGGCCTTTCGCATGGACAACTCGCTGCGCAATCGCGTGCCGCGTGAAACCGACTTCGACTCCATCCGCAATGACCAGGACTTCATCTACCTGATGCAACTTTCCGAGCCGAAGGACATTCGCAAGAAGTCATGAACGACATCGAGACGGAACGCCTGCGAAATCATCTGACGGCGATCGTCCGCCCGCGACCCAGCGGCAGCGCGGAATTGGAGTCGCTACGAGGTGACGTCGGCGAGCAATTGACACACTTCGGCTGGACGGTTCGCCGACACGAGTTTGAAACCGTCTCCGAAATCGGTGACCGCCTGACCGGCATCCAGTTGATTGCAACATTGCCGAGTTCGTCGCCGCAACTCGATTCGTGGCTGTGCGTCGCCGCGCATCTCGATTCACGTCCGGAAACTCCCGGAGCCGACGACAACGCGACTGGCGTAGCCGCGCTGCTGGAGATCGCTCGGTGTTGGCCGGATTGGCGACCGGAATGCGGCGCAGAAGTCGAACTGGTCGTCACCGATCTCGAAGAGCACGGCATGTTGGGTGGTGCCGAGCACGCGCGATTGTGGCTCGCGCGGCCAGAGCGGCTGGTTGGCATGATCGCACTGGAAATGATCGGCTACTGCGATCAACGGCCGAACACTCAGGCTCTGCCCAAGCAACTCGTCGGCAAGTACCCGACGACCGGCAACTTCATCGCTGTCATCGGCAACCAGAACTCAACGTCGCTCATCAAATGTTTCGGCGACGGCCTGAAAGAAATCTCGCGTTTGCCGGTCGAGACACTACAAGTCCCGGAGAACGGCAACCTGCTGCAGGCGGTTCGACTCAGCGATCACAGCCCATTCTGGGACGCCGGCTTCCCTGCCGTGATGATCACCGACACCAGCTTCCTGCGCAACCCGCACTACCACCGCGGGAGTGACACGATCGAAACACTCGATCTGGAATTTCTCCGCCAAGTCACCGCCGGTTGCCTGAGGGCGATGCGTCTCGTAGTAGGTCAGGCTTTCTAGCCTGACCCTGATTGGCAACATCACGTCGATCGTTGATCGGGTCAGCCTGGAAAGGCTGACCTACTGGCGCGGCTGCGTGTTGATCCAAAACGCACGGCGGTGTTCGTCGCACTGCTCGACCGTCAGCCGCTCGATGTTGCCACTGACACCGTGCGAATGTTGCACGATCACCTCGACGAGATTTTCTTCGCCACAGCGTCGTAGGAGCCATTCGACGACTCCGAACTGAAATCGCAACTGCGGGTAGATCGGCACATCCAGCGCGACCAAAGACCAGCGATCGAGCGGCAATTCACCATCCGTCACGCATCGTCGAGCCGACTCCGGCAGCCGGAGAAGTCCTTCGTCGGTGAGTGCCACACTGACACGCTCGGAGCGCGCGGCATACACGCTCCAGGCCAGCCAACGATCGCACAGCCCCCAGCGTTCGGTCACTGGCCAGATGCTAACGAACGCGATCAATCCAACCCGAAGCGCCAGCGAGGGCGATCGCTTCACGAAACTTTCGATTGAGTGTGTTGTGAAGCATTCGCCCTCGCTGGCGCTTCGGGTTAGTTTGGAAACTCCTCCCGCACTCCGACCGAACAACAGCCAGTCGTGTCCGATGAAGGCCACGTTCCACAACAACACGCCCGGCCGATGGCCCAAGCCCAGTGGTCCCAGCGCGAGAATCAGTCCGACATGCAACGTGGTCGCAGCGATCAAGGCCGCTCGTCGAGTGCGCGGGCAGCACAACCCGATGGCCACCAATAACTCACCGGCGGGAAGAAAACCCGACAGCCACGATTTCGCACTCGCCGGCCAATGGGCCGCATTGATGCCGACGGATCGAAACAACGCCTCGATGAGCGTCTGTCCGTGTGAGGCAACGAAATCCGCATCGAGCTTCGAGATCGCAGACCAGAAGTAGATGCTGATGGTCAAGACTCGCAACAGGCGAGCGGAGGGCGTTAACCCTCCGAGTCCGTGAAGTGGGATCGGCGATGACTCAGAGGAATGATCCGCAGATGGCAGACTCGCCTGATGAGTGGGGAACAGAACCGCCATCAGCAGTAACTGCCACGCCCACGGCTGAAGCCGGTGCTGATCGAGAACCATCAACACGCCGAGCGATACCCCGATCGCGATCCAACGTCGTCGCGAGTCCGGCTTCCACGCAGCCATTGCGAGCGATCCCAACAGAACTCCAAACGCCAGCCAGTCCACGATCGGTGGCAGCGACTCCGCCCAGCCGAACAACGGGACTTGCGGGAACTCCGTCGGTGCAGTCCACAACTTCCACGTTGCGCCGAACAACGCGAGTCCCGCAACCGCCCACCAACGGCAGAGCTTCGTCTGACGTCCGACTTCGCCAGCGGTCGCATCGGCGAGCATGTGACCTCGCCTTCAACGACTTCCCAAATGGCTGACGGCGGCCACGGTCGCCGCGATGCCAGCGACCAACAGCACGGTGAGGAAAATCTTCCAGAAGCTGTAGGGCCGCTCCCCCTGAACTTCGCCCGTCACGGCGTTGATGAAAATCTGATAGCTCTTGTCGCGGTATCGGTACGCCAGCAGCCAGACCGGCAACAGCAGATGTTTGAAGGTGATCGCGTCGTATCGAGTCTTGATCTCCGAGACACGCTGTTCGTCCCCGCCAATCAGTCCGCGCACATCCGAGGCGATGCCGGTGTCCATGATTTTTTTCGCCAGGGGAAATCCTTCGTCGAGTTCCACCTCGTAGGTCCGAGCCAGAAACCCGGCCAGCAACTCTTGTGAGAAGGGCTGGATGTTTTCCAGCGGCCAGGGTTCGAGTGCATCCATCATGTCACGACGCATCCCGTTCGATCCGAGGATGAGCACGTCGTCAAAGAATCGCTGGTGACTGCCGCTGACTGACGACCAGCTTGTGCGGCGCTCTTGCCGGGTCTGATTGTTCTCGGTGACCGTGACGTAATAGTGGTCACCCCGCTCGCCCCAATAGCGGCTGAAGGTCAGCGAGTCGTACGTCCAAAATGGCAAATAGACGCCGTTGAAACGTCCCTCGACTCCGCGCAACGCGAACTCGCTGGGAGCGAACCAGCGAGACTTCACCCATGCCGTCAAGTTCTGACGTGCCTTTTCCTTCTCGATGAGAAATGACAGCACACCATGCACAGGAATCCGTTTTGGCGAGTCATGAATTCTGTCACGCTGAATCGGCAGGCCGCAGTACGGACACTCGCTGCTGGTCAGCGAACCGACGAAGACGACATTGCCGCCGCAGCCGGAGCAGCGCACTTCGCTTTGCCCATCTGTCGTGTGGTCTTCCGATTTGGCGCGCCACGCGCGGACTTTCTCGAGGATCACTTGAAAGTCCTGCTCGGCAATATCCGCGTCGGGCGCAAGTTCCACCAACTTCTCGTGCCCGCAGAAGGGACACTTGAGCTGCTGCTGCCCGATGTGAAATTCGAGGTCCGCTCCGCATTGTTCGCAGGGAAAGACTCGCCCCTTGCCGTCATCGACGACTTCGCCGGGTTTCGCAGGAGGGAGGGGCGAGTGATCCATGATCTCAAGCATTTCCCGAATGGAACAAATTGAACCACAAAGGCACAAAGAAAATACGTGCGTCTCTGTGTGCCTTCGTGCCTTTGTGGTGATCGAAGCGTCTCAGCGCGGCAACGGCGGCGGAGCGGCTCCAAAGAGGCTGGCTGTTTGAGACACTTCACCGGCGGGCTGCCAGTTGCTCATGCCAGCGCACCAGACAAGCGTTGAACGATCGAGTTGCCCCGCTTGAATCGCCGTCTGAATCTGAGCCAACGAATACGGACCTGACGACTGCCCGCCGATCGCCGCGTGCCACGTCGCGCCGCTGGGCAATGGCGGCGGCGCTCCGACAGGCTGCGCGACCGGAGCCGCACCCATTTGGGCCATGCGATTTGCCATCGCGAAGCCCATGCCGAGGCCCAGCCCTTCGGCTCCGCCACCACCGGGGTTGTCGGCGGCGGCCATCATCGCGTTGCCCATTTGATATTGCTGGTACTTGTTCATGTCGCCGACGACGCCCATGCTGGTTCGTGTGTCGAGAGCCTTCTCGACCGCTTCCGGCAACGACACGTTGACAATGAAGAGTTGTGGGATCTCCAGCCCGTACTCGTCATCAACCCGTTCGGCGACAAGCTTGCGGAGTTCGCCTGCCATCTCTTGATAGTGCGATGCCAAGTCCAGTGCGGCGACTTTGGACGTTCCCAGCATGTCGGTGAATGCCTGCGTGATGATCGACCGCATGACCTCCGCCACATCATCGCTGTTGAACTCGGCGTTCGTGCCGACCAACTCCTTAAGCAGAGCCTTCGGATCGACGGCTTTGAGCGTGTAGGTGCCGAAGGCTCGCAAGCGGATCGGGCCGAATTCCGGATCGCGCAACATCACGGGATTCGGCGTGCCCCATTTCAAGTCGGTGATCTGCCGCGTGCTGACGAAGTACACCTCCGAACGGAATGGGCTGTTGAAACCGTGCTTCCAGCCCATGATCGTGCTGAGGATCGGCAGGTTGTCGGCCTTGAGTTCGTAATGGCCTTCATCGAAGACGTCCGCGATCTCGCCGCGATGCACGAAGACCGCCTTCTGTCCCGGACGCACAATGAGCTGTGCTCCGTTCTTAATCTCGTTTTGATACCGCGGAAACCGCCAGACGAGCGTGTGTTTGGAATCGTCGATCCATTCGACGATATCGACCAGTTCCCCACGCAGTTTGTCGAACAACCCCATGATGTGATCTCCGAAAGAGGTGGAAATGCCGACCGGCCAGTCGGGGCGGATTCTACGAATGCCCCCGCCGCGACGGTAGCGGACGGGGATTCGTCACGGAGTCAAGAATCTTGGTGGAGGCGGGCAATCTCGCGATCCGACTCACAAATTCCACCACTCGATGTAGGCCGTGACGATCGAATCCATCCACTCGATCTGACACGCCAGCCGCAGCGGTTCGTAAAACGCGATCACCCAGTAGTCGGCCGAGGTCGAGACGTACATGCCGCTGTACCAGTACCACCACATCGGCCCGATCGAGAGCACGTACAGCGTCAGCAACACTGTCAGTGCGAGGGCTCGTCGCACTGCCCATCGGCGGAACTTCAACCAAGTCCATCCAGTGGGCGGACGGACTGCGATCGTCGTTTCGGAAATGGGTGGTGCGATCGACATGCCGCCAAGCTACCGCGCGAACGGTGCGGCGGCGAGCGTGCAAATGACTTCGCCTTGAAATTGTTCGACACTCGGGTCCCCCCCGTCGGTGCAGGGCAAGCCAATTTGTGAAGCTGCGCTGACTGTGGCCCGACCCCTTGTGGGTCGGACGATTCGAGTTCTCATTGGAATCGTCGGTGAATCACGAATCACCCGACCCACGAGGGGTCGGGCTAGTGCGTTTGCAAGTGGATTGAATCAGTGAGGTGTAAGTCCTCGTCGAAGTTGGTTTGAACTTTGTATCCGAACGTAACTGCGTCGTCGTGAGACGGGGTGGAGAGCAACGGGAGGAGAACGGCTAGTCCGTAG